>Ga0209976_10000197_pt1 | contig 44425 bp, 58 predicted proteins | sample SumtaG_FD_182806 | JGI IMG/M metagenome (GOLD analysis project Ga0209976, IMG submission 182806) | Deep subsurface microbial communities from Indian Ocean to uncover new lineages of life (NeLLi) - Sumatra_00157 metaG (SPAdes) (version 2) | ecosystem: Environmental > Aquatic > Marine > Oceanic >... | reverse complement strand
ATTGCATAGTTTACACGAGCAGTCGAATGCCAAGCTACGAACTTAGCTGTATCTATTTTATTAATGCTCATGTTATAGTCTCCTGTAAAATACATTTGTTATGATGTAGGTATTGACCTAATCTATTACCTTTTTCGAGATAAGCTTGACTTACACTGTCTCGACACAAGTCACGTCCGGTATACATTAATTCTAATGCTAGCTCTAAGTCTCCTACCTCTAGTTCTAAATCTTGACGGTTAGTGCGGGCAAGAATAGCTGTAGGGTGCTTGCTGTCATATCCATGACGTAGTATTTTATTAACTGCCTGTATTACTTCTCCGCACTCTTCTGCAAGAATAGCTAATCTTTCAGCTTGAGCTGGAGTTAAGTTGTTAAAATGCTTCATCACATCAATCCTCTTTCATCATCAGTAAGTAAGCTCCAGTCCAAGCTCCCTGAAACCGCTTCTTCTCTTACCTTCTTAATAGGTAAGTATCCTGGACTATCTCCAGTGATTGCTTGAATCTTTTCAGCTACCTGCAAGCTGCTTAATATCTCTACTAGCTGATTGCGATTATCCAGATCAGAGAATACAACTTTCCATATAGTCTGGAAACTAGCAGGTACTTTAGCTGTCTCAATCACAGCCATAACCTTATGTATCACATCAGAATTTCTAGCCTTACCAAACTCACCTAGTGCTTTAGGCATAAGATGCTCAGTAAAGGTAAGGATAGTATTAGCTTCTAATATATCCCCCTCTGATAATGTGGTATCTATTCTGGTAGCCATGATAAGCATAGCTATCTTAAGCAGATGTATGATTCTTCTGTTCTCATAAGAGTCAAACCTTACATCATTCATGCCGCCCCAGCTATGGTAGATCTTATCAAGTAAAGTAAAGGCAGCAGGGGAGATCTCTATCTTACCTACTACCTTTCTCTTTATCTCGCCTAGCTGAGCCAGCAGTTTCTCTTGTAATTCTAAGTCCGGTTCAGGAGGTATAGTATACTCTCTTCCTTTAGGTTCGGCATAGATAAAGAGCATACGAGAGAAGAAGCCTTGTTCAGTAGCTTCAGGAGGAAAGAGCTTATTGAATCCTACAAAGGTATTACCTCCTAAGAGGTTTAAGGTAGGGGTAGCAATGATAACTGACTTAGAGTTCTTAAGCTTATAGTCATAGGATTCATCTATATCCCATAGCTCACCTAAGATAGACATGAAGTCTAGGTTACCTGTACCTATGAAGTTATTAATCTCATCAGCAGAGATAAAACATTCAGCACTAGGTAGATGATCGGCGGTAGCTTCCTCTGCCCCAAATAGATTCTGATCTAAGATATCGTCCTCATTACCTCCTAGCTCTGAGCTTGTCTCACCTTCTACTATACCTGAGATGCAAGCCATATCTATTAGGAACTTCTCTTGTCTGGTTTTCTTAGCAGCAAAGTTCTTATAGCCTGCTTGCTTGAGAAGCTTGCTACCGATTTTAATTGCCGTAGACTTCTTAGTTCCAGCTAGACCAACAAGCATTACATACATATTCGCATGTACTTTAGTATGGCCGAATGGAAAGTAGATGTCTCTACCAATCCATGCAGCTAAGGAAGAGAGTGCGCACCAGCGATGAAAGAAGGTAGGGCACTCTGTCTTAGAAGTATATTGCATGTAGGTAGATATGAAGTCAGGCTGCTTAGGTTTAGGTAGGGGATGTATATCGCCCATATATTAATCCCTATTACTTTAGTTCGCTCCAGTACTGACCGCTATTACTAGCATCAGCTGGAACTACAAATGTACGAATGAGTCCGTCATAAGCACGGATGGTTACTGGTACTTGCATACGCTCGACAACCATATCTTTTAAATACTCATGCCCTATTCTATGCTGGAATAATATACTGTCATGAATTTGTGAGTTAAGTTTAAAGTTATTAGAGTGATTAGGGTTAATTGCTATGTCTTTAAATACTGATAGATAAGATTTATTAAGTGTCTGTGCATTAAGTGATTGAGGAGGGTGGGCAATATAAGCATTAAGATGGCGCTTATTAGTAGAGGGAGAGCCAAAGCAGTAGCGAATCCATGCTTTGCCTACCATATCTACATAAGACTTCTCTGCTAGTTCTTTAAAGAGAGGTAGAGATTCGTTATTATTTTGCCAACTATGATGTACTGCTTGGCTTGCCAACATCTTTGTCTTACCTATCTCAAGCTTAACTCCTTCATAAAATGTACCTTTAATTCCAGGATACAATTTATGAAACTGCTCAAGTAAGTAATCAGCTACCTGTAAGTAACTCCAAAACCTAGGTAGTCCTAGCAACTGCTTAGCCATTACAATCTTCTCTTCGCCCATAGTATCTATTAATACATAGGCCCCCATGTTATAGTTAGCCCCATGGTTTACTGGCTTACCTAACTGTCGCAAATCTTTATTTAATACTTTCCCTGCCGCGACATCATACATCTCTTCAAATGGAACACCAAAGAATCCACTTGCATTAGAGCAATGGAAGTCAGGAGAGTGTTCGACATTCTCTATAAGAGTAGCATCTCCGCTGATATATCCTGTGTCTCTACTCTCAGCCTGTGCTAGATCCACTTCACATAACATGAATCCTGGATCAGCTTTAAGAGTCTGCTTAACAATCTTACCTCTAGGTATCTTCTGTATGTTATCTCCACACCAGAAGTGATGAGACTTAGATGCTAGTCTACTAGTATCTGTACCATGAGGATTAAGAGAGTATAAGTAGCGAGGATTATTTCCGCTTTGGTCATAGAATTCTTTACCTGCTGTCAGGTAGTTAGAGATAAGAGTTCTGGCTTTAATAATCTTAAGTACCAAGCGCAGTACTCTGGCATTAAATGGGTGCCGGTACATAGCTTTCTTAATACTCTTCTCGTCCTGCTGCTTAAGATCCCCGCAACCTAAGATTTTAAATAGAGCTTTCTTATTCGGGCTAGACTTAACATTAAAGCTTTCGCCTGCTGGAGTACCGAGAATCTTATCAAGTTGAGCTGTGTACTTATCTACTATCTCTTGCTGCTCAACTCTAGCTACCTCCAATGCTTCCATATCTCTAGCTATACCTGTCATCTCTGATAGGTGACAAGGGAAAGTAAGAGGAAACTCTAAGAGGTAGTTTTGTATTGCATAGTCTGGTGCTTCATGCAGCATAGCTAGAAACGCATTACCTGTCCCCCAGGTATCAAGGGCATTGTATCTATAATACTCATGCAGGTCATTTGTTTCTGCCAGATCTTTCCAGTATACTGCCTTTCTAATAAAGAAGGAATTGAGGAATCCCAAGTCCTTAGGTAGCTCGGAATACCAGCAGTGGAAGAGGTTCGCTGTGTCATAGAGGTAGTTATACACAGGAGCATTATAGCGAGTAAGGTACGCATTATCATACTTCCCATTCTGAAAGATCTTAGGAGCCTTGAGTTGCCAGTTCCACTTGCGCATAATAGCTAGAGCATAATCGCTATCCATAGGTAAGACTACGCTCTCTGATTTAAACTCTCCAGAAGGCTGACTAAAGAAAGCAGTATAAGAAAGACACCTTATAGTAGCGTTCTCTTTAAAAGTTTCTATGTCTATACATACAATGAAAGCAGACTGGAAGCATCCAAAGAGCTGTGCTTCATTACTAGCAGTAAGTATCTCAAACCCAGTAAACTCAGTCGGTACATACCAGCTCTCAGGTTTAGTTAGCTTGGAGACAAGTCTCTTAGCCATAAATTTCCCGTAAGGAACTGTGACTAGCTGCTTAAGATTCTGAATGAATACTATCTCTATCTCAGGATCAGTATCACTATACCCAGATAAAGTAAAGTAACTTCCAGCGTAGTCAGAGAGGCTAGGAGCACGGCGCTTATCCCAATGTAAGAGTTTCTGGAGGAGAGTAGTAGAGGTAGAGATAATGCGAGTAATACCTTTCTGCTTACAATACAATCGTACTGTAGTCAGTGTGGTTACTGGCTCTAAGCGGAGATAGACAGTAGCACTACCTACTGCTGACTTAAGCTGAGGGAGATAAGACTTATCAAAACCTGTACCCCAGAATAGGAGAGCATCATCTGCAAGGTTGGAGGTAGGAGCTTTAGATTCTTGTGCTCTGAGGTTTGCTATGTGAGAAGTTAGGGATAGTTTAGAGGGCATTATATTCTCCGGTATCTTATACCAGAAAAGCCACAATTAAGTGGCTAGGTTTAGGAAAGAGAAAAGTAACTAGAAGCGATCTGATCGATATAACTTCTCTTTAAGCAAGTAACCTTCTAACATCCAGATCTTTTCTCGTGCTACTTTCCAAGCAATACTACGTCCAATCTCTGCATCAAAGTTCTCAGGGCTAGCACAGGCTGACTCCCCTGTTACTGTGAAGCCGTTAGTAAGAGTCATGCAGCAGACAGTTAGACAAGTAGAGGGAAACACATGATAGTCTACTTCCGTAATACAGCTATCAATAAGGTCAGGAGTAAGACGAGGAGCGTTAAGTCCTTTAGCTTGGATCTGCTCTTCAGTAGTTTGTTCGCTCATAATAATTACCTTAGTTTTAGTTATAGTTAGGGGGCAGTACTAGTTTAAAAGCTTACTGGCTCTCTAGAAGTCTTCCACTCCACAGTGTCTCCATCATCTGCCATAAGTTTACCCTCCTCATAACCTGCTTCTATTTGACAGACTGCTTGAGATACAAGCCCTTGAGTTACTGCTATATCTAAGGCTTCTATCTTTATTGCCACTGTTACTTTATTAGCTTTCATTATAACCTCTTAGAATAACATCTCTTCAATTTCTGAGATAATCTGGTGAGCTGTATCTACCTTATCTCTTAACATAGCAGAGCCTCGTTCTAGTACTTCTACTAAAGCAGGAGACTGTATAGGAGGAGCAGGATTAACTGGCTCTTTAGCGGCGTTAGGGTTATCAGTAATCTTTCGTTTAAGATCAGCAAGACTCTGTATTACAGAATCTACATTATCGATAGCTCTGTATAGATCGTTATGTTTAACAGGTCGCTGAGTTGAGCCAGCAGTAGGGCAGTTAATATCCATAATCATATACTCTTAGTTATAGTGAAAGATAGTCAGGGTACTCTCACCAGAAAAGCCCCACTAACTTTTACATTAGCAGGGCTAGGGTGTAACTAGGTAATGCCTATACTACTTGAATTTCAAGCAGGTTAAGATACTTACGGGTAGCATCTTTCTTATCAATAGTGACAGAAGTTACTACCATTACTTCGATCTCTTTAACAGTATCTACAATGGTACGTAGATTCTCAGAACCTGCTAGCTCAACAAAGTTAGCAGCACATGCTTTAAACTTACCTTGACCAATCTCATTATCCATAAAGAACAATGTATTAGCTACATCGTCAGGCTTAGACTGCTCTTCTTCTGGCAGGTTCTCATCCGCCAGCTCCATAGTTTCAATAAGCTTTAGCGTAAGTTCTACGGTAGGCTTATCGTTAATCTCCTTAGCTTCCATAGTTGCCAAGCAGCGGTGAGCGCCTGCACAGAAAGGAGCAAATGAAGGAAGGTCAGCAAGATCATCAAGGGTTGCATCAAGTAAAGCATCAAGTGAGTCAGACATAGTATTATACCTTATAGTATTATGTATTAGATTATTTAATTAGATACATTATTGTATTAATTAAGTTTAGTAGTACTAGGTTTTCTACTTCTTTTCTACTTCTTCTTACCTATCCTCGAAAGGATATCTTTAGCTGACTGAGTAGAGGTTACTGGTTTCTTCTCAGTCGCTGCTGTCTTAGTATTAGCTGCCTTACCTGTACTGCCTATGCTAGGTGCAGGATACAGTTCAGGTTTAAAGATCCGTAATAGGCTAGGCTTCTCATCCTTATCTGCGTCCTCCATAGATGCTGAAGTCCTAGACCCTGTAAGAATGGTAGTTGCATAACAGGAGCCAGATGCAAATACATGTTTCTTATTCTTTCTCTCAGCATAGATAACATGATCAAAGTACTTAGCTATATTCCGAGAGAAGTTTCTTGTACCTCCTACTGGTACTAAGGTTTTCTTCTTACCTTCAGTCTCAGCCTCAGTCTCATGGGAAATAACTATTACATTATATCCTGCTTGCTGCACATGAGAGAGGAAGATATCTAATAACTTACCCAGATTACCCCAGTCATCATAGTTAAGTTTATAATCATCAGGTTGAGCCTTAGTAATGAAAGCAATAGCGGAGTTAGATAGCTGGGTAAGAGAGTCAAAGATAACTACTGAGTTATGATCCAGCTCAGGTAGGTTAACTTCTACTACCTCTTTCTCTTCTCTCTTACAGATCATACAACTTACCTTACCATGCTGCTCGCAGATAGTTACCTTACCTTTAACCATCTTAAGGACAGTCTCAATAGCGATAGGATATCCGCGAGTATCAGGTAGGTTGATAAGCTCTACTCTCTCTTGCCATTCTTCAGGTAACTGGAACAGAGTCTCATGTCCGTTCTCCATACCTACATAGAGAAGGTTATAGTATTCAGCTAGCTCGCCTGCAATCAGAGTCTTACCAGTCTTAGGCGCGCCATAGATAATAACCCTATGAGTAGCTGAAGCTTTCTTAGTGGATAGCTTAGCCATCTCCTAATTCCTCCTGCTTATACTGCTCAGCGGGGATAGCTAAGCCTCCTACTGTATCCAGCTCAGCCAGCTTCTTATTCATAAACACATCCCAGACACATACAGTCTGAGCTTCAAGATCAAGATTACTGCAAAGCTTCTTAGGCAGCCACATCTCAACCTCTTCACCATTGCCAGCAGTGACTGCTAATAGCAATGCACCTTCCCAATGACCAGGTTTAGTGATTACCTTTACTTCATTAAAGATAAGTACTAAACTGTTAGCTAAGCGAGAGTGATGCTCCAACTTAACTCGATCATTAGTGATAGGTAGCTCATGAACAGAAGAAGTTGCTTGCCCTTCTACCTGATGCTGCCCGCCTCGGTTAGTTACATTACCATTCTGGTCTGCTACATAATCATCATAATCATTACTCATTTTTAAGTCTCCCGTTATTCTTATCATCTGATCTATCGTCATGCCGTCACCTCTATGACGGACACCTACTTTTTTAGCTTGTGCTCTACTAAAGTCTTTCTCTCTACAGTAACGACAGAGGCTATCATAACGGCTAGCAAATCCTTTAGTGCATTTACATACAGGAGTATCAACCATTATAGTCCTCCTTTAGCTACTTGTGCTTCTACTAACTCATAGAAGTCTATATTAAAATCATAAGCCTCGCTGTCTATCTCAATCTTATCTAAGATCTTTTGCGTCAATGGCTTGGTTTGATTCTCTGTACTAAGAGTACATACTCCTAGATACTCACAGTCACGGAAGAAGTCGTAACAGGCTTCGCCATGCATAGGGTAAGTATCAAAGCTATCATATAGAGTTACTAACTGTGTATCAATCAACAGCTCTTGTAACCATAGCGCCCGTTGAAGGAGGCTCTTAGTAAAGGGAAGCTCTACATACTCCATAGTCTTAGTTTCATATACTAGATATAAGACTATGTATGAACTCATCTCAGGGAATAGGATATCTAATACTACACTATATCCTAATGCTTGACCTGAGTTCTTAAACATCGCGGAGTTAGCTGTACCAGAGGAAGTCTTATTCTCCAGTACCATTATCTCTCCTGTTACCTTATGCCTCAGCACTGCATCAACAAAGCCACGATATTTGTAACCGTTAGGGAGAACGATTTGAAAGCTTAGCTCTACTGCTGGCTTACCTTGGTAATATACTAGCTCATACTCATCTAAGAAACCTTGAGTTCTTAATACCATAAACTTCTGTACTGCCCAGATAGCTAACCAAAATGACTTCTTCTGTTTAGGGTTCTCATCTAGCAGCCCTGTATCCCATTCAAGAAAGGTATCTAGATAGATCTGATCGTCAGTCTTATCTTCCATAGTAGACTGTACACCTATACCTACTGCCTTACCATAAGCAAAGGTTACTCCCTGCTCTACTTCTTTCTGATCTGCCATAGCTACCTGAGTAGCGGATAGGCGATAGAGCTGATACTTACGAGGGCACTTATGTAAGGTAGTACGAGAGGAGTGAGAGAGAAGCTTTAAGCGAGGATCGATCTCTCCTGCTGGCAAGGTAATTAATACCTGTGCTGCCTCTGAGTCTGTACTTACAGAAGTGTCATCTAAGAAAGAGGTGACTTCAGACTGGATAGAAGAGGAGATATCTAGAGAAATAGAATCTAGCAGATCTCCAATCTTATCTACCTCAGGTACTGCTTGTTTAATATAACTCATACACTACCTGCTTAGTCATTGTGAAATATATAGCTCGCTCTGCTCTAGCTATTGCTGCGAGATATGATTCAAAGTCTGGATAAGATCTTTCAGATCCGGTTATAATCTTTGCTACCTCGCTAGACTCATAGCCGCCACATAAGCGAGGCACTTTAAAATTGGTGTTTTCTATCTCAGGATACTTCTCTACTTGCCAATCTAGCGGAGCCGTACCATTGTTAGTAAGCCATGCTAGCAGATCCTTAGTACCTTGGTTATAATCTATATAACAATCATGACTAGCCTTGCTATATAGGAGAAGAAAGGTAGCTAAGGTAGCAGAGCTAGTATCCTCAGACCTAGGACTAGGATCAGCTAATGCAGACTTAGCGCGTAGTTCAGCCATTCTAGCAAGGAGAGTGAAGGACATAAATTAACCTCTAACCTTTAGCTTCTAGAATCATAGCCTTACGCTTTAAGTATGCTGCTAAAGCTTCTTCTTTCTTCTGCTCTTCTGTAAGACAGCCTTGATAGCGCATCCTTTCATAAGCTTCATTATGTCTAGCAGCTTTTATTCTTTTAGTTCTATTATTACAGCGGGCCATTACAGATCACTCACTGTCATCTTAGACATAGCTTTCTTAGGTCCAGTCTTAATCTTCTTAGTAGCAATCTCAGTAGCAGTCTGCTTCTTAAGTCCGCGAACTAAGATACTACACTCTTCTTCTGAAAGGAGTGTAACTACATCAGGATCTTGTTTAAGAGATCTGTGAATGTCTCGTAAGAGAACTGGCATGTCAGGAGTATTAGCTAGCAGTGCTGCTTCTAGCGAGGCTAACTTCTCCTGTACTTCAAATGCTTGAGAGGGATTAGACATAGTAGTAACCTATCTTATAAGCTTGCTATATTTACTGGACTGATATCTGCCAGAGTAAAGGTAAGTAAGTGACCGTCAGTAGTATCTAACAGCTCATACTTCTTACCTGCCTCTAAGCACATCATCTTCCAGCCTAGATCTTTAGTCTTCTCTTTTCTTACAGCTTGTATAATTCTTCTATGCATAATAGGTTCAGCCGATAGAGAAGCTGTAGAGTTATTACGTACTGCTTCCCATATAGGTTGATACTTTCGCATAAAGATACCGGATAAGAAAAGAAAGATTAGTGAGGCTTTTATAGGGAACCTCTCCGAAGACCGCGGATAGATAACGCGGAGGCTACTTTTACATCGGAAAGGTTCTTTAAAAAAGCCCCTGCCCGCATATAGAATGAGATAGATCGCAGGCAAGGACAAGTTAACTAGGGTTTTTAACTACCCTTAGCTAGTGGATAGTGGAGCTTAATCATATGTGTGTTTGATGAGAGAGCTTATCCATACACCCGCCGATTGGGTGCGGTATAAGAACACTCGGTTCTTAAGTTGTGCAGTTGCCATACGCTTGGCTCCTACATAAGTTACTGGATTGATGCACCGATTACAGAAGGCTTAAATATAAGCGTTGCTAATCGATGCGGCGAAACTATATTACTACTTACAGATTAGCAAGCAGCTCTTCTTCAGATACATTAAGGAAAGTCTCTGCCTTATTAAGCAAGAAGGCTACACAGTCCTGATACTCTTCTACGTTCGGAGAGTTATCAGCATAGACAGCCAGCTGCTCTACTAGCAGTTGCAGCACAGGCTCGTTAGTACGAACTGCTGTAAGCTTAGCTGCCAGGATCTTAGCCGCGTTAGCAACCTGATCGATAGTCTTACCAGTAACAGCAGGCATGACTTCCACATAATCCTGAGCAAAGCCTTCCCAAGTCTCCTTAGGAATACCGCCACCCTTACGCTGAGCTTTAGGCATGTTAGCAATGAATTCCCAAGACACCTTATCTACAGGAAAGGCTGCCGCATTAAGAGTGGTGTCTTCATACAGCAAGTCACGTGCAGCAGCGTTAACTACAGACTCCATTGCTTCTACCAGAAGTTCCAGCCCCTTGCCGCCACCTTCCAGGATAGCTACAATACCTTCCATAGAAGGATAAGGCATAGCTAGAACTACAGACTCTCGCACAGTTTCGATACCAGAGATCTTATCTTTAGACTTCTTAAAGTTAAACTGAGTAGAGGTAGTACGAACATCAAAGTTATAGTTAACTTTAACATTCTCTAGTAGTGCTGCCATTTCTTCAGTATTAGGGTTTTCAACAGAGATAACCTGTTGCTTAGGGTCGTTGTTCTCGGTTACTACTTCGTTAGTGTCTTCGGTCATTAGAGTGTACTCGCTTAGGTAGGTTAGTCACCGCTTAGTTACGGTGGCTGGGTTTCTGAAAAGAAGCTTCTTTGCCTAATCAGGAAAACCAGTATAACATCTCCTGAAAAGGCGTCAACATATATTTATTTCTCTGCTAGAAGCCTGGCTTTCTCTTTATCACTATCAGCTAAGATACTAGCTTTAAGCTTATGCATAGTCATATTTCTTACAGCTATTAACCGTTGAGTTTCTTCGCTAAGAGGGAAGCTTATATTAGAAGTATTAAACTTCTGTAAGCTAAAGTTAATAGCCCAAGTAGTTTGAGCTGCCAGTTTTTGTAAAGGAGATTGAAACATAAGATTATTCCTTATAGTTTATAAATTAAATAACCAGACTGCTGTACCTATTACTAAGCAAGCAAATGCTAAGCAAGTTAGTAAGCATACTTTACTATCTTTCTGATCCTCGGTTAGTGGCGGAGACAGATCATCTGATAGACGTTTGTTATTATTCATAGTATTATCCTCCTACTCTTTTATTAGCTAATACTTTACCTTTAAAGAACTCAGCCTTCTCAGCTAATGTGTCTCCTTTGATCCGCTGACTTACTATTCCTTTAGTAAAGCTTTCCGGTTCACAGATTACATACAGTTCTTCTCTAGCTCTTGTTACTCCTGTGTAAAGTAACTCCCTTTGCAGCATAGTTGCATGTGATTGATGTAAGCAGAAGAATACTTTTCTCCATTCAGACCCCTGACTCTTATGTACAGTAAGTGCATAAGCATGGAGAAGGGAGTTAACTTCAGACGCCTTGTTAACAGTAACTTCTGCTGCACTGTCTACTAACCTTATTACTAGCTTATGGCTAGCTTGAGTAACACGCTCATCGCTAGCAGCTACCTGATCAAGTAAGAAGTCTACATCAGCATCAGCGCTATAATCATTATAAGAGTTCTGCCCTGACTCCTCTGCTATCTTAGGATTATGTCCCCAATAATCTAAGTTCTTACTAGCTGGCTGAAACTTACCGCCACTGTAGCTAGGATTAGTCTGTATATCAATGATCTCAGCATCCTCTCTGTCATATAAGATCTTATCTCCTGTAGAAAAGTAACACTTATTAAAGCCTGCTACCACTTCATAAGTCATAACACCTCGCTTACGTGCTAAGTGATTAGCTATATGATTATTAATTTCTATAGTGCCACAAGCTTTATTATAAGGTATAAGTATCATATCCTCTTCTGTGTCATAGACTCCGCTATCTATAGCAGCTTTAAAGAATGCAGCTAAGGTAAGAGCAGCGTGGTCTGCATGCAGTTTCTTCTTCCAAGGATGAATGGTTAGTTTACCTTCTTCTTTCCATTCAGGATACTCTTTACCTGGGATAGGCTTACCTGAGAGAATCCGGTGCGCTAAGCGAATGATAGGAGACTCTAATGCCTGCCTATATACCTGTATAAGCTCTACTACAGGCAGCTCTATCATTTTAAAGCCTAAGATAGCGGAGCCGAATACAGGAGGTAGCTGCTGTATGTCTCCTATAAATACCCACTGCATTTCATGTTGTAGAGCTGCGACTATTTCAGAGGTTAGTTCTACTGATAGCATAGAAGCTTCTTCTACTATTATTGTTCCTATACTAGCAGGTAAAGGATTAGAGGCATGGCGGGTAGGTTCAAACCGCATAGTCTTCTTAGTCTCTCCTGTTTCAGGATCGCTTATCTCATAGTACTCTGGCTGATATTCTAACAGCTTATGGGAAGTAATACAGTTACCCTGCATATCAGTAGACTGTACTTTGCGGATGTTATTTACCGCTCGGCGGGTATAGGAGATAATGATTATACCTGGACCTCCCTGTAAGAGATGCTTATGTCCTTCTATAGCTAACGGCTGCACCTTACCAGTAGCTATAAGTGCTGCTATACCTCCCTGAGAGCAAGTAGTCTTACCTGTACCAGCGGCACCAATAAGTACACAAGACTCGCCGGAAGATATAAGGGAGATAAACTCTGCCTGCTGTGAGTTATAAGTAATAGCCTCGCCATGCATACCAGTGGTTGTAGGCGCTTCGCTTACTACCTCTATGCTAGCTATTATCTCTTCATCTACAGGTAAGCTGCCATCAGCATGGCCAGCAGCTGTAACCTTCTTAGATTCATTGCTTGCTGCCAATGCTAGCTTAGCTCGTAATGCTGACAGATCTAGTTTAGGGATGGGTTTAGTTATTGGTCTTAATGCTGGTTTAGGGCTATGAGTCATAGGGGGAGTAGCAGAGTTAATAGTATCTATTACTTCCTTATTATCCTTAGCTCTTGCTGCTGCTAATAGTGCAGCCATGTTTATTTTAGGTGACATTAGCAGTCCTCCCAAGTAGCTGCGAAAGGCTCTACTAGTACTAAGCGAAGATCCTTACAGTCGTTGCGTAGTGCTGACTGTACAAAAGCCGCATCTACATCGTTAGCGCAGTCATATATATGAGCCTCATCTCTCTTAGAGGTAGTTCCTTTGTTAGGTTCTACATAGTACTCGCCGTTATGCGTTAGTTTAATTAATACTTTCATTATAAGTTATCCTCTGATTTTAAATTATCTAAGTCAAGCTCTTCTAAAGTAGTAGGTTTAACATCAGGTACATTAACAGTCCAGTTAGCTGACTTATCATCTGCTTTAATTTTAGCTTCTACTTTAGCCGCCTGTTTACTTGCATTCAATGCTACTCTATAAGCTAGCTCTGCTTTTAAGAAGTCTAAGCTAGTAGCATAGTCAGCTCTTACTGGCTTAGTTTCTGGCGCTTTAGCTGCCAATGCTGCAACCTCAGCTTGATTCTTTAGTTCTGCTTTCTTACAGGCAGGAGACATATCCTCGCTTGGAAGAAGAGTATACCCTAGAGCTAAGCTAGATCCTCCTAGGTAATCTAGGTTTCTGCTTATGCCTTCTTTAAGCACAGCGGATAAGGAATGAAAGTGAATAGATCCTGCCTCTATATTACATTCACAGTAATCTTTAATCTCTTTTAGCAATGCTAGCGGAGTATTAAACATCTTAGTAATGTTAAAGCAGGAGCGAATAGTTTTCTGATAGAGTTCATCCTTATCTGCTGGAAACTCTGCTGCTTGACTAGCCCAGTTAGCTATAACATGAGCATAGCGTTCAGGAGAGTCGCCAGAGAGAATAAGCTTAGATAGAGAATTCTCTACCTCTTGCAAATCTTGTTGCTGCTTAAGATCTGCTCGCCCATACTTAAAGTCATCTATATTATCCTGCCAAGCTTCTATCCAATTAGGTATCTGGATTAGATGACAGTTTTCATAGGTTACTTTAAACTTAGGTTGTTGGAATGATGGGTGGCGGATAGCATCTGTTTGGGAAAGGATAGATAACATCTGTGATAGATTGTTTTCTATAAGGGAGATTGTTTTAGGTGAGTTAGGATCTATGGTGGCTGGGTGCTTCCAGTCTATGTGACCAGAGGAATGTACCAGAGCCATAAATAAGAGATAGGAGTCCTTAGCTGTAAGCTTACCGCGACAGTGAGAACTATATAAGGAATGTAGTTCTTTATGTTCTAAAGCAAATACAGGATGAAAGTAACCTGCTGTATGAGGTATAGATATAGAATCTAAGCCAGAACAGGAGAACCTTATACCTGATATTGCACAGGTTATATTAGCCATTATTAGATGTCTCCTGCTTAGGTAAGTTAGCTAGTTTAGTTATATAGTAGTTAACTTTAGCTTCATCACACCAGCCTAATACATCATCTCCTTGATCCTCTTCATCTAAGAGATTGCCGTCTAAGTGACCGTTTAAACCCATAGGAGCTATCTCATATAGTCCTTCATCTCCTCCATGAGTGTATTCGCCTCTTATAATAGATAGAGCATACCCATTAGTAAAGACTACTCTAGCTCTGTGAGTAGCGTGTACGTGTAACTCTGATACTCCTGGAGAGGTTAAATCTTTAATCTCTACTATCTTATCCTTTAAAGAAGTAGAGATAGGTAAGTTAATAGCTAAATTAGTATTGTTACTCATAATAAATTACCTTGACTGTCAGTCTTATCATAGTCATTAGTGCTAGTTTCAAACTCAGCTAGCTCTGCCGGAGACATAAGATCATTAAGATACATATGTTCTTTAGCTGCTGCAATTTCATCTAAGTTACAAAGGGCTGGGTTATCGCTAAACTTGTTATAGCAGTCAGCCCAGTACATCTCCTTAGACTGTCCCATAAGTTTAGTATTAACAAAAGGGTCTCCGCCTAGCCCTTCTATACTAGCTGCCTTAGGTTTTACTGGCGCCATAGTATAAGCTGGCTGTATACCGGCGTTAGCTATCTTAGCCTGAAAAGGAGAGAGAGTGGAGATAAGAGACATAGATGCAGCAGTTATACTAGGCTGCTCAGTTTTAGCTAAATATAAGATATGCTCTATCTGAGCTGCTGTTAATACAGGGCGAAACTTCTGTGCTGGTTTAGCGCGGTTAGTAACCATTACTTAGACTCCTTATCTTTAGTCTCTACAGTTACTATAGTAGCACTGTTACCTATATGACTACTTACTACATAGCAAGAGCGCCCTACTGTTACATTAACAGAGGTTCCTGTATCGTCAATAATATCGCATAGTGCATAGTCGCTAGCGTCACGAGCTACAGAGCAGTCAGTAACTTTATATACTTTGCCTTCTGTTAGATAGTTACAAGGATGCCCAAACACACGAGGCATACGGATAGATAAAATCTTAGTATTAATGGGTGCTTTAGTAGGATTCATATTAGTTTACTCCTTTAGGTGGGTTACAATCAGTACATGGTAGATACTTAGACCCACAAGCCGGACAGTAACCTGTAGCTAGCAGACTCCATAGCTCTACTCGCTCTGATTCTGGTAAGTTTTTAGTAAACTCTACAATGGTAAGCATAGCAGCAGCTAATATTACTTCTGCTGGCTTACCAGATAAGGAGATTTGAGTCATTATAGTTTAGACTCCTGTTTAAATGTAACTATGGTAAAGCCTTCTTGATAGGCAGGTTTATGGCTACCTATCAAGAAGTAATACTGCTGCTTTGTATCGTCTATAATATAACAAGCAGCGGCAGGGTCACGAACACTACACTCAGATACGTAGCACTTATGTACTTTATATACTTTACCGGCTGTTATAGCTGGATGTTTACCTCCCATAAAAGATCTTACCTTTCTAGGTGCCCTTACAGATAAGATTATAGCCCCTGTTAGCGGTTTAGTAGGGTTACTGCCTTGCTTAGTGATACCTATCATTTCGCTTGCTCCTTTAGATGCTCTCCTTTACCTGCTAGATAAGCATCTACTCGCTTAATTGCATCGCTCTCTACTTCAGCTTGATCGGCAGGCTCAGGAACATAAGTATCAGGGTTAGTTACTGCTAGTATATACTTCATACAGTCAGTTCTGATATGTGAGTAATAAGAGTCTAAGAATGTATCCATCTGCTTAGGAGTTAATCCGCCTTGAGTAGAGATTATAAAAACATAAGCATGTTTAAAATCTTCTAATGTTAGCGGCTCGTTGTTGGTGGCTGGATATGCCATAGCTGCTTCTCCTTCTAATAGATTTAATGCATTGCTAGCAGTCTGCTCTAGCTTAGCTTTAACTGCTGTAGCTCTGCGCGCTTTAGATGCGGATAGAGACGGGAAGTTCTTACCTGTATACTTACTGGACATGATATGTAATCCTTAATTATTTACTGCTGTGAATTAAGCCTGAGATAAACCCTTGTAGAATAAACTCATACTCTACCTTTCTAGTAGCTGTACCATAGTAAGTAGTAGAGAATATAGAGTAGTCACTAACATCTATACAAGCTATTAGTATATTCTCTACTGTATCTAACTCAGCTCCTTGTAAGGGAGTATCGCTAGTTGCGTACTCTGTTACTCCGTTATAGTCTACCTCTACAAATATATAAGTCATACTGTGTATCCTATGTTATATGAATTTAATTGTTATCTTACATGCGTATTGGCATGGTTCTTGCTTACTACTCGAAACCGGTTCTGGCATTCGGTGCCATATCCTGACAGTATGCCATAATGCCAGAGCATGTCAACCGGTATATACCCCTATGATACACTGTCTCTATCCCTATCTAAGCTATCTATATGCTAGTAGTTAGCTATAACCCTCTATATAGGGCTTAGGGACTACTAATGTGTCTATCGGATTGAGGGGTAGTATATAGGGGTATATTGTTTTTGATTAATTAAATAATACATATACTTACATACTTATATAGATAGATACTAGATACAGATAGTTAGATACATAGTTACAGCTAACACATAGTTACATAGTAGTTAGATACAGACCATGCACAAACACACCGATATACACACAGATACGGGTTTTTTTCCTCTGGCAGATTGGCATTCTGTCAGCAAATGGCATTTCGTGCCAGAATGGTTTTTTAGTAGTTAGATCTTACTTACTAAAAAGCCTCAGTTAAGAGGCTTTAGGATTAGTACTTTAGATTAGATGCTGTTAGTTCTTTACTTGCTGGAGACTTGCTAGAAATCTAACTATAACTTTAAACTCTGCACTAGTTATTTCAGATCCGTTAATGTTAAGTTTCCAAACATCTTGCGACTTAACTAATGTTACAAGCGAGATATTATTATCAGCATTAGAAGTATTAACAGTATTTGCTTTAGTTGCTGGCATTAGATAGTTTCCTTATATTAGTTTACAAATGACAAGGACCAGAATACAGATAAGTTTTACTTATCATAGCAATCTGATTTCCATCTCTACAAGCATAGAATTTATCAGGCTCTACATTGCAAGGCTCAATAGTTAGCAATCCTTGCATACGGCAATAAGTAACTTGTAACGATTCTTTAACATCGTCCAAAGACTTAAATGCGCCAGTACAATCAGGAGCGTCGATAAAAGTGATCAGGAATATTTCAGTTGCACCAAACATAATAGTAACTCCGATAGTTAACATATAGTTTCACTGCCAAAGCCGCAATTAAGCGGCAATGACAAGCTAGTTAGAATCTTACAAGCTAAGTAATAAATCATCCTCTTTCTTCTTCATGCTCTCAAGTCTTGCAATAAACCGCTTACCTAACAAGCTCTGTTCTGCTTCAGCTTTAACAACTACACTGATCATAGCAATACAATCAGCTTCTTTAATATAAGTCTTACCTCCAGCAAGGCTAGCAAACTTAGCTTTATAAGCATTAAGAACTAACTCCAGCTTAACTAGTTCCTGCTCACTAGAGTTTTCAGTAATGCCTAACCTTGCTGCGAATGCTACAGCCAGCGAATCTTGTAAACATTCCGTGAACCAAGCCTCAATCTTCTCCTTATTAAGTCTTGCTCCAGCTTCACTAGCTTCTAATGCTTCTATAATCTTATCAATAGATAATGATTCGGTATATACTTGCTGACCTCCTTTCGCATGATAAGCTTTTATCTCTTTATCTTCCTGCTCCTGAAGATACGAAAGTACATAAGGAGACAATTCTGCAATACGCGAAACTACCAACTCTTCTGTCAGATGCTTAGTTGGAACCCTGTAATAAGTATTTTCCGCCTTCTTTTTACCAGTTGCTTTAGCAGCTTGATACAGACACTTTACAATCCGCGTTCCTGCAATATCAGCAATAGGGAGTTGCGAATCATAAGCTTTAGGAGCGCCTAATACTTCACCTAAGTCTTTAAGCGTAGTTGCAAGCAACTGATTAGAGTCATTGCTATCAGTTGCAGCAGTTTCTAATACTTCATTCATTAGTGGATTGTTCATGGTTTATATCCTTAGTAGCTTAGCTACTGTCTATGGCTGCCCTGTATAGGTAGCTGTATGTGTCTATGTAGGTCTATCCCTATAGCGGGCTAGGTGTATGTAGCTACTAACCTGCTATCAATATATACCTATCTGCTATCCATTCATTACAGCTAACTCGAATGCATCTCTATTGATGCTCTGTGCTGCTACCGGATACTCTATAGCCCATTCATCAAAGGCAACCATTGCCATCTCCGGTTCACCATTCTTTACATGTTCCGTTGCTGTCTTGATTAAGTCGCTTACTAACTGCTTAGCTTGTTGTGTGTTCATGGTATGTCTCTCTGTGTTGGTTGCGTTGTTTGATTCAGTAAGTTAATTATAGTCGCCACCCCCAGCAATTGCAAGCATCTATCTAACTATTCCCTAACTATATCAGCTACCTAACTACTCCCAATCCAGCTACTAGAAATCATGCAGGGGGGTGGAAGCCTTTTTAATCTGCGCGCGACGTGTACTCCTAAGAAGCTTACTCTATTTTACTAAACTTTTTTACATACATAGCTTAGCTAGAAGTATATACCTAGTAGTTAGCTAGAAGGCATAGGATTCCCCGCTGGCTTCCCTTAGCTATAGCCGTTATACTTTCTCTTATGAATGACTTATCAGATCGGTTAGCTAAGGTGGCAGCAAGCAGTGCACCAGAGCCAGTAAGTGCGGATAGTATCTTAGACTCCTTAGGCGGAGGTAGCAGCACAGCTATACCTGTGGCAGTTAGCGCGCCTAGCAATCATCACTCTCCGGGGCAAACATCTAGCACAGAGGAGAAGGCATTACATCTCTTAGGTAGCGGAGTTGGTGCGGAGCAGGTAGCGGCAGCATTAGGAGTAACTCCTAGTCGCATAGCACAGCTATTAGCTGAAGAGAGCTTTGCAGTTAAGGTAGCTAGTCTCCGCTATGAAAGTCTGCAGAAACATAACAAGCGCGATGGTGCTTATGATAGCTTAGAAGACAAGCTACTAGCGAAACTGGAGCGGCAGTTACCGCTGCTAATAAAACCTGAGTCTATCTTAAAAGCTATCCAGATAGTCAATGGAGCTAAGCGCCGCGGCCAGTCAGCACCTCAGCAAGCATCTACTACACAGAATGTAGTGCAGCTTATAATGCCACAAGTTATAGTACAGAAGTTTACTACTAACTTAGATAATCAGGTAATAAAGGCAGGAGAGCAAGAGCTGCTTACCATGCCGTCAGGTAACTTACTTAAGCAGGTAGAAGAAGCAGAAGTAGCTAGGGTAGCCGCCAGTGTGGAGGTTCCAGGAATAGGAGAGGTATAGTTATGAATGCAGCATATAAACCATATCGTCCTAGAGGAGCATCTCTTAGGCTGCAGGATGTATTAGCTAAGCTAGCTGGAAAAGATACCCAGCCAGTAGTTTCTCATACTCCTGCCTCTTATTCTGCATCTGATATACTTCGCGCTAAGACTGTACTAGACAGACTGCTAGCTTTACCTGAAAGGAATGAAGTAGTTAGTATAAAGAAAGTAGCAAAGGAGTTAGATGAGTAGATACGGAGAAGATGATTTATTAGCTTCCTTAGGAGGTGCGCCAGAACCTACCGCAGCTGAAATTGCTAAGACTAACTTACCTACAGGCTTCTCTGCTAGCTCTATAGATCCCCAGCCACTGGTAGACGATGTAGCTCAGATAGGAGTATCTTCTGACGAGATACAAGCTACTGCTAAAGGGGATCTGGATTTTTTAGCTGCACTTATTATGCCTATGGTATTTAAGTTCTGCTTTCCTCCTGTATTTAAGGAAGGTGTATGGGCTTGGCTACTAGGTTTTATTAATCAGCAGCGTACCTTTCCTCAACTAGCTCTAGGCTTACCTCGTGGCTTTGGTAAGTCTACATTGATGAAAATCTTCCTTATATATGTGATCTTATTCACAAATAGAAAATTTATTCTGGTAGTAGCAGCCACAGCTAAGCTAGCAGAGAACATCTTATCTGATGTAATAGATATGCTAGAAGAGCCTAATATAATATCTGTCTTTGGTGACTGGAAGTTAGGTGTAGAGAAAGATACCCAGGCACTTAAGAAGTTTGGCTTCCGAGGTAGAAATATTACCTTAGCTGCAGCAGGCGCCGAAACTAGCGTACGTGGACTGAATATAAAGAATGAGCGCCCTGATGTTATTCTTATGGATGACATACAGAGCAGAGAGTGTGCAGATAGTGAAGTACAGAGTAACTCATTAGAGAACTGGATGATCGGTACTCTAATGAAAGCTAAATCTCCTACAGGATGTATGTTCCTATTCGTAGCTAACATGTATCCTACTAAACACTCTATTCTCCGTAAGCTTAAGTCTAACTCTACATGGATTAAGTTTATTGCAGGAGGTATCTTAGCAGATGGTACTTCTCTATGGGAAGAGCTGCAACCTATCAAGCAACTTACATCGGAGTTTGAAAATGATCTTGCTATGGGTCACCCTGAGATATTCTATTCCGAAGTACTTAATGATGAGAATGTATCAGCTAATAATCTCATTGACCTCTCTAAGCTACCAGATAACCCCCATACTGATGGAGATATTCCTGGGGGTAACTTTATTATTATTGATCCTGCAACGGATAAGCTGGGATCTGACGCTGTCTCCGTTGGTTATTTTGAAATTCATGACGGCTCTCCTATAATGATGGAGATGGAAGAGGGGCGCTTCTCTCCAGGGGAGACTATTCGTAAAGCTCTTAACTACTGTCTTGTTCATAACTGTCGCTTAATAGCCTGTGAGGCTAATGCTTACCAGTACTCTCTTCTCTACTGGTTTGACTTCATATGTGAGCAGATGGGTATACAAGGTATAGAAGCTGTACCTATCTATTCCGGCTCTCGTGCTAAGAATGCTAGAATCTTAGAGATGTTTAAAGCTTATGCAGCAGGTGAATTCTTTGTACATGTTGCTTGTCGCTTAGAAGTACATATGCAGATAACTCAGTTTAATCCTATGAAGCGGGATAATACTGACGGACTATTAGATCTATTAACTTACGCGCCCCGAGTAGTACAAGAATTCGGTGAGTATGTTATCTCAGGTAATATAATTGAGACTCAAGAGTTTGATGCGTTAGAAGTAATAGAGAATAACTCATGTTTTTAGAAGTCGGAGCCTACTATGTACCTTATGTTTCTAGCTTTAGATCCTTTTAACCCGCAGGCTGCTTGGGATAAGACTGTGCAGTTTACTCGCTTAAGTATGCAGTTGCAGAAAGCTATAACTAAGAAGAGCCTGCAAGCGACATAACTAAGAGGCGAGAGGCCTGTTGACCGCGAAGCTAACTTATCAAGTATCCGGGACCCGTAGGCAAGAACGTTTCGAGAGGTCTAGCGTAGCGGCCGAGCTAAACTACTTGCTTATGGGGGATACGCAGATACGCTTAGCCGCGGGTTAGCAAGGCACGAGCCTCATTCTATCATCTACCCCCTAATACCCTCCCTATAATAGGAACAATCTAATGGTAGCTTCTACTGTAGTACCTTTATCTAAGATCTCTCAACAAGCTTTTATAGAGTATTATAGAAGCTTGCAAGCTATGCTTAATACTTCTCGTAATGAGAAACGTGCTCGTTATGAGATAGAAGATCGTGCTTACCAACGAGAGGTAGACAGATCAGAAGAAGATCAGCGAGCTAAGGCAGCTAATGCAGCAGGAGATACTACTAAGTTTCAGAACATGACTGTACCTGTAGTAATGCCTCAAGTAGAAGCAGCTGTAACTCACCAGGTGTCTGTGTATCTTACAGGCGATCCTATCTTTGGTGTAGTAGCGCCGCCTAAGTTTATAGATGAAGCTTTGCAACTACAGTCTATCTTAGAAGATAACTCTATCCGAGGTAGCTGGCCACGTGAACTTATACTTAGTTTCCGTGATGGTTTTAAATATAACTTTGCTCCTGTAGAAGTAAGCTGGAAGAGCGAAGTTACTTATTCTGTAGAGACTAACTTAGATAGAAGTATTAAAGAAGGTACACCTAAGGAAGTTATCTGGAGTGGTAATGCTCTTACTCGCTGGGATCCGTATAATACTTTCATAGATGAGCGGGTAGATCCTTCTGAGCTATATAAGGACGGCGAGTTTGCTGGACGTACTCAGTTTATGACTCGCATTAAGCTTAAGTCTTTTATTGCTGAGCTGCCTGATAAGATCATAGCTAACATCGTACCTGCATTTGAGTCAGGGTTAGGAGGTACTACTGGAGCTGTAGATGCTGGAGCTATGAACTTCTATGTACCTCTTATTAATCCTGCTGTATCTGCTGAAGATCTTAAAGGCGGAACTAACTGGCTTAAATGGGCAGGTATCTCTACGGATAAGCGCAGATCCGCTATTGATTATAAGGACTCTTACGAAGTAACTACCTTATATTGTAAGATCCTACCTGCTGAGTTTAGTCTTAGTGCACGTAATGGTAATACTCCTCAGATCTATAAGCTTATTATTGTAAACCATCAGCATATTATTTATGCAGAGCTACAAACTAATGCTCACGGTTACTTACCTGTAATGATTGGCCAACCACTAGAAGACGGTTTAGCTTATCAGACTAAGTCATTAGCTGATAATGGTATTCCTTTCCAGGAACTAGCTACTACCTATATGAACTCTATTATAGCCTCCCGTCGCCGGGCTATATCTGACCGAGTTCTATATGATCCAAGCAGGATTACCAGCGCTCATATTAATTCTGCTAATCCTTCTGCTAAGATTCCAGTACGCCCAGCAGCTTATGGTAAAAATCTGGCAGAGTCTGTATTTCAGTTTCCTTATAGGGAAGACCAGGCTGCTAGCTCTATGCAGCAGATTCAAGTACTTCTCTCTATGTCTAATGACTTAGCTGGGCAGAATAAAGCTCAGCAGGGTCAGTTTACTAAGGGTAACAGGACGCTTAAAGAGTTTGATACTATCATGCAGAACGCTAACGGGCGCGATCAGTTAGCTAGTATCTTACTTGAGTACCAAGTATTCATGCCTATGAAGCAGATACTTAAGGTCAATACCCTCCAGTTTCAGGGAGGTACTACTATCTATAACCGAGATAAGGATGTAGAAGTAGAGATTGATCCAGTAGCATTGCGGAAAGCAGTAATGGACTTCCGTGTATCTGACGGCTTACTCCCTAGCGAGAAGATTCTAAATACTTCTGCCTTTACATCAGGTTTACAAGCTATTGCTAGCTCCCCTCAGATTGCAGCAAGCTATAATATAGGACCTGCTTTCTCTTATCTGATGAAAACACAGGGAGCATCTGAGCTAACTGACTTTGAGAAGTCTCCTGAGCAGGTAGCTTTTGAACAGGCCAGTCAGCAGTGGCAGCAATTAGCGCTTACTGCTATAGATAAAGGAATAGATCCTAGTAAACTACCTCCTCAACCTTTACCTGAACAGTTCGGCTACGATCCTAGAGCTAACACACCTACCCCAGAAGGAACTACCCAATCCCCAGGAGCTAACCCTCCTACAACTCCCCAAGCAGGTGAACAATAATGGCAACAGCAATAGATAATGAGTTCTCATCCTATGAACTTACTGACGAAGAAGCTATTCAAGGAGCTATATTTACTATAACTCAGAAACAAGTTATGCAGAATCACCTAGCTCAGATAGCAGGAGAGAAACTAGCACTAGAGTTTGATGTAACTAACCCTAATAAGTTTATCCAAGATGACTCTTATAAGAAAGGGCAGCTAGACTTTGTAAAGTATTTGATAGACTGCTCCTTAGTTGCTGAAGAGCAGTTAAAGCTCCAAGCCAGTAATCAACCTAAGTAATAAGCACTAACCCTGTAACATCCTACCCTACTTAAATAAGCGAGAACTATTATGTTTAATATCTTCGGATCTAAGCCAGCAGCACCAGCAGCACCAGTACAAGCAGCTCCTGTAGCGCCTGCAGCTCCCGTTCCTGCAGCGACTCCTACACCTCCAGGTAATATTCCACCTAACGTAGATCCTAGCGCTCCTCCTGCTGCTGTACCTACAGATCCAGTAACTCCTGATTCCCCTATGGCTGACTTTGCTACCTTATGGGATACTCCTACTATAGATCCTAACGCAGCAGTTCCAGCACAGCCAGTAGCTCTGACACAAGAAGCAGTACAGAAAGTAGTAGCTAATGCTAACTTTGCTGCCGGTGTTACTCCAGAGGTTATGGCTGCTGTAGCAGCTGGAGGAGAAGAAGCACAGAAAGCTATGATGGCTATGATTAACTCAGCCACTCAGCAAGCAGTAACTCAATCAATCATGGCCAGCAATAAACTAAATGAGAAAGCTATTGCTGATGCTCTTGCACAACAAGCCAATACACTCCCAGGCTTAATGCGCGATCAGGCAGCTACTTCACATTTAAACGATTTAAACCCTTTGTTTTCAAACCCCGCAGTAAAACCTGTAATTGATGCAACCCGTCAGCAACTATTACAGAAATTCCCCGGCGATACTCCTGCTCAGACTGCTGAGAAACTACAAGACTTTATTGTAGCTATGGGAGCGCAGTTCGCACCTAAAGAGGTGGTTAACGATAACGCCTTACAAGAGACTAACTGGGATGACTTTATGAATAAGGTCTAATCTAGTTACTGTCTCGAAACTCCCCAGCTTTACCGTTGTATTCTTTTTTTCTTTTCCTTAATATATAGGTGTTATTATGTTCTTACGTGCGAACGTTTCTGCTGACGGTAAACTCCTTCAGCCTCTACGAGCTGGGGATGGTTTTGTAGCTAACCTTGGCGTTAAAAGTTTTGTAGCTGAGACAGACGAAACTATCACTACTGCAGAACTATCTGGAGGTAGTATTCAGCAAGGTACTACTCTTACTAGTGATGTAATATATACTCTACCTACTGCAGCTCTTATTGCTGCTGAGTTTCCTACTATGGATGTAGGCGACTGCTTCATGTTTGAAGTTACCAATGCTCAAGCAGCTGCCTTTGATGTAGTTATCGGAGCAGGTGTAGGTAATACAGCAGTAGGAGCTAATAACTCTCTGTCTGTTCCTCCTCAGTCTAGCCGCTTGTTTAAGCTTATTAAAACAGCAGCTGCTACTTTCGATCTTTTCTAAGACTCTGGCATTTAGCTAGTCACTCTTACTTTTTAATAGTTCCCTATAAGGGACAGGAGATTTACTTATGACTACCGGAGTCTTTAATACTGGTAATTTCGCAACTGATCTAGCAGCTAAGTCGTTTGCTGCAATGATTACACGATTGATGCCTGGCGGTAACGCCCCTCTGTTCGGTCTTACTTCCATGCTTACTGATGAAACTGCGCTGCAAGTTGAGCATGGTTTCTTCTCTAAGACTATGGTATTCCCCGAACTTAAGATTAACTTGGCTGCAGGTTTTCTAGCTGGAGATACTGTTCTTATCGTAGATACTACTGTTAATGCCTTGCCTGGCATGATCATGCGTATCGAGCGTACCGGTGAGAATATTATTATCAATACGGTTAACAGTGCAACTACTGTATCTGTTACTCGTAGCGTAGGTACTGTAGCTGCAGCTGCTATCAATGATGATGATGATCTGTATCAGGTAGGTAATGCGTTTGAGGAAAGCTCTAACCGTCCTACTGCTAACAACATCATCCCAGTACGAGTTACTAACCTGACTCAGATCTTCCGTAATACTTGGGCGATCTCTGGCTCTGCACAGGCTACTCAGGTTATTGCTGGTGACAGTACTGATGCTGAGAACCGTCAGGATGCTGCTGCGTTCCATGCTACTGATATCGAGAAGGCTATCTTCTTCGGTCAGAAGTCGCAAGGTACTCGTAATGGTCAGCCTTTCCGTACCATGGACGGTTTGCTTAATATGATTGAGACTCCTGGAAACTATCCAGCTAGTTTTGGCGGCGCTACTAACAGCTTTACTGCTGGCGCCACTACTAACTGGACTCAGCTGGAAGGTTTCCTTAACCCTGTATTTGATCAGGTAACTGATCCTAAGGGAGGCAACGAGCGAGTTCTGTTCTGCGGCGGTGATGCTAAGGTAGTACTTAATAACATCGGTCGCTTGAATGGTACTTATCAGTTGATGGATGGGCAGACTAACTTCGGTTTGCAGTTCTCTACTCTTACCATCTCTCGTGGTAAGTACCGTATCGTAGAGCATCCGCTGTTTAATACTAACTCTGACTGGGCGAAGATGGCAGTAGGTGTAGATCTACCTACCTTCCGTTTAGCTTATCTTGCAGGCCGTAAGACTCAGAACATGGAGTTTAACACCAAAGGCCAGCAAGCAGCAGATAACGGAATCGATGCAGTAGGTGGTACTCTTACCACTGAGGTAACTACTGTTATCAAGAACGTTCCTGCTAACGTGGTTATTCGTAACCTGACTGCTGCAGCTGTAGGCTAAGTTTTAGGACTTAGTAAGGCACATTGACTTGTGCTCCTAGCCCTGTATCTCTTATGAGTGCAGGGCTTTTCTAGTGACAGTATTACCTAATTAATCCTACCCTGACAACTTAACCTAGAAGGTAAATCCCATGGATCTTTCTCACCTGACCGGCCAACAGAAAGCTAACTCTGATATCCCTGTTCCTACTCAGTCTACTCCTCTGCGAGCGCCTGTAACTAAAGCTAGTTCAGGTACTAAGTTTCAGCATTATAAGTCAGCACTAACTTCTATGCAGCTTATCTCTAGTAAAGGTACTAAGATTGTTTTTATAGGTCATCAGTTTGTTACTTGCGATCCTGATGCTATGGAATATCTTAATGAAGAGATTGAACGCGGCCTTGTCGGTATTACTAAAGGCGAGCTTATGACTCGTGAAGAGGCTGACCCTATGACCGCTCTTAAGAAGCAGTGGGAAGAAGAATATAAAGCTAAGCAGCTAGCAGAAACTATGGCTGCTGCTAAAGGCGAGATTAAAGATATGGGTAAGACAGAAGGAGCTTCTACTGTATCTCCTGCTTCTAGTAAGCTAGTAGCAAACTAATACTTGTACTTAACCTCTTAGATCTTTAGGAGGTTAACTTCAGTTATTAAATATACTACGAGGATATTGTTATGGGTCCCAATAAAACTACAGTAAGTGATTTTGCAGAAACAGCTACCGATGTACCTGCAGCATTTGCAGCTGCTATTACTCCCGCAGATACAGATCTAGCTAATGTTACTCGTCAGATCTATGTAGGCGGTGTAGGAGATCTTGCAGTAACTATGAAAGGAGGAGGTATTGTTATCTTTCAAGCAGTACCTGTAGGTACTATCCTGCGTATTCGTGCTAGTCAGATCAGATCTACTGATACTACTGCTTCCCTTATTGTAGCTATGTGGTAAGTAAGGATACCCTTATGACATTCGATGAGCTGATAGAAGAAGTGTATCTTATTACTAACCGTCCTGACCTAGTAGGCGAAACTAAGTCAGCAGTTAAAGCTGCCACATTAAAAGCACACAAAACTGATTTTTATTCTAAAGATATATTTGAATCTGGTATTGAGTTTGACTCTGCTGACTTCAGACAGTCTTTAGATTATGTGTCTCTCTTCTCTAACTTCCGTGCATTTAAATATATTAGACGTGTAGATTCTGCTACGGATGATATAGGGGCGTTTATAGAGATTATAGCTCCCGAAGAAGTATTAGATTCTTACGGTTGTAATCTCACAGATATTGCTTATGTAGCTGGACGAGTATTAGAGATTCGCTCTAATGTAGAGTTCTCTAAAGCTCTCTTAGGGGTTTATGTATATCCTATAGTAAGAGAAGGGGCTTACCTTTCTTGGGTAGCAGAGCAGGCGCCTTACTCTATAGTATATGAGGCAGCTAGAACAATATTTAAAGCTACAGGGCAGATAGAAGAGTCTAATGCTCAAGCTCAACTTGTTGCAGAAGAATACTCTTTACTTAAACTGTCAGCTGTAGTTGACGTAGGCTACTAAAATTAACTATCGGAGATTACACTCATGAGCGAAGCTAATATTTGGCAGCCTCGTACAGTACTACAGACTTCTTCGGATACTAAGATTGTAAGTCAGCGAATTACTGCAACAGCAGGACAGACTCTATTTACTATTACTGACTTTGCTTATGTTTTAGGTACTGGAGCACTTGCAGTTTTTAGACAGGGATCAGATTTAAATGATCTAGGTACTCGTAAACTGGCTCCTGTAGTAGGCTTTATAGAGCAGACTACTACTTCTTTCTCTCTAGTATCCCCAGCAGTTGCTGGAGAAAAGATCATTGTAGAAGCTCATGTAGGGCTCACTGCTAATGTGGATGTTAGAGACACTGATATCTATGTAGCTAACTATCAAGCTATTCGAGACTACGTAGGTACAGAAATCACTCTGTACTCGCAAGGTCAAGTTACTGCTGCTGACGGCGGAGAAGACTTCTTTCAGAAGCTTACCGGAGCTGCGGTAGGTTTCTTTGTAGATGATAATGAACTTGTTATTCGTCCTACTGGCGGAGATGGTACTATAGGTTGGGTAAGAAAGGCTCTCATGGCTAAGTCTCCTTTTAAGGCAGATAACTTAGCAGCAGCTGCACTACTTAACTTTGCTAACTTTGATTTAATTGAGACAGTTAGCTTTTATAGCGGCTGGGCAGCTACTGTAGCTGGACCTAAAGGCGGGTCTGAGTATCATTCAGATGGAACTACCGGCGCTGTTAGTACTCTTTATGCTGATAACTCTGGTTTTTTTGATGCGAAAGGTAAGGGCTTTAAGATAAGTATTGACAGAGAAGTAACTGTCTTTCAGCTAGGGGCTAGAGGAGATGGAGCTACTGACGATACAGACGCTTTTAAAGATGCTGTAGCTTTAGACACTACAGTCTATGTACCTCCTGTTACTACCTATTATGAGCTTAGTGATAATATTGCTGCTAATGACGGGCAGACAATTTATGGTGACGGGTTTAAATCTAAGCTTAAGCTGATCAGCGCATCTACATCTGGTCAGCTAATTGGTGCTATCGGTACAACTGGCGATGCTAACCATGTACGAGATATTACTATTCGAGCACTGCATCTAGATACTAGCGATCTAGTAGGAGAGAATGGTGTAGGTTTTGCTTTCGCAGAGAATACCCTAACGACTGAATGCTTTTTCTCTAACATCGGCCGAAAAGCCTGGACGGTTCAGGTCGAATGCACCAGTAACATTTTTACTGATTCAGTAATTATCTCAGCTCAGACAGAAGTAGGAGCTACTGGCGGCGCTATCTCTATTGAAGGTGAGACTGGAGATGTTAATAGCTGGGGTAATATTGTAAGTACTATCACTATTGAAAAGACAGGTAATACTGCGGTTCAGTTGTTTAATACATCCTTTAATCAGATTAGTAGTATAACAGTGGAAGATGCTGTAACATCTCGAGTTCTGTTCATCACTGGTGAAGTTGGATTTGATTGCGTAGGTAATGAGATAGACGGAATCACAGTTAGACAGCAGTCAAACATCGGCATTGAGATAAACAACGCCCAAGACAATACTATTAAGAATGCTCAATTTCCTTCTCTTACAGGACAGATTATTAAATTTGACACTAACGCTGTACGTAATAAGCTTATAGGAGGCAAGGGAGTTACCACAACAACTCCTGCTATTGGATTAGCACTTGCTTCAGCTACAGATAACACAATCGAAGATTTTAATATGCAGAGTACCAGTACAGATTGCTGGGCTCCTGTAGGCAATGGCAATAAGCTAATAAACTGTAAGCTTGCATCTGTAAGAACAGTTAATATTACAGGCGATAACTGTGAAGTCAGAGACTGTGAATTACTTCCTTCTTCTAGCCATAGTGTTAGTATCTTGGCTGGGGCAGTAGGAACTATTGTTGATAATAATAGCTTCGGTGCAGCAGGCTCTGCAGGTATTAATAACCTGGGTGCGGATACTGTAGTCACGCGTAATACAGATCTTAGCGGAACACCTTTTGCAGGTAGTGCTGTAGCTCGGAGAATTGAAGACGGTAACTCTTGGAATCCTAGGGAGTACTGGAGCTCTATAGAGCCTGTGTTAGGTACTCATACTGCCGGAGATTTCATACATAATACTGGCTTTACAGTAGACGGAAATAACATGCATATCATTGGATGGCGCTGTACTGTATCTGGTACTCCTGGAACCTTTGTTACACTGTTTGCTTCTACTGTATCTCCTGCGACATAATAGAGTAATTTCTTATGATCATCACAGTCAGGCGGTTTGTATCTACTAACGATGCTACTTTATCTCAAGTCCTTATAGACGGAGCGTTTCAATGCTTTGGTCTAGAGGATGAGTACAGACAGGATAAAGTAGCAGCCGAGACTCGTATTCCTGCCGGAGTTTATAAGGTAGGAGTACGTACAGTAGGCGGTTTTCATACCCGCTACTCAGCTAAGTTCCCTGACTCTCATAAAGGTATGCTGCACGTATTAGATGTTCCTGGGTTTGAGTATATTCTCATTCATATAGGGAACACTGAGAAGGATACTGCAGGGTGCTTACTTGTGGGACAGAGCGCTGTATCTGACTGTGATGCAGATTATCTTGCTGTAGGATCTTCTAAGTCTGCATATATTAATTTATATAATAAAGTCATAGAGGCTGCCATTGCTGGTGACTTAGTTATTCATTATATAGATGAGGATTAAATAATGAGTATTATGTCTTTCTTAACCGGGGGAGCTGTTGGTTCTCTTGAGCGGCTTGCTAGCGAATTCATAGAAACTGATATGGAGTCTGCTGAAGCTAAGAGCTTGATGATTAAAACGCTTGACCCTAATGGTAAGATGCGTAGAGACTTATCTCGTTTCGCCTCTAGAGCTTATGGTTTCTATTTAGTGATAATGTCTATTCTAGTATTAGCTCACGCCTTTGGCATTACTGATCTGGCGCAAGGAAAGCAAGCTATAGAGGCTATGGCTGAATTGTTTCTCCCTATCACTGCATCGTGGGGCGCTATAGTTACTGCGTCCTTTGGTGTTAACTATACGAATACTAAAAGCGGTAAGTAAAAAAACCATAAGTAGCAGGTACTGTACTATGAGTGAACATATAAGGAAAACGGATATGCCTGATGACGAAGAGTTGATTTTACTTCGCCGTAGACTGGATCAGCATGTGCATGAGTGTGACGCGCGTAACTCCGAGCAGGATCTGAAGATAGAGAGGTTGATACTTGCACAGGAAGCTACTACTAAAAGCGTAGATACCTTAGTTATTTCTACTCAGGGTCTGGTAGATAGTTGGAAGTTTACTCAGGCTTTACGTAAATTTGTAGTGTGGGTTTCTGTATTTACTGTACCGGCAGGAGCAGTATATACTAAATTTAAAGGTATATGGTAGGGGATTATAATGGCGCAGCAACTATATAGTATCTCTCTAGATACTCCTATTTTCCCTATGCTCTCTGAACAACAGACCAGAACTATTATAGGGTCTACTGCAGGAGAAGCTCCAGCTAAGGATCAGCGGCCGGGTTTAGCTTATTGTCATAACGTAATGCCTTCTAAGGAAGGTTTTGATTCTGTAGCTTATCTGCCTACTATTCCTGCTGCTGGAGATTTACCTGCCGGGCTATCTTTCTCTGATATAAGAATTGCTTATGGAGATGCTGCTTCCAGGATTCATCTAGCTTGGGACTCAGAAGGTAATGTATATGCCTTACCTTTAAATGCTACTGCTTGGGTTACTGTACCCCCTACCTTTCCTCTTACTGGAGGTTCCGGATTCTCTATAGAAGATATAACTATAGGTACAGTAAACGGAGTAAGTCATATCTTTTATTCCGGTATAGGTTCTTTTACTTATAATGAAACTACCGATTCTTTAGATGCAGAGACTCTTACAGGTTTAGCTATTGCTGATATCTTAGGAGTTATGGCTTCTTCTGGGTATCTGGTTGCTTATACAAAACAAGCTATTGCTTGGAGCAGCACTATAGACCCTACTGATTTTGTACCTAGTGAAGTTACTGGGGCAGGCGGCGGTAACGTAGCAGATCTAGCAGGGGCTATTCTCTTTGGTACGACTAATACTCTTGGTCTGCTTCTATACACCTCAGCTAATACTGTAGCAGGTACCTATACAGGTAATGCTCAGTTTCCTTTTAAGTTCCGGGAGGTTAAGAGCTCTAAAGGAGGTCTGGGCTTAGATCTAGTAGCTTATCAGACTAATGCAGATGAGCAGTTTGTATATTCTAAAGCTGGACTGCAGTCAATAACCTCTCAGCGAGCAGAGCTTATACTTCCAGAAGTTACAGATTTCCTGGCGGGTAAGCGGTTTGAAGACTTTGATGAAGTAGCTCTGGACTATGTTCGTACTGATCTTACTGCTACTATGCTTAAAAAGATTAAGTATATAGGCTCCCGCTATCTAGTAATCTCTTACGGTATCTCCTCCTTTACCCACGCTCTTGTATTTGATATCGGATTGAAAAAACTGGGTAAGCTTAAGCTAGACCATGTAGATGTATTTGAATATATAAATGCGCAGACAGAGATAGCTAAAGAAAGTATTGCTATGGTAGCTGCTGACGGTTCTGTAAGTGTAGTAGATTTCTCTACCAGTGCAGTCTCCTCTGGAGTAGTTATCCTAGGTAAGTTGCAAGCCTCTAGAACCAGACTTCTTACGTTGCAAAAAGTAGAGGTAGAGAATGTAGATATATCTGCTAGTTTAGATCTGTACTCTCGCGCATCTCTTAAAGGAAAAGAAGCCAGCAGCACAATTAAAGGAGGTGTAATATCTTCTTCTGAGAATCTTAGAGACTTCTCTTTCCGCCTTACTGCTGTTAACCATTCACTTCTATTTATTGGTAAGTATAATCTGGTAACAGTGCAGGTTACTTATACTTCTGCAGGCAGGAGATAGGAACTTATTATGCCGGCTCCTACTAATACTTACGATTCTAATACAGATCTTAGCCTAGGGCAGGTACCTCAGGTAGAAGATCCTGTATTATATGAAGCGTTACTTGATATTCATAATGCTATAGAGACTCTGCTTACAGGTAGCGATGATGCAGATGCAGTATTTGTTGCTTATATAGCTAAGCAGCGAAATAATACTTTAGTTACTGCTGACTATACTATAGTAGAGACTGACGGTACTATTGAAGTAGATGCGTCTGCAGGGGATATAATAATCACTGCTCAGCCTGTTACAGGTTTTGAAGGCTATAGGTATGATGTGAAAAGAATAGATCTTATTACTACCAATAAAGTTACTCTGATAGGTGATGGTACAGAACTTATAGATGGAAGAGTAGACGGAATTAACATAAGCACTAAAAGTAGTTACACTATTAAAGCTACTCTTACTGGCTGGAATATAATATGAGTTACGAAAATGTACCTAAGAATCTGACCGAGAAGGCGGTGCTAGTAAGAGGCGGGCGTCCTGATTATCTTACTCTAGCTGCTGATCCTTTCCCTACACCTACTGCTGATGAAGCAGGGGCTATCCTAGAACATATTGATACAGGTGATAGGTTTCGCTGGTCTAGTACTGCTTGGGTGCAGACTCAGCATATAGGTTTTGCTATGCCTATAGAAGTCTCTTCAACAGGTAATGTAGCAGTTCCTGTTAATAGTCAGGATTTAACTACTCAAGCTATCGATGTATGGTTTACTGAAAAGAAAGGTATAGTCACTACTCAGAATGCTGTACTGCAAGGAGGCTATACTGTAGATCTAAACGTAGGTCACGGAGCTGTAATTGGGGATGTGATTGAAGCCCGTACTGCTGAGAACTATGTACAATCTGAGATTATAAACGTAGTCGGAGACACCATTACAGTTAATAATCCCTGGTCTAGAGACTTCCCTTCAGGAGTAGTATTAGATTTAGGGGACCCGAATTTAAATGTACTAGGTTCTATAATTACTAACCGTATCTTTTCTATTGCTCCTTCTACTTTACAGAAAATACACATTACTCGTATTATGATTACTATGCAAGATGCCTCTGCTATGGACTTCTCTACCTTTGGAGGTATTGCAGGAGGTTTAGCTATAGGTTGCTTACTTAGAGAGTTAGGTAGTGACGGTAACTATACCAATAACTTTAACTGGCGGGATAACGGAGAGTTTATTGATCGGGCGTTTGATCATAGACTTCAGTCTAAGATCGGTGGCGGTTTACATGCCTTCGCTGCTCGTAGTACCTGGGCAGGAATGTCTAAGCGAGGAGTTGTTCTTCCGTTAGATGGAGCTTTACTTGAAGAGCTTGAGATTATAGTTCAAGATGATCTAACCGGGTTAGATAAATACAGAGCAGTTGCACAAGGGCATGTAGTACTGGATCAGTAAGACTATACTCCGATTCCTATACTGACAGATTAAGATAAGTAATAGTATACTAGATTAAATGATGAGAGTAATAACTCAGAGGATAAGATTATGGCATTCGATTTAGGCGGTGCTTTAACAGGTATAGGTAGTTTAGGTAAAGATCTATTTGGTTCTGACTTAGCTACTTCAGGCAGGACTAGCGGCACTACTACTACAGATACTACACAGACAGAGCGTCTTAAGTTAGATGAAGAAGCTGTGCAGAAGATTATTCAAGATGTGCTTGGGGGAGCTGAAGGTTTAGCTGGAGTCTTTTCACAAGAGCAAGCAGCAGGAGTATTTGATAGTTCTGTAGCTGCACAGGCTGCTGGAGATATAGCTTCTAAACTTGTAGGAGAGCTAGCTAAATTGACTGCTGAGAAAGAAGCTACTCAGATAGGTACTCAGACTACTAGGACCACGCAGGAACAAGAGCAGGCAGATGAAGGTCTGCTAGAAGGGCCTCTTAAGAAGATCGGCGGTGTATTCGGATTCTAAGTTAGGAGATTATTATGCCCCATGCAGATGCACAAATTAATCCTATCTTAGCACAGGCAGGTAAGGAGGCAGCTACTAAGGTGGCTGATACTACCGCTACTCCTAAGGTAGTCTCTACTCCTGCTCCTGAAGTTAGTTCTAAGTTACAAGCTGTGGAAGATGCTTTAGGAGTATCGACCCAGCGAATCACTTCTAGTATTACTGCCCTAGAAGCTGGCAGGGCTGAGACTCGTGTAGCTACCGAGGCTATTACTGGAGCTATAGGTGATATCACTGCAGCTACTCAGATTACTAAAGCTGCCTCTGATACTGCTGATCTGCAAGCTCAGAACGCTACCATCCGTGCGTTTGAAGCTAGCGGAGGAGCTGACATTCAAGCAAATCTTATGGCTACCTTGCGAGCAGATCAGCAGCGAGTAGCTGGATTGCTTGATGAGAAGCAAGATATTATTGATGATGAGTTTACCGGTGTCCAGATTATTGACGGTATCATTAATGAGTTCCGTTCTTTCCAGACAAGTCTGGAGATAGATGCAGCTACAGCTCAGCAAGCACAAACTGTGAAAGAGATTTCTAGCATCACTGCTGCTACTGAGTCTTTTGCTCAAGCTAATGCATTAACTAAGAAGACTCTTAATGAAGGAGTCATTGAAGCTAATCAGAAGTTTATTGCAGCTCAAGGTCAGCTAAAAGCAAGTCAGGCTGAGATTCAGAATATCAATGCTAATGCTACTGCTATGAGTAATCTAGTACAGGCAGATTCAAGGAATGTAAGTAATCTTGTACAGCAGTTCAGATTAGAAGGGGAGGTAGAAGAGCGAGCGCTTAAGCAGGAACGTATGGTATTCCAGCGAGAGCAGATGGCCTTTGCCAGAGAGAAGTGGCAAGTAGAGCTTCCTGCTGCTAAGGTAGCTTTAGATCGTGCTACTCTTGCACTGGAGGATTCAACCCTACTTACTCCTGAGCGCAGACTTGCAACTGAAGCTAACTTTAACGCAGCTACTAAGCGATTTAATGATCTGGTAGCTACAGAAGATCAGTTGGTAGAGGCTGTACAGAAAGGACAATCCTTAGCAGGCGCTCCTATTGAAGAGCGTGAGACTATTGTATTCGGGCTTAATCAGACCGGTGCAGTAGGTGCTAAGTATGCTCGTCTGCAAGAACTAGGCGGAGCTACTGATCCAGTACTAGGAGCAACTGCTTTTGAAGCAGGTACTAGCTTACAACTTGTGGCCCCTTCAGGTAATGTAACTCAGACTCCTGGCATTAAAGCACTAGAAGCTATTACAGATCTGCAAGCACAGGTATATAAGAAAGCAGGTAAAGTACCTAAGGATGAAGAGACGTTATCTTCTGATTTCAATGGTACAGCTCAAGCATTTATGGATACTAAGGCCGCTAACATTAATACAGGAGATGCGACCAATCCTTATCATGCACCTCCTTTCTCTGTGCTAGAAACTATGACATCAGTAATTAGTACTGAGTTGTATACTAACGTACTTAAAGCTATGGAGATGAAAGAGGTAAATCCCCAGAAGATTTTAGATGCAGCTATTGCAGGTGTGCGAGCTGGTTCTGTATCTCCTGAGTCTGCTGCTTCTGGTGTTGAAGCTATCTTTGATGCAGCTGCTCTGTATAATAATACTATGCAAGGTGGATTTAGAAGAGTCGGGCTACCTAATCAAGTTACCTATAACACTCAAATCCAAGCTCCTGTAACTGGAGTAGATCTGCTTAAGTTAGGTATTACTTCCGCTCCTTCTGCAGCTCTCTTTGGTCTTACTGCTCTATTACCTACAGTAGGGATAGAGCAAGCAGGAGATAGTCTTGCAGAATCTATAGCTAAGAAAGCTAAGGCGCGTACTACTACTGTAGATATGATGGACGGTACTAGAATACAGGAAGCAATTGTTAAACTCCTGTCCTCTACTGCACCTAAAGAAACTACTCCTATTGCTGAGAAGTAAATACTTATATCTCTTCCTACTCCCTGACGAGTAACTTATTATGGCTGATCCACGTACTGCTTATGAAGAAGCTTTAGAGCTTATAGCTTCCGGTGACGATCCTACTGGATCACAGACTCCTGCTTATATGGTAGCTGCAGATACTCTTAATGTAGCTAACGGTAATGAAACATTCTTAGAGGCTGCTGTAGATACTATAGATAGCATCCCTAAGTTTGTTGCTGCGTCTGTAATTTCTGGGGCTAACCAGTTATATAATATTCCTGCTGATGTAGGTAACTTGCTGGGAGCAGATATCGAGCGATCTAATACTGCGGATGTAATGACTGCAGTAGATTCTGACTTAGGTGCTTTCTATCAAGAACATCAGGAAGGGTCAGATCTAGTAGGATTTATGATAAGCAGCTTAGTGCCTGGTATCGGAGGCATCAAGGTACTTAACGCAGGACAGAAGTCTCTATCTACTGCTATAGGCGCTGGTCGCTTTGGAGAGAATACAGGTAAGGCACTGTCACTTCTGGCCCCTCAGAAACAAGTATTTATAGATAAGGCGCTGGTAGAAGTAGCCACGAACTCTTCTGCTGCGACCTTACTTAATCGTAATGCACTTAAAGCAGTAAGTTCTGGTTTTGGTCAGAATGCTTTGGAGGCTCTTGCTTTTGAGACTGCTGTAGCTGCGACCTTATTTAAATCTCCTATCTTAGAGAATCAGGATCTAGGAGACTTTATTACCAATGTAGCTTTTGGTGCAGGTGTCTTTGGTTTCGTAGCTGGTGCTGTGGATGCTACTAAGATTAGCTTCTCCCTTAAGAAAGCTGCGGACTCTGCTGCTATTGAAGCTCGTCCTTGGACATTCATAGATGAGCCCGCTAAGGCAAGCACCTCCTATGAAAAACTAGCTCTTGACTATGAGCAGCTAGGTAACATTCCTCCTGTACCTGCTGGCTTCTCTCCTGAGCGTACTGCATTCCTTACTGCTGCGGCCGCTACTAAGGTAACTCGCTTAGAGAATCGCATCCGTAAGAATATGGGCGAGCTAGCTGGTGGGGATCAGGATGTAGCTGAGACTATGTTCCAGACCTTTAAAGCAGCTAAGCAAGAGGATCAGCTGTCTGCATTCATTGGTGTAGTCGAAGCTAATAAGCTAGGCGCCAAGGCTAAGATTGCAGATAAAGCAGAGAAGATACAATCTAAAGTATTACAAGGTACAGCCTCTGATAAGGAAATCAAAGAGTTTGCTGATAGCGATATTATGGTATCTTATGCTAAGTCTTGGGGAGAAGGTGCAGGTGTAGTGATGACTGAGAAGCCTCGTATTACTACTCTTGCTGACACCCTTAAGAAAGGAGAGCAGATTAAAGTAACTCTTGGTGGAGTTAAAGCTGGAGCTAAGAAGTTTAAGTTCAGTACTGTATTTAATAAGTCCCAGAAACCTACTAAAGCTACTGCTTGGAATATCTTAAAGGCTGATCCGCTGGAAGCTAATGCTCGTTATATCTGGGCATCTAAGCTACCTAAGTTTGCACCTACAGCTAAAGCTCCTCTCCGTATTGATGTGAATGATATTCCTCTTATGGAAAAGGTAATGATCGATGTAGGTAAGGATGCTGAAGAGCTAGTGAATGTAAAGTTTGTAGGTTTAGATAAAGATGAGTTTATCGGTAATAGCTTGCAGGAGTTCTTAGGAGATAAGAAAGTTAAACTAGCTCATAAGCTATTAAATATTAAAGGCGAGAAAGCTACAGTACTTAAGAAAGGTAAGGAGCCTCTAGTACAAGAAGAGATTGCTTCTATTATTAATGTGAAGTCTAGCTTCCTTTCTGGCGATGTAGTTAAAGATCCTGTAGCTAGCTATGCTCTTAAAGATATGCTAGCTATGCAGGATCATGCAGAGACTTTTACTAACAAACTAATATCTCAAGGTACAAGAAGGGAAAAGGATGGTGTAGTAGATATCTGGAATGTACCTCAGCATATTAAGCTTACCTATGACAGTTCTAACTTTACTGGTATTAATAATTTCGTAGTAGAGAACATGGCGGTTATTAAAGAGCAGCAGAGATTGTACCAAGAAGGAACTAGCAGAGCTAGTGCTGCAATTCTAGGTGACGACTATGCGAAGCTGGAGGATATTAATAGCGGTAAAGTATTTAATGGTGCAGTTCCTTCTGGGGCTGGTGCTGGTTTTGCTACTGCTGCTAGTAGCAATTATGGTACTCTTGCTGCTGTTACAGAGAACATAGGTAATGTCACCAGTCGTATGATTGAGAAGTTTAAGAATAGAACAAGAGAAACTCTTGAGCCTTTGCTATATAAGCTAGGTAACAATCAGGAGGCTGCTGTAGAGTGGAGCACACTTAATCAGAGAGTGCGAGCTATTGAAGGAGAGTATGCACTTAATGCCGCAGGTACTGCACTGGAGCCATTAGCTATAGTACGGTGGAAGAAGGCTACTGCTGAAGCTGCCGCTGCCGGTAAGGCTGCACCTAAAGCTCCTGTGCTTACTAATCCTGCAATGGAGTTAGAGATCCCTATAGTGCATCAAGAAACTAGGGATCTTATGCGGGCCCATATTGAAGTCAATGCGCTACGTACTAACGGACTGGCAGGTATTCGTACTGCACAAGGCTTACAGTTTAATCGCGCACCTGAAGCTTTCTACCCTATCCCTATTAATCCTAATGACTTCCCTCATTTTGCTCTAGTTATTGATGAGAGTATTACATCTGGTAATCATAGCAAGACACTCTTTGCTTCTAGTAGTGAAGAACTTGATGGGATGATTAAGAAGCTTAAAGAGAATCCGCAGCTTAAGATCCTTACTAAGAATGAAGCTGAGGCTTATCACTCCTCTCGCGGTCAGTGGGACTATGAGAAGACTTTGAATAATAACTACTTAGATGTAGAAGCTCACCGTAAGGGTGTTAGTGCCCCCTTCCTAGTAGCTACTGATCCTCAGAAGATTACCTCTGATGCTCTTGGTTGGCACATGCAGCGAGAGACTGGACTAGTAAGAGAGGCTGTCGCTACTAAGTATGAAGTTCAGTTTGAAGAGCTAAGAAGGTTAGGAGAGGAGTTTACTGATGTAGCTACTAGCCGATTCTCAGATTCTAACCTTCTCAAATTCGCTGATGATGCAGTTAAGAATCCTTTTGCTGATTATATTAAGACTGCACTGGGAATAAGAAAGACTTCAGATTATCCTTGGTGGGTACAACCTAACCAGATGGCTGATGCTGCGGTTAGTAAACTACTTAAGCGAGCCACTGCTGTAGTGGAGACTACTAAATCTCCTGAAGAGCTAGCTAGTGTTAATAGGATGCTAGAGAAAGCAGGGTATAAAGGGGCAGCTTACGATGAATCTATGGTACTGTTTGCTAATGCTGAGCCAGCTAAAGGAGCACTGAGTACTGTAGTTCAGAAAGCTAATAGTATACTAGCTACTATCGTTCTTCGCTGGGATGCATTGAATGCGGTAAACAACGCAGTGTCCTCTAATGTGCTCTTAGGTGCAGAGGCTCAGGCAGTAGTGCGCGCTATTAATCGCGGGGACAAGGAGGCAGTAGGTGCTCTAGCTGATCTTGCTAAAGTACAGGTGCCCGGTACTGATAAGCTAATCATGGCTCCTCAGAAGCTTATTGCTAACGCCATTAAGAAGTTTAATCGTAATGGTGAGGAGATGAAATTCTATAAAGATAACGGTTATGTTACTAGCATCTCTTCTCAGTATAGAGATGCGTTAGACTCTATTACCTTTACTGGTAAAGAATCAGTAGCTAACTGGGATAGCAGAATTAATAAGCTACATACTTCGCTTCGTGATCTAGCTGATAAAGGTGAGAAGTGGACAGGTAACCGCTTAGCTGAAGAGTTTAACCGCTTTGTTGCAGCTGATGTTATGAAGCAGCTTACTGATGTAGCAGTTACCAGAGGGCTGATGCAGCCTAAGGAAGCACTTGCATATATCAATACTTTTGTGAACCGTACACAAGGTAACTATCTAGCAGCTCAGCGGCCTATGATGTTCCAAGGTCCGGTCGGTCAGGCTATAGGGCTATTCCAAACCTATCAGTTTAACCTTATTCAACAGCTCTTGCGCCATGCAGGTGAAGGTCATGCAAAGGATAGTATGACACTGCTAGCTCTGCAAGGTACTATCCATGGAATGAATGGCTTACCTGGATTCAATGCGCTTAATACTCATCTAGTAGGTACAGCATCAGGTAATAAAGAACATCGTGATGCTTATGATACAGTCTATGGTATTGCTGGTAAGAATGCTGGTGACTGGATTATGTATGGTGCAGCATCTAACGCACTGGGGCTCTTACATCCTGATCTTAAGATTAACCTTTATACTCGCGGTGATATTAACCCTAGGCATGTAACTATTGTACCTACCAATCCTAGCTCAGTACCTATTGTGCAAGCATCTGGTAAGTTCTTTGCTAACTTATTTAATACAGCAGATAAGTTGGCGGCCGGTGGTGATGTAAGTACTACTTTGCTACAGGGACTAGAGCATAATGGATTAAGTCGCCCGCTAGCAGGACTGGCTCAGACATTGCAAGGTTTAGAGAATCCACAGCAGGCAAGCTATAGCACATCTAAGAAAGGTAATGTGATAGCTGCTAATGATCTGCTCTCTGTAGCAAATCTGGCGCGCATGGTGGGAGGTAAGCCACTGGATGAAGCTGTTGCTATTGATGCTACGTATCGCTTTAAAGCTTATGGATTAGCTGATGCTAAGAAGAGAGCAGTGATAGGGCAGGCAATTAAGACTACATTGATTGCTGGTAAGGAAACCAGTCAGGATCAGATAGATGATTTTGCTGAGCAGTATGCTGCTGCTGGAGGTAAGAGTGAGCAGTTCAATGGTTGGTTCACTCAGCTATATAAGACAGCTAATATGAGCCAGGCTAATAAGATTAAGGAGCAGTTAGGAGGTCAGTTCAGTCAGAGTATGCAGAAGATAATGGGAGGTCAGGAACTTAGAGACTTTACGACACCAGCAGGACAGCCTGTGGTAGGGGAGGAAGTTATAGAGTAAGATAAGGGGAAGAAAGGTAGGAAAGGAGATAGGAAAGAATAAGTAAGGGAATACAATAGACTCACACCTAGGTCAGGCTGGATGTGAGTCTTTTTTTGTCTAGCTATTATTGGCTAGTTACCACATGCAGATGTTCTTCTGCTGCTACTCGTACTATCTGAGCTTGTAAGAACACTCCAGTCTGTGTCACTTCATGAATAGCACATAACTCTCTGCCGCCTAGATAAGCTATTAGCTTAGGCTTATGTCGCTCCCCATTCTTCTTTATTTCTGCAGTCCTCTTAGCTATGATAGCATCTGATATACGAATGACTTCTTTATCATTAGTAATGATGTTATTACCTTCGATAGTGTTCATGGTATCTCCTAGGTTAAGGATTATTGGCAGTCAGGACAAGAATACAGACCTTCTTTGGTGTGATTACGTACCTTGCCTGTATCCTTACAGGTAGGGCATTTAGCTGTACACTCTTCTCCTAGTACACAGCCTGTACAGTTTTCGCTGCAAGGACTCTCAAGAATAATTGCACGCTCTAAATCAGCTACATGCTGCTCTGCTGCTTTCTCCTTCCTCATAGTCTGACACTTACCACAGGTAGGATCAGTCATAGCAGGAGTCCGGCGATTACATTGAGTAGCGCAGTCTCCTATAGTACCATGCTTAGCATAGTAAGCTTCCAGATTCCATCCAGCAATATCCTCTAGTTCTGGTTCGCCAGGAGTAGCGATATCTAATTGCGATTGATTAGCAATAGATATGTTCTTAATTGTCATATTGGTTGCTGAGTGTATAAGTATACCTAACTGATCCTGTCCCATCTGTTCTTCTTCCAGTCCCCAAGCTAACTTATGATCTAAGATACCCTTCAAATCATCCGCTACTTGAGTACAGGTATCATATAGCTGTCTGATGCTCCAGTTATTAAGAATCTTATAATCACAGTGATGTACTGCTATACCTGCCTCAGTCTTATGACTAGACTCTGCAATTCTCTCTAGATCCTTTCTCTCTAGGTGAACTACAATACCTCCCGCCTTCCTTACCCAGTCAGCTTCATTCTCCATGCGCAGATCAGAGATGATTACATTCTTACCTTGTGCCCTCTGTGCTGCAATACGAATCCAGATATCCTCACAGATAAGATCACGGCCCCACTCTGTACCTAAGGTTTGAGCTAGCTTGCGGTAGTTACATCCGTATAGTTCTTCAGCTCGCTCGTCTTTATCGTCTAAACCTAGCCCTACCTTAAGCATCTCTTTAAGAGGAGCAGCAAGGGATAGTCGCTCCCAATTTTCGCCTCGCTCTGCGAAGATCTTAATTAGCATCTCAGTCACAGTATCTTTACCAGAACGAGCATAGCCAGTAATAGCAATGATACGAGTAGGAGTAGAAGTAAGAGGTGGTTGCTTAAGTACTCCATGATTATCTACTACACGCTCAGGCTGTAAACTACTGCTACGGCTTGTACCTATTAGATTGTCTGTACTATTCATCTTCTTTCTCCTGCTTTATTGTAAGGGGCGTAACAGCAGGTATTACCATAAGCTCCTGCTCTAGATCTAATGCATTAGCTGCTAGCTCCTTAGCATAAGCATAAGGCACATAAGCCTGTATATTCTCCAGTGCTTGTTTATATCTAGCTGCTTGCTTTGTGGGAGTCATTAGTGTATTAATCCTCCTTTCTTACTTCCAACTAAAGGAGTCTGAGCCAATACTACACTAGCTTCCCATAGCTTTTGAGCTAGTAACTTCTCTAAACCTTCCAACTCTGCAGGAGTATATACTCCATCTACTATAATGTTACAGTAAGCAGCAATCTCTCCTAGCATCTCAGGCCACTGAGTAGCTTGATCATATTGGAGAAGTAATTGCTGCAACGGAGGGTGCTCTTTAAGTTTTTTAAGTATTGCTACCTTATGCTCAGAGAACATCTCAAACTTCTTTGGGTCCCATAGATTATTACTCACCTGTATCCTCCACTACTGCTTCATAAGCAGTCTTAGCAGCAGCAGTATCAGTACCAGAATAGAGCACAGTATCTCCTAATACTACTTCTAAGTTACCTGCCTTATCAGTATCCATATACAGTGTAACCTTTCTAATATCAGGCACCTCTGCTGTACCTAGGTTCTGTTTAATTTGCTCCATTGCATAGTTTACACGAGCAGTCGAATGCCAAGCTACGAACTTAGCTGTATCTATTTTATTAATGCTCATGTTATAGTCTCCTGTAAAATACATTTGTTATGATGTAGGTATTGACCTAATCTATT
>Ga0209976_10000196_pt1 | contig 44452 bp, 67 predicted proteins | sample SumtaG_FD_182806 | JGI IMG/M metagenome (GOLD analysis project Ga0209976, IMG submission 182806) | Deep subsurface microbial communities from Indian Ocean to uncover new lineages of life (NeLLi) - Sumatra_00157 metaG (SPAdes) (version 2) | ecosystem: Environmental > Aquatic > Marine > Oceanic >... | reverse complement strand
TTGAAGTAGACGGTGGTGTGAATGTCCACTCTATCAGAGAACTTGAAGTCTGTATATTGGTACGGCATGTCATCGAACTCGTGAAGCGTAGCCCAAACAAGTTGATGTACTCTGTCAGCCTCGTCCTTGCGTACGCTCCAGTGCATACCAGCGTAAAACTTATTCCAGCTTATCGGGCGTTCATCAAGCAATACTATCTTCATTGTTCCTTCTTGCTGTTGAACCATTCGTATAATGCCCCTATATCACTACAGTCAAGTGGTGGATTGCCGTCCAGAAATTCTCTCAACACTTCCTCTGCAATCTCATATTTAGATTTCCAAGTTTCAGGATGGTGCATTTTACACCACTCGACACCATTATCCCAACACTGTTGTCCTTCCTTGTCTACGATAAGCTGGATTTCTTGGGCTATATCAGGAATATCTGATGGCATTAATTCTCTCCAGCGTGGATACGGTTCAAACATGCGTTTCTCAAATATCTCAACTATCTTATCTATCATCACTCCTCCTCACACTCAGGGCATGGGTGTTGGGGTTCTGGCGTACCAAAAGCCCACTCATAACAGCAATCACACCCTTCGGTAATCTTTGTGTGTTCGCAAGTCTTGTCACTGATTGGACTTGTAACTTCTTCCTCTGTGTTCTCGTTGAGGGCTTCTCTAGCGTAAGTCTCTACTACTTCTTTGTGTCCAGTCCATTCAGTAAGGTTCATGCTAATATTTTCCCACCATAACTCAAACACTTATTCCTCCTTCTTGCTGTTGAGCCAGTCAGGAAACGGGATAAAAGCATACAGAGGAGGCTCCATTTCTTTTTCCCACTCCTCAATCACTTCCTCTACAATCTCATACCTTAGGGCGTGGAGTTCTTGGGCGATTAGAGGTAGATTTATTTCTTCTATTATTTGATGTGTCTTGTATGTAATATTGGTTAGCCCGCAAAGATACTTTGACATTATCTCAATATATTTCTCTATCATGCTTCCTCCTTGAGTTCTAAGAATACCTTTATGTATCATCCACTCAACCTCCGGCATGTTGTCGTGTATCTCTTTTAGCTTTGCGTCTATCTTATCCATCTTCCACCCTCCATACTATTCTACCTGGTCTGCTCTTATATCTATAAACTGTTGCGTTTGGTGTTCCTCTGTATTTAAGCCAAGCCTCAACTTGTTCAACATCTTCCGCGACTTGTTCTATCTGGCGGTAAAGCGTGTCCTTTTGTAAGTGATTGTATTGCTCTGTGTTGATGGTAATTATCCGCACGGGATTCCCCAATTTATGTCACTCTCGACTTCATTGCCCCAAACGTCCCAGTCTTTTGCAAACATGTCGCCGTGCCTTTTCCTAGCAAACAAGTCTATCCTGTTCCCGTCTAATACATCTAGCATAGCATAAAACCCAGCAGGTTTTTCACTGTGCCTTTTTGATTTCGCCGTAAATGAAGTAGGTATTGTTTTTCTAGAAGGATACGCTTCGTGTTTTCCCCGCAACCCAACGACTAAGAACTCTGTACGTCTGTTAAACCCATATAAAGATATCCCATTTGTTTTATTCCACGCCATAGTAACGTGGTACTTGAATCCCCACGCCTCAACTATCGCTGGTGTTTGATAAAGGTATTTGTCAATAGTCCAAACGAATAAGGTTGCATTGTCGTCTGCTATGCTCTCAACAGGGAGTTCCATTATCTCTTTAACAGACATCATTGGGTAGTCCATGTCAATTTGGTTTGGACGGACGCTTCTTTTTATCTTGTCAATTTCCCATGGTGGGTCAGCTACTATCACGCTATACATCACTCCTCCCTATCTAGTTGTTTACTTCTCAATTCATTCCAAGATTCATTTGCACTCAAGCCAGAAGACAAGTAGTAAGGTGTACTGTTATCACAAACTTTACATTCAACTCGTCTTGCACCATCAGCCCTTGATATTAGCTTTGGGTATTCACCGCAGCATTTTTGTAATTCCAAGTATCGTTCCATTAGTCACCTTCCTTGTCTAAGCATCGAGTCAAAGACGGCAGGTCTGTGACAAAATCGTCACCGTCTTTCCGTATATACACTTTAAGTATATACCATCCATCCTCTTGTAACATCAACTCGTCTATAATATCATCAGTCAATACCTTTTTCATCACTTGCCTTCCTTGTTTAGCCACTTTATAAGCTCTTGCAAAGTACCACATTGACTACCTGGATAGTCCAAATAAAACTCCCCAATCATCCGCTTGGTGATTTGGCGTTTCTGTTTTTCTATTTCTTGGCGATTGATTGCAAGTTCTAATGGCTCATCCTCACTAACAAGGGAGTTGATGAATATTTCAAACCCAAGATAGTCTGGTATAGCATCCCATACAGGATTTTCTGTTACATATTCAAGTATCTTGTCTGCTGTTGCTCTGTTCATTATATCACATCTCCTTATACTGTATAGTCTTTATACATCACTGGTTCTTCTTTCTTAGCAAGCTCGAAGCGAGGGTACAAGGGGTCTTTCCAAAGCTCACACAGCTTCCAATATCCCTCTACTCCACGCGGGGGCTTGATGTTTACTATCTTTCTCAAGTTGTCCTCATCGTGCTTTAGAATTTGAACAGCACAGACTATCTCGTATTGAGTATCCCCGCCCCCCGAAATGTTTGCCATGCTGGGATTATCGTAGCCAGCCTTTGTTACTTGATGAACAACAAGCCCCACTATGTCAAGTTCAACCACTATATCTTGAACCCTAGCCATTAGCAATTCTGCTCGTTTCCATTTTTCCATCTTGCCTTCAAGGTCTACCAGCTTGCCAAGATAATCAAACACCATAACCTTTATATCGTGTTCTGCCTTCAACTTTATTAAGTCGGCTCTCAGCTCTGAGGTTGTCATTCCTTTCGGATCATCAACCCATAATGGATACTTGCCCATTTCTTCCATTGCTTGAGTGATACCTGTAAAGTCTACCGTTCCCTTCCGCATGTCGCTTACCTTCTGTCTAGCCTGTCCAGACATGAACCTAAGATACATGTCACGCCAGTACATTTCCGCTGAATAGAAAGCTGTTGGTACTTTATCTTTGGCTATGTTGACTGCTATCTGTTGGGCTAGAATAGTTTTACCTAGTCCTGGTTCACCTATTAATAAGTTAGCACCTGGTAACAAGCCATCCCCGAACACCCTATCCAAATCACCAAGCCCTGTTGATATACCAGCGTGAGAGGTAGGGTTCTTTGAGCGTTCTTCCAAGTAGTCATACCCATCTGACAGCCAAGTATCAATATGTACTGCACCTTCACCCATAACACTAGTCGATGCAAGTTCTGTAGCGTGAGTTAGTTTAGCCTCACTGAAATCCTTGTCCTCGTTGTAAGCATCTCTAGCAATTCTATTAGCAAGCCTCAGTCCTTCCCTTCTCTCCCATGTCTCCGCCACTCTAAGGGCGTAGGCTTTGCTGTGAAGGGATGAGGGTACATTGTTGACAAGTTTGGTAATGTATGAAGCACCACCTATATCTTCCAAGTGTCCCATCTTGTCAAGTTCTTCCGTAACAGTAAGGAAGTCAATAGGTAGTCCTGATTCTAATAGTCTTGCAAACGCTTGCCATACCCACTGATTACGAATGATATAAAAATAGGTAGGCTCTTTGATGATAGGCTCTACATCATCGTAACTGCTTGGATTGATAAGTACCGCACCTATTAGAGCTTCTTCTGATTCTATTGAGTGAGGCGGTGAGATATCAGTCATTCAGTTTTCCCGCATCTTGGACATTCATATACGCCATCTGCGGAATGAACCCAAACATCGTGACGACACTCTTGTTCTTCCTCTGTGTTCTCGTTGAGCCATTGCTTTATTCTGGCAAGTGTGTGTTCTGGTAAATAAAGCCCGCCTTTTGTAAAGAACCAAATTGCACTATCCTTCTGTTCAGTCGTTAGTTTCTTCATCACTCCTCCTTGTCATCACACTTACATTCTAACATGTTCTTAGTACACTCACCACACTCAGTGTCAATCAGCTTTTGTTCAAGCTTGTCTGTGTAATCTGTACCACTTAAGTACTCCGTATGAGGTACTTCAACAAGTGAGTTGATGTATTCTTTAGCGTCATCCCATGTCAAAACGAACCCATATTTCTCAACGTAGAATATATAATCTTCGCCCCAAACTTCAAGTATATCATCCGCAGCTTGTCTACTGATGTAGTGCTTTGAGTCGTTCATTCGTTCTCCTTGTTTCCAAACCGAAACGTGATCTCTACTTTCCAGATAAAAATAGCCAGGATTTTGAACAGATAATTATATCTAATACCAAGTGTTACTGCGTCATAATCATTTGTAGTTATCTTCATCAGTCCTCCTTATCTGGACAACTAAAATAGATGTCAGCACCCAACTTGTTTGCTTCTGCTGGGATAAACTTCACGTCCTTGTTGCCTTCCTTGTCTAGACAGTCATCAAACCAAAATAGACGAACATCATTCCTGCTAACACTAGCTATATTGTCATATCTTTTGTAAAACTTTTCAATCATCCGCTTGGCTATCTCTTTTCTCATAGCTACACAATTTCGGCAATCACAATACGCAACCTCTATTCTTGACAATCCGTGTTCTTCATCCTCACTAACAAGGGAGTTGAGGAAGTCCCTAAATGATTGGGGAGCAAAAAAGCAAGCCCCTGCTATGTCTATTCTATTATTAGTCCATTTAATTATCTCATCCTTAGCTTGTCTACTGATGTAGTGCTTTGAGTCGTTCATTGTGTCTCCTCATAAAATTTATACACTTCAGTACGCTTGCAATTCTTACAGGTTACTTTCTTTACATCCTCAACTATGTCTACCTTGCCCCAATCTTTCGGCACATCGAATGACATGCCACAAGCAACCATCATGTTTGGTTCAGGGTCATACCAAGCAAAATCATTGCCCGCATCATACATAAAATGTATAGCCATCATTCCTCCTATGTGTAATGCAGCTTCTTTAGTTCTTCGTTCTTTGCTTCCAAGTCGTCAGTCTTGTTGTCTTGCTTGCCAAACGCCTTCAATATGCTGGCTGGCTGGAAATACTCCCAGTCCCTACGTTCACTCACGTACTTACAAGCACTTACAACATTCTGCGGCTTATACCCACGGCTCAACCATACATCAACCTGTGCTGTCCAGGCCTTGACCTCATCCTTGAATGGATAGCGATAGAACTCACAGAACGGACGCATCAACTCAGCATGAATGTCTGGCACTCCATGTAGCTTGTCAGGCTTCCCTGAATAAGCAAGCATACCGTCAAGCAAATCACCCTTTTTGGTATTAGTCTTTTTATTAGTCTCTTTAATGAGAGTGTTCTCATTTGGCTCTGTCGAAGGTGTCGTTTCCTCACTATCGAGTGTGTCATTTTGATAATCAATAGTGTACCATTTGGTCTGGTCCCAACCGCTCACGTTGAACTGCTTTGTTACTACCAGTTTCTTTTCTTCTAGGCTGCGGAATATCCTGCCAATGGTGCTAATGCTCCAGAATGGGAACTGTTCTTGCCAGTCCTTATACGTGTTGTATACCCACCTCTTATTATCCTTCTCAACCGAGCTTGTGAGTAGCCAGTAGTGTAGTTGTTGAAGTATCAACGCCTCATTCAGTCCTATTTTACTAGCAAGTCTAGGCAGTACCATTAGTGGGTGTTCGTTTATTAGTAGCTTGCTCATTTGTTCTCCTGTAAGTGCTTATAAAGTATCTTGCCAATAAATTCTGTGTATACTGGAGGTATAGCCTCTCTAACTTCCGGCCTAGTCATGAACCAGTCAACCCCTATTGCTGCGCTTCTCTTTTCTCTCTCGCCCCTCCCCATTTCCCCGCCGTGATAAGGGTCGTATAAATTCTCATGCTTACAAACCATAGTCAATAATGGCATTGGCACATTGCTAACAAATATTCTATGGTTCGCTATCGGAAGCCCAAACATAGTACCACATAGAAGAAGATCAATCCGTAACGGCGCACCCACTACGTTTTCTATGACATAAGGTATGTTTATTTTGTTCAGCAACTTGGCGGTAGGTGTTATCAAGTCGGGATGCTTGTCTTTGTTTTTGTGGATATGTTGCATTGCGCTGAACTTTTGGCACGGTGGACTGGCATGAATCGCGTCAAACTCATCCCAGTGACCCCAAAGATAATCAAGGGCATCAGCCTGGATGAACTCAAATGGATAGTTAGGTTGCGGGTTTATGTCAACGCCTACCACCTCAAATCCTGCTCGATGATAACCCATTGCTGCCCCACCAGCACAGCAAAATAAATCTAATAATCTCATGCCTACTCCTTGATATGGTAACATTATATCATGCCTGTCAAGTTCTAATTGTTAACGTTTTATAAGAGTTGCTTGACAAGTTATTAGTTGTGGTATACTATCTAACATAACAAGGAGAAATCAAATGGCTAAAACAGAATACGCAGGTGGAATAGATTTTACATCGTTCATAGACAAGGATGGATTTCAGCACAGCCTTACATCAAGGAAAGAAACTTCACTTGAATCATACGTAGATTTACAAGCGACTATTGCGTTAGCGATTCAAGAAGGAGCTATACCTTTTGTAAGGGACTACAACAAGGCAGAGCTTGACAAGCCAGCATCAAAATATCCCACTGACCCACAAGAACCAGTGTCCGTACTCGCACAGGCTAAACAGCTTGGTGGTGAAGTAACTTATGTTACACCAGAAGAAGTAGCATCAATAGCAAGTGGCTTGTTAGAAATTCCAGAAGGACACAACTATCTTGGTATGAAGCCAGGTAAACTTGAAGAGATAAGAGAGAACGACAGCTATCAAGTACGTGCTGAGACTTATTCATGGGATGGCAAGCAGTTCATAAACTTCTTTAGTGGAAGTAGTGATAAGGCAGTAGCAGGATATTACTACGGACAAGACTGGGCGAAAGATGAGTTCAATAAAATGTTTCATTGGTCTCCAGCACAAGTAGATAAAGCACCGATACCAGGTGGTAACGTATTACTCTACATACTTGGTGTGAAGGGCAAGAACTCAGATGTAATCTACCAGAACATCAAACAGGTGGAGCCAGCATGAAATGCGAAGCGTGTGCAGGTGAAGGTGGATGGCGTGAAAATTATGACATGGACTATGTGGACGAGTGGGAACGATGTCCTTACTGCAAGGGAACTGGCAAAGCAACGTTGAGTATGTGGTTTTGGACACGTGTACCTGTTTGGTTTTGTGAGTGGTATAGTGATTGGAGGTATAGATGACACACGAGCTTGATAGTATGCAGGATTATGAGGACAAGTGTGCGGAAGAATTAGATAATGACAAAGAGCCGTGGTACTGTGAGTGTCAGGGCTTGTCTGTATTTTGTGATAAGTGCCGAGAAGTAGAGCATCAAGAAATGAGCAGGGAGGCTTGATATGTTATCCAGAGACGAAGCAGATAAGATAAGGCTAGTAGACATTGACGATGTAATTGCTTTTTTTGAGAACATCGAGGAAGATGATAAGTGGTCAATCAAAGACCTTGAACAACAACTCAATTCCCTCCCCTCTGATAAGGAGATGTACGACCAAGCCTACGCAGATGGAGTAAATGCTGTGATGGAAGCCGTGGATGAGAAGGAGATAGCCAAGCGGGTATGGGGGAGATATAAAAAAGAAAGCGATGCTTATTATAAGCCAATTATAGAAAGGAATAATCAACATGAAACTTATACGGCGTTTCCAACATTTGGAGGCTGGCTAGACAAGGAAGGTAATGACACAACTTGACATCACGCTTAGAGAGTGGGACGAGGCAATCATGGAACACAGAACTCCCAAGTGGGGGCATAGTTTAGGTTGTCAAGTTTGTTGTGATCCGTTCCGCATGATTGAAGTAGACGGAGAAGAAATACCTTGTCCTAACTGTAACAAGTCAGGCGATAGAGGCGAGCGTGAGTATCAAGCATGGAAGGAGGAAGCATGATAGAGAAGATAAAGGATTATAGCAATCATCTAGTGGATACAGAAATGGACGGTTGGATAGCTTTCTATGCTTTGTGTGATTACCTTGATGATCCAGCCCTGCGGTATGAGATTGCAGAGGAAGTGTGGTACGAGTTCAGCGAGAATGACATTGATGATAAGTTTTACTCGACCTACGATGGGGCGAACTTTGAAGACTGGCTCAACAGCAAGAAGGAGGAGTGATGGATGAAAAAACAGCAGAAAGAGGAACGCTTGAAAATCCTTGCAGCACCTTACAAGAAGCGTATGGTCTGTGTGATGGAACGGGGAAAACAATCTGGCTTTTTAATCCAAACGCTACATTAGAGTTCTACGAACTGGACGAAGAAGACTACGAGGAGGAGCAATGAAGAACATCATAACATCTTTGATTATAACTGCTTGTATTGTTGTGCTTGTTGGTGTGTCTGCCTACTATATTTCGGTAGTCGCGCGTGAACTAGTATCAACAAGCTATTATATGGAGGAGTGTAGGTGAGTAGACAGAATTGTTACGGAGACTATAAGCCTCCGGTTTACGAATGGAAAAATGACGAGTATGTCAGCGTTGTCAATTACAGAGGCGTTAATGTCGGCACACCCCGTGGTCTATGGATTTGCGATGATATTCACAAGCCATCATACTGTGCTTATTGTAGAGGTGAGTACATCAAGGGTGAGTATGGGGATTATTGTTCAATGTGTTATGGTCCAAGAGAGGACACTGATGTATACCTTTGCTTTAAGAACAACAGCAATATAAAAAGATATTATATAGGGATAGATTGGGCGATATGACAGACAAACGACTAACGAAAGCAGACTTCACAGCCATAGATGACTTGCCAAGATACGGTGTAGATGAACCAACACCAACATCATTCGATGAGTTGAGATGTAACTACAAAGAGGACAAGAAGAACGATAACCCGCTTATTCTTACTGACCTAGAGGGTTATTGTGTACCTCCTGATGGTATTGTAACAGTGGGTGTGAATGGGGTTGGATTACAAGCTGGTTGGGCTGGCTTGATATATCCTGCTGGTACATTCAGAGAAGACAAGTACACACTCAACAAAGAGTTTGGTATTACCCCGCTTGAAGGTACGCGGATAAGGCACGAGCAGAGAAAGAGTGCTGCTACTGATGCGCTTGCTACTTGGTTTAAAGATAAGGGCATCGAAATCCTTGACGATACAAAAGGTAAAGATGCACAAGTTGTAGCTGCGCTGGCAGTATGGGTAGCCGGCTTTATTGACGAAAAGAAAAACCCGAAAGAAGCGTTGAACTTGTTCAAATATTATTGGGACAAGCAAGACAAAGAACAGGGGATACTTGATGGACTACCGGACGTCAAAGAGGTAGCGGTCAGGTCATTAGAAACAATAGACAAACTTCTTGATAAGCTTGATAAGGAAATTGATAACAAGAAGTCTGTCATTGAGGCCGAAGAAGGTGAGTTCTATGATGTGGATTGAGCGCAAGTAGTGTTATGTGGATTCATCTGCCAACCCAGAAATCAGCTATCGCGCGGAAGCCTTCGCGGAGATTTTTAATAGTACTTCTGAATTGCTTGTTCTCAGCTTCAAGAAATGCAACTGTTCGTATTAGGTTATCGCTTCCCTCGTTTTCTTTGAAGTAAATAATAAAGTGTTCTAGCTCTGGGATAGTGTATCCAAGCACTCGCATGTCATTCATTTGGTGTCTCCTTGAAACTCTGGCTTATCACAAGCACATCGGTATATCATTTGTCCTCCTCGTGACTAGTGCAATCAGTTGTGATTCTGTTGTGGGTTTTTGTTTCCTTGAACATAGGACAATACATTTCAAGATGTGAGCATGATTGGCATAAGTTTTCTGGTTGATTCTGTATTGCAAGCTGTTCAGCAATATAGATCAGGGCGTGGTTCTTTCCAATATCAGCCATTGAACCTTGATCGCCACTTTCTGACATAGTAGCTCTTTCTGTCCAATTCTTCGCTTCTTGTAAGTGGTTTACATCAGTCATTAGATTCCTCCTCTAGTTGCCACTCTCCGCAGCATTGACATCTTACATCTTGTTTATATTCTGAGTGGATTAGCTTGTCACTCCCACAATGAACACAAGTGAGAGGCCAGTCAGTATAAACGATTACATCAAGTGTTAGTGTTGTCATTCTATTCTCCTTAAAAGCGATACCATTTTTTATCTTCTGTCTTATCCCAGTACCACTCCCACTTAGACAATTCTTCTTGGTTCAAATCTGCCCCCATATTATTCAGAACAATCTCTCGCTCGTTTCCGTTTTCCATCCTCACACTGAGCGTTCTAAACCTGTCATTATAGTCGCTTACGATCTTGCCGTGTTCTATTCCTCGCCTCACGCGCACCCCTTTCCAGCTACTATTGCCTGTTTGAAATCCGATAGTCATCTTGTTATTCCTCCTTATAGATACCTTACAATGTCTGCCAGTCGTTTGATTGCTTCTTTGAGCTGCTTATTCTCGGCTTCAAGGAATGCAACCGTTCGTACCAAAGTGTCGCTCCCCTCGTTTTCTTTGAAGTAAATAATAAAGTGTTCCAATTCTAGTATAGTGTAGCCCAACACTTCCACAAGTTCTTTCATATCCATACTCCTTGTAATAGATAGTTAGTAGGGCAAGTTAGTTATCGGTTGGGTCCTTTACCGAGAAGTACACCTCGCCATCTATCCATTTTTCCAGCCAGTATATACACCCTACGCATAAGTCCTTAGTGGAAGACGTGTCCGGTTCCCCTTTCCTCCTTCCGTCGAGGACAACCCTTGGGATTACTGCAACGTGCATGTCTTCACTATAAGCGATGATGTGGTTTTCGCACCTGTCACAAAAATATTTTCTCATTGTGTTACTCCTTTCAACATTTGTTGAAACTGTACGTTTGGTTGAAATAAGGGGGGTTTATTCCCCTACATCTACACAAACCGTAACATTTAATTTGTTATCGTGCAAAGTAATGTTACTAAAGCTGATTTGCACGTCAGGTTTAGTCCTCGTTTATATTTCCTTTATCCCTACTGCACCCGTACCAATGATACTTTTTTGTTAAGCCACATTCGGGACACCTATCTTGCTTCGGTATATCCGGTTCACAAAATCCAAGAGCACACCTGTCTCCGTCCCAATGAGTACATTCCAGGTCAATACATTTCCATTCATTCATGTCATCCTCTCATATCGTAGTATCCAGTGTTGCGAAGGTGTCGCTCATGCAAATCAAAATGAAAGCTAAACACCAGCTTGTATAATTGTATATACACAAAATATATAGCATCGCCTTTGACGTAGTGGAACAGGGTTACCTCAAGTCGGGGTGATTCGTAGTTGCACCATCTTAGGCTAACGTCCCAAAGTTTAGTGTTCATCTTCTCTCCTATCTAGACTGTCTAGCCAGTCAAAATAAGCCTGCGTTAATGTGTCTGGTTCATAGTCTGGAATAATAGTCTTGCAGTATTCTAAAAACACCCGCTTGGCTATCTCAGAGTCGGTTTGTTTTATTCCCTTTTTGCAATTCAAGCACTCCCAATGGTGCTGTATATGCATAGTGCTTCCGCAAACACAAGGCTTGGTAAATCCCTCATCCTCACTAACAAGGGAGTCGAACGCCATCTTGATACGAGCCTTGATAGCCGTGAGGTTTATCATCCATTCATTCTCTATCACATTGGCGTGGTCGTCTGCCCACTTGAGCAGCTCTTCTTCCTTATCTGCTGTCTGTTGGTTCATCTTTCGGCTCCTTTACTTTATCAAGTCCACAGTGAGAACACGGGGTTAGTAGATCATCAGCTTGGTAATCTTTCAAGCATCCAGTACAGGTGATTGTATCATCACTATAAAATACCCAGTTATTCATACTCATATTATATCACCTCTATTACAAACGATTACAATAGTCTCTCGGTTAGTCATTATATACACTCAAGATGGAAGGGTTTTCTGTTGATAATAAAATCAACATGTTCAAGCCCACATATTACACAGCATGTATCACTCGGTAATTTTCCGCTTGTATACCATGCGTACCCTAACCCCAGTCTATCGAGTACCAGCATAACCTCTCTTTCAGTAGCCGTCATGCTATGTGGCTTGTTATCCACGTGTAATACCTCCTTGTTAGTTAGATGTATCCTTCAAGTGCTTCAAATATACAGGTAAAGTTATACTTCCCGCCGTCTGGGGTTGTTGTTCCTTCAAGGTCTCTTGTCATGATCCTGGCTGCCTTGCGTCTGCCGTGTTCCTGTACTAAATCCAAAGCCCAACGGTATAGCGGCTCGTCATTGTTTATCCATAGTGATATGTTCCATGCGTTCCAACTTCTATGTCCTTGATAGCTTGCCATGATTACCTCCTATTATAAGTGATTACAATTATCCTAAGCGTTGATAATAAGTCTACCTGTACCACGACAGGAATGACAATCGTAATAGTAGGTTTTGTTTTCGGATAGGTGGTCCCCCTCCCCTTTGCAGTCAGGGCATTTTATTAACTCAGGTCGCCAGTGGGTGACAAACGGTGGCGCAGATAAGGGCTGCCAGTGGGTGATAAATATTGTTTTTCTCTTTCCGTACATTACACTATACCAAACCCCGCTTTTATATTCCGCACACGAAACTGCGAATCCGCTTGATTTTGCAACCTGATAAATCCCATCTGTTTTTGGTGGCTCTTTAACACTAATCCAGTTCATTGTATTACCTCCAGCTTGTCTAAGATATACCTAACAAATACCTCAATAGGGTGCTAGCTTTCTGCAATACATACCATGAACTTATGTTTGCAGTCTAACAGGTGATTATAGGTCCTGTTCGCCAGTGTACCAAACGTTAGGGCGGTTTCGGGATGCGCAGCAAGATATTTATCGCATTTGTCCTGGTGATCGTTATATGCCTCAGCTTCCGGTGCAGTCATTACGTGATTCGTATATAATACGGTTCCTGCTTCCATTGTAACCTCCACTTGCTATAATTCTACACTACATTATGACTATATACCACTGTTTTTACTTATGATAATCTATTCAATCCAACAAGATTGGGATTAGTATAATTACCTTCATATATAAAGCCGCAGTCCCTTATAATATTATCAACTGAACTATAGAACACTTTACCAGTGAAAACGCTGTTGGTTCTATAGTTTACCGTGCTGCACTTGATAAACACATCCCCTACCTCGTCAATCCTTAGTGTACTCTCTTTATTAGTGTACAAATCACCTTGTTTATACATGTTCTACCTCCAGGTAGTATATCAAATTGTTTACCGTTATAATTCAGTCATTGAATTATGGAATTATATTTCATCTATTTGGATGATATTTTCTTTGAAAGGGTATAGATTGACTTTCTGATAGATTGTATAACCTCCTCTAACTCTTTGATGGTTTTTCGTTGTTTTAGGATTACTTCCATCCGTCTTTCGCTTGCGTCTCTGTGAACTTTTGCTATCTCTTCCCAGGTGGGTTTCTTCATTCTCTTCACTCCTTGTTAGTTGAATGGGTAGCAGGTGTTACAGCCCGATCTGCAATTTACTCCATCGCAGTCAGACCAGCTCACCTCGATGTTTTGGGGGGTCTTGATCCGGGTGATTGCGTCAAGTGCTGCTCCGACTGTATCATAGGCTTTGGCCGCCATATCATTGCGGTACAGGACATAAACTGTCTTGCCGACAACGGGGACGCTTTCGATCTTATACGGGCCTTCGATGTAGCATAAAGTTTTCATTTGCTGCTCCTTGTTAGTTGAATTTATATATCCTCAAGTGCTAGTCATCGAAGTAGTCCTCTTTTTCCCATTCTATAAAAACAGTTATTCTTCTGGCGCGTATATAGATTCGGTGTAGTCCAAAACGCTCTGATTTAGTCCAACCAAAACGTTTGCTTCTGCTCTGCCTCCAGCTAATTTCAATCCTGATTGTTTTATCTTGTATGTGCTTCACTTTAGGAATCCGATCTTGTCGTGCTTCATATCCTGCACTCGGGTATGCACGGCCTCGAGCATGAAATTACAGTAGTGCTCCCTGGTAAGTTCTACTATTGCTAGGCCGTAATCCCTAGCTACAGCGTGCTGCAAGTCCTCAGTGACTACTGTGTTCAATCTGATGCGGTCGTGTCTCTCGATCTCTTTCATGTGTAACCTCCTGGTTGAGTGAATTACCTTCACTGTACACAATTTCCAGGTGAATAGATATGCTAAAACCTTACATGGTTGTAAGCTTACAGTTCTGTTAGGTGGCTCGAACGGCATAGTTCTTGATTAGGAACAGCGGATAGTTTAGAACATGAACACGAACCGCATAGTATAGAACAGATGTTCTAATTGTCCGCTGGTGGGCTTGTAATAGAGATATCATATAGTATTAAGAATTAAGAAAGAACAAGGGGTGGCACGTTCGGTTGTGTGTGTTTGATGCTTGGTATGGGTTCCCTTGCGCTTATGTGTGGTATAATAAGACAAAATAAACAATGAAAACCATCTCATATTGGGGAAAAGTTTATAAGGAGCAGTTACCGTTCATCGTATTCAAGAAAGATTTCGGTATACATTTCAACACAACCCTTCGTGGACCGATAGTTGAAATAACGTGGGGACACTTCAAGCATGTATATCTATGCTTTTGGACAAAGCATGTTGCTCCTCGTCTAATGGTATGGATAGAAGATAACAAGCTGCGTTTGCACGTTTCTTGTGATCCATAGCCCCCTTATAAAATTTTAATTTTAAATATGCCATATGGACTACTTTGTATGCCTTGCGCTGTTACGGGGGGTTTTGTCCCCCATAACTACACAGATTATAAAGCAAAAGATTGCTTATTATAAACGTTAAGTGGTTGTTATAGGACAGATATTACCTCTTGACATCCTTCCATACCTATATGGTATACTATCTATAACAAGGAGTTGAGATGAAAATAGATAAAATTCCGCAATTCAGTATGAAAGACCTGAATGGTAGAGAGGGAACTATACACGTTGGGGTAGACTGGGCCGATGGCATTGAATGTATCATAACGGGGTTTAGGGATAAAGAAACTGGGAAAGTGCATGTGATAAAAGAGGAATACAAAAAACAAGATGAAAACTAAAATGCCGGACACTATATATTTATTCCCTACGTTCTTTGATGTAGTGGATATAACAAGACGTGAGTCTAAAAGAATTTCTGGTAATTGCACCTACGGTCAAAGAGAAATTGCCATCGACCCCTCTATTCACGAAGAAGAAAAGAAAGGCGTTATGATGCACGAGATTGTTCATAGCATATTGTATCAAGCCGGGATTTTAGATCACAACGAAGCAACATTAGATGTTCTAGCTTATGGCTTTCTATCCATTGTAAGGGGTAACAAAGATTTGATTAGATGGCTGGAGGAAGTGAAATGAAAGACAAGATAATTGAGATACTAGAAAAATATCAACAACTGGTGGATGACGGTCGCGGAAATGACTTCATGTGTGTAGTTGATTATTACTACGGAGAAGTAGCAGATGAGATACTGGAGTTGTTTGAGAAGAACGCGCTACCTGAAAATTGGAGATCGTTTGATTGCGGAGTTCCATTTACAGAAGCAGGGTTTGTTAGTGTAACCTTGCACTGGAGTCCAGATACAGGGCGTTATTACTGGAATGACAAGGGACAGTTATCAAAGGCGTTTGATACAGTCGAAGAAGCTGTAAAAAATAAAGAGGGTTGGGAACGCATGGGTACTCAGTTTTCTAGGTGGCTTCGATTAGGGATGGCGATTGACTGGGAGAAGACATGATAGACAAGATTCTTGAAATACTATTTGAGTGTCTACCCTATGATCCAGACCAAGCTACTTGTTTTGTGGATGCAGTTAGACTTAAGATTGCTGCCAAAGAAATAGAGAAGCTGTACTCAGAAGTGAATACGCCATCTTATCCCTGCTTCAGTTCTGATATAACAGCTACAGATTGTAGTTGTCGCCACTGTCAACCGGATAGATGGATGCTTGATACTGACAGGGATATTTGGATTAGGAAACTTGACAAATAAGCAGTTATGTGTATAATGGAAGTAGGCAACTATCCCGTCACGTAGGGAGGGAGTATAATTTAAGGAGTGAAAAATGAACGATGAATTACTTAGGCTTGAGGCATTAAAATTAGCAGTTCAAACACTAAGCCCAAATACGTATGATCGCCAGCGAACTTTGCTGGCATGTGCTGAAACAATATTTGGCTATATTAAATCAGGCAAATACGAAATAAACGTCGTGGCGAGTTAGTCATTGCAAGGCGTTTGCAATTTGAACCCACATCTCTTGGTACGTCACACCAAAGCTCTTTCCAAAGCCACGACTAGTGTTCCAACGTCGTCCGACCTTGACTACAGTAGAACACCTGTTCTACTGTAGTCAAGGGATAATTACCTTAAAGTAATACACTCCCGAAGCCTCTTAATAATGCTACAATGTCGGGAGTCTTGGGGATGTAAGGATTCGATTGGTCGATGCAAGGTCCTTGTGAATGGCTGAAGGCCACGACAAGGCTGACCAACACTCGGGTTCAATTCCCGACATCTCCACTCTGTACAGACGGACGCTGGCTCTCCGGGGCCTACATCGTTAGTCGTTCGTAACGCTAACAAGGTTGCCCGAAACCAGACCTTAGTGTACATAGCATAACGGTAGTGCGCCTATCTGTGGCATAGGTTATGTGAAGGTTCGACTCCTTCTGTACACTCTCCACTAATCTAGATAAGGGGGAACTGTATCTAGTATGTTTTGGAATTACAAATCTTTACTTGGTTGTTTCTTCTAACAGCCATTCCACTTCAAATATATTTTATCTGCAAGTTGAAATAGCCCTTGACAAAACCATGATATATATGATATTATTCATATATATAACAAATGTCCTACCCCCGGAGGAACATGACATATTCAAGGATGCTACAATGGCGGATGACAACGTGGAATACAGAGTCGGTGAATTAGAGTCCGACGTTAAGGATATTAAAACAGACGTAAAGAAAATCTTAGAGAATCACTTGCCCCATATAAATGTAAGTATTGCTGTACTAATCTGCCAAGTCACGCTAATAATGGGCGGGCTTGGTTGGTTATTGAAACTAGCTCTATCACCGTAAGGAGAAAGATATGAATGAAGTTGTAGATTTGCTACAAGAGTTTTTGATGGGATTGTTAGTTTTAGTATTGCCCGTTGTATCGGTGTTCGTTGTCAAGGCGCTCAAAGCATTGGCTGACAAGTGGATTGTTGAGATGGAGCAGAAGAAACCACAACTTGCAAGCGCTATCAAAGTTGCCGTGAACCTTGGCGTAAAGGCTGCCGAAGGATTGAAAATTGGTGGATTTATTGAAGACAAGAAAGCCCACGCCCTTGAAGTTGCTCAGAACTGGCTCAACCAGGAAGGTTGGGACGAAGTTGACGTTGCTATACTTTTAAATGCGATTGAAGCTGAAGTTCTTTCTGTATTCAACAGCGACAAGGCTCCCATGTCAGACGAGCATTGGAACGCATTTTAATCAAATGTTCATCCACACCCACTATTGTTATTACTGTGGGAAATCGAAAACTACCGACTCCCACCTTGCTGTAAGATGTAAATGCGGTGAGGTGATGTCGTGCGTCAGGAGTGCTTGTCTTGGATTTACAGAACCTTACACTAGAAGAAGTAGAAGAAGCGAAGATGCAGCTCCTCTCAGAGAGAGCTGGATGGTTCGATGCGGACGGGTATAAGGCTTTCTTCGAGTACATGCACGTAATCCCCATGCACAAGAAAGGGAAGGTGTGGGTTGATAAAGCATTTGAAGCACATTCAAGAAATAAAGGCTTTCTAGACAAAGCCCACAGAGAAAGTGCTAAGACTACAATCTTCTCTAAATTTTTTCTTGCGTTCTTTATCGGGCATCACCCCGAACTTTCTAATACGATTGTGAGAATCAATGATGAGAAGGCTACTAAAACTGCCCTAGCCGTTGCGAACATTATTGAATTTGACCCCAGATGGAAGAAGGTTTTCCCTAATGTAGTTCCAGATAAACAGAAGGGTTGGGGCGCACATGGCTACGAAGTTATGAATACCGATATGGATTACGCGGAATGGACAAAAATAAAAACCGCGCTTCTTCCAGACCCGACATTTGTTGGATATAGTTATAAGTCTGGTTCGCTTATCGGTTCACGAGTAAATGGAGTATTTATTGGCGATGACGTTCACGATGAGTTCAATACTTCATCCCCAAGGAAACTAGAAGAAGTCAAGAAGTGGTACAGAGAAACCATGGCTCCTATTTTTATGGAAGGATGTTGGAAGATATGGAACTTCACCCCTTGGCTTGACAACGACTTATATGCCTACCTTGAAGCTACGGGTAACTACGAGATATTTGAAACACCCCTATTAGTACAAGTAGAAGAAGGTGATCCAGGTGCAGAGCTTTGGCCTAAAGACCCGTTCATACCTATATCTGGTGCATATTATTATCGGTACTGGCCTGAAGCGTGGAACTGGGATAGGATAGCAGAGAAGTACGGCGACACTGGTGCAATAGGTTTCGCTAGAATGTATATGCTTGACCTCGAAGCTACCAAAGGAATCAAATTAAAAAGAGACTGGCTTCACAAATACCCGTCGGCAGACATTGACCCATCTTGGCCTGTATTCATGGGAATAGACTATGCAAGCACTTGGGATAAACTAAAACATAGAGATAGGGATTATTTCGCTCTTGCAGTTGCAAGGGCTATTCCTGGTGGTGGGATTGTTATTATTGATGGAGTCCGCAAACAAGTATCTAAGGGTGAGGCTATGCAAATTACCCACGCTTATGCGAACATGTATCCGACTTACCAGCTTATTGGCGTAGAGGCTATCGGTACTGGCAAGGAATTTTACAACGACTTATTATTGTCAAGAGACATTGGCGGGAACATACTCAAGCTATTTGAAATACCCTATCACGCAAAGAGTAAAGGAAAAAGGTTTGAGGATTGGTTAGCGCCAAGATGTCAAGCTGCAAGGATTTGGTTCTCTAGTGTAGAGAATGAATTTCTTAGAGCCTTTTACAATGAGTGGTTGAGCTATGATACTGGACACGACGATACTATAGATGCAGTATATATGTGTGCAAAAGCTGGAGAAGGGTTTATGCCATCGTCAGCACGAAGGTCATTCTTTAAAAAGAGAAAACAAGAAAATCCATACTTTGGAGTGGGGAGTTACTAATGGAAAATATAGGTTATTATGTCGGACTTTGGACCGAGATGATTCAAAATGATAAGAGTAAGGTGGATCATTTTAAGGAGATTGACACAGTTATAGAGTTCGGGCTTGAACTCCCTCCAGAACTTAAGAAGTTGAAGTGGATGAGGAATATCCAATCAACGCTTCCCGCAGAGGTTATGGTAGTGGGGAGGAAAACGCTTGCTACCATTGAGCCTAAAGTATATATCCAGCCACTAAATTCTAACGAAGGTACTATTAAATTAGCAAACGAGAAAGAACAGAATATCCGCTGGCAATTCCGGCAAGCGAACAAAAGAGCAAGGCATGGAATGTTGGGCGACTTACTTGAATCAGCTTTGAGATATGATTCAATCGCAAGTTTTACCGTTCCGGTCAACTGGCAGATAAAAGGACAGCAAGGAGCATTGCCGTCAAGATACAAAGCAGCTTTGAATCATGGTGGATTTATTACAACGGTAGAAAATCCTAAAAACATACATGCTAGGTTCTCCCCGCTTGGATTAGACATGGTTCTTGATGCGAAAGTAATGAGAGCCAGAGATGCTGTTTTATTTTTTGGTGAAGATACCAAAGCGTTGAAAGAATTAATAGATGCAGAAGAAGAAGAAATGTTTGTCTCGGTCTTTAACTTCTGGAGTTATGATGATCGCGTTGTAAGAATTTCAAAACCGAGTAAGCACCAGGAGTTAGTAATACCTACTGACGGTTGGATAATGATTAAAGAAGAAATGGAATTACCCTTTATGCCGTGGTCAGTTGAGGAAGGTGGGACATCTCTTGCCTCTACACCGGACCACCAAGTTAGGCCCCTGCTTGGTCCGATTGTTCATACAAAACAACTTGAATTACAGCTTATTCTTCAAAGCATGGCGATGTCTGAAGTAACTGCTTACGCCGCAGCTCCTAGAGCAAAGATAACCTCTCACGATGGCGAAACTGTTATAGTTGAATATGGAGACATTCAGGCTAAAGTTATATTGAAACCTGGCGAAGATTATGAAATTTTACCTCCGCATCAAATAGACGGCAATATGTTGCTTGTCTACGATAGAATTGACGGTGGGTTAAACAGGCTTGCAGGACTCAAGGCATTAGCTAACCTTGAAAGTCCTTCAGGTACAGCATTTGCTACAGTAAACGCACAAGTCAAACAAGCTACTACCGCATTAGCGCCAGCAAAAGCTCTAACAGAACGAGCATTGGGCAGTATTGCAGAAATATATTTACGGTGGACAGCTTATACTGGTGATGACTTACTTGGTTATGGAACTCAAGATGGAAGTATCGGAGTTGAGTATCGTACCGAATCCAAACATATTGAAACAAAAGAAATCTATGTTGATGTAGAACTATCTCACCACATCCCAACAGACGAACTACAGCAAATCAACGCCGTTACTATCTTGATGAAAGAAGTTGGAATTTCATTTATTGACGCGGCAAGGAAACTTGACATTCCTAATCCAGAAGAATTATTAGCAAGGAAACGACAAGAAGATTTAGATAATGCTATGCACGCAATAGCAATAAAAGAAATGAACGCCGAGTCAGACTTGAAGATTCAAGCACAGCAAATGCAGTTACAAATGGGTATGCAACAGCAAATACAAGCTCAACAGCAAGCCCAGCAGGGCGGTGGGCCAAATGAGGAGTCGGCTAGACAGGCTAGATTAGCACAAGGAGGACAAGGAACTCCACAGTCTTCAGCCCAACCAGGCATTGCTACGGGTCGTGGATTCAATCCAAACCAAGGAGGTTTGAGTCCCAATGAGGCTAACCCAGAAGGACTTACAAGAGAAGGTGCGCTTGGTATTGATAGAGAAGGTGAGGCGATATGAACAAGTCTCAAGAACTTGCAGTAATGAAATTGAGAGCTAAAATAAAAACTGAAGAAACAATGAAACAACATCAGCAAGCGTGGTATGGCGAAGAACCTGAAATAATTGAAGAAGTAGAGAAGGAGGAAAGCGATGCCTCGCTACCAGGACTACAGTAAAATTCCAAAACAAATCGTAGCCGAAGTAGACGATGACTTCGAGAGTCTTTCTAAGAAACTTGGGATAGAAACTCAAGACTTGATAAAGGCTAATATAGACGACACTACTATAAAAGCTGGTGCTGTTTATAATGTTCCACAAGTTGATACTTCGTTAGGCGTTGGAACTGGAGCAGGCATTGGCGAAGACATAGTAGATTGGTGGAAAGGTGAAGCTGTTCCCTGGTTAGACAAACAACGACAGTCAATATACGATTGGGGAATGAGTCAACCTGGCGGGCAGGGAGCGTGGGACTGGATAAATTGGGAGAAGAATAAAGAGACTGGCTACTTGCCTCCAGGCGTGGGAGTTGGAGCTGGGATAGCTTTTGAGGGTGGCGGTATAGACAGGGGAGGGCTTCCACCACTGCCTCCGATTACCGAATACGTTGACCCTAGAGGGAACAGACCCGCAGATAGAGTACCGTATGATACTACGCCGCCAGGATACTACGGATTTTATGGAACGGAGGGAGACTTAGAACGTGGGCCAGCACATATAGCTTCAAGTGATACACAATTACTTGGAACGGTGCTATATCCAACCGAGGAGCCACGGGAGAGATATAGGGATCAATTTGAGAGGATGTGGGAAGACGGAGAAGTTTCCCCTCAATCTGCCGAGGTAGCCTTGCGCCAGATGTGGGAGGATGTGTACCTTGACCCTGCAAACAAAGGCAGAGGTGGGGGCATAGTTGGATGGATTGAAGAAAGAATTGGACTGACAATAGACCCAGAGACATTCTTTACTGAGGGTGCTTCCGTTGAAGTGTTAGCTGCTATGTTAGAAGAATTTAGACCAGATGAGTTGAACTACCTTGAGAGCCAAGGGATTCTTGTACCCGTGGAAGGTTACGATCTTCCGTCTTACGGTGCTGGATACAATTATAACTATCCAGCAGTATCTTACCGAGCTGGCGGCGGCGGTGGTTCTGGCCCATCTCAACCATATCCGAGACAATCAAACCTCGGCTTAGTATCTTGGAGCATCTAAATGCCAGTTGAAAAAGAACCTCAACCAGTACCGGAAATTCCAGTACCGGAACCTCCTGTTGAACAACCACCTACCGAGTCAACTCCCGCGGTGGGACAGTTTGGGCAACCAGAAGGTGTTCCTCAAAAGCAGTATAGACTGAGTAAATGGTATACCGACTATCTCGGTTCTGAACAACGTGGTAGAAATCTTGCTATTAACGCACCTTCTCACTACCCAGAACCTCCTCGTATGCCGAACGACACATACAAGGATATGGAGAATTACGATAAGACTACACTGTTTGAAAAGGGACTTGCTAAAACCTTTCAATCTGTTGCTCCAGGGATAGCAAAGGGACTGGAAAACCTAAGAGATTTTTTACCTTCTCCCATAGAAAAGGCTGTGTTCGGCATAGGTAGTTTTTTAGGGAAAGGGCTATTACTATTAGATGCTGGAGCAGAAGGCGTAGAAAGAGGGTCGGGGTATGTCCGCCAGTGGAATATCGCTAGAGAAAATGATAAGCTAGACGAGTTTTATAAAAACTCTGGCGATGCGTGGTATGCGGGTTCGATGTACTATGATGTTGCAAATATGCCACAGGTTCAACAAACGAAGGATGAACCTGCCGTTTTTGGACTTACTTTTGGCGTAGATATGCCAGGAACGGCGTATCTTGATGACATAAGGAAGCAAATTACGGAGCTTACCGATCAGGGAATTGACAGAAAGATAGCTCTTGAACAAGTAAGATCAGCGTATACGGACAGTCTCGGAGCGTTATCTATTCGAGCAATCAAACAAGATATTATGGGGCATATATTTCTTGACCCGCTAATTATAGGTGCCGCTTTGGGGTATAACCCAATCGACATAGTGAAAGTAGCGTCTATTCAAGCGGGAAACAAATACATTCCAGGCCAACTTGCGCACATGGAGGCAGCTTTAGCTGTAGCAACAAAGCTAGACGATGTAGATGAAATAGTAAGACTTACTGACGAAATCGCTCTTGTAAATAAGACGATGAAACCTATCACGGCTGGCGACAAATTTTATATGTTTATGACTGGCAACTTCCCTGAACCACTAGAGGGTGCTGGCAAGTTAGAGGAGATGCTTTACTTTGTAGGTAATACTCTTGCCGAGAGCGACAGTAAATTCCTCAAGGGTTGGCAGAGATTCAATCCCTTCTCTCTTACGCCAGAAGCTAGGGTGCATGAGTGGACAAATAGAATTGATGGTTACATATCCTCACACGTTCTTGCTCAAGGTGATGACCCCGCAAAGATAGTTAAACATTTTGAGAAGCTGGCAGCACAAGCCACTTCTGGTAAACTTTCGTCAATGGCAGCTACACCCGATGGAAGGTTAATCCAATCTTATCTAAGAAGTTCAGAACTGTCTGCAACTCAGTTACTCGGTGACTATATGAGAACTGCTGGCGACGGACAAGTTGTAATGAGTATTGCTAGGAGGCTAGGTGTCAAAGCGCCCAACTTACTTGATGATATACTTGCTGGCAAAGGCAGCACTATTGCTAAGCGTTTGGCTGGTATGGGGGATGAAGGTTCACTAATCGCCCAACAACTTACTCCTGATGTGCTTACTAGACTTGGTAAACTAAAGGGAACACCGTACACGCAAGAACTATTCAAACGTATGCTTCACAATCAAATTCTCGACGATCTTGCTCGTATAGGTATTGTTCAGTTCGGCCTTGAATCAAGAGGACTCATTCAGAAGTGGACAGCTTTTTTGAAAGCTGGAGAAACATTAGCCTTTCTTAGAATCAACCCAACATTTGCTGCAAGGAACTGGATTAATAATGAATTTACCATGATTGCCCGTGGCGTAGGTGGAGACTTTTTCGGGAGTGGACTTGATGACCTTGCAGCCTTAGTGGATAAATTAAACTTTACCCCATTACGAGCTAACCAAGCGTTTACAATGGCTGGAATGGAGGCAGACACAATTGGAAAAATAGGTGAAGCAGCTTCAAGGAGAATTTCAAGCGCACTTCAAGGAGATGTAATATTTCTTGATAAATGGGCAAAGAAAATCAGTGATGCTAAACTTGGTATATTTGACTTCGGTTCCCTTGCGCAACGATCAGAAGCAGCAGCAAGTAGAAAAGCATTAACCAAGGGATACACAAGGGCTTGGCGAGAGTTCTGGACACCCGATGCTTTTACAAGCGCTTCTAAATTCCTACCACAGAATGTTATCAGGGAACTTGGCGAAGATGCTGTCAGGCAGCTAGATAATATCCTGGCAGATGCTAGTTCGCTGAAAGACATAGACAACATTTTAGCCAACATAGACAAGATTGATTTGAACAAGAGTGCCACAGGCATTTTTAGAGAAATAGAAGATACACTTGGCATAAAGCTCTCTCACCAGTTTGAGGAATTTGAGTTAGAGAAACTTCGTGCTGGAATGGAAGAAGCTCTCAATGCTAAGACAACAAAAGAAGTTAGAGATATATTTGACGACCTACACAGAACTGTAATCAAAAAAATAGAAGATGAAGCAGAGGTTAGGTTAGCCACGACGTTAGAGAAGTTCGAGAACGCCGTAGATGCTGAAAGGGGAATGGCTCTACTAGGCGTTACGGAAGAAATTACCAATCAATTAGATGTATTTGAATATCTTTATAGTTCAGGAATGGCAAGGTTTAGACCAGATGATGTATCAAAAGTGGTACGTGACGCTTATTGGCCTATGTGGTTAGATGAACAAACCCGTTTCTGGAAAGTAAAATATGACAGGATTGATGCTGCAATTAATGGTGTAAGGAATGGCGGAAAGAATATTGATTTGAACTTAGACCAAGCATTGAAGAACCTTGAGAACAAAAAGAAAATATGGAATAACTTTTTTGAGAAACGCAACAAAATGTACGATGATTTTTTCAAAGCGCAAAAAGTTCCAGTAGAAGGATACACAAAGACTTGGGATGAACTTGTTGACGAGATTGACGTACTATATAAAATTGCTGCTGATACCGATATAGCTTCTATCAAACAGACAGACGACTTGATGGAAGCAGCAATAAGAATTAACAACCCAGAACTAGCTGATGGCTTTGCTGGATGGCGGGCAGAAATACGTGCTTGGAAAATAAAGGATAGGGCGCAAACAAGAACCTATGCTTACATGCAAAAGAAGGGTGAGCTTCCTATAGACTCTCCAACCTACAGGCAGTTTTGGGCTGAACGCAACAATCTACAAGCAGAACTTGGTGAACTTAGAAATCGTGGTTACGCTATGATGGAAGGTAACACTGAAGAACTAGCTTACTTCTCTGGACTAGTGGACGAGTCTACTCAAGTGATTAGAGTTGCTAAAGTTGATGATGTAGTCAAGCCAACCATAGACCAGATGACTGATTTCGCCAAAAAAGATTTGATGTCTTATGAAAAAGTAGTGTCGGTAGAAGAATATAAAAACGGGTTTATCGCTATTGTAGAGGATACCGATAACAAAGAGTTCTATGGAATAATACTCGATAATAGCGGTTCCCACATTGGTAGCTCAACGCAGGCTGACGATGCCAAGAGAGCCTTATCTAAAGCAAAAAGCCACTACGAAACGGTTGCAGATAAGATTACTCCAATATCTAGGGTCAGCGAAGTTGATATTCCACCAAGCAGACAAGCCAGACAAATTGCACTTGACTTAGAAGGAAAGGCTACCACTCTTAGAGCGGCACAGGTTTCAGAACCGTCAATATCTCCAATGTTCCCAAATGAAGCTAAAGAAGAACAGTGGTTCTCTCGTAACTTCTGGACGTTGAGAGAAATGGAGGAGAAGGCTGCTTCGATGGTAGGTCAGCCAGCTTCGCGACTTGATATGAGTGACTTTGCAAGGGATGAGCTTGGTAAGTTTCTCAATAGCGCAAAACGAGAAATGGCAGACGCTCAATATGGTTCTGTTAGAATGGCTGAATACTACAGGGATGCCGCACTTCTAAACTATAATCGCAAGATGAACTACGATACTTGGCTTGGAACCTTTATGCCTTTTGAGTTCTGGACTACACACTCAATGGGACAGTGGGCAATACAATCAATCAACCGCCCAGCAGCATTATCTCTTTATATGCGCTATCAACAGATGCAGGACAGAATATCGCTCGAAGACCCGAACTTCCCAACTAGACTAAAGGGAAAGACAAAGATACCTATTCCTCCTTGGTTGGGTATGCAAGAGTGGATGGGAGACTCTTTGTTCGTTGATGTGTGGGCCGCTTTTGCTCCTTTTGCACAGATGACAATGCCTTACACAACTGTAGTACAGAGAGGTTTGTCTAATATGGGTACTGTTGAGCGAGAGCTTGACAGGATGGTTCGAGATGGAGAGATAACAAGAGCGGAAGCTGACGAAGCAGAAAGAACACAATCTGGGCAAGTGTGGGGTGATGCCCTTGCAGTAATGGAAGAAAATGCAGGAGAACGGACAGATAACTACGAACTTCTAAGCGCATTGAGTTCCCCCCATGCTCCGTACGATTGGCTGATAAAAGGATTGAGCGGTAGACCAGAAGAAATAGGCCCATTCCTTCCTGCTACTTACACGACAACAAGATTACTTGGAGCGTTTGGTCTTGATTGGCCTCACGAAGATGCCAATGCTCCGGCTAGGTTACGGAGATTTATTGGACTTCCTGGGTTTGACCAGTGGGAAGATTACAGGGTAGAAAGAATGTTATCCAATATGTCTGCTACTGGACAAATTACACCAGACCAGGCAGCTAGAGCAATGGTTGAACATAGTGGCATTGCGTGGGAACTTGCAAGAAAACAAGCTGCTAAAGAATACGCTGGTGGCCCTTGGTGGGTTTCTTTATTAAAGACTGCTGGTGTACCCGCTTACATTTACCCAGAGGGTGAACGCCAACAACGCCAGCTTGGGGAAGAATTTGGAAAAGCTATGGAGGCTTATGAATCTGGTGATACGGAAGCCTATAATAAATTCTGGGACATGAACCCTGAATTTGCTAACAGACTTGCCTTGTGGGATGAGCCAGCAGAACGGATGCAGAACTTTTTGGTTTCAGATGTTTGGAGTTTATATGGAGACTTAAGCACTATTGACAAGAAGATTGTAAGAGAAAGTCTTGGTGAAGATTTCCAACTAAGGTTCCTTGATACAGAAACAAGAAACTATGATGCTATACCTATTGAACAGTTGCAAATGTGGAGTAAGATAATGGGTGGTGATCCACCTGGAACTCTTACAGAAGCGTTGAATATTGATTTAGCTCCTCCTGAAATAGCAACACAAGCAGAGATATTCTACTCTACTAGAAATGAACACTTCCCTGATTTTTATGAGCTTCAATCTAAATACTTCTTGTTAGCCGAGGGCAATGCAAGAACTGATTACATGAGACAGAACCCACAACTCCAACAGTATTGGGGTTGGAGAAGGAACTTCCTCAAGAAAAATCCTACAGTTGCTCCCTATATTGACGATAACTTTGAGCCGAAGTACAGGTCTGTGCAAGAAATGGAACAAGCATTTGAGCAAGAACCATCCTTTGTTGCTGCTGAGTTTGCTCAATATATTGGAGCAGATGCTGTTAGAGTAATAAAGGGTGGTGAAATTCCCCCAGATATAGTTGATTGGCTCACAATAAAAGCAGAAGAACTTGGAATAACTTACGAGGAACTGATACAGAAGGTGGAGGCCTCTCAGTAGCCCTTGACGGTTGGAGGTTCTAAATAATCTTTCTTCCTCTTACGTGAATTTCGTCTGCTGGTATCAAGGTGTCGATACATACGAAAATATATTTCTCAAAACAACTTGACTCTATGGTTAGTCCTGATTTTTCAAACAAGGATTCCAACATCGGTTTCGTAAACATACATTTATGGACATCCCACTTTGTCGTATGTCCACCTATTAGATGCGGTTGAACAATGAACGGCTGCAACTTTGCGGTAGTTGTAACCCACTCCAGCGATGGAACAATAATATACATCTCGCCACCAGGTTTTACATGTTTTACCCAATTACTGAATACCGTTTCTATGCCCGCCCAGAAAAAATGCTCTAATACGTGAGAAGCAAAAATCGCATCATACTGAGTGGGAAGATTCAACTTGCCAGCATCAGCTAATATATCTGGATTGTACTGCTTGTCTGCGTCTAGGGTAGTTATCTCAGCATCCTTCCAGTATTTATGCGCTTTCGGTTCTGGGCCACCACCAATCTCTAGTATTTTCATACTCTAATTATACCACATAGCCCTTGACAAATATATGATAACTATGATATAATTCATACAAATCGAACAAATGTTCGAAAAATAAAGGAGAAACAATGGCTAACGGTACTGAGGAAGTTAAGCTGACTCCAACGATTGATGACTTACCTGAATCGTCAGTTGAGGGACAACCAGTGGGACAACCTTTAGATCAAGCTAGTTCTTCGGCTGTAACCCTTGAAAGTGTTTTGGCAAGTCCAAAGCTCCAAGAGTACATCGAGAAACAAGTACAGAGTAAAACTGACTCTAGGCTTGGAACATATGGAACTCGTCTTGACACGGTGGAGGGAACTATCGCTCAATATAACTCGCTCGTCGGAGCAACTACTGATCCAAAGGCAGTTGCTACGCTGAACAGGGATGTTGAATTTCAGAACATGAAAACTGTAATTGAAGAATTACAAGGCGGTAACGTGGTGTCTCCATCAGCGGGGGCTGGTGAGAAATCGTGGGGCGAAAAACAGCAAGCTATTCTCGACAGCGCGGGTGTTGACGCAAGTGATGTTCGCGTTGTAGAGCTACTAAGGTCTGCCTCTAGTAAGCAGGAGTTTCTTGCCGAGCTAGAAGCAAAATCATTTGGCTGGAAACAGTCAGATGCAAACAAACCAAAACCTTCTGCGTCCACTGTGTTACAGACTATTCCTGCTGTACCTGCGGGAGACGGGACTTACACTAATGACAAGTACGTAGAGGACATGCTTGCCGCAAGCGGGGATAAAAGTAAATTACAAGCAGTCAAAGCTAAAGCGAGAGCCGACGGCGTTGACGTTGATAACATTGGCTTTACATAAACTCCTTGCGGTATAAGGAGAAACAATGACAGCATATATGGGATTAGTACAATCCTATGTGAACACCGTACCTAACAAGATTATGGTTACGGATCGTATTTTACAGACGAATCCGTTGAAAATCGTACCATATGCTAGGCTCGGTACTGACGTAGCAAAATTTGCCTTCCTGAATATGGATGGCAAGGAATATCGTTGGCTTGAAGATACCTATGTACCCGAAACTTCCACTCTGGCTGCTGACGGGAACGCAGAATCATCTTCAGCCGAAACTCAACTCACTATGACAAGTGCAACTTTCTGTCAAGCAGGAGACTTAATCCTGATTGATGCCGAAGTTATGTGGGTAAGCGCTGTGTCTAGTGCTACCCTTACTGTTACTCGTAATAGGGGCGGCACACAAGCTACCCATACCCATGAATCAGTTGTAACGAGGATTGGTCGGGCAAGGATTGACGGCGACGACGCTGACAGCTCACCGCAGACTGAAGTCTCCAGTTCAACCAACTTTACCCAGATTCTTCAACGAAGTATCAATGTTGCTCGTTCTAAGCAGAAAATGGCTCAGTACGGAATCTCTGATGCTGCTGGGTATGAGATTGACAAGAAGATGGAAGAACTGATGATGCAGTTGTGTAAACTGCCTTATTACGGATATCGTGCCACGGGTTCTTCAACTGTAGCCCGTGCTGCTGGTGGATTTAGGCAGTTCATTACCGATAATACCACAGACGTAGCAAGCGCAGCTCTTACTAGAGACCACATCGACGACCTGCTCTCGGATATTCATACCGACGGCGGAGATCCTGACTTGATTCTGTGCGGATCATTTGCACAGCGGAAGATTAACTCCTTCTATGAAGGATTTATTTCTACTGAGCGTTCTGAAGCATTGGGTGGAAACCTGATTTCAAAACTACAGAACCCAATCTCAGGAAGTTCGATAGACGTTGTAGTTGACTTACACTGTCCTGCTGACGAAATGTGGGTCTTGTCGTCTGACAAGATTGCTTTCTACCCATTCGACCCCTTCTTCTATGAGGAATTGGGCAAGACTGGCGATGCTTTACTCGGACAAATTGTTGGCGAATACGGCTTTGTTGTAGCTGCTGACAAACATCACGGCTTTTTGGACGGAATTAGTACATCAAGCTAACTTAGATTGCTGGACACAGGAGGGCTAACCATTCCCTCCTGCTAGGCAAAGGAGAATAAAATGGTATCACAAGCAATTGCACCAAGGAACCCTGCTAACAGACCGTTTGTTTTACGGAAAGGCATTTCTGTTTTATCTGACCTCGCTGATGGCGGGGCAGTTATGGGTTATCCTGGTGATTACTACGGACGTATTTACTTCGTTAATAACATCACAGGAAATTCAGCCTTTGACGGACTTAGTTGGGCCACCCCCTTCGCACAAGTGTCTGAAGCTATCACAGCCTCGGAAGCGTTCAGACAGCTTCCAGGTGGTGCTACTACCACCAACGACTATCAACGAAACATTATCTACGTTCAGGGTACTGAAACAGCTTATACCGCACTAACGGCTCTGCCGAACTACTGCGATATAATCGGTATCGGCGCGGAACCGCGTGGTAATGGCGGAGGTATTGCACGTATCTCACAAGGTACAGGCACAGACACCGTAAGTGCCGATGCCGTACGTGGGCTGTATATGGCTAACATGCAACTCACTGGTTCAGGTACTGGAATCGCAATGGATTTAGCTGTTTGTTTCCGCAGCACATTCGAGAACTGCGTGTTCGTGAACAAAACAACTGGTGGAGTTCGCATTTCCAATGGCGGTGGGATAGTTTTCCGTGATTGTCAAATCGGTGGCGGAGATACTGTTAATCCTATATCCGGACTTCTCAATACTGGTGATAACTTTAACAACGTCCTGGTTGAAAATTGTTACATCCATGGCACTACTTATGGTGTAACTATAGGTAATGCGGCAATGAACAATACGTGGTTCAAAGATAACTATATCTATGGTGGCACGGCAGGGGTTCTCGATCAGTCATTACTTGGACAAGGCGTACAGGGGGCTATCTACACTGGAAACTATGTTTACTCTGGTAGCGCCGGATTCACTATCACTACGGAAGGGTCGTACAAGACTGTTGGCAACTATGTTAATGTTGCTGGAAACGGTACTTGGGTAACCGAAATGACTCCGTAAACTATCTAGGAGAGGGGGCAACTCCTCTCCTTTAGGAATTATATGGCTAAACGGAAAAAGGGGAAACAGTATGCACCACAACCGAGTAAGTACCTAGAACTTTTTTCGGATGAACTAAAAAAAGAAATTGCAGGGATAGAAGGGAAGCCTATTATAAGTTCGCTCAGTAAAGAGCAGAGCGAGGTTTTTAGAAAAGAGTACGACATACGCACAACCTCTGTCTGTTGGGGTTTTCCGATGGACGAGATACTTTATGCAAAGTTTTTCACTTCCTTTTTAAGACAAGTAATGATGCCTTGGGATAGTATTGTTACAACTGAAAGCACTTATCTCCCAGATGCAAGGAACGTGATACATGATAGATACTTGGAACAAGCAAGCGACCCATTTCTTATGATGCTGGATAGCGACGTATTGGCTCCACCAGGTATGGTACCAAAACTTATAGCCCACGAAAAGCATATTGTGGGGGGATGGTACAGAAAAAAGAGCCGAGAAAATGCACACCCTGTTGTGTATGACTTCTCAAGAGAAGCGGAAGACGGTATCTTTTTTGAAGCAAGGCAGGAACCTGGGACTGGCTTAGAGAAAGTAGACGGAATGGGAGCTGGATGCTGGCTAATGTCAAGAGAATTAGCAGAAGCTCTTGGGAAAAGCCCCTATTCTATGGATAAGGCAACGGAAGACCTAGTATTATGCAAGAAAATTATGGACTTAGACTATGAAATGTGGGTAGATTGGGACTTAGCTTGCGCTCACGTTGGAGTAACATGGGTGTAATATTAAAAGGAGAAATATAATGCAAGACAGATATGGAAAAGACCTTATCGGCGCATGGGACATTATTGTTGAGGTGGCTCTTAGCCTTGATACAGGTGCTTACGCTGATGGCGACTTGTTAGCAGATACACAAGAGGTTGCTAATGCTTGTTTTGAAAACAGCACATGCACTCTCCAGTCGATTAGATTGTTAGACATTAGCGATCAAGCTGAAGCCCTGGATATTTTGATCTTGCGTTCCGACGAAGACATGGGAACAGAAGGTAGCACCTTCGCTCCAACAGATGCCAAGGCTAGTGAAATTCTGACAGCCGTTTCGTTTTCAGCCGGGGATTACGTTGACCTTGCTAACTCACAAATGGCGGTGAAAAGCCTTGGTGATAAGGGAATGGGTGTGAAACTCGCTCCTTCTGACAACACTACGAAATCACTGTATATTGCGGCTGTTTCTAGGGGTACAGGAACCTACGCAGCAGCGGGAATTGAACTATTACTTGGCTTTATGAGGGACTAACATGAGTCATAGAATAAGACGAGGGCTGTTCCCTGGTGGGAATCAGTATTCTAAACGCATACAAGAGTTCTCCGGTAATCTAGTTGCTCACTGGCCTCTGAATGAATTGTCCGGTACTGTTGCTTATGATAAGTCTATCGGACAAAATAACGGTACTATCACTACCACTACGCTTGGACAAAAAGGCATCGGTGATGGTTTAACTTCCCAATATTTTGACGGTACAAACGATTACATTGATATAAGTGCTATTGCGAGTAACTTGATTAGTAATGGCGGCTTTGAAACGGCTGGTGGTGGAGGGGCTGATGTTTGGGGTAGTTGGACTGAAACGGTTTCTGATGGCGCATTAGCAAACGAAGCTGTTACTATTCATACCGGAGCAGATGCGGCTAAGTTAACAGCAGGAGCAAGTGTAGATACTAAATTTTACCAAGCTGCTTCTCTTGTTGATGGTGCAACATACAGGCTTAGATTTTGGGCGAGGGGTGACGGGACGCACGAAGGCAGAGTGACTATATATGCTAATGATGTTGGGTATATCGCAAATCTAGTAGCTACCGGAGTAACTGCCGCCGCTTATTCAATGGTTGATATGAACTTCACAGTTCCGGCAGGATCAGGAACGATAGCTTTTCACTTGTATTGTCCTGACACCGACACTGGCGTTTGTTACTTCGACACCGTGTCAGTAAGACGCACAGACATTCCCGCGTTTGACCCGCATGAGGGAAGTATTGTTGTGTGGGCGAAAAATCCAGATTGGACAAGAGCCGCTAATGGTTATTTGTTTACAATTAGCAGTGATACCCAAAACAGAATTAGGGCATGGGTGGCATCTGGTGGCAATACACTTACTTTTGCATACGAAGCTAACGATGTAGCTGAATCACATTCCAAAACTAGTTATTCACCTGCTGGCTTTTTCCCGCTTGGAATAACTTGGTCTCTATCTGGGGATGAAGTTTTTTATTATCTTGACGGCGATCAAATTGGAACAGATACCGCACTAGGCGTTTTTGCTGGAGTTTCATCAATAGCTTTTCTTGGAGCAGAAACCAGCGTTCCTAACAATCCATACAAGGGCAACCTTGCTCACGGACAATTTTACAACACACCCCATTCAGCCGATGTGATGGCATATCTAATGAGGTTACCGTAAGGAGAATCAGTGACAACTTTATTTCAAGCGACATTAGAATTAGCTAACGAGCTGGCAATTCTTCGAGTATCTACTGCGTCGGACGACGGTGGAGACTCAACAACAGTAAAAGACTCCAAGAGAACAGAAATCGACGACGCATTCAACGGAGGTACGTTGTGGGTTATAACTGACGCAGGTGGCGAATCTGCCGCCCCAGAAGGGGAATGGGCAAGGGTTTCGGACTTTGTTAACACTGATGGAGTCATAACAATCTCAGAAGTAACCGCTGATGTAGAAGAAGGTGACACCTACGGCGTTGCAACTGGAAACTTTCCGCTTGATGTTTTGATATCTGCAATTAATAAATACGCGATAAAACATAATGTTATCCGGTATGACAGAACTTCATTAGACATTACAGCTAACACATCAGAATATACGTTACCTGCTGGGATTAGACAAGACAACCTTATAAATGTTTACGAAGAAACTGACACAGATACCAGCGATAGCCAACCAACACCATTAAATTTTGAAGTTCAAACTGCTGCTGCTGGTTCTCAACATAAGTTGCTAATTCTCTCACGTAATGTTACTACTGGCAACGATATCGTGTTGGAGTATAGAACCAAACTGGCTCCGATGTATCTTGCAACGGATGTTATTGATGACAGTCTGCCAATGGCGCGGATTCTTGCTGACGCTGCTGCTCACGCACGAGCAATCCAAATGAGTACATTAACAAGTGGAAGCGAATTAGAAATTGCAATGATGAATATACACCGCGAAGATGCTGCGCTGGCTAGAGCGGAGAATCCAATTCGTCTGCCTGCTAAACGAGGAAAAGTAAACGAAGCGGCTGGAGGGTAAATGCCAAACGTCAGTCCAGATACTGGAAAAGAATCTACCCACCATTTAATGTTGACAGACTCAAGCGGAACTGAGCTTGGGCTTATTTGCGTAGATGGTAGAGGTAATAGAGTACCAAGAGTAGCAGTCAATCCATATCCAACAATGGCTTCTCAGCTAAGACAAGGAAGGGGGAAACACGCAGACCGCGTTCCTCCTTTTGAAGATATATCTTTGGATGATTTTTCTGGTGGACTTGCTATGTTACACCACGACGAGGATGCAAGCAAGTATCTTGATGGCTATAGGATAGACACCTCAAGGGCTGGCAGGGTTTTACTGGGGGGTAAAGAGACTTACACGACAGGAATAAGAGACTTTGATGAGCTTGTCCCAGGAGTATCGACACAACTCAAGTGGTCGGCCCTATACGGCGGTGGAACGGAGAGCTATACAGCCACTTTCACCTCCAGCTCCAGTTCAATTTACGCGGCAGACAAAATTATTGTTTGGCTAAAGAAAACAGGGTCGCCTACAGGAAATGTAACTGTCACACTTGCTGACTCTGACGATGGTAACCCTCAAGCCCAGACTTACGCAGTGTCAAGCGTTGATTATCCATACGGAGTTGAGTTTGATATCACGAACAAAACTCTTACTAATGCAACTTCTTACAAGTTGACGGTTGGGTATTCGGGCGGGGATGCGGATAACTACATTAGCGTTAGTGCTGGAGACTATGGTGGCGGCCCTACCCGTATGCCTCACTTCAGAATACTTGACGATACAGCCGATTTCAATATACTTCCTTTTGAATACCGTGGCGGGTTCTATTGCGTAACCCAACCAGCGAACAGGGGTAATTCAAGCCTCTACCAACTAGGAACAAGAGGGGTGGCAGATTCAAACAATGGTGCATTGACGAGGCTAAACGATTCTTCTAAAAACTTTAGCTCCGCTGGTTATACTATAGCTGACGGGGATTTAGTAAAAGTTATTGCTGGGCCTGGTTCGGAAGAAGATCAGCCTTGGCGACAAGCAAGTACAAACGGAAGTAATGGTTATATCACGGTTTCTCCAGCTTGGATTACCGAACACACAGTCAATACAGAATACGTTGTCATTACTGATGAGTGGGAATTGCTAGACGCTCTTGATTATTACTGTACTGATGTTGTTGTAACAGACAGGGTTATTCAACTTGCGGGTGGTGGTGTTCATCACAGAGCAAGATTTGGAAACAATGATGGAACTTGGTCGTTTGAGGGGGATATTGGAACTAACGAAAAAGAAGACGCTATCAATTCAAACAAGTTACTTGCTATTAGGCACGACCACTACGCCTCTGAGAGACCAGTGTTTGATTTATATTCATCTCAACTTCAAACACATTCTAATACTGATCTTATCGAACCTAACTCAATAAAGAAACTTAGAACACCCCCGTTTTGGGGAGAACCTTTCTATTTATTAGGAACGCTCACGGACAATCGCCCCTGGATAAAGAACGAATTTGATAACACTGACCAGTACGCAGACAAGGGGTGGGCTGCTATTGAGTGGGACGCTACGTTTACAACTGGTACAATTGCTGAAAAAACGATAGACCCACCCGTTGATATGAGTGAAGCCGAGTTCATTTTGTTTGCTATGAAGTCGGATAGCGCTATAACCGCTGGTCATCTTACGCTTACTCTGGGCGATGGCGATGATACATGGGTTCCTGATATGCCAGCCATTACAACTGGCGACGACATGCACGACGACTTTTACTGGTACTCTATAGCACTACACGCAGACGCAACCCCTCCAACTGAATCTAGCTATCCCGACTTGACTAAAATAGACAGAGTTCTTCTATCGGTAGCAACAGACCAGAACGCAGTTGTGAAGATAAAGTTCGGACAAGACGGGTTGTTGCTTGCTACTCGTAACCCAAACAACGAGAGGTACGAACTTGGGCTTGGTGAACGAGTAAACAACATGATCGAATATGGTGGTGGTGCCGGACAAGTTGGCAGAAAGACTTGGGTTGGAACAAATAAAAATGTTTATTATATTGAGGGGGGACAACTCAAGCCCATCTATTCAAAAGAAATTGAGGAGCTTGAACACTACCGCAACTGCGAGTTGATGGAAGTAAATGATGTTTACTTGTACTTCAATCAAAAAGACAAGATACAAAGCTATTACTCCGGGCAACTGAAGAATGTGGGGCCAGATGCAGAGTACGGATTACCTTCAGGCAGACAGGGCATACCGTGTACTGGAGCAACATATCCTGGCAGATTATATGTTGGGATAGATGCTGGAACTTCTGGGACTTCAAGCGTTATTTATCGTAAGAACTTCGGTTGGCATGAGGCTTATCGCGCGCCTTTAGCTGGAGAAAGAATCAAGAAAATACATATTGTTGGAAGGGACGACACAACGGATAGAATGTATATATCTGAAGGTGCTGATGTTCTCTGGATTCCAGTGTCCTTGAATCCTGAACTAGATAGCGATTATGAGTACGCCTTCGATGGCGCAATTACCACTGCGAGAATATATGGCGGGTTGAGGGAAACACAAAAATACTACCACTCCCTTACTGCTATTCAAGAGTCTATAGATAGAAGTGACGCTGCTGCGCTTGTTGCGAATGTGATTATTGACTATCGTGTACCTGGCGCATCAGAGTCGGTGTGGACAGCGATTTCTGGGGTATACTCCAGTGTAAACGTGCATAACGTTAAATACATTTCGTCTGACTATGATGTAACTGGCAGATGGATACAGTTTAGAATTAGGTTTGAAACTGGATTTTCTAATTACTCACCAATTCTAGTAGCGTTGGTTTTGGATGCCCTAGAAAGGCTTGATGTAAATGATACATATTCCTATACAGTTGGATTAAAAGAAGGAAAAGACAAACTTCTGGGCGACAACGGGATGGATACTCAGACAGGAGTAGAGAAACTAACCCAACTAGAAACTTGGGTTGATGATGCGAAGCCACTGACGCTGAATACTTGTTCTCAATTCGAGGATGGTAAATTAGTATTCATCGAAGGACTTAGAAAAAGAGTTCGCTATCACAAGGTAGACAACAAAGAACAAGAGTTGAGGCTTGTTGACATTACTCTTATTGAGGTGTCGTAATGGCTTTTGCCAATGTCAAATTTTTAACGCCTGAAGAAGAAACTATTGGGTTAGTGCAGGGACAGATGCCCGACTCAATCCAAGAGTATTGGGTATCTCAAGCACTTTATAGGTACGACATTCCCTTTATGTTTCAGTTTGAATTATTTGGTGGGCGGTCAAGACGCGGTGGACTGATTGTAGACTTTGTGGTTTGGAATCCAATGTTTTCTCCCGTCCTTGTCAACGGTGAATACTGGCACAGGGGAGAACTAACAGGCGGGGATAAGACCGCCTTGATTGCAATTGCAGACTATTTCAAAGTAGGCATTGAGAGCATCCCTATTTTATGGGTGAAGAAAGACGGACAAACTAAAGAAGACGTATTCGCATGGGTGAGGACTAATGTCGCTAAATGAACAACAAGAACTAAAACTACTAGCTTCATTGGGTAGAGTGGAAGACTTAGAGAATGAGCTTGCAATAATAAAGGCAGACATTCTCAAGCAAGTTGCCGAGTCTGGTGATACTATGACTGGTAAGCTGACTATCAATTCTGCCGCTAATGGATTGATTGACCTGAATCCAAGCTCGACAGGCACTCAAGACGTTATTAACATTACGCCAACACGAGCTATTGGCGGTGTTGAGTGGGACGGCATCAGGATAGATGGTGGATACCTTGACCCTTCTGCTATAGAATCAGAGATACACGGACTTCACATTGACCTGAGTGGAGTAGACGAAACATACGCCCCCCACGTTGACGGACTAGAGATAGCAGTTCCTCCCCAACAGGACGCGATCCATATTGCAGAGGGACAGCTTCACATAGACTATACGACTGATGACGAGGCTGCTGCTAATTACACTGGTATTGATATGGTTGTCAATGTCAATCAGACAAATGCAGACCTTCAATCGTCATCCGAGTTCCATGCTTTAGATGTTGCTATTGCTGACGGAACACCAGCGGGTGATGTGGCAGCTCTTGGCACACATCCTGGTGTAGCGCCAATCCACCAACATATCGGAACATACACAACTCCCTCCCAAACAGAATATGCTGCTAGGTTTCCTAATGGTGGTTCTTGGACTGACGGAATAGACGGGAATGAAATTTTCGTAGCAGATGATGATGCTATTTACATTGGACACACAGCCAAGTTCGACGAGCTTCAAGTCATAATGACAACGGCTGCTACTAAAGATGTATTCCCTGAGTTTCATTTCCGCAATACTTCAAACGCTTGGATAGAGTTCTTTCCTGGCGACGATACAGACGGATTCCAGCAAGACGGAACTATCAGATGGAATGGGGGTGATTTTACCGACTGGAAGTCTGACTACGACCCAGGTGGCGGTGGCGGTTCGGCAGGATACTACATCAAAATCCAAAGAACAAGAGTGTCCGACCCAGGTTCACCAACTCCAACGACAATAAAGTATCTTGTTGCTACTCCTTACGAGTGGGACAAAGATGGGGCATTGTCTGTTGCTTCTATTGCTTCCGCTGGTACTCTTACAGTACAAAACGCGCTGCCAGCTATCTATTTTTCAGAAACAGATGCGACAGACCCCAATGATGCTTGGCGTATTTTAGGATCAGGCAGCAACTTCAAAATTGCTCATCGTGACAACAGCGATGCCGCAACTGATACTCACATGACCTTTTACCAAGATGAGGCAACTAGAATAGAATATCCCCTAAAGATCAAGGAAGCGGCAGCGGCTCTTGGCGATACAGCTACTTATGGTCAACTCTGGGTAAAGAACACCGACCCTAATGAACTCTGGTTCACTGACGGGGATGGCACAGACACTAAGATAGCATAAGTAAAAGCCCCTCGTTTTGAGGGGCTTCTCTTTTTACTTCTCATCGTGTTTGTCGTTTTTCTTCTCGTCACAGTTGGGGTTCGGGTTACAATCCTCACCACCATTTCCCCCGCCACAATTACACTTGGGCTTCTGCGGTTCCTCAGTAGGTATTGGGGTTGGTTCAGGACTATCACAATTTGTTGGCTCAAGTGCATGTTTGCCAAAAAAGGTAACTACCTCTAAAACGTCAGGGTCTACCCAGTAGTATTCCTCGTAATCGTATTCCATGATGCCCCCAAGCGCATTGAAGGTGTATTTATTACCCCACCCTTTTTCGCAATCAGCTTCAACCACAACTAATTCCTGGGGTTGAGGCGGTACAGGTGTTGGGTATGGTGTTGGTTGAGGTTCTTCTGTTGGTATCAAAGTTGGTTGTCTCTCATATTCTCCACAGTCTTGACCACAAGCATAATAGTAAACAGTGCAATAATCTGGGCTACACGTTGTTCGGCAAGGGCAATAACAGGCAGTGTAAGGCTGTCCATCTCTGTAATCAGTTACACAAACCATCTCGTTTTCGAGAAATGTAAATAGTACATTCTCAGGCGCACCATCACTTGCACCTGCTTTAGTTGGTATTAACATCAAGGCTATTGTAATCAAGCACAATAGAATCAGTATCCACATTGTTCTTTTCTTCATGTCTACTCCCTTACTACGCTGTTCATTATGTTTTCTATTCCCGTTTTCTTGTCCCATTCAAATGCTTGGGCTTTCTGTATTGCACCTACAAACCCTTTATCTATATGCCACCCGTCACTTTCAGTAAGTGCAGGAATGACTCTAAAGATTATCCCTCCATCTTCCCAAACTTTCTCTTTGTGAATGTGGGCTAAATGGTACTCTCTGAACTTTGTCCTCCCCCACATTTCCGGCTCGTCCGTCTGCATAATCTTCTCAATGCGCTTGCCTTCTTCTTTCCCGTGACTAAACCCTACCATGCCAAGCCCAAACTCTCTATACTTCCTTGGGTTTCTTGGGTCAAGGTCTACGGTAACACTATCTGTTTTTCTAAAGTGACCCTTTATAGTGCGTGCTAACCAGTAAGATGTCATCTTATCATGGTTGCCAGGTATGTATATTACATCCACGGGAGCAAGTCTGCGTAGTTCGCTGATTGTATCTATTATAAACTGTGTTCCTCGCTCGTATATCTCATGCCACGGTGCAACCGTTTCCACGTATGTCCCTTTTGTTGTAGTTCCACTTGGCGTATCAACTTGGAAGAAGTCATTTCCAATAGGAAAGATTATTTTCTCATAGTCTTTTGCCCGACTTAGAATATCAGCCACTGTTGATTCCGCTAAACGCAGGACTATGTCAAGGTCACTCTTTCCGATATGTAAATCAACCAGAGGGAACTCAAGCATTCTCCCATTAGATATATACTTGTACTCTTTGTGCTTTGGTGCTGATAGATTTTCAAATACGTCCTTCAATATATCAACCGTGAGTGGGGTCTTGGTGGGCTTGGCTCTGATCTTGCAGTTATATCCCCAATTGGTTTCCTTATGTGGAATATCATCAAGCCTGACTCGTTTATCTATTCCAGTTTCAGGGTGTGTTCCTGCATGGTCGGACTGATACAGTTTCATCGTGACATCCCACGACTTTGCATCAAACTCTGCGGTAAGAAGCTCCCATTGAACGGGGTCAAGTCCCATCTTCTGAAGAACTGTTGACGGGTCTTGCATATCATCTTCAGACAAAAGGATTAGCTTCTCTCTAACTTGTACTCCACTAGCTTCTACTCCATACTTCCTTCTCAGGGGAAGAACATCTTTCTCGGCGTGTTCCTTCTTGTAGTTCAAGTGTCTACGGATACCAGCAAGTTGTTTCTCTGCTCCACTTAGCTTGAAATCAACGCCGTAAATATCCCTCATAATGTCTGAAGCATTACCCTTTTGGTCTAGAACATGCGAGTCAAACTCATCAATCTTCATCGAAGCTCTCCTTTATATGGAATGGTAGGTCTTCCAAGAACTTTTTCATGTGCGCTCCTCCAAACTTCTTACATAACCATATCCAAGCTACTGTCCTTCCGTCTTTCGTTTCGCTAAATTCCTGACACTCCTTACAATTTGGGCAAGCGTTTTCCTCAACCTCGATTAGCTTGCGATGTTTCCTTCCGTACCGCTTGTGAATGATAGCGTGAGCAAGGTCAGTGGCGTTCCTGTTCTTACAGTACACACAAATTGGATTGCCAGTGATGCTCTCGTACCATATCTTCTTCTTTATTTCAATCCAAGCGTTTTGCTTGACGTATCGGACTGTCATCTAAACCATCTGTCAATCGCGTCCATTGCCGTGAGTTCTGGAACAGCTGTATCATCGTAGTCGCCAGATGTGGCATGGGCAATCATCCGTATTGACGCCCAATATACAATCCATTTCGGCAACGCCCATGCAATTTTCATTCTAACGGTTTCTTTAATTTTGTTCATGTTCATCTTTATCTCCTATTGAATAACCGCTGATACCAGTGTGAGTGGTTGGTTTCTGGGATGGTAATGTTGTCGAGTTGTTTCTGCATCCCCTTCAACGATGGTGCTACTTGCGTTTCTATTGTATATCTAACTGTGGCGATAGCATCCATCAAGTCCTCAATCTCTTGTGCTTGCGTTGTGATGTCTGTAAACGCCTCGTTCACCCGTGCTTGCAAATCCTTGAAGTGTTCATAGTTACGCTTGCATCCATCTTCAAGTGAAGCGCCCGAAAGTTTCAACTTCTCAATCTCGGCAGCGTTGGTTTGAATAAACGATGCGTTGTCTGCGATGTGTCTTGTGTTGTTCTCACAATCACCAACAGGCTTGGGTACACCACTGTAATTGGTTGTAATCCAGTTGTCTAGTTGGTACGCATCACCAAGTAACCACCTTCCTCTATCTACAACTGGAAGGTTAGGGCCAAGTATCATCTGGTCTGCTGTTTGTTTTGCTACAACTCGGTTCGGAAGAACTCTATCAGGTATTCTAATTCCTTCTTCTTCCTGGTCACGATGATTGTTATACTCAGCCAGATAATAATAGTGAGCGTTCAACATCTCATCAGTCCAAGACGCAAGCCATGGATCAATTATATTCTTTCGGGAATATATCCAAGGGCGGTGTCCATCGCGCTCTAAAATATTGCATGACCAATCCCACATGATTGTTGCAATCAACTCCGCTGGTTGGTTCTGGAAATTTACTTCCATGTCTATCACCCGTGGAAGAATGTCAATCTCTGGCGCTAGGTCATACCAACTATTTAGCTGGTGTTGGGGGGGATGCCCTGGGTACATGGCGTAATATGACTGCCTGTAGTAGCCAAATTGCTTAGATTTGCTCCAGTTGCGTTCAAACTCTTTGTCCTTCATGTGTCCGTACTTACCAAGCCCCGCTCTTGATATGATGATGTTTGGCAACAAGTCCAACGGGAGTGCGTTCAAGGCATTGTAATTCAGTTGCCCTTGATACTCACTGATGTCAATAATTAGTGGTCGTTCATTCATGTTCATTTGTCCTCCTGTCTAAATAAAATCAATAGTAGTATTGCGTTTACCATATACCAAGTTGATTTTGAAGTATTGCCACTGATGTAATATACTAACGCTATAACCAAGTCCACTAATGCCATTCCGTTTCCTACAATATAAAAGGCTCTCTTCATCTCGCTCTCCTTTCTTTACCTGCTCCAGTATAACCCTTCTTGTCCTTATAAATAATAGTCGGTACATCAAACTTTGTATCCGCAGTAGATACACTCTTTTGTGTCTGAGGTTTCCCGCCCACGTCTGCATGTGACAAGGCTAACTCTAACACCCCTTTCAGTATCTTCGGTACGTCCTTTAGTTTCAACATTTGTTTGACAAGTCTGATAATCTTTTTCCATAACAACAACCATTCCGGTTTCTCCCCATTCTTTCTATATTGTTTTTGAATATCAAGTACACTTGGAGGCTGTCCAAAGTTATCGTCTGCCACTTGTTGATACCAAGCAATGCGTTCCTCTAAAACTTCTCTAAGTATAAGTCCATCTTTCTTCTCTGCGTTCACTAGTAAACACACCCACTTCTGGTAGGATATGTTCTCGTTCTCTCCCCCGTGATAACCCCAAACCATTACAGTATCACCCACTCTTTGTCTGTTCAACATGGACTGATAGCCAAGTCCACTATCCGCAGCGTGGGAAGCTAAGAACCAACGGTGTGCTTTACCTGGTGCTTCTTTCTCAGACCAGCCTTCTGACTTCATCTTGCTGTCTATAATTCCTCGTCCTAACTCAGCCCACTGTGAGTGAACCTCCCAACAGGTTTCAAACTTGTCCGTGTCCTCTCTAGCTACACACGCACGCATCCTATCTCTTGCTTGTTCTGGTATTAAATGTTTCTTCATTCTACTTCCTCGATTTTAATTTCAATTCTCGGTTCTTCTCTGTCTATCTCTGATTGTACTGTAACCTTTCTAACAAACTGTCTGGTATCGTTCTCTATTACAGTTCCTATCAGGCCGTCAATGTATAACTTAGAACAAATATTGTCTGGGTCTTGCGGTCTATTCTTGAAGTAGACGGTGGTGTGAATGTCCACTCTATCAGAGAACTTGAAGTCTGTATATTGGTACGGCATGTCATCGAACTCGTGAAGCGTAGCCCAAACAAGTTGATGTACTCTGTCAGCCTCGTCCT
>Ga0209976_10000194_pt1 | contig 44823 bp, 59 predicted proteins | sample SumtaG_FD_182806 | JGI IMG/M metagenome (GOLD analysis project Ga0209976, IMG submission 182806) | Deep subsurface microbial communities from Indian Ocean to uncover new lineages of life (NeLLi) - Sumatra_00157 metaG (SPAdes) (version 2) | ecosystem: Environmental > Aquatic > Marine > Oceanic >... | reverse complement strand
CCGCGGCGCTCATCTTGACGCCGAGCGCGAACCTCCAGGGCGTCGCCGGCATGGCGGGGACCGTGGCGATGATCCTCACGCCGGACGGAACCCTCCAGGGCGTCGGAGCTCTCGCTGGATCCGCGGCCCTTGCGATCACCCCAGACGGGACGATCCAGGCGCGCGGGGAACTGGCCGGAGCGGCGGCCCTTGCGATCACACCAGCCGGAACCGTGGCCGGCCTGGGCGAGCTCTCGGGAGCCGTGGCGCTCCTTCTGACACCGACGGGAACGATCCAGGGGAGGGGCGAGCTCCTCGGATCCGCGGCCCTGGTCATCACCCCGACGGGCGACCTCGTCGCGGCGGGAGGCCTTCGTGGCGTCATCCCGCTCACCCTGGTCGCGACCGGAACCCTCGAGGCCCTCGCCCAGATCTCCGGCGCGGCGAGCCTGGTCATCACACCCTCGGGAACTCTCCAGGCGACCGGCGGGCTCCTGGGCTCCTCGGCCTTGTCGTTCACCCTCGCCGGCAACCTCGAGGCCCTGGGCGCGCTCCTGGGATCCTCCGACCTGGTTCTCACACCGACGGGCGACCTCACGGGCGACGGCGCTCTGGCGGGGACGATCCCCCTCACGATCACGCCGGCGGGGATCCTCGAGGCCGTCGGCGAGCTCCTGGGCTCGGTCGACCTAGTCCTCACGCCGACCGGGATCCTCGCGGGAATGGTCGGGATCTCCGGCTCGATCCCCCTCACGATCACGGCCGCCGGCAACCTGGCCGGAGCCGGAGCCCTCGCGGGATCCGCCGCCCTGGTCTTCGACGTCGCCGGCAATGCCCGAGGCGTCGGTCCGCTTGCCGGCGTCATCCCGATCACCCTCGACGCGGCCGGCGCCCTGGTTGCGCGCGGAACTCTCGCCGGATCTCTCTCGCTCATCTTGACGCCGACCGGGACGATCGTCGGGCTCGGCGCGCTGGCTGGCGCGGCGGCCCTGGTATTCACGCCGACCGGGACGCTCGTGTCCGAGGGCAAGCTCTCCGGCTCGATCGACATCACGATCGACGCCCAGGGCGCAATGATCGCGAAGGCCCTCGCCCAGGGCTCGATCGACATGACACTCACGCCCGCCGGCGTCCTTCAAGGGATGACGGCGATCCAGGGATCCGCGGCGCTCACGATCTCGGCGGACGGAACTCTCCGCGGAGTCGGAGATCTCGCCGGCCTGGCCGAGCTCGCGTTCACGCTCTCCGGGATCATGTTCGACCAGGGAGCGAGAAGGATCCCGAACTCGCTCCAATCATTCATAGTATTCTTGGACAATTCGCGGCAAGATCTCGCGACCGGAACCGACAACGCGACCCAGATCATCGACGGCGCGTTCAACTCGATCCAGACGATCGAGGCCGGCGTGACGAACTCGAGCCAATAGGAGGACGACCCGATGGCCTCATGTGACACCGACCTCGCGGGGATCTGTATCGCTCGCAAACGAGGCGACACCGCGCCCGACAAGATCTTCGTCACCGATCCGGAAGCCGTCGCGGGGACGCCCCTCGACGTGACCGGCTTCGGCTTCGTCATGACGGTCAACACGGAACAAGATCCGGATCCAGTCGGTCCGCCGATCGTCGGCGCCGAGCTCGCCCAGATCACCGGGACGATCGTCGACGGCCCAGGCGGCGAGGTCGACTTCCCCTGGACGCCAGGCGACGCGGACCAGGTCCCGGAGGCTTACTTCTACGACATCCAGCAAACAGACACCGCCGGGAGGATCCTCACGATCGCGAAGGAGAGGTACATCTTCCAGCAAGACCTCACGAAGTAGGAGCGGAACATGGCGATCCAGTTCATCATCGAAGACGGGACCGGCAAGACGGACGCGACGGCCTACGCCGACCTCGACGGCGCCGACCAGTATCTCGAGAACTCCGACCGGAAGACGGCCTGGAGGGTCTTCTCGTCGAAGGAGCGCCAGACGGCGCTCATCCAGGGCGCGGACTACATCGACCAGACCTTCCGGAACCGATACAAGGGCCAGCGATTCAGCTCGGAACAGAGGCTCGAGTGGCCGCGGATCGAGGTCCGCGACGAGCTCGGGAACCTCACCGAGCCCGACCCAGGCCTGGCCGGCTCGATCCCCGAAGAGATCGGGAACGCCTCGATCGAGTACGCCTTCGAGGCCGCGAGCTCGCCGCTCGCCCCGACCCCAGTCCTCGACGACACCGGCCGCGAGGTCGTCCAGGCGCGCGACAAGGTCGACGTCCTCGAGACCTCTCGAACTTATCGCGACGTGTCGACGCCGAAGTTCCGCAAGTATCCGCGGGCCGAGCTCGTCCTTCGTCGCTGGCTCAAGCGCGGGACCGCCGGCTTGACGCTCCGGGCTGGTTGAGATGGCGCTCGAAGACACCGCCCTCGCCTTGATCCGCCGGTTCGGAGAAGACCGCCAGGTCGAGCTCCGGATCCCGAACACGGCGCCGGCGGATCCGACGAAGCCCTGGGAGGTCGACCCGACCGCGACCGAGACGAAGGTCACGGCCCCGGCGGTCGTCGTCCCGATCCGCCGCTCAATGATCGACGGGAACTCGGTCCGCCAGGGCGACGAGACCGTTCTCATCGCCGCGCTCTCGCTGGGCTCGACGGTCCCGACAACGGCCGACAAGATCTTCGACGAGGGGATCGAGAAGAACATCGTCTCGCTCGATCGGATCCGCCCAGGGAAGACCGACTTCCTCTTCAAGCTACAAGTGAGGGCTCCCTAGATGGCGATCGGGAAGCCCTTCAACGCGACCGAGATCTCCGACGCCCTCACGGGCGCGCTCTTCGACGACGTCGGCGAGACCGCGTTCGCGATCTTGCGGAACCTCATCATCCGCTCGCCCGTCGGCGACCCGACGCGCTGGGGCAACCCGACAAGCGCGCCGGAGGGCTACGTCGGCGGACACTTCCGTCGGAACTGGCTCGTCTCGGTCCGCGCCCTGGATCTCTCGACGCAAGAAGGCGCCGGCGCCTCGGTCGCCGTCCCCCTGGCCGAAGGTCGCGCGAAGATCCTCCAGTTCAAGGCGAGCCGAGCCCTCCGTCTTGTCATCCAGAATAACGTCCCATACGCGAACCGACTCGCGCTCGGACACTCGACAATCGCGAAGGCCGGCTGGGTCGACGAAGAGATCGACGCCGCGCTCACGATCCCAGGCGGGACGAAGGTCCTCCGATAATGGGCGCAACGACACGAACCGCCGCCCAGTTCCGCGACGCCGTTCGGACGGCGTTCGGCGCTCACTGGACCGCCGCCGGCGAGGACCTCGCGGTCGTCGCCTGGGACAACCTCGACTTCGACACGGCGGGCCTCGACGACTATGTTCATCTAGGCCTCGCTCACTCGACCGGAGAGCTCGCGAGCTTGGGCGCCGGGAACACAATCCAGACGAGGAAGGGCGTAGTATTCGCGGCCCAGCTCTTCGTCCGGCATAATACCGGCCAGGCGCGAGCGGACGCCCTGGCGGAGATCCTTCTCGATTTTGTCGAGTCGACTCACCTCACGGGGATCCGCTTCCGCGATCAGACGCTCACGGAGACCGGCCGAGTCCAGCAATGGTTCACGGCGACCGTGACCGCCTTGATCGAATACGATGCTTTTCGGACCGTGTGAGACGGCCTTGATCTACTTAGGAGACCGCCATGTCTGACACAAATCGAGTCGGGCTTCGTTTTTTCAGGAGCTCACAACGGACGGCCCCGATCCCTGGCGGCCCGTTCAACCTCAACCAGCTCCGCTTCACCGGGACGCCGAACCTCGCCTTCGAGCCGAACACGATCGTCTCGGAAGAGATCCGGCCAGACCGCCAGATCTCGGACCTCATCCTGGTCGGCGCCGAAGCCGGCGGCGACACGGGGATCGAGCTCTCGTTCGAGGCCTTCGACGCCCTCATCGAGGACTCACTCTTCTCGACCTACGTCTCGACGATCCAGAAGCTCGGGACCGGCGAGATCACCGCGTTCGGCGCGGGGACGATCGACGTCGACGCCGGGACCGACTTCATCGTCGGCCAGGTCATCCGACTCCAGAAGCTCGCGACGGGAGACGTCGGCGCCGGGATCTTCGAGATCACCGGGATCGCCGTGAACGTCCTCACCGCGAACCCGCTCGCCGGCACGTCGACGACGGCCATCGCCGGAACAGAGACGGCGGACGCGGACACGCGGATCAACGTCACGGGCTTCGCGGCCCAGGGGAACGGCGACATCTCGCTCGTCGTCTCCGGATCCGACGCGGTCTTCTCGTTCCCGACTGGCGCGCTCGACGACGCCTTCGGCCCTGGCGTTCCGATCTTGATCGGCCAGTGGTTCAAGTTCGCCGACTTCGCGACCGGGGCGAACAACGTCTGGATCCGCGCGCGCGAGGTCGACCTCACGGCCGACACGATCACCGCGGACGCTCAGACCGGCATGGTCACGGATGCCGCGGCGACCGAACAGGTCATCGCCTTCTATGGCTCGCGAGTCGAGAACGGCGCGGAGGCGATCAGCGCACACCAGAACGCGGTCGAGCGACGCTTCGAGGATCACTCCCCGATCACGCGCGAGCTCTTCCTGGGGATGGCGCTCAACAACTTCAACATCACCCTCGCGCCCCAGGCGATCGCGGTCGGCTCCTTGACCTGGTTCGGCTTCAACTCCGCCGTCTCGGACAACTCGCCGAGCTATCCGGAGTTATACGCGGCCCTTCCGGTCGACGTGGCCGCCGAACAGTTCGACGTCTACAACACATCGAACGACATCGGCCGGCTCGGCCGAGGAGTGGATCCGATTGACGCCGCCGGCGTGAACTTCGTCCTCGAGGCGACGATCGAGATCAACAACAACCTCCGCCGCCAGCCAGCGGTCGGGGTCTTCGGCGCGAGCGGGATCGGCGTCGGCGAGCTCTCCGTGACGGGAACCTTGTCGACCTACTTCGACAATGACGAGATCCTCCAGATCATCCTCACGAACGCGGAGACCTCGCTCGACCTCATCACCCAGGGAGGAGACGGCCGGAGCATGGTCTTCGATCTTCCCCGGATCAAGTTCTCCGGAGGAGCGCCAGACGTACCAGGCAAGAACGCCGACGTCACGATCCCCGGAACCTATCAGGCGATCCTCGACGCGACGTTCGGCTATACCATGTCGGCCCAGCGCGTGAACTTCGCCAGGTAATCATCAACGACAACGGGCCAGGGGCCCAGGAGGAAGACCGTGAGAGTCTACGAGGCCTTTGAAACATCGGAACGGCTGATAAGTGAGGGGCGAGAGTGCGAGATCGAGTTCGGCGGGAGAGTCATCTGCAAGATCTGGGTCCGGCCCGCGGACCCGGTTCTCAATGCCGACTATCGTCGCGAGCTCGCCGAGCTCTCGGTCGGGATCCTAAAGGACGGGAACATCAACGTCATCGACGAGGAGACCGATCGGCTCCTTCTCTGGAAGGTCTACGCCCGGAGCGTCATCTTGAAGATCCTCTGGACGGATCCCGCGGACCAGAAGGACCCGAAGCTCAAGTTCAACCAACAGCTCGCGCCGGCGACCCGAGAGAAGAACGCGATCGCATTGTTCCAGCGCGTCCCGAAGTTCTTCCAGGGGATCCAGGAGGTCGCGCGCCAGTGGTCCCAGTTCCGCTCGACTCACGAAGAGGAAGCGGCGGGAAACTAGCCGAGGTCCTCGATCACACCCTTCGGCTCGGAGACTCGGAAACCCAGGAGAAGGTCATCGCCGCACACCGCGAGCGAGGCCTCACTCCGCCCGAGCATCTCACCGACCCGCCGAAGATCGAGCTCCGCTTCCTGGTCTACTGGGAGGCCTTCACGGATCTCCAGACCGAGCGCCTCAACGCGCGCTCGACGATCCCGATCGGGAAGATCATCGAATACGCCGACCGCTACGGGCTCGACCCGGACACCTTGAAGCGGATCGTCTGGAAGACCGACCAGGTCCTCCTCGCTCACTGGAAGGGCGTCGACGAGTCCGAGAAGCGCCAGGCCGAGCTCGCCCAGGCGGCGAAGCCGGCCATCGCCTCGAGTGAGTCACCGGCGTCGCTCGCCGCGGGAGCTAAGTCATGACCGACCGCGTCATCCGAGTCGTCCTGGACGGTTCCGGCGTCACCCGTGGCGCGCGCCAGACGAAGAAACAACTCACCGGGATCCAGGGCGCGGCGAAGAACGTCCAGGGCCAGTTCAAGGCGGCCGCCAGGGCGGCCTCGGCGTTCGCGGCGGCCCTTGCGATCCGCGAAGTCATCAAGCTCACGAACACCTACCAGTCGCTCCAGAACTCGCTCCGCGTCGTCACCGACTCCCAGGCCGAGCTCAACACGGTCTCGGAGGAGCTCTTCACGATCGCCCAGCAAACACGAGCCCCGCTCGAGGCCGTCACGAAGCTCTTCTCGAGCGCGTCGATCGCCGCCGGCGAACTCGGGGCCAGCCAGGAGGAGCTCTTCCAGCTCACCGAGATCACGGGCCAGGCGCTCGCGGTCCAGGGATCCAGCGCGGCCGAGTCGGCCGGCGCCCTCCGCCAGCTCTCCCAGTCCTTCGCGTCCGGCGTAGTCCGCGCGGAGGAGTTCAACTCGATCCTCGAGGGCGCGTTCCCTCTCGCCCAGGCCGCGGCCCGTGGATTCGAGGAGGCCGGCGGATCCGTCGGCAAGCTCCGGAACCTGGTCGTCGAGGGGAAGGTCTCCTCCGAGGAGTTCTTCCGGGCGATCCTGGCCGGGAGCGACGGGATCGCGACCGCCTTCGCCAGGAGCGAGGCGACGATCTCCCAGGCGCTCACCGCGATCAACAACTCCCTCATCAAGTTCGTCGGAGGGATCTCCGAGGCGACCGGGGCCGGCTCCGGCCTGGCCGGCGTTCTCATCGGGGTCTCGGACACGATCGACGACCTCGGGGACGCTTTCAGCGGCTCACTAGAACCAGGCCAGGAACTCAACGGCGCGCTCCAGCTCTTCGTCTCGATCGCCCTGGTCGCGATCCGCGTCGTCGACGCCCTGGTCTCCTCGCTCTTCAACCTCGGCTCGACGCTCTTCACGGTCGTCGGCGAGACCCTGGGCGCGTCCGTCGCCGGGATCGAACAATTCCTTCGCGGGAACTTCACCGAGGCCGCCGCGATCTTCGACGACCTCGACGCGCGCAACCTGGAGACGATCACCGGGAACTTCCGGAACCTCCGCGACGACCTGGTCAACGAGACCTCGGGAACGATCGAGGCCCTCGTCGAGCTCTGGTCGAGCGGCTCGCGCGACGTCGCCTTCGCGGCTTCGTCCGGCGTAGCCGCCGCGGCCGGAGGAGGAACCGGCGGCGGTCTCGCGGTAGATCCGGAGGACTTCGCCGACGCCGAGGACGCCGTCCTCGAGTTCATCACCGCCCTCGAGAACGAGGAACAGATCCTCGCGCTCCAGGCGAAGCTCGGAGACGAAGCCGGCGCCGCGATCTCCGAGTTCAAGGACTCGATCGTCCTCGCCGGCGCGGAGGCCGCCATCTTCGGCGACCTGGCTCCGACGCCCGAGGTCGAGGCGCTCCGCGCGGCCTTCCTGGAACTCGGGGAAGACGCCCAGGAGTCGATCCGCCTCTTCACCGAAGAGCTCGCGGAAGCCGATCTTGCGGCGACCTTCGACGAACAGATCCTCGCGCTCATGACCGAGATCGAACTCCTCGGGGCCGACAACCAGGCGCTCGCCGCGAACGCCGAGCTCCGGGCCCTGGCGGCCGGCGCTACGGTCGAGCAAGCCGCCGAGATCGGCAAGCTCACCGAGGTCCTCCTCAACGAGACCGACGAGCTCAAGAAGACACAAGCAACCCTCGAGGGCTTCTTCGAGGAGGTCGGGGCAAGCGCCCAGCGCGAGCTCTCCGGCTTCCTGGCGGATCCGTTGAGCGACGGCCTTGACGAGCTCCCCGGACGCTTCGCGCGCCTCCTTCAACAGATGGCGGCGGACGCCCTGGCGAGCGAGATCTTCGAGATCCTCCGGAGCTTCGGCTCGAACGCCTCGGGCGGCGGCGCCGGCGGCTTCCTCCAGTTCGTCGGCGGGCTCTTCGGCGGCGGCTTCCAGGCCGGCGGCCAGGTCCGCGGCGGCCAGAACATTCTCGTCGGGGAAGCGGGTCCAGAGATCTTCCGGCCTCCGGGATCGGGATCCATTACGCCGAACGTCAACATCAACCAGGCGGCCCAGTCTCCCCCGATGGTTCAAGTCATCAACACGATCGACGCCGCGGAGATCACCGGGGCCTTCAATTCCGGCGAGGGCGACACGGTCCTCCTCAATCGTATCGGCGCCAGGCGGACCGCGTTCCGCCAGGCGTTAGGAGTTTAAGATGAGCTACCTCGAACAGGCTCTCGTCGCGGACGGCGTCACGGCCGACGGCCGGATCGTCGCCTCGCTGGCGATGATCGAACACATGAAGAACGCGAACGTCTTGAGCCTGGACGCGGTCGGCGCGAACAACGGCTCGGGCTACGTCGTCGGCGAGACCTTCGACATCGTCGGCGGGTCCGTCGTCTCGATCAACGGCGTCGCGATCGTCGCGCGCGGCGTAGTCGTCGCGATCTCTGGCGATGACGTCACCGAGGTCAAGATCACGAGCTCGGGGATCTACACGTCGCTCCCTGGGACGACCGACGTCGCCACAACGAACGCCTCGGGCGTCGGCGATGATCTCCTCCAGGTCGACCTCACGACCCAGGTCGCCCAGTGGACCGAGGACCGGAACACCTTCGTCGACTTGACGACCGACTTCGAGTGGATCGCGACCTCGATCAAGGCGACGAACGCGCCGACCTCCGGCGTCAACACGATCCTCTCGGGCGCCGACGACGGCTTCCAGTTCATGACGGCCTCGAGCTTCAACTCGGGCGCGACCTTCCTCACCCAGCCAGGCGCGCCGCCCGACAACGAGATGTTCATGGGATGCCCGAACCAGGACCCGGACATCTTCATCTCGACGACCGAGCGCCGTGTGAACGTCCTCGTCGCCGATGGCACGAATAAACAATACGCCGGCTTCGGGCTCTTCATCCCGTTCACGAACTCCGACCTCAACTATCCCTTCCCGGCGATCGTCCACGCCCAGGCGCGCGGCGTCCCGGCGATCAACGCCGCCAGGTCGACAACGAACTCGGGGATCGTGAACCTCAACTCGTACACGATCGCCGGCCAGCTCGGCCCGGTCCAGTATCGCGACAACGTGAGCCCGGCCTGGCTGGGGATCGCGCTCGACAACAACGACGGCGCGGAGGACCAGACGAGCCAGCTCTGGCCGATCTCGTCGTCGGGACCTGGCAACCAGTACAGCTTCAACGACGCCCCGGTCCCGTCCGGATCCCTGGCGCCGGCCGCCGACATGATCCCCTTCTCCCAGAGCGCCGGCACGATGAGCGACCCGGAATGGTTCCAGAACGCGGCCTCGGCGAAGATGCCCCAGGGGCCCGCGCCTCTCGGGCCTGGCTCCCGGCTCGCCTTCACGGGCCAGCTCCACATCATCCGCAACCAGCCAGGGAACGTCGAGGTCATCGGGATCGTCGACGGCTGGGAACACGTCCACGGCCGCGGCCTTGACGCCTTCGATGAGATCATCTCGTTCGACGGTCGCCGCTTCCTGGTATTCAACGACACGAACTCGGCCGACATCTGGCGATTCGTTGCTATGGAGAAGCTCTGACCATGCCCTTCCGAACTAACACCGGCGGCTTCGAGCCTGGCGATGACGACATGGCCGACTTCATGAACGACATCGTCTCGCCGTTCCTCACCGACTCCTTCGTCGCCGGCGGCCTCGCCTGGATCCTGCAAGTCCCGACCGAGGGCGCCGGAGCTCACCCGAATTTCAACTACCTCTTCTCGAGGGGCGGAGTCGGGACCGAGGCGCCGCCGTTCTGGTTCCCAGCGACGACGCTCAAGACGCTCTTCATCTTCACCGGCGACGACGTCAACACGGCCCAGGAGGCCTACGACCAGCCAGGGAACCCGATGAATCACCCGCCGAACGCGAGCCAGCCATACTCGGACCCGGTCACGAGCTACGCCTCGCTCGCTTGCCAGGCGCTCACGACGGTCGTCGGCCCTTATGACTCCTACTGGCTCTTCGGCGGAGCGTCGGCGGAGTATCTTCACGTCGTTCTCAAGGTCAACTCGCGACAATACCGCCACTTCCACGTCGGGATGTTGACGCCGCTCCACCCGGACCTCGACGCCGGCTCGTTCTACGTCACGGCGCACAACGTCAGCTTCCTCAACCCGGACGACTTGACCGGGAACGGCCTCTCGACCTTGAACGGGAACAACATCGAGCACCAGCCCTACCACGCGAATCACCGTTACCCGTTCGCGCCGATGAACAAGAACAACCTCCAGTTCTCCGGGAATAATCTCCGGATGAGAGGGCTCCTCCTCCACATCCCGAACCTCGGCGCCCTGGGCTTCGACTGGTATCACAACTTGAGCATCGAGGGGAACGCCGACTCGGGAAGCCGCAACGGGACGACGAGCGGCAACATGAGCGACCTCACGACGACCGAGAAGACGGTCGGCGACGTGAACAACACGAGCGACGCGGTCCTCTTCGGCGTCGCGAATTGTTCCGGCTACAACGACGGCTTCGGGGCGACCATGTTCTCGGCCGACCCGACCTTCACGGCGAACTCGACGCCGCTCATCCCGATCATCGTCGGCGTCACGGTCGACTTCGAGAGCGATCGACGGATGGCGCCGGTCGCCAGGATCCCGGACGTCTTCCGCGTGAACATGAGCAACCTCGACCCGGAGGAGGAGATCCTGGTCGGCTCCGACACCTACGTCGTCTTCCCGATGACGAACGAGGACAGCCAGAACACGCTCGACAATGAGGGCTACACCGGCCACGAGGGCCTCGCCTACAAGAAAATCACGGCCGACGCGAGCTAGACGTGGCGGACAAGGGCGCCTTCTCGTTCGGGGTCCTGGAATACTCTCCAGGGAACCCCCAGTTCCCGGTCCTCCCGACCGGGGCGATCCAGGGGACGCTCGACGAGTTCTTCTCCTCGGCCTCGCTCACCTTCGAGAAGGGCGTCGTGATCGTCCTCGACACGCGGAGCGCCACGCCGGCGGATCTCTTCGCCGACTGGTTCGTCGGGACGACCTGGGTCTCGCCGGCGCCGGTCGAGTTCGGGAACATCACGGCCACGAAGAGCCGCGACGTCACGCTTCACAACACCAGGCGGAACGCGGTCGACCTCACCGCGATCGACGTCTCGGCGATCCCTGGGCTCTCCGTGACCTCGCCGGCTCCGCCGATCACGATCCCCTCCTTCTCCTCGATCATCGTCACCTTCGAGGTCACGACCTCCGGCGACGCGGTCATCAACGACGACGTCATCTTCACGGTCGACGGCGGGCCGATCGCCGTCCGCTTCACCGGCCGCCGGCTCATCATCTACAACACGCTCCCCCAGAAGCCGATCAAGGAGACGATCGCCTTCTTGACCGATCGGATGACCGCGCTCAACGGGATCGAACAAGTCATGGAACTCCGCCAGCTCCCGCGCTCGACGATCCAGATCACCGAGCTCTTCACGGACGACGTCCGGCGCTCGAGCCAGCTCAACGTCATCAACGCCGCCGGCTTCCTCCGCGTCGGGATCCAGCTCTGGTTCGAGGCCCGCGAGATCTCGGCCGCGGCCGCCGCGATCGACACGGTCGTCCAGATCTCGACCCTCGACATGGAGATCTCGATCGGCCAGGAGATGTCCTTCGTGACGCCGGCGGGGATCCCGACGAGCGCGATCACGGTCTCCTCCTTCACGGCGACCGACGTCACCCTGGAGAGCGCGGTCGGCCTGGAGCTCCCGCTCGGCTCCGTCGGGATGCCGGTCAAGTACGGCTTCTTGAGACCGAAGGGCGGGATCCAGACCTGGCCGATCAACGCCGAGAGCCTCAAGCTCGACTTCATCGTCATCGAGTACCGCGACATCGCGGCGCTCAATCTCGCCTACTTCGACACGCACCCGATCGACACGCTCCTCCCGGTCATGATCCAGCCGCTCTTCCTCCGTGGCGGAACGCGGACCGGGAACATCGTCCAGGCGCTCGACATCCTGGACTCCAGGACCGGCGACGTCGCCAGCCGGCGGAACGAGGTCCTCGCCCGCCAGGGCTTCGACGTCCTGGTTCATCTCGAGAGCCTGGCGGACGCTCACGCCTGGCGCCAGTTCCTCTACTACGTCCGCGGCGGCTGGCGTCCGTTCTACGTTCCGACCGGGACCGATGACCTCCCCCTGGGCGTCGACCTCTCCCTGGGCGGGAACACGCTCCAGATCGTGAACCAGGGCCTCGAGGAGGTCGACACGACCGCGGCCCCTCGGCGGGATCTCAAGATCACCGTCCTCGGCGTCGACCACATCCGCCGGATCACGAGCGTCATCGACGCCGGACCGAACGAGACGGTCACGCTCGACTCGGTCATCCCAGGAGCCGGGACGGTCCCCGTCGCCGATGTTAAGATCTCCTGGCTCTACCTGGTCCGGATCGAGAACGACACCGCGACCTTCAACCACTTGCGGACCGGGAACGCCGAGCTCCGGTTCCGCGTTCAAGGAGTTATCGCGCTGTGACCTTCGACGCCTTTGAGACCGGCGACGGCTCGCCCGTCGAGCTCCTCACGTTCTCGAACGGGCTCCTCAACTTCCGCTTCACGAACCAGATCGAGCCCGTCGTCTTCGGCTCGTTCACGTTCGCGCCGCTCGCCTACGTCCGGAGCGCCTGGTCGCAATCGAAGGACCAGGACGACAACAACGTCCGGATGACGGCGCCGAAGGACTTCGTCGTCGCCCAGCTCTACCAGGGGACGCTCACGTCGAACGTCACGACGGTCATGATCCAGAGATTCCACGCGGACGACCTTCCGGTCCCCGAGATTCAAGTCGCCTGGAAGGGCCAGATCGTGTCGCTCCAGTATTCCGGCGACGACGTCGAGTTCCTCATGGAACCCCTCACGAAGGGGACCGAGACAACGCCGCCCGACACCTTCTCGGCTCAATGTAACGCCTTCCTCTTCGAGTCTCCCGGCTGCGTTCTCCCGGCGGACGACTGGAAGTTCGTCGCCACGGCGACGTCGATCACGCCCGACGGGCTCGAGCTCACGTTCAACGGGCTCCGCGTCCAGGCGGCCGCCCTGGATCTCGCCCAGGGCGGACCCGGAACCCTCTCGTCGGCCGAGCTCGACACCTACTGGCAAGGCGGACACATCCGAACCGGCGACGGCGAGATCCGCGACATCATCGAGGGGAACGTCGGCGGAGATCCCGACACGGTCCGGATCCCGCTCCCGTTCCGGGCCTTCATCGCCGGCCAGGGCGCGAGCGTCTTCGCGGGTTGCCGGCTCACCCTGGACATCTGTCACCGTAAATTCAACAACGCGATCAACTTCCAGGGCTACCCCTACATCCCGGAGATCGACCCAGCGAACACCGAGCTCCCGTCGGGATCCAGGACCTCCGAGTCGAAGTTCCGAGGGCCCCAGTAGATGATCTGGGTCCAGCTCCTCATGTGGGTCGTCTCGTTCATCTTGACGGACTACTTCCGCGAGCGCCTCCCCAGCCAGACGGCGAGCGGGCTCGGCGACTTCAACATCCCGACCGCGACCGAAGGCCGGCCGGTTCCGATCTGTACCGGCGGGACGGTCCGCTTCGAGGCTCCGAACTGTATCTGGTACGGCGACTTCGTCGCGGTAGAGCGGACCGTCGAGACCGGCGTCATCTTCAAGCGCGACGAGGTCATCGGCTTCGAGTATCTCCTGGCGCTTCAATACGCGCTTTATAAGGGCCCGAGCGCCGGGATCACCGGCGTCTGGATCGGGGACGACCGAGTCTTCGACCATGTCGTCGACGCGGGCGGGATCCCCCAGGAGGTCGTCGACGTCGACCGCGACGATCTCTTCGGCGGCCTGGACAACGGCGGCGGCTTCGTCGGCCGGATCCGGCTCTTCGACGGGACCGAGAGCCAGGCCGTGAGCGGCTTCCTCGACGCCCGCCTGGATCCTCTCCCGGCCTATCGCGGGACGACCTACATCATGGTCACGGACATCTCGGAGACGACCGGCGCGAACATCGGCGAGGCGAACCAGCTCCGCTACATCCGCGTCGAGCTCCAGACCTTCGACGACCTGGCGGGGACCGCCGGCCACGCCGGCCTCGGCGACTCCCTGGGCCTGGCGAACGATCACCACTTCATCGGCCCGGACTTGAACCCGATCGTCACCGCCTGGGACGTCTGGACGAACACGCGCTGGGGCCGCGGCTTCGGTCTCGGGGACGTCGACATCGCGAGCTTCCGGGCCGCCGCGGAGACTTGCTTCACCGAGGGGATCGGCTGGACGAACGTCCAGGACGAACAGACAACGACCGGCGCGATCCAGGACCTCGTCGAGCAACACGTCGACGGCTACATCGGACCGAACCCGCTCACCGGCCTCATCGAGGTCACGCTCGCGCGGCCCGACTACGTCGTCCTCGACCTCCCCCTGGTCACGGACGTCGGCATGGCCGCGAACCTCATCGAGGTCAAGCAATGGGATCAAGGCGACTGGAGCAACACGAAGAACCGGATCCGGATCCGCTACACGTCCCGCTCGAAGGACTGGAAGGAGACACACGCCGTCGAGACCGCCGCCGGGAACCGGATCATCCAGGGCCGGACCCAGACCGAGGAGGTCCGCTTCCCTGGTTGCCACACGAAAGCCGTCGCCCAGGTCATCGCCGCCAGGGAGAAGCGCGGCCTCTCGCTCCCGCTCCAGAAGGGGACGATCCTCGTGAACCGGACCGCCTACGAGCTCCGCCCCGGCCAGGTCTTCCGGCTCACGTCGAACCAGTCCCAGACGACCGACCTCCCCGTCCGCGTGACGAAGATGTCGCTCGGGGACACGGTCAAGCAATCGCTCGAGCTCTCCGTCGTCGAGGACATCTTCGGCAACGAGCCGGCGACCGTCGAGCCGACGCCCGACTCCGACTTCGTCCCGCCGATCCAGACCGTCTCGCCGTTCCTCGCCGCGGACCAGGCGGCCTTCGAGGCGCCGTTCATCCTCATGAGGGCCGACGAACAGCCGAACACCGTCCCCAGGGTCGCGACGATCGCCCGGCGGATCCCTGGGAACGCCGCGATCGAATACGAAGTTCTTCGCCGGACCGGCAACCCGCCGGCGGGCGCCTACGTCTCGACCGACTTCGTCCGTGAGTCCTTCGCCAGCGTCGGGACGCTTCGCAACAACGAGAGCGGACCGATCTCCGGCCAGGCCGGCTTCTCGATCCAGATCGACCCGATCGGCGCCGAGTCGCTCGACGGGCTCATCCAGGCCTACTCGCCCTCGATCGGGAACTTCGCCGGCGTCGCCGTGATCGGCCCAGGCCTGGCGACCGAGGAGTTCATCCTCTTCGACGAGATCGTCGACGACCTCGCGGGGATCCGGCTCGAGAACGTCTACCGCGCCGTCATGGACACCTTCTGGAAGTCGCACAACGCCGGCGAGCGGATCTGGTTCATCTGGACGGGCGGGCTCGGGATGGGCTTCGAGACCTACGCGCAAGGCCTCGGCGTCGAGATGAAGTTCCTCCCCAGGTCGCCGGACGACGAGGTCCTCGAGGCCTCCGCGGTCGCGCTCCCGGTCGTCACGATCGACGACAACACGGGGAACCGCCAGAACAAGCCGCTCCTCCCGGCCCAGATCTCGTTCGAGGCCGAGGGCTTCTGGCCGTCGACCTCGAGCTTCGACGCGCTCATCTCGCCGACAACGGGCGGCGACTACATCGGCCAGCGACTCCTCCCCCAGCATCGACTCTGGAGGACCCAGGACATCCTCTGGAGCGTCCAGGGCCTCGACATCGGCGGCGGCGGACTCAACCCCTCCGAGATCGTCGCGGAGAACCTGGACGTCTCGGTCTGGGTCCATGACATCGACCAGAACCCGAGCGCGGCCAGGGTCGACGCGGTCTTCGAGCTCCTCAACGTGAGCGTCATCACGGCGACCGACGAGATCAAGATCCCGCGGGCGGACATGATCGCCGGCGGCGCGATCGGCTTCTCATTCAACGCGCGCCTCGAGATCGAGACCAGACACTCGCCGAGCGGCTCGATCGCGAACAACGTCTCGCACCTTCCCGGCTTCTTCGACTTCATCGCGACCGGGACCTTCTCCGTCCTGGCGAACGCGGCCGCGCGCCAGTCTCACTTCGACGGCGTCGACCTGGCGACCGTGGCCGACGAGGTCTCGAGCTTGAACGGCTTCCTCGAGTTCAACGGCGGCGCGGAGATCGACACGGCCGAGAGCGTCTTCGGCGGCTCGAGCCTCCTCCTCGACGGCGTCGACTCGTTCGTCCGGACACCGTTCCCGGACGGCTTCGACGTGAACGACGAATGGACGGTCGAGTGTCGGATCCGCTTCACCGCCGACCCCGTGATCTCGGTCGGGATCGTCTCCCAGATGGACGGCTTGAGCCGGAACTCCTGGGCGGTCTTCTACGACGGGACCGCGGACCAGTTCCAGTTCGCCTACTCGACGACCGGCTCGAACGGCCCGACGACGATCGACGTCCACACCGGGACCTTCGTCCCCGTCGCCGGCACGTTCTACGCCTTCGCGCTCTCGAAGGATCCCGACGGGACCTTCCACACGTTCATCGACGGCGTCCGGATCGGGACGAGCTTGATCCTCGTCGCGACCCCGTTCTCGTCGACCCAGGACCTCCTCATCGGCTCGATCCACCACTCCGGAGCGCCGGCGAACTTGTTCGACGGTCACATCGACGAGCTCCGCGTCACCGCGAAGAGCCTGTACCAGGCCGACTACACGATCGCGACGGCCGCCTTCGAGGACGCCCGCGGCGGCTATCCGCTCCTCGCCCTCATGGAAGGCGCCGACACCGACGTCAACTATCCGACCGACGACCTCACCGGCTTCGACTTGAACATCACGGGGACCTCGGAGATCGACACGGCCCAGTCGATGTTCGGATCCGCCTCGCTCCGTTGCGACGGCGTGAACGACAACGCGACGCTCGCGAACAATGACGGCGCCTGGATCCAGGAGACGGTCGGCTCGAAGCTCTTCCAGTTCGACCTCCTCCGGAAGCCGTTCACGATGGAAGCCTTCGTCCGCTTCAACGCGCTCCCGTCATCGACGACCGACGGGATGGCGATCGTCGCAAAATACGACCGCCCAGGCGGCGGGAACGCGGTCGACTGGTGGTTCTACTTCAACCCGTCCGACGACCTGGTCTTCGTCTACTCGCCCGTCGGGAACATCTCGAGCCAGGTCGTCATCACATCGAGCGACCTCGGCGTCCTGGTCACGGGCGTCTGGTATCACGCCGCGGCCGTGAGGCTCGGGAACGGGCTCTCGCTCTTCTTCGAGGGGAACCGCGTCGGCCAGAACTTGACCTTCTACGACGGCCAGCCGGACATGAGGAACGACCAGCTCTCGAACGTCCCGCTCACGATCGGCCGCTTCTACGACTCGAGCGTCACGACCCGCCAGCGCGCGCTCAACGGCTGGATCGACGAGGTCTCGATCTCCCTGGTCGCGAAGTACGACGGCGCGACCTACACGATCCCGACGAGCTCGATCACGCCGCCGCGGCGCGTCCTCACCCTGGCCGATCGGAACGAGTTCCTCTTCCTCTCCGGCTTCGAGAACACCGACGCCTTCGCGACCGATAACGTCATGAGGTCCGAGGATCTCATCCGCTCGAGGCTCTGGTTCGACAACAACGCCCAGATCGACACCGCGAACTTCCACTTCGGGAGCTCGTCGTTGTTGCTCGATGGCGTGAGCGACAACCTCGCGATCACGCTCTCCAGGCTTCAACACAATCTTCGCGGCGACGACTTCACGATCGACGTCTGGGCGGACTTCGACGCCCAGCCTCACGCCTCCGGGAATGGCGGGATGACGCTCGTGTCGCAATGGGACGGCCCGAGCAACGACCGCCAGTTCGCCTTCTACCTGGACGACGCCGGCGTCGAGAACGACCTGGTCTTCGCCTGGTCGATCGACGGGACGGCCATCCAGACGGCCTTCATCAACAACATCGGCGACCTCGCGATCGGGACCTTCATCCACTTCGAGGTCAGCCGCGAAGGCGGGACGCTCCGCTTCTTCATCGACGGCGTCCTCCAGACACTCGACGGCGCGAGCGACTCGATCGCCGGCGACGTGATTCACGAGCCGCTCGATGACGCGGCGAACGAGATCTGGGTCGGGCGGATGAACGACACGGCCGGGACCGACCGCGACTTCGACGGACACCTGGACGAGCTCCGGATCTTGAACCGCAACGACCACACGGCGACCTTCACGCCGGAGGTCGCGCCCTACACCAGGCCGAGCTCGCCGGACTTCTAGCGCCGGCGGATCCGGCGCGGGTTCCAGGTTCGCCAGGCGAAGAACATGAGGGAGGCGTCGATCGAGAGCGCGACCCAGGCCGCGGTCGAGACGTGGAAGACGACCAGGCCAGCCAGGCCGAGGAGGATCGTGATGAAGATGAAGTCGCGCACCCCTCGGACTATACTCGAACAGCAACCAGGAGAAGATCATCATGTCCCAGAACCTCCAGCTCCAGAAGACCGTCAACATCCACGCGCGGAGGATCCGACACCGACGCCGCCTTCTCACGACCGACCCGCGCTTCCGTTCACGCCTGGCCGGCTTCGACAACTTCCTCACCCGCGAGGCGACCAGGGCGAACGCGAGCCCGCTCCGCCTGGTCGGCGAGGCGATCGCGGCCGGCGGGACCGGCTACGCGCCGAACGACCAGTTCGACATCACCGGCGGGACCTTCTCGGTCCCCGCGGTCGGCATGGTTCGGACGGTCGACGGGAGCGGCGTCGTCCTCACGGCGAAGCTCATCGAGCGGGGCGTCTACACGGTCGTCACGCCGCCGGCATCTCCGACGACTGTCATCCGTAGGAAGAACGGAGCGCCAGCGGCCGGGACCGGCTTGACGATCAACGACGGGATCACGAGCGCGGTCTCGGGCGTCACCGCCGCCGAGCTCCTGGCGGGACTTCGTTCGCGCTTGAACATCGCCGGCACGATCCCGACCAGGAAGGCCGCGCGAGATTATCGCAACGACGAGAACAGCTCGGACACCTACGAGGACGCGGGCGTCCCGACCAGCTAGTCGTCCGGCCGCTCCCGAAGGAGCGACACGTCGCGAGCCCGGAGGGCCTTGTTCATCCTCCAGGGCTCCGGCGCCTGGCCGGCTTGCTTCACCGCCCGACACAACCAGGCGAAGTCCTTCGGCGTAGATCCGGAGAGGTCGACGAGAACGTGGCCGACCGTGACGTCTTCGTGGACCGGGATCTCCTGGTCGTTCAACCAGGCGATCAACTTCCTCGCCTCATCTCGACCGATCGTTCCCGCCGCGACGTTCACGCGCTGGCTCGCGCGCTCCTCTCCGCCGCTCGGCTCGCTCCGCTTGCCATAGGATCCGCCCCTGGGCGGACCGAGTCCGAGATCCTCGGGCGAGTTCGGCTTCGGCTCGTCGTCGTCCTGGACGACCGGCTTCGGCTCATCGAAGAGCCCGCCCTGGTCGCCGTCTCCTGGGCTAGAAGGGGACGTCGTCATCTCCTACCTCCCCGAGCTTCTCCTTCGCCCTGGGCGGACTGGCTGGTTCCTGGGGCCGGTTCCGGCCGCCTCCCTGGCCGCGGTAACAAGACGGACACAACGACATCCAGGGCGCACCCTTGAACGCCTTCCCGCACCCTGGGCCCTCACACGTCCGCTCGATCTCGCAACGATGACGGGATCCCGTGGTCGGGTCTTCCGGGATCCAGCGCCCGCCGTCTTGTCGCCATTTAATAGCCGCCCCGCAATCCTTACACGAAGACCTCGATCCGTTCGCCATCTCTTCCTCCTCGATTTATCCCCAGCTTATCAACAGCTTCCCCCCTGGTCATCCCCTGGGATTGACGACGGGAGGCCCTTCCGTCTAACAACTGTTAGAAGGTTTTAACCGTTCACAACGGGCCAGTCACGGGTCCGGAGGGAAGGGCCACAAGCTCCGGACAACTGTGAGACGGGACCGAAGCCGGACGGACCAGTGGGTCGCCGGTTCCGGGAGATCTTGCGGGAGGCTCGGGCTCGTGGCAGAATCGCGGAGCCCGGTCGTCTTCCTGCAAAGATTCCGACCGAAAAAAAGCCCCGCCGGGATCTTCGCCTGGCGGGGCTTCTCTTTATACGCCGGACCGCGGCGCGTTACAACTACCGGCCCTCGACGTGTTCCCAGTACGCCTTCCAGGCTCCGAGCTTCGCGTCCTCCAGGTAGCGAAAGCCGTGACCGTTCGGCGAGACGATGATGTCGTCCGCGAAGAAGGCCTCGATGTAGTACGGCCAGAGCGCGGTCGGATGCCCGCAATGAATGACCCAGACGTCGAGATCCAGGAGGCCCTCCCCGTTGAACCTCATGACGCTCAACTGGTAGCGCCGGCCCTTCGTGGCCGAGTCGCCGAAGCCCTCCCAGTTCGTCTTCTTCATCTCCGGGAGAAGCGCGAGCTCGTCCGCCGGCCAGAGATCGGTCGGCGGCGAGCTCATCTTCCTCGGCCGGTTCATCGGATGTAGTCGACGAAGGTGATCTCCGTCGGCTTGATGATGAAGCCGAGCGAGCCCTGGAACCTCACCTGGATCCAGCCCGTCTTCGTGTCGATCTTGCGGACGTCTCGCGTCGCCGTCTCGACTCCGAACCTATGCGCGACCGTGAACTTGATCCTCACGCGGCCGCCCTGGGACATCCAGCTCGAGATCTCGTTGACCTGGACCTGGCCGATCATGTCCGTCTCCTCTCGACCTGGACGTTCAACGTCTTCGTCCGTCGGTCCCCGGCGATCAACGCCATCTTCTCGAGAAGCGCGCGGCCGGCCTGGGAGCCGTCGCGAGCGAGTTCTTCCTCGAGCTTCTTGTGGAGACGTTCGACGGCCCGCTTGAACTGGCTCCGGACGATGTCCGGCTCGAGCTCAACCAGGAGCGCCTCGAAGGTCGCCGTGTCTTCGATCTTCTTCCTCATGATCGTCCTCCCTCGCGGATCTCCCGCGCATTATGGACGAGGGCCTTGAACGGCGACGGCCGTCTCCTTCCCTCGATCCGGTTCAAGTGGACCCAGATCCCGGCCCAGTATCCGAACATCGCGAACTTATACCGGGCGAGCGAGTCGATCGCCTTCGCGGCGGCCTCCTGGATCTCGTGGTCGAGCTTCTCTTCTCTGGTCATGTCGTTCCTCCTACTGGTTCACAATTTGGGGCGCGCGGTCGGCGCGTCGTCGAAGTTCGTGATCGAGCTCGTCACCGTCTCGACCTCGGCCAGGTCCAGGCCGGCGTCGACCTGGGACTGGATCCGGCGCTTCATGAAGGCCGCCCGATCGTCGCCGTGTTCGGCCTTGTGCCGGCAATGATTGACGGCGATGTTCGTCGAGTCGGCGCTCTCGAATCGCGTGAGCTCGGACAAGACGCCGAGGCCTCTCATCAAGTGGATCCACGGCCGGCGATTGTGATCGGCCTCAACCTGGTCGAGGACCTGGGAGGCGTCACGGATCCGCGCCAGGTAGTCGGCGCGCTTCGTCTGGACGTCGAACTCGGCGCAAGATCCGAAGCCGACGAAGTTCATGAGCCGCGCCTGGGTCTCGAGGAACTCGAGGCTCTCGTTCAAGTGCCAGATCGACATCGTCCGCTCGGGGAAGTCGGCCAGCTCCTCGCGGATCGCCCAGGAGATCTCGAGAAGGTTCTCGCGCTCGGATCCCTCGATCACGTCCGGGATCACGGCGACGGCCTGGGAGCTCCGAGCCTGGGCGGCGTTCGCCCAGCTCCAGAACTTGTTCCGGTCGATCGCGCCCTTCTTCTTCTTCCAGTGAGAGAAGGCGCCATTGTCGAGGACCAGGATCTCGTCCTCGCCGACGAACTCGATCGCCCGATCGAGATCTCGAGGAGCCGCGTGAGACACGCAAAACGACGAGCCGGCCAGCGACGGGAAGAGGGCCTTCGGCGTGACCGGAGTCCCGACGACGATCCTCGGCTTGAAGATGTCGGAGTTCATCGGCCGACACCGTTGAGAAGCCGGCGGGCTTCCTTCGTTGCGCCGTTCCGCCTGGCGGATCCGCGGAAGCGCGACGCGGCCTTCTCGACCGGGCCGGCATCCGTGACCCGGATGTCCTTCTTGTCCTGGCGACGGACGACGACCTTCGGCGTCTGGATCACGAACCGGACCTGGGAGCGGCCCTCGAACATGATCGCCGCGCGGAAGGCGCCGTCGACCCAGGCGTTCACGAAGCGCGCGTTCATCGGTTCGCCTCGAAGAAGGCCTGGGCGAACCCCGGCGGAGTCACCGACCGGAGGGCCTTCGTCTTCTCGGAGGATCCGCCGAGCTTCATCAACCAGCTCCCGGCGTCGCAAGCCTTCACGGGCTCGACGTCGTTCCGCTCGAGGTCCGTGAAGAACGAGCCCCAGAGCCCGGTCTTCTTCGTGTAGGCGTCGCCGAACTGGTGCGGCTGGAAGTACCAGGGAGCGCCGAGGCCCTCGATCAACTTCGGAAGACGGCCGACCGGATTCTCGAACACCCAGAACTTCGGAGCGAAGAGCTCGACGGTCCGGAAGACCATGTAGACGAGCTCCAACATCTCCGCCGTCCGACCGTCCGCGTCCTTCGCGGGCCAGTATTGAGCGCCGGATCCGGAGAAGTGAGTACACGGCGGCGCGGCGATGACGCCGTAGATCGTATCGAGGCCGAGCTCCTCCAGGAGATACTCACACGAGAAGTCGGCGATGTCGTGACACCAGCCGAAGCCGCCCGGCTCCTTGATGTCGAAGTGGATGACCGGATAGCCGGCGTCGCGGTACGGCTTCGACCACTCGCCCGAGTGATCGAAGAGCGAGATGATGACCCGGTTCTCGATCCGCTCGAAGTGAGTCTCACGCCACTCCAGCCAGTCTTCGTCCTGGTCGGCCGTGAGCGAGCTCATGTTGTCCTGGCGCGTTCTGTTCATGTCGTCCTCCGTGAAGTCGAGCTCGTATTGTCTCACACCGCGGGACGGCTCGCGTGACCTGGGTCACAGTTTTCGACATCCGCTTCAATGGGATCAAGGAGTTGCGACTTATTCCCCGGATTATGGAAAGGGCGACCAGGGCGTCGCCCTGGGCGGTCCGGATCTTGACGCGGCTCGCGGACTGGTCTCGGGTCGTGTTACAGTGACGAACGAGAACCCCAGGAGATGTTCCACATGAAACACTCGAACCTTCTCCGCCGCGCGCGGAAGGCGTCGGGCAAGACGGCCGAGGAGATCTGTGTCGCGACCGGATGCACCCGGCCGACGCTCTACCGCGTCGAAGCCGGCGAGGTCACGCCGAAGAGGCCGCTCGCTCGGGCGCTCTTCCGGATCTACAAGGGCCAGGTCCCGCTCGCTCACATCTACGACCCCGAGTTCGCCGGCGAAGTCCGGGCGGCATCATGAGCCGCGCCTTGACCGTCCAGCCGAAGGTCGGCTCGTTGCCCTGGCGGGCGCACCCGTCCGAAGAGACGACCGTCGCCGAGCTCGAGCGCGCGCTCTCGATGTTCAAGATCGACCTCGTGAGAACGACCGCCGACGAGATCCTTCTCGTCCAGAACACCGAGTCGATCCGCGACGGGGAGGCGCCGCCGACGACCGAGGACCTCGCCCGGATAATGTTCGGGCACGATGACGCCGTCCTGGTCGAAGAGACCGGCGCACACAAGAAGCTCGACGGGGAGAAGTTCCCCGTCGGATAGACGACGCCGGAGGCCGTTCCGCTGGCGCGGGCCCGTGAGGGGCTCCTGGGGCGGTCTCCGGTTTTTTTGTTCTCGTGAGGAGATGAAGATGATGAGCTCGTCCGACTTGCCGGCGTGTCCGGCGTGTGGATCCCGAGAGGTCCGAACCGTCCAGGATCCGCCCCGGACCTTCTACGCTTGCGCGCAATGCGGGCGCGACCGGACGGAGGCCTGGGAGGCCATCCAGCCGCCGCCGGCGCCAGAGAAGACCCCGAAGACGAAGGCCTTCCGCCAGGCCCAGGCGTTCAACCAGGAGGCGAAGGAGCGCCACATGGAAGAGGATCTCGCCCTGGGGATCGGCGCGACACTCGGGGCCAGCTTGTGAACGCGCCCGAGCGTGTCTTCATGGATGAGCGGGTCGCGGCCAGGATGCCGGCGAGCGAGAGCGACGCCGCCGAGGAGATCGGCCAGGACGTCGAGGTCGTCGCCTACTGGCGCGAGGACATCGTCCTCGAGAGGATCCGCGAAGGCCAGGCCGAGGCCGAGGAGTTCGCCGTCCAGTTCGAGGTCTACGGCGTCGCGACCTTGCCGGACAACTCCGGGACCTATGCGCCGCTCCTGGTCGTCTTGTCGAACTTCGGGAGGATCCGCCGCCAGGTCCAGATCGAGGACGGCGACGCCGAAGCCGGCCAGAGGATCGTCTGGGAAGCCGTCGAAGTTCCGGAGCTCAAGACGTGAGGGCCTGGAAGAGCGCCGCCACGGATCCCGAGAAGGTCTTCCTCTACTTCCGCGAACACGCCGACAAGTTCTTCACGGAGGACCATGTCGCCGCCCAGATCCGCGTCGGCCGCCGGCGGACCCGGAGGATCGTCGCCTGGCTCGTCATCGAGGCGAAGCTCGAGTCGATCGAGACCGTGAGCTCGTTCGCCTGGGGCCGGCCGAAGAAGATGTTCCGCGCGAACCGCGCCGACGACACGATCAACCAGGTCGAGCTCTTCCGCGACCGGATCGCCGCCGCCGGCTTCGGGGATCCCTACGGATGACCGTCCGCGACACGAGCGTCCAGGCGTTCCGCGAGAACCTGGCGCGCGGGATCTACGCCAGCCAGAAGGCCGCCCTCTCCGCCCTGGTCGAGATGACCGGACCAGGATCTCGGCGCGAGCTCGCCGCGCGGTCCGGCTTCGAGATCTCGGCCGTGTGCGGCGCGGTCAACTCCCTCATCAAGACGAACGCCCTCCAGGATCCGCGCGTCGTGACGTGCAAGAAGACCGGCCGGCCGGTTCACCTGGTCGAGCGCGTTCCGTTCCAGGCGGCGCTCTTCTAGTGTCCGGTCGTTGCCGAGATTGCGGCGCCATCTTCGACGAGCCGAGCTTCTCCGAAGGTCCGAAGACCTGGGACGAGAACCTCCAGAAGGTCGTCCGCTTCGCCCAGTCGCTCTTCATGTGTCCCGAGTGTCTCTCGACGAACATCCGGGAAGACGTCCGTCCCGTCGCCTGATACACTGGGCGGACCTTTGCAGGAGAACGACATGAACGAAAAAACAGACCAGGCGGTCGTCCTGGTCGAGACTCCCGTCTCGGATAACGGCCACGCCCTCGAGGTCCGCTCGGCCCTCGACATCAAGCCCTCGCTCTTCAAGGCCGGCCTCGAACGCCGGAAGAAGAACCGGGACTCGCTCATCGAACACATCCGCGAGGCCCTGGTCGAGGGGACCGACTTCGGCCGGATCCACGTCATCAAGAAGGACCGCTGCCCCGACGGCGCCTTCTGTTCTAACCCCTACCACTTCTCGAAGCCGTCGCTCTGGAAAGCCGGCGCCGAGAAGATCGCCGGGATCCTCGGGCTCCGTGTCACCTGGCCGACCCTCCGCGCCTACGAGGACCGGATCATCCAGGGCCAGGACGTGAACCAGGTCCTCCTCCGTTGCGAGCTCGTGAACTCCGACGGCGTCATCATCGCCGAGGGGATCGGCGGCCGCCTGATTCAACAGGACGGCGACCTCAACAAGGCGCTCAAGATGGCGAAGAAGTCCGGCCAGATCGACGCCGTCCTCAACGTCGGAGGCCTCTCCGAGGTCTTCACCCAGGACCTCGAGGACATGGATCCCGAACAACTCGGAGGCCAGCGCGACCCGTTCCAGCCAGGCGAAGAGCGCGTCGACTCCGCGATCCCCAGGGACGCGAAGCCGCTCTCGACTCATTGCCCGATCGGGCGCGAGTGGAAGGGGACGCCCTGGGAAGAAGTCGACGACGGCTTCCTCAACTGGATCATCTCGAAGATCGACGACAAGCCCGACCTCCGCGACCGAGCTCTCAAGGAACTCGAGAGCCGATCGGTCGAGACACCCGAGGCCGCCGAGCGTCGCGTCTCTGCTAAAATGGGAACGAACAAGAAGATCGGGGACTTCGCTCGTGAGCTTTCGCTGGCGAAGACACTCGACCAGCTCATCGCCATCACCGACGAGCTCCCCGACGAGTTCGAGCCAGGCCTTCGCGCCTTCATCACCGAACGCGAAGCCGAACTCGGCCCGCAATAATTAGCGGCCCGTGAGGGGCCAGGAGTACAACATGGAAACCAACACCCAGAAGTCGCTCGCGATCGCCGAGCTCAACCCGATCGTCACCGACATCGCGGCCTTCGCCGGCACGATCGAAGGGATCGACGTCGCCGACGAAGAGACCCAGGGCCAGGTCGGCGACCTGGTGAAGATGATGAACCACAGACGGAAGAAGCTCGAGGACAAGCGGACCTCGCTCGTCGCGCCGCTCAACGCCGTCGTGAAGGACATCAACGCGCTCTTCAAGCCGCCACGCGATCGGATCGACGAGATCGTCCAGATCGCGAAGAAGAAGATGAACCGATTCGCCCAGGCCCAGGTCGCCCTCGAGGCGGAGAAGAAGCGGATCGAGAGGGAGGAAGCGGAGACCGAGCGGAGGGAGGCCCAGGAACTCGCCGACGCGCTACGCGCGAAGGCCGGCCCCGAAGCCGAGGTCGTCGCCGAGGTCGTCGTCGAGGAGGCCGAGAAGAAGGTCGAGAAGGCGGCGGCTCCGGCGCGAGTCGCCCCGACCAGGGGACGCGAGTCGAGCGTCATCGTGTCGAAGACCTGGAAGGCCGAGGTCGTCGACATCCTCGAGCTCGCGAAAGCCGTCGCGGCTGGTAAACTTCCGACCCGCGTCCTCGAGCCGAACATGACCGCCCTCAACGACATCGCCCGCGAGAAGAAGGACCCCGGCACGATCGACGGCGTCCGCTTCTACGAAGACGTCACGACGAGCGTCCGATGAAGAGCCAGTTCTCGAACGAGAGGCGGGGACCAGTCCGCGCGGACTTCCTCCTCCAGGTCGACGAGCCGGCGAAGCTCATCCGGATCATCGACCAGGATCTCGGCGGGATGTCCGTCACGAACGACCTCGAGGCCGTCCTCCGCGAGGTCTCGCTCCAGATCGACGCCGCGCTTCCCGAGTATTCCGTCATCTACCGCGACTCGACCGGAACCTGGGACGCGATCATCGTGAAGGCTCACGACGTTCTCGCGCACACCTGGACCTTCGAGGTCCGGCCCGGACCAGGCCCGGAGACGGAGACCCGCGACCCGATGGCGAGATCTCGATGAGCGCCGGCGTCGTCATCAAGGTCGACAACTCGGTCGAGCGGACCGCCTGGACGCGCCTCCTCGAGGCGTTCCGGATCTCGGAGATCTACGAGCTCCCAGGCCTCGGCCAGCCGCTCGAGAAGTCGATCAAGATCGAGACCCTCTCGGACCTGGCGAACTACCACGAAGCCGACCTGGTCGTCCTCGCGGCGATCGACGGCGACTTCGTCCAGGGCCAGCGCGCGCTCGTCTCGTTCGAGCATCCGGAGGAGGCGATCTACATCTTCGGCGGCTCGATGACCAGGCTCTCCCAGGCCGACCTCCTGGGCGAGACGATCGTCGAGTCCCTCTACATCGAGGCCGGCGATCTGTTCCCGAGCCAGGCCGGCGCGGTCGTTCTCTGGGACCGCTACGTCAAGCGGCTCCTCCTATGAGCGACGAGCTCGTGGCCGCCGGCTTCTGGTTCCTCCTGGGCTTCTTCGTCGCCTCCTGGCTGGCGTACAAGTCCCAGGCGAAGCGGCGGATCCAGTCGCTCGAGTCGTTCCGGACCGCGAAGAGCGAGATCCTCAAGCTCCTCCAGGACGTCCGGGAAGTCACCGAGATCCGTGTCACAATTCACGACGAGGACGGCGAGCTCGAGGTCACGACCGAAGAGGCCCCTCTTCCTCCCCCGAAGAAGGACCTCCACTAGATCCAGGCGTTCGCGTATCCTCGAGGCCCCGCTCAACGGCGGGGCCTTTTTTTCGCGCCAGGAGAACGTCATGAAGATCCTCACCCTCACCCTCATCCTCATCGCGTCGCCGGCATGGTCGACCGGCGGCGGAGATCCGGATCCGAACCAGGAACAACACCAGGGCCAGGAGCAAGGCCAGGAGCAAGGCCAGCACCAGGGCCAGGAGACGACCGTCATCACCGAGGCCTCGATCGCCGAGGGAGCCGTCACGATCAACCAGAACCGGGAGGCCCAGGGCGACTACGAGGTCAAGTTCCGCAACAACCCGAACGTCTACTCGCCGGCGATCCAGCCGACGATCTCCTGTTATAAAACGGGCGGAGGCGGCGCGTCGGGCGGCGGCGTCGGGCTCTCGTTCGGCGGCGGGAAGATCGACTCGGCTTGTGTCGAGCGCGAAGAGATCCGGCTCGGCCATCTACTCGGCCACGAGGAGGTCGCGCTCTTCCGCTATTGCAACCTCGAGAACAACGTCGCGGCCTTCGGCTCGGCGCTGGCTTGCATCACCTACGACTCGAGCCCGGCGTCGTCGGAATACCAGCTCCTTCTCACCGAGAAGAACCGGCTCGAGCGCGAGCTCCGTGAGACTCACGAGCTCATGGTCTCGAGATGCCAGGCCGCGGAAGAAGCCGGCGAGCGGACCGAGGAAGCCTGGCTGGAGTGTCTCGCAAAATAGCGATAGACTCGGCGCTCGGCCGTGAGGGCCGTTAGTCACTCGAAGCCGGCCCCAGGGCCGCGAATCCAGGAGGCCCTCATGTCCTTCCAGTACGGCGCAGGATCCCAGAAGAAGCTCGACACCGTTCACCCGGACCTCGCCGACGTGTTCGCCCTGGCGATCACGCGGACGCCCTACGACATCACGATCGTCCACGGCTGGCGCGGCGAGGAGATCCAGAACGCCCTCGAGGACTCCGGCGCGTCGACGAAGAGGTTCCCGGACTCGTATCACAACCAGACAACGGACCCGTCGATCCCGGACCCCGAGGAGGTCTCGGACGCGGTCGACTTCGCGCCCTACATCGACGGGAAGATCCCCTGGGGCGAGACTCACATCTTCGCCGCGATCGCCGGCGTCGTCTTCTGTTGCGCCGCCGAGCTCGGCGTCGCGATCGACTGGGGCGGCGACTGGGACGGCGACGGCAACACGAAGGAGCATAAGCTCCAGGACTGGGGCCACATCCAGAGGAGACGCGGATGAAGAAGTTCTCGGAACACTCGGGCGGGATCCAGCTCGCCCAGATCCTCGGGGTCATGGGCTTCATCTTCGGCGTCGGCGGGTCCTTCATGATCTGGGCCGCGGACGCGAAGATCGACGAAAAATACGCGACCGACGCGGATCTCCTGGCCGTTCAACAGACGACGAGCGCCCAGGTCACGGTCCTCACGACGACCGTCCAGGAGAACACGACGACCGTCAAGGCCACGGCGAGCTCGGTCGACGGGCTCACCCTGGTCGTCCTCGGCCTCCAGATGACCGACCTCGAGAGCGAGGTCTCGGCGCTCGAGAAGGAGAAGCGCGACCAGGGCGCCGGCTGGAACGAACGAGACGAACGCAACCTTCGCGACCGCCAGAGATCCCTCTCGGATCTCGAGCGCCAGCGCGGGATCATCCTCGACCGATTACTCGCCGCGGATCCGGAGCCGTGAACGAAGGAGACCGTCGCCGTCGACGAACTCAAGCCGCCCGCACACCAGGCGCGCGTGACGAACGCCGAGGCGCTGGAGCTCGACCGTGACCTCGGAGGATCCGGTCATCCACTTCGCGGAGCGGCTCGACGCCCTCCGAATAATTCCGCGCGCTCTGGTCATCTTCTACTACGCCTTTTTTGCGAAGTTCTCGTTCTACCTGGCCGACTGGTTCATCAACTACGACTTCTCGGGAATTGAGAACCAGGCGGTCGCCCTGGCTGTTGCCGGTTTTCCGGTCGGGATCCTGGGAGTGATGACTGGCGTCCTCGGGACGCTCACGAACAACTACTTCCGAACGGGCAAGGCCGGCGGGAATGGCGGGTAGAGCTTGAACATCCAGGCCCTCCTCGTTGTCCTGGTATTAGGTGGCGGAATGATGGCCGGCGGCTTCTTCCTCGTCAAGGGCCAGATCGACATGAGAGTCGCCGCCGAGGTCTCCGCCAGCGCCGAAAGGACCCGCGCGGATCTCGCCGAACATGAACGCGATCGTCTCGAGAGGGACATCGAAGACGAACTTGAGCGCCAGGCCGAACTCCAGACGGAGCTCCAGGCCGCCCGCGACCTAGAAGCAACGACGACGGAAGTCCTCGAAGACCGTGAGCGTCTCACTCGCCTCACCCAGGCGAAGCCCGGCTTGATCGAACGACAAGCGCGAAGGGCGACGACGAAGGTCTGGAGCGACATCGAAGTCGAAAGCCGTGAACAGTAAAGCGGCCGCCGCTCTGGTCCTCCTGGGAGTTCTCCCTGGTTGCTCACTTTTTAGCTCGAAGCCTCCGGACGTCACGATCCAGGAGCGCGCGACGCCGGTCATCTGTGACACGTCACCCAGGCCCGACCCGCTCAACTTGAAGGACACGCCGCCGACCCTGGTCATGGATCCGAACGAGGTCTGGGGCTATTGGTTCAACTCCGAGCTCTACGCCGCGCTCGCCGAGAACCTCCAGGCGATGAGGTCCTGGATGACCCAGTCCCGCGCGATCCGCTCGAAGCTCGTCGCCTGTATTGACGACCACAACTCGAGCGTCGAGGATCCTCCCCCAGATTAGGCGAGGCCGGAAGGTATGGCGGCAAGCGGAGCGAGGCCCGCCTCATTGCGGGAACAGTCACCGCGGCCTAGAGCCGCCGGTCTCGCCTTCCGAGTAGCGAGCCGCGCCGCGCGATGTTACGCTCGCCGGTCATGAAGAGGAGCGACTTCAACGAGCGGCCCGGCGTCTTCCGGACCTGGAAGGAGGCCCGCCCGATGTTACTCGCCGCGCTACTCGGCGCGCTTCTCTGGACTCTGGCGCTCTACCAATGCGCCCCGAAGGAGTAGATGATGGCGAGAACAGAAGAACAGAAGGCCCGCCGGCGAGAGCGCGATCGGGAACGACGCGACGAGCTCCAGGCCGCGCGACCAGCTCCCGAAGAGGACCGCCCGCCGATCCCGGCCTTGAAGGTTCAACGGATGGGGAAGCTCTTCCGGATCGCCTACGCCGAGACGCGCAACCTCGCGAAGTACAACTCCGGCGACCCCGTCGACGGCGGCGGCTTCGACGACGAGACCGACGCCCAGATCTTCCTCTCGAAGGTCCTCGGCGAACAAGGTCCGACCCGTGACGCGGAGGCGGAGGGAGTCGGCTAGTGAGACCAGACGGCGCGCCGGAGGACTTCGACCCGACGGGCTACTATAAGCGGAAGGCGGAACACCGCGCCGAGATGATCCCGATCCTCGTCTGGGTCTGGACCCTGGGGCTCGGGATGATACTCTTCGCCGCGGCGATCAACTTCTTCGACACCTACCAGGAGACGCTCATGTTCGGCCTCAACCTCACGACCCTCATCATCGGGATCCTCATCGGTCTCGCCCTGGTTCAACTGTATCCGCCGAGCGCGCGGATCGGCGTCTGGATCGTCAACAAGGGCCGCGCCGCCTGGACCTGGATCCGCGAACGATGAGGAAGGGCGCGATCATCTTCGTCGTCGTCTTACTTCTGGCGCTTGTCGTTCTCGCCGCCGCTCCTCTGTTGGGGATCATCTTCGGCGGCGGGTTCGACCCTTAGATGGCCGGGCCGAAGGGCCAGGCGAACAAGGGCGACCGCTCCAGCGCGTCAAGCCGACACGGCGAGACGGACTGGTTCAAGAAGAACCGGCTCAAGAAGCGCCGGCGCGACAAGATCGCGAAGGCCTCGAAGAAGCGGAACCGATGAAGGTCCTCGACGTCCGACCGACGCCGGCGCCCAGGCAAAGCCAGCGCGACAAGTGGGCGCCCTCGAAGGCCGTCCAGATCTACCGCGCCTTCCGTGACGAGATCGGCTACAAGCTCCAGGAGCTCCCCGCGGACTTCTTCCATGTCGTGTTCGTGATCCCGATGTCGGCCTCCTGGTCGGAGAAGAAGAAGCGCGAGTTCGTCGGCCAGCCTCACGAGCTCAAGCCGGACGCGGACAACCTGGTCAAGGCGCTCATCGACGCCGTCTATCGTGACCGAGAGGACTCCCAGGTCTGGAACTATGCGACGACGAAGCTCTGGGGCTACACCGGCGCGATCTTGATCTCCGACGACTTCCTCCCGTTCTACGAGCTCCCCGTCGATCTTGCCGAACTGGTTCGGGGATCCTGGGAAGTGTACGATCGGAAGCCCGTCGTGTGAGACGACCCCGGAGGCCGTGATGGCCGCGCAACCCGAAGAAGAGACACCCAGCGGACACGATCAACACGCGCGCGCGACGCCTGGGAACCGTTCCGTCGTTCCGCTTCATCTCGTCCAGTTCCTCGAAGCCCTCCGCCAGAACGGGAACGTCTCGCTCTCCGCCCGGATGATCGGCTGGAGTCGCTCGACCGTCTACGCCTTCGCCGGCAAGAACCCCAGCTTCCGCGAGGCGATGAGGGAGGCGCTCACCGAAGGCCGTGAGCTCCTGGTCGGCGAGGCCTGGAAGCGCGCCGTGACCTGGGCCGAGTACACCGACACGAAGAAGACCCTCCACGTCGCGCCGCCGTCCGATCGTCTCCTGGCGATCCTGGTCGCCGGCTACTTCCAGGAGTTCAAGCCAGGCCGAGGGGATGACGTCCCGGCCGACACCCTCCTCCCGGAGACCGCGGACCTCACCCAGCTCGACGACCAGGAACTCGAGACGCTCGAGCGGATCCTCGTGAAGGCGGGAGCCGATGAGCTCGGCTCTCGCGCGGATTAGAGCCGAACGAGCTCGCCGAGGCCTCGGCCTCCACGACTTCATCCGCGACGCCTGGAAGTGGGTCGACCCGATCGAGGGCGTCTTCGGCCGCTACACGCGGGCGCTCTGCTGGACCCTCGAGCAAGTCCTCCAGGGCCGGATCCGCCGGCTCATCATCAACGTCCCGCCCGGTCACATGAAGAGCCTCACCGTGTCGGTCTTCTGGCCGGCCTGGGCCTGGCTCATGAAGCCCGAGATCCGCTTCGCCTTCACGTCTTACCGTGGCGACCTGGCGCTTCGAGACGCCGATCGCTCTCGGGATCTCATCCGCTCGGAGTTCTATCAGGAGCTCCTCCTGGGCCGGCCGAAGAAGTGGGCGCTCCTCCGAACCGGCCAGGACACGAAGAGCCGCTTCGCGAACAACCAGGGCGGCTACAGGTTCTCGAGCGCGGTCGCCGGCATCATGGGAGAAGGCGGCGACATCGTCGTCCTCGACGATCCTCACAACGTCGAGCAAGCCGAGAGCGACTCGGTCCGCGACGAGACCGTCCGGAAGATCCGCCTCGCGCTCCCGACCAGGGTCCGGTCGAAGACCGGCGCGATCGTCATCATCATGCAACGGTTACACCCGCAAGATCTCACCGGCGTCTTCCTGGACGAGGAGGGCGAGCTCTGGACTCACTTGTGTCTTCCCGCGCGCTTCGAGCCCGATCATCCTCACCCGTGTCCGTTCGACTGGCGCCGGCAACCTGGCGAGCTCCTCTTCCCGGAGCTCTTCAACTCGACCAGGCTCGACGAGCTCGAGACCGGCCTCACCGAGTACGGCGTCGCGGGCCAGCTTCAACAACGTCCTCATCCGCGCGAGGGCGGAATGATGAAGCGCGACGACTTCAAGATCATCGACGCCGGCGACGTTCCGAAGGGCGGGACGATCGTCCGGGGCTGGGACCTGGCGGCGACCGACGCGAAGGCGCAAGACGCGAAGAAGGCCGCCTGGACGGTCGGCTTGCGTCTCCGCTACGTCGGGCGCAAGATCTACATCGAGGACGTGATTCGTCTCCGAGGCTCCCCGCATAAAGTCCGGACAACAATGAGAACCGCGGGGAACAACGACGGGAAGGTCGTCATCATCGACTTCCCGCAGGATCCCGGCCAGGCTGGCAAGGCCCAGGCGGAGGACATCGCCGCGGACTTCCCAGACCGTCGGATCTTCTACTCGCCCGAGAGCGGAGCGAAGGAGGTCCGAGCCGAGGCTCCCGCGGCTCAAGTCGAGGCCGGGAACGTGTACCTCGTTCGCGGCGCCTGGAACGGCGTGTTCCTGGATGAGGCCGCGGCCTTCCCTGGGTCCACGTTCAAGGACCAGGTCGACGCCTTCTCGAGAGCGTATCATCGCGCCGTCAGACAACCACGACGCCCGAGATCGGGCTCGATTAGAGGAGCCGCTTGATGAGTACACAAGACCAGCCGACGAGCTTGATCCTTCCGAACGCGACCGCGCCCTTCCAGGCGGGGATCACGACACCGCCCCAGTCCGCCCAGGGCGGCTCGAACATCTCCGACCCTCACCCAGATCACAACGCCAGGCGCTCGGACTGGGTCGTCATGTTCGACGCGAACGAAGGCCAGCGACACATCAAGTCGAAGACGACCCAATACTTGCCCGCGACCTCGGGGATGAGGGCGCTCTCGAGCTCGGCGACGAAGCTCGACCAGGAGGGGCTCGCGCTTTATACCGCCTACTTGACGCGCGCCTTCTTCCCGGATCTCGTGAAGGAGACCGTCCGGGCCCTCACCGGGATCCTCGACCGGGAGCCCGCGAACATCGAACTCCCCGAGGCCCTCGAGGACATGAGGGAGCTCGCCACGCCGAAGGGCGAGTCGCTCAACGATCTCCTCGTCCAGATCCACATCAACCAGCTCCTCTACGGTCGGCTCGGTCTCCTCCTGGACGTCGACGCGAACCGGGACCTCCCGCTCATCGTCCGCTACCCCGCGCCCCAGATCCTCAACTGGGACGACCTCACGGTCACGAACGACATCAAGCAACAAGACGACGCGAAGCGGAGCGAGGCGGTCCGCCGGCTTCTCATGGTCGTCCTCGACGAGACGCGCTTCGAGCGCGACACCGGCAACACCTACACCTGGAACCTCGTCCCGCGCTACCGCGTCCTCAACCTGGGCGAGGCCGAGGCGAACGTCTACACGACGCAAGTCGAGCGCGACGGAGCTCTCCAGGCGGCGGTCCAGCCGTCGATCCGCGGGAAGACCTTCGAGGAGATCCCCTTCACGTTCATCAACACGACCGACCTCGCGACCCAGCCGGGCGAGGTCCCGCTCATCAACCTCGCGAACCTGGGGCTCGCCATCTACCGCGGCGAAGCCGATCACCGGAGCGCGCTCTTCATGTCCGGCCAGGACACGCTCGTCATCACGGGCTACGACATCTCGGCCGGATCCTCGGAGAACCCCGGCGACAACGAGGCCCCGATCATCGGCTCGGGCGCCTACTTGAACATCCCGGACCCGGAGGGCGACGCGAAGTTCATCGGGCCCGACTCGAACGCCTTGAGCGAACAACGGACGAGCCTCGAGGACGACTACAGGCGAGCCGGCGAGGAGGGGATCAAGCTCCTCTCGAGTGGCGCCGGCGCGGAAGCCGCCGAGACTCTCCGGATCCGAGTCGCGGGCCGGACGGCCACGCTCCAGACGATCGCCATGACCTCGGCGACCGGCCTCGAGACGGCCCTCCGCCAGGCGGCGGTCTGGGTCGGCGCGGATCCCGAGGAGGTCAAGGTCGAGCCGAACCTGGACTTCATCACCGAGGACCAGGATCCCGCGGACCTCATCGCCTTCGCCACGGCGAAGAAGTCGAAGGTCCCGCTCTCCTGGAAGTCGGTCCACAACTGGCTCCGCCAGAAGGACTTCACCGAGCTCACCTTCGAGGAGGAGCTCGAACAGATCGACGAGGAGGCCGACATGGACGCCTTCGACACGGGCGGCGACGCCTTCCTGGGCGAACCAGGAGAACCAGGAGCGCCGGCTGGAGATCTCAACAACCCGGCAATGGTCGCCCAGCGCGCGGCGGCGATCGAAGCCGCCGGCGGAGCGCCAGAAGGCGACCCAGCCCAGCCAGGCGCCGGAGGAGACCAGGGCGACGCCGAGGAGTAGAACGTGGCGCACACGTCGAACACCGACATCCGCGACCAGCTCATCGCGCACCAGATCGGGCTCCTCCGCTTCTCGAAGGGGCTCTCGGGCCGGATCATCGCGCTCCTCAATCGGTCCGAACCCGAGCTCGCGGCCAGGCTCAAGGCCCGGCTCGATCGGATCGCCGCGCTCAACAACGACCCAGGCCCGGCAACGACCCGCCGGCTCATCGTCACCCAGCGCCTCATCAAGGGGATCCTCGACCCGACCTGGAAGTCGATCAACGAGATCATCCGGAGGGAGCTCGTCGGCCTGGCGTTCGGCGAGACGTTCTTCATCCAGGGCGTCGTCTCCGACGCGCTTCCCGTCCTGGTCACGCCGGCGATCCCGTCACCGAAGGAGCTCCGCGGGATCGTCTTCGCTCGGCCGTTCAATAACCGGATCCTCCGAGACTGGACCGGGACCTTCCAGCTCGGCGACCGCCGGCGCATGATGGACGAGATCCGCCAGGGCCTCCTCTTCAACGAGACGCCGACCCAGATCGGGAAGCGGATCTTCGGGACGCGGGCCCTCGGCGGCGCCGACGGCGTCCGGGCGATCACCAGGCGCGGAGCCCAGACGCTCGCCCAGACCGCGACCTCCGCGATCTCGAACGGCGTCCGCTCGGCGCTCTACAAGGCGAACAAGAGATTCATCCGGCGCGAACAATACGTCGCGACCCTGGACTCGAGGACGACGCCGATCTGTCAGTCGCTCGACGGCGACGTCTTCAAGACGGGGACCGGGCCGATCCCGCCGATCCACATCAACTGTCGGAGCATCCGCGTCCCGGTCATCGACGGGCGCAAGCTCGGGAAGCGCCCGGCGAGCCGCGCAACGGAGCGCGAACTTCGCGGACTTCGAGGTCCAGCCCGCCGGCGCGCCGTCGAGAAGCTCGTCGGGCCGGTCCCTGGAACGACGACCTATCAGGACTTCCTCAAGAACTCGAAGGCGAGCTTCCAGGACGACGTCCTGGGGCCAGCTCGCGGGAAGCTCTTCCGCTCTGGCGAGATAGACCTCAAGGGCTTCGTCGACAATTCCGGCCAGCGCCTCACGCTTCGCCAGCTCTACGACACGGACCCCGGCGCCTTCCAGCGGTCCGGCGTCCCCGCGCCGCCGGCGCTGGACGCTCCCAGGCCGGCGCGATGATCCTCTTCTGGCTTTGACATAAGTCTCGCGTTATAGTCGGCGCGATCCTGTGAGAGGAAGACCGAGATGACCCTCGAAGCCACAATTCAAGACAAGGCGAAGATCCCGGAAGGGCTCGCCGCTCACTACGTCGAAGCCGACGGCGTCTTCACCCTGGACGTGAAGGGGATGAAGACCCAGAAGGACTTCGACGACTACGCCGAGGCCTTGAAGAAGCGGCTCACCGACGCCGGCGCCGACTTCGCCAGGAAGCAAGGGGCCGGACTATCGCGCGACGATGTCCTCGAGATCATCGAGGGCTCGATGAAGAAGTTCATCAAGCCGGGCGCGAAGCCTGGCGACGGCAACGGAGCCGGCAACGGGGAAGGCGGGGACGTCGACGGACGCCTCCACGATCTCGAGCGGAACCTGGCCTCGGTCACGAAGGAGCTCGACACCGCGAAGAAGGAACGCGACGACGCCCTGGGAAAATCGAAAGACACAACAATACGAAACCAGCTAACCCAGGCCGCCAACGCCGCCGGCGCGACGCCGGAGGGAGTCACGAACCTCGTCTCGTTGATCGAGACGAACTTCGAGGTCGCTCAAGACGGGAGCGTCGTCACGAAGCTCGAGGCCGGGGCCGGAGTGAGTCCGAACCAGAAGCCCGAGGACTTCCTGGCGGCGGTCGCGCGTCAGAAGGACTTCCGGATGTTCTGGCCGAAGTCGGCCGGAGCCGGAGCGGATGGCGACGGGGCGGGAGGCCCTGGCGCCGGCGGAGATCTCGGGAAGGGGAACCCCTTCTCGAAGGCCGGCTGGAACATGACGAACCAGGGCAAGATCTACACCGCCAACAAGCCCGAAGCCGAGCGCCTCATGAAGGCCGCCGGCGTAGAACTAGGCGCGGTCGCTCCTGTAAGGTAGACTCGCGCAAGTAAACACCGCCAGGCCGTGAGGGCTCGGCTCAACGTAACGAGAAGGAGACCCTCATGGCCGAAGTAAGAGTCGCGGACGTCGTAGTCCCCGAGATCTTCGCCCCCTACGTCCGAACCCTCACCGAACAGAAGACCGCCTTGATCGAATCGGGCGTCGTTGTTCGGGATCCAGCTCTCGACGGGTTCCTTGCGGGCGGCGGGACATCATTCAATGCGCCCTCATGGCGAGACAACGACGACGACTCGAACATCCTCGCCGATCGAGTCTCGAGCGATAACCCGGCGACCGTAGCAACCCCGGCGAACATCCAGTCGAACCAGGAGATCGCGAGACGCCTCTCGCGGAACCAGTCCTGGAAGACTATGGACCTCGCCGCCGCGCTTGCGGGAGACGACCCCGCGAACTCAATCGCGGCGAACGTCGCCGCCTACTGGCGCCGCCGCCTCCAGGCCGTCTTCGTGGCAACCTGGACCGGCATCTTCGCCGACAACGCCCAGGTCACACCGAACGACGACCCGCGCGCCGGCATCACCAACAACGCCGCCCAGGACGACCTCACCGTCGACATCTCGGGCGCGTTCACGCCTGGCGTGACCGACTTCTCCGCGGAGGCGTTCATCGACGCCATCACGACCGCCGGCGATTCCCAGAGCGACTTCGTCGCCGTCATGATGCACTCGATCGTGTTCTCGAAAGCCCAGAAGAACAACTTGATCGACTTCATCCCGGACTCATCGAACGCCCTCGCCGCGGACATCCCGACCTTCCTCGGCCGGCGCGTTATCGTCGATGATTCCATGCCGAACGCCGCGGGCGTCTTCGACACCTGGATCTTCGGCGCGATGGCCTCGCGCTGGGGCGTCGGGAACCCGAAGGTCCCGGCCGAGGTAGACCGTGAGCCAGGACAAGGCAACGGCGGCGGAGGCGAGGAGCTCTTCTCGAGGATCGAATGGTCGATGCACCCAGTCGGCCACAACTTCCTCGCCGGCTCTGTTGGCAACCCCGACGGCGGTCCGACGAATGTCGAGATCGGCGACGGCGTGAACAACTGGGCCCGCACCTTCCCCGAGAGGAAACAGATCAAGGCCGCGCGCCTTGTGACGACCGAGTTCTAGTTCACCCTTGAACACCGTGTCGGAGGCCGGCCGTGATGGCCGGCTCCCATTTAACCAGGAGGCCCGACGAACATGAGCGAAGAGACACCGACGACCGAGGAGCTCGCGAACGAGCTCGCGGCCACGGAGACCGAGAGCCCAGAGACCGCCCCAGATCCAGCTCCAGCGGAGCCGGAAGCGCCAGCGGATACTCCGGCCGACTCGGATCCGCCAGCGGATCCCCCAGCGGATCCGGAACCCGAACCCGAGAAGACGATCGCCCCGCCAGTGAGGAGCGCCGCCCAGGCCGACAAGAAGGCCGCGGACGGATCCAGGCGGAAGAAGCTCATCGCCGACTCCGCGACGCCCGACCTCCCAGTCGACGAAGACGAGGAGAAGCGGAAGGCGGGGATCTACGACGAGCTCGAGAAGGTCCAGGCGGACCTCGAGGAGGCCCTGGCCGCCGTCGAGTCCTGCAAGGGCCGAGCCCGTGATCTCATGGCCGAGCTCTACCCTCACACGACCGGGAGCGACAAGCTCGTCGACGCGGTCCGCGGACACATCAAGGCCCAGAAGAAGATCCGCGCGAACCGGGCCTCGAGTCCCGCCAGGATCGCCGAGATCTTGAAGGCGGCCGGGAGGTCTCCGATCGACCAGGCCTTCTCCGTTCAACGCGCCCGAGGGATGGCGCGCCCTACCAGGTCCCAGGCGAAGCCAGCCGACGACCAGGGAGGCGGCTCCGACGCGAACGCCGGCTCGGAGTAGAGCATGGCGACGCCGACGGGACGCCCCGCCCAGGAGGCGCGCGGCTTCTTCGCTCGTGTGAGACGACGGAAGAAACAAGACCAGAGCGACTTCGACATCGCGGGGCTCGTCGACTCGCCTCACGACTTCGGCTCGGCCGCTCCGTCCGCGGCCTTCCCGAACGCCTTGACCCTTCCGGCGAACGCCCGGATCCTGGCGGAGGTCCTCGCCGCGAGCGGCGCGATCCCCGCCGGCGACACGCTCTTCTCGGACGGAACGGCCCAGGCTCGGAACTCCGAAGACCTGGCGAACCTCACGACGATCCGCGCCCTCTTCATCGAGAGCCGGAGCTTGACGATCACCCGCGGCCCGGCCGTCTCGAGCGGGACTCTCCAGGTCTACTTCTTCGGGCCGAAGAGCCAGCGGATCCTCATCGGGACGGGAGTGTTCTCATGACAACATCGACCTCGCCCCGTGTTTCTTGTAATCTTCACCGCGCCAGCGCCAGCAACTAGGAAGGAGCTCACCCATGTCAGCCCAGGACTTCTTCGAGGACGACCTCCTCGACCTTATCTTCACGAACGTCGCCGCCCCGAATGTCGGGGACGCGGGCGGTCTCCTCCCCTCAGTCGGGGCCGGGAACTTCCACACGTCCCTCATGACGGCCCTCCCCGCCGAGTCCGTCTCGGATCAAACAACGAACGAGGCAACCTACACGCCATACGCTCGGGTCGCCGTCGCGCGTTCCCTGGCCGGCTGGACGGTAGCCGCGGGAGTCGTAGACAACGACGCCGCGATCACCTTCCCCCAGGCGACCTCGGGCTCGGATACCGTGACCCACTTCGGGCTCGGCTTCGCCGCGTCCGGCGCCGGGTTCCTCAACATGGTCGGCGTCCTCGCGAGCTCGCTCGCGATCTCGACCGGGATCACGCCGGAATTTGCTCCCGGAGATCTCGACGTCTCCCTCGACTAAATTCTGGCCTTGTGCCATAGGAGAAAAACGTGAACCAGTCACTCGCGAAAAACGTCCGCCGGCTTGCCCGGCTTGAACTCCGGGGCGCCCGGATCCAGACCTTGACCGCTCGCGCGACCGAGGCCGGGAACACCGAGCTCGTCGCGAAGTACGACAAGGAACTCAAGCGCCGCGCCGCGGAGGCGAACTACTTGTCGCTCCGTTGTGAGGCCGACCTGGAGGATCTCGATGAAGCGGGCCTGGCGGAAGCCGAGGCTCTACGAGAAGCCGTTCTGGCCGGAAGCCGAGGATCCGCCGCCGCGAAGGCGATCATGAAAGGGACCGCCGCGCCAGCCGCCGAAGCCGCCGGCTAGTGAGCGAGATCTTCGAGTCGACCGGCGTCTCCGTGGACGTCGAGAACGACGTCGTCGTCCTTCGGGTCGGCGACAAGATCGCGCGCTTCTCGTACACGTCCGCCTTCATGGTCGCGCAACGGATGAGGCTCGTGTCGAACATGGCCGGACGGATCGCTGGCGTGAGCTCCGCCGTCACGGCCGAGCTCAAGCGGAAGGCCGACGAGTCGAACCTCACCCCGATCAACAACGCGCCGCCCAGGGATTCGAGCGCGCCCTGGGACGTCTGGAACGAGGGCGAGATCGTCGCCGTCCGCCTGGGCCTTGTGACCGCGCGCTGGGAAGTTCCGGCGGCCTTGACGATCGCCGGCTGGATCCGCGAAGGCGGACGCCAGGCGAAGAACTGGGCCGGAGATACCTCGAAGACGCTCCGGATCGCCGGCATCTTGACCGACGCGGAGGAGAACCGCCGGCTCGCGAATTGAGTGAGGACGTGATGGCCTCCGACATCCGGGCCCAGAAGTCCGAAGGAGGACATGATGGCGATCCAGATCAAGCTCCGCGGAGGGCGCCTAGTCTTCCGCGAGAACATCGACCGCAACGGCCCGGCCTTGACGCTCGCCTTCGGCGATCGCGCGGCCTTTCGGACCGCTCTCAACTCCCTCACGAACGACGGCGACGAGGTCATCACCCAGGGCCGCTTCCGCCGGATCGAGGACTTCACGAGCTCGCCCGTCTGTATCTGTAAGACCGAGGCCCAGGCGGACACGATTGTCGCGGCGCTGGGCGCCGGCTTCACGAAGAGGACCCAGGGCGAAGCCGTCGACGGCTTCTCGTTCGTCGTGACCGAGGACTAGGATCCGACCGTGGCCGACGTCCTCCGCTTAGACACCGCCGCCTCCTTCAACGCCGACTCGCCGAGCTATCCGGTCGGCGCGGGGACGGACCGCGGCCTCATCGTCGGCCTCGAACACGAGGGCGCGATCACGCCCGACTCCGTGAGCATCACCTGGGGCGGCCAGGCGATGACCCAGCTCGTCACCGAACACGTCGAAGCCGCCGGCAACGACCAGGAGGTCGTCTTGTTCCTCCTCCTCGAGGCGGGGATCGCGGCGGGCGCTGGGACGACGATCGTCGTCACCGGGGAGGCGGTCAACTTCACGATCCACGCGGCCAGCTACGAGAACGTCAACCAGGGCGGCGGGACCGACTCCGTCCCCGAGACGAACTCGGCCGGGACGACTGGCGCAACACCGAACCCGCTCACGACCTCCGACATCGTCGCCGGCGATGGCGCGGCCGTCGTCGCCCTGGCTGGCGTCGGTAACGCAACGACCGCGACCTGGGGCGCGGATCTCACCGAACAGACCGAACAGATCAACGCCGGGACGGCGACGTGTACCGGCTCGCTCGCCGACGGGCTCTTCGCGACCGGCCAGAACGTCGACGTCGAGGCAACCTGGGCGAGCCAGAACCGCGCGGCCGTCATTGCGATCGAACTCGCTCCGACCGAGGACGGGAACCTCTCCGGCTCGATCGCGCTCGCGCTCACACCGACCGGCGCGCTCGAGGCGCTGGCGAACATCCAGGGCTCGTCCGACCTCGTCATCACGGCGACCGGAGCCGTCGCCGTGACGGTCCCGATCGCCGGATCTTCCGACATGGTCCTCACGCCCTCGGCCGTCCTCTCCGGCGAGCCGCCTCCGTCGATCTGGTACAAGTCCGGGGAGGTCGTCACGCCCGCCTCGGGGAACTCCGTCGTCGACGTCACCGACAAGGGCGAGGACCCGTTCGGGATTCATCTCTCATGGACGGACAACACCGCCGACCAGACGATCCAGACACACGCCGAGCTCGGCCACGGGTTCAGCGACGGAACGAACCATAGGGCCGTGATGCACAACGCCCAGGACGGCGCGAGCAACAACCTCCGCCAGTCGAGCATCACCGCGGCGATCCTGGTCGTCGATCCGACCGATGACACGATCCTCGTCGAGGGCTCCGTCACCTTCCAGGCGACGACCTTCACGCTCGTCTTCACGACGGTCGCGGCTGGCTTCCGGATCCACTACGAGGTCTTCGGCGGATCCGGCGCGGCGATCGTGGCCGACGTCGGCGCGGACGCCGCTCCCGTCACCGGGCTCGGCCTGGCGAACGGCGACCTCCTCCTGGGCTTCACATCCGGCGAACAATTCCCGGCGAGCTCCCAGTTCGCCTTCCAGACCTACGGCGTCGCCCACTTCAACGGGATCGGGATCGACCAGTGGGCGCTCTTCAAGTACATGGGAGACAACGACGAGGACGAGACGGGCTCCGGCCTGGCCTCGGGCGACTTCATGGGACAATACGACGTCGACTTCGCGAACTGGACGATCCAGATCACGTCGCTCACCGGGGACGGCTTCAACTGGGCCGGCTCGAACGGGGACCACTTCGCCTACATGATCCTCGACCTCGGCGGCCTGGATGTCGCCGTCGGGACGATGACGAAGACGACCGGCGCGACGCCGGCGACTCACACCTTCCCCGACCTGGGCTTCGTCGCCCAGGGCTACTCGATCGCCTCGGCGAGTGACGTGAGCGAGGACATCGACGTCAACCAGGCGATGAGGGGATCCTTCGGCTCGTTCGACGGAGCCGGGACGGGCCACTCAATCAACGCGATCGTCACGCCGGACGTCAACACGCCGCGCGACTCCTTGAGCTCGTCGATCAACGTGATCCTCATGGGCCAGGACTTCGACGGCGGGAACGTGCAAAGCATGGGCGAGGCCCAGCCGATCGTCGACCAACTTCCCCAGATCATCTTCGACCCGAACACGAACCAGGCCGAGATCATCGGCTTCTACGCGCTCGCCTCGACCGGGCGCGTCGCGGGGTCGATCGCGCTCACCCTCACGCCAGCGGGGACGATCCGCGCGGACGCGGAGATCTCCGGGAGCGCCGACCTCGCCCTCACGCCAGCGGGCAACCTCCGCGGCCTCGGAGATCTCGCCGGGAACATCCCGCTCGTCTTCACGGTCGACGGCGTCATCGCCGGAGGGAACTCCCTCATCGCCGGGACGGTCGACATCCTCATCACGCCGGACGGGAACCTGGTCGCGCGCGGAGAGCTCGCCGGCAACGCGGCCCTCCTCATCACGCCGACGGCAACGATCCGAGCGGACGCGGCCATCTCCGGATCCGCGGATCTCGTTCTCACACCGACCGCCACGATCCGAGGGATCGGCGACCTCGCGGGGACGATCCCGCTCGTGTTCACGGCGGACGGGATTCTCGTCGCGACGAGCGGAGTCGCGGGGACGATCGACCTCGTCATCACCCCAGCCGGCGACCTGGTCGCGCGGGGAGCTCTGGCTGGATCCGCCGACCTGGTCATCACGCCAGCGGCGACACTCCGCGGGCTCGGAGCTCTGGCTGGATCCGCGGCGCTCATCTTGACGCCGAGCGCGAACCTCCAGGGCGTCGCCGGCATGGCGGGGACCGTGGCGATGATCCTCACGCCGGACGGAACCCTCCAGGGCGTCGGAGCTCTCGCTGGATCCGCGGAGTGTC
>Ga0209976_10000193_pt1 | contig 44830 bp, 59 predicted proteins | sample SumtaG_FD_182806 | JGI IMG/M metagenome (GOLD analysis project Ga0209976, IMG submission 182806) | Deep subsurface microbial communities from Indian Ocean to uncover new lineages of life (NeLLi) - Sumatra_00157 metaG (SPAdes) (version 2) | ecosystem: Environmental > Aquatic > Marine > Oceanic >... | reverse complement strand
GGATTGCAGCCAGTTTCGCGGATGTGTCGATCGTATCGAAGAAGTTCAGAACGGTGATTCTCTTGGAGGTGGGAGTACCCGCCACATCGTCTACTACCAGGAGAATGTCCGCGTCGGCAATGGCGGTCAGTTCACTAACCGCCGTCCACTTCACGTCGGCGCCATAACCAACGCCTGCAAGCATCAATATCAGCACTATCGATTTGAAGTTCTTCATAAAGCACCTACTGGTATACCATTGTGTTGCCGTCTTCGTATATCATCGTGTTGCCGTCTTCGTATATCATGGTGACGTCGCCAAATGGCGTAATTCTGATCATGAAATTTCCAATCGCATACGTCCGGTTCGTCGTGGTAGTCAGTTCGATTATGGTCCCTTCACTGCTGCCACCGCGTATATTCACGTCCAGATTGTCTCTCTTCCACGCGCCTTCTTCGGCCGCCTTGATAAATATCTCGGTATCGTGATCAGTCGCCATCGAAGCAACTTCGGTAGGGGGGTCCGGCGGCGCTGCGTTATTGTACGTCCACCCGCCCGCTCTGTGATGGTGCAGTTGGATATCGGGAGCATTGTCGTTCTTAGCGCCCAGCCACGTAGCCTCTATACCCACAACCTTAAAGTCTGTGTTGTTATCGTCCCAGTATTTACAGAAGCCAAAATTGCACAACAGGTCCGGCCCGGATTGCTTCGCTATAGTCACCTGACCGAGCCACTTTTCAGGCGTTTCGTAATAAGTATTCGCCGCTCCGGCGTCGTCTACTGCAATATCCACATCCACCGCAGTTACCCGAACGCCCTGATCGTTTATTGTCGTCCCGGTAATTCGAATGACCGTATCGGTTCCGCCGCCCGCTCCCGCCGCCTGCACCAGGAAGAAATGAGCCGCATAGGATGCGTTGACCGTACCGAACGTGATCGACGGGTTGAAGTCGTTGTCCGTTGCCCCGAATTTATAAAACCCACCGATATAGTTGGTTCCACTCGATGCGTCCCGGCTCATAAACGCCCACACCTTTTCAGACGGACTGTCCGCCCACGTCAGACCCCCGAGTCCGTTTGTTTCAAGCACGCCGCCGGGATCGCCGTCAGCGATTGGCCATGTGTACGCTGTATTCGACACCATATCGCTGGCTGCCCGAAAAGCTACCCAGTTCGTGCCGTTGAACCAGACGATATTCTTCTCGTCGCCCGATAGTAAGAAGTTGCCCCGCGTATTCTCTTCGTCATAACGAGACGGAGTGCCGCTGTACGCCCCGATCGCCGTGGCGGCCGTCAGTAACACTATGCCGAGCTGTACGATACTCTTAACCATGATATTTCTTAACGTCCAGCCATACCCCGTCCACCCTCACCTCTATTTGTAAATCGAAGCTCGAGCCGTGCGGAACCATTCTCAACCTGAAATTACCGTCCGTGTTCTTCGTTTTCTTCGGCGGAACCAGCTCGAAGACCGTGAACCGTGTTCCGTTGCGATCGCTCACCCCGTTTGTTTCAGTGACTACATGCACACGCTCCAAGAGCCAGTTGGTCCTCAGTCGCACCTGGTTCAGGGATTCATCCGTATAACTTTTGAGTGCGTCCACATATTCGCCGAGGTCCTCGCCCGGGCTTCGGTCCCGAAATTTGAATGTAGGGAGATTTTCCATTAAATAATTCTCCCCGCCTGTTCGAACCACGGCACTACGGCGTGTATCCTCGGCCGGTTGCCCGTGGCGTTGTTGCCCAGTTGTATTCTATGCGCGAAACCGACCGCGTTGACGTCCACCCTGTGCCAACTGAGTTCTTTCGACGGTCCCACGGCCTCACACGTTACCGTATCGGTCTGAAATCTCACCGAGTCGTTATCCAGGAATGACTGCACCTCGAATGACGCCGCCTCATCCACGGAGCAAAGAAAATCGATGAACCCCAGGCGGGCCTCGAATCCTTGCAGAACGAACGGGTTAAGATCCGCCGAGACCACGTCGAATAGTATGGCGGCCCCGTCGTCCGCCAGGGAATTGTTCAATTTGAATATCTTACCGGCGTGGTTGCCGTACAGGTTCGTCGGGGCCCCCGCCTGGAGCCCCACATCGTCCGGAGCAAAGTCGACATCTTCGAACGCCTCTGCAATATCGGCAAATGTCAACGAAGACTCCAGTCTCGACTTGCCGAAAACGTGGACGTCCAGGACCGCCGTCGCATAGTTCAGGTCGTCGTAGTTCAAATATAGAATGCTGTCCGGATATGTATTGCCGTCGGCGTGCGCGGCGGCCTCTTCGGATGCGTAAGATATGAGGACTTGCCTCTCGGCTTTCAATAGAAATCCCTGACTGTAAGCTATCGACATTTGCAGCCATGACAGAACAAAGTCGGGGATCTTGTTATCGATCGTAGAGGCCCGCGTTCCGTCCATACCGATCAAGTTTTCCTGGGCGACTGTTATTATCTGGTCGACTCCGCCGCGCACCTTGGTCTCCACCAGCGCCCCTCGCGCGTAGCCGCCTTCGATCTTATCGACCCGGTCCCAGGCGAACGGCAGATCCGGATCGTGTTGATACGTCCATCGCCACACTTCCCCACCCTCGGATCCGTTTGCGAAGAATATATACAGTTCATTGCCCAGCCACGATCCACCTGTGATAGTCGCCTCCGTGGGGCAGTCTTGAAAGTCGTCGTCACTCCATATACCGGGCGCTTCTATATTCGAGAACCGGCCACGTTGCCTGCGCCTGGTCCCTCGTTCGGTCGTATCGAATATTACCAGTCGGCTCCTGACAACAAATATCAGCCCGCACCTGGCCACGTCGTTGTCCGGACCGCCTTCGACGTCGAGATCTATATGGAACCTGGATAGGTCGGTTCCGTTGTACTTGCGGATAACATCGTTGTCGTTTGTCAGATACCCGACGTCGTTCCAGTTTGCTATTTGGACGAATTCCGTATTATCTCCTGTGAACTCGTCGTCCGAGGCTGCGTTGGTCGTATCCGACTGGCCCGCGATATTGGCGGGCGTTCCGTTTTCCTGCAGTTCTTCGTTCGCCTGGAATGTTCCCGTGATCGATCCGTTGGCAAATACGATCGTTCCCGCCGCGTCTTCGTCTCCAACGCTGCCTGAATCCACAATATTCGACTTCACCGTTCCGGTCGCGCCTGACGTCGCCCCTTTAACCACTTCATTTACGAGTGGATTGTAGTTCTGGCCGGCCTTACCTTTGTACCTGACGCTAAACCTGGTCAAGTCGACGAACTGCTCCTGAGATACCAGCCCGGTTCCTGTGGCGACGAATGTATCGGTTATCTCGAAGTCGCCGGCGTTCTTGTTCTGAACGTTGAATGTGCCGTTATTGTCGTTGTCGCCCGTGATCGTGACGATATCGTCGTCACTCAGCCCGTGAGCCGCCGCCGTGACAACCACCTGCCCGCCGCCGCCGTCGGCAAAGGCTGTGATTTCCACTCCCGTGACAATGTTCGATTCGAACTTATTCACCCGGTTCTTGTCCATTGTCAGTAATGTCTCGGTGTCGCCGTTGAAGTAATTGACAATACCCATTACCGGGTTCGTACTGAGTGTCGGGACTTTCGTCGCTGTGTTCACACTGACGATCTGACCGAATATTGTTGTGCCACGTCGCTTTTCCAGAACGCCGCGTTTAAGATACCCGCCTCGGATGGTCTTAAAGGCGTCTCGCGGTATCAACCATGGCTCCCTTGCCGTGACCTTACCGCCCTTCATATCGTAGATTGGAAATGGTTTGTATGCCATTACGATCGTAAGAGTTTGTGTTCTTCCATTGTGATCCGGGCGAGTTCTTCCAGCGGCTTCAAGACGTTTCTCTGCTGCTCCTGACTCTGCTGCACACCCGTTAGTCGGTTCGATAAGTCCATTACCATCATCATTGTTCGCTTCGGAGCGCAGTCGCTGATTTCTTTCTTTTGCCCGGTCTTGGAATCCAACCAAACGTTCTGCACATTATTGAAACACTGCCCCGCGCTCTTGAACCGCAGCCTTTTCGCTACCGCACAACTCGGGAAATCGCATGTATCCTGCATCCTGTATCCTGTGTTCTGTGTTCTGTGTCCTGCCGTTAATACGCATCCTTCGAGCAGATTATCCCCACCCTGGCCAGCGGCCGCCATGTATTAGCAGTTGCCGAGTTGCCCGTATTACCGTGATTATGCGCGTCGCCGCTACCGCTGGATTCAGTCGTATCGCTACTCTCGTAAGCGTTATTAGAGGCGCTTGCACGATTGGGCCCCGAGCCGGTATTATCTCTGGCCACTTGGAAAGTGTGCGTATGGGCGCCGTTTTCAGCTGCCGTCAGCGAGTGATCGGGCGTTGTGTGCGCGTGGTTCGGCTGGGTCCACGTTCCCGCCTGGACGCCGCCTGTGGTGTACGTGGCGCCGCCTTTGATTCCCAAGAGCTCGTCTGACGGCGTGCCGTCGATCGTCCATCCCGTCGGTGCGCTGTCAGCGTAGAACCACATCTTGGTTGCCGCCGGTATTACATCGCCGTCGGCGCTGATCTTTCGCACCGTTCCTGTAGTGTTCCGATATTTGAACGTCCCGGCATCGTTCCAGATTGTCAATGCGCCGGCAACCCCCGCCTCATCGCCGGCAACGTCGAGCAGCGTCGCCCGGTTATGCTTACCCGTCTGGCTGCCGCCGGTCGTAAAGTCGTGGTCCTGTACGATCGCCGCCTCGATAGCCTGCTGATTCGTGATCAGGACGGGCCACCCGGTCTTAACCGGTTCGCTCGTCGCCGGTCTGTTTTTGTCATAAGCCATGTCGCAAACCTCTATTCCAGGTAAACCCCGACGTTCACAGTCGCCCCCGTTGCCCCCGGCGCGCCGGATGGTGTAATTGTGAATGTGACAATCTCGGCGGCAAGGAACGCATCGAAGTCCGTCGCGTCGCTCGTCGCCTTGAATAACGTCGACCCGTTATCGGCTATCGCCGCCTGCGAGAACAGAGCGGCGCCGTCCGCCGTTGTGAGCGCCACTGTGAAGGTGATACCGTTCGTGGTATTTTCCGCCACGTCGACTTCCACCTGCTCGCACCTACCCACCAGTGTTATCGTTCCGGTCAGAGCGCCGCTCTCGGCCGATGCCCAGGACTGTTCGGTGAGGCTGATCTTACCGACCGACTCGCCTCGCGTTCGGAAGTCCCGACTCGCCATTCCCCCTGCGAGTACGAGTAGAACCACCAATAGACACAACAATGCCCCTGCTCTCGACTCAATTCTTATCGTCTTCATGGTCCTTTACCTTTTTGATGTCTTTTTGGTTTGCTTTAATGTCCTCTATATTTTTCAGAACGCCTTTTTCAAGAAGTCCCACCCTTCGCACAACATCAATCAAATTTGATAGAACAAGGTTCCGCTCGCTCGGCCCGAAAGCCTTTTCCCTCGCCGGCGTCATTCGGACAAGCCCGCTATATGCTTGGTCGTTCGGGTCTATCGGCTGGGTGTAAACGTTCTTCGGCAGATTCACTTTGTTTTCATATCGCTCAATCGTCTTGCACCCCGCCAGACCGATCACGATCATCGCCAGTAACATTGTTCTCATAGTTCGCTCCTTACCATCTTGGTATCGTAGTTTGGTTCGTGGAAAGCTGCATTGCGACTTTCCTGGTCACTAGGTTCAGATAATATTGGTACCCCTGCGTTAGTTCGGCCATTCTAGCGTCGTCGCTACTGCCGATCAGGATCTCCAGGGCCGTTCCAAAAGCGACCACCGGTCCCCATTCAGGAAGCGTGACCTTGTCGCTCTCGGCTACCAAGGCCGTCGGCTTTGCGAATTGTTGCATTTCAATTATGAAAACGTCGTTGGGGATCGGTCTGGCGTACAGGATCTGCCCGTCGAGCAGGAGGGCTTCCGGCCGGCCTCTGTTACTATTGAATCCGTCGGTGTACGTGACCGTTACCGTTCCTCCCGTGCTCAGTGCGGTGGTCCCCGGTATGAACGTTCCGCCAGTATTGATTGCGGTCACAAAGCCCATGGCGGCGGCCTCAGTGCTCTCAGCGGGTATGTCCTGAACAGCCTGGGCCGCTGTATCGTAGCCGGTGGCGTTGTTATCGGCCGGTTGTATGGCAATCGTGCCGTCCGATTCGATTTGCAGCCGCCAGGCCCCGTATTTGCTCTGGGGGACGGTATCGCCCGACAATGCCGTTTCTGCCGTTACTTTCGAATACGAGTGAGGCTTGATTCTGTACGAAAAGGCAGCATTCGTCACCGCTGCGGTATTCGATATCCCGATTGATAGCGTTGGGGCCGTTAGTGTAAATGCCACGCCCGTCGTCTTTTCGTCGGGATACCTCGCAAAGAACGAACTCCGATCCTGGTAAAAGAAACCACTGCCACTACCGCCAAAGCCGGCATGACCGAACCAGAACGGCGAACTAAAAGATCCGCCCAGCGGCACGCCGTTAATAGTCGCCGGCTCTTCGAGGATAGCAACGTCTGAAGATACCGGATACTGGCCCGTGTCAGTCCCCGACGTCGCCTGGGAAAAGGTGCTCTTGAGTTCTTCCGGTTTGACTTCGTGCGGGAACCTGTTCAGGTAGAAATCGTTGATTGCGATTGTGAGTGCAGGGTCGGTGGGGTTGGAAGTTGACTTCTTGCCCGTCAACTCGCGCACCCCGTTGAACCCGTTACTTCTGATCTCTGCCAGTGTCCAGTCCATGCTCGTATCTCGTATTTCGTTTGTCAAATGCCGGGCGGCAATCCAGCAAGCCGCCCGGCCTGCACACTGATATCGTTTACAGCGTCCCGCCCGCCCCGGCGGCTACTGCGCCGGTGGAGTCGAGTGGTGTCCAGAATATGTGGAAGACAATCGTCCCTGCCGACAGTGCGTTGGTCTTCACTTCATATCCTATATCCTGGCCCTGACCCACAACTATCGTAGTGGCGTCAATCTGTGTCTGTGTGAGGATGGTTCTTGTCAACGTTGCATCCGTCCAGAGTTCACCCGCGACCATTACTCCGGCGCCGAGAGTGGAGGCGGCGATTATACTGGTCGACCCGACTTCGTCGCCGAGCTCTATAGTGCCAGTATTACTGACCGAGTCCACGCTTACCGTGCATTCGGGGATGATTATCATCCTGACAAGCCCGGTGACCGTTGCGATCTCATGAGAAGCAACGGTGCTCCACGTGCCCGTCGTATCGAATACCCCTGTCGAGACCGCCAGGTAATTTGGGCTGCTGAACGAAGCCGCTTGGGCTAATATAGCGTCAAGATCGGTATGGGCCAGGTCCAGCGACGCCTTAACGTTATCGTCCTGGGCGGCACCGTCGTCCGGGCCGGTGAAATCGCCGAGCAAGTCCACCAGACCCATATCCGCCGGCAGTACGCCCGGCTCGCCGTTGCCTGTAACTACCAGCCGCGTATCTTCACTGACCTGCAAGCCGCCCGCGTCCAGGATAGTCGCCTCGGCGTCGGAGATCAGAATACATGACTTGATTGTCCCTGTGTTACCCGTCCCATTCGCCTGGATCGCAAACTCGTCGGCATTCAGGCTATTGATTATACAGTTGTCGACGGTGAAATTCACCTGAGCGTTGCCGGCCGTCGGGATATCTATGACAGCCGTACTGGCGTCGACGTTAAATATCGAGTTGCTGACAATCACGTTTTCGTGGTCGAAGTCCAGAGTAAGCGCCGTCCCCAACCCTCCGTTCGGAGCGTGGAATATGCAGTTGTCGATTATCAAGTCGTTCGAATCGCCGTCGGCAAGCCCGACCGATATGCCCAAGTCCGCCTGGCCCACCGTATCGGCGAGCCTCAAGTAACAGTTGACGAACCGCACACCCACACCGCTCAGATTGATTGGGGTATTCACCGAGTCAACACCGGTCGCGTCGATCTGGAAATTGTCGAACGTCACATTGTCGGCGGTTACGTCTACCGTCGCCCCTGTATGCGACAATATGAACTTCGGCTGCAACCTTCCTGCGCCGAGCCCTTTAATGGTTACGCCGGCAACGTCGGCCGTCAGAACCGCCCCTGTCACTGACTGCGTCTCCGAGTAGCCTTCTCTGACAAGGATCGTGTCTTTATTGGTCAGGGCGGATATATCCATCGCACCCTCGACCGTCGCCTTTGCCGTTGTCCAGGTCTTACCGGTGAATGTATCGGCGCCGTTGGCGCTATCGACGTAATACGTCACCCCGGAACTGGAAGTCGCCCCCGTCTGCAGGACGGATACCTGGCTGTCCAGAGTCCCTATCCTGTCCCGTAGCAGGGTATCGAGTAGTCGGGAAGTCGATACATTTCGCCTGGTTATCGGGATCACCCCGAACGCCGGTGCGGCCATTAAGACCGCCAGTAGAATAATCGTTATACGCTTCATTACAAACCTCTCTTTCTATCAGTTAGAGTCTATTCACACTTTCATACCCTTTTCCCCTTTCACACCCTTCGCACTCTTCAAACCGTTTCCTCCCCGTCGTCTTTCGGCGGGTTCTTTGCGGCGGCCCTGTCCTGTGAGCGTTTGATCTTATCCAAGCGACCCTGCTCGGCGGCGGCCAGTGCATCTTCTTCGGCCTCGGCTTTGGCTTGCGCTCGCTCTTCTTCAGCCTTTTTCGCTGCTTTTTCTTCAGCGAGTTTGCGTTTGCCCTCGGCCTTCGCCTCGCGTTCGGCGTGGCGTTTATCGCGAATCTTGCCCGCGCCCTTTACTGGCCTGACCTCCGCTTCGAGGTCTGACACACGGCCCACCAATTCCTGGAGGATGTTTGCGAGACTCTTCGGATGCCCGCACATTTGACGTGTAATATTCGTTAACATCGTACTTTCTCCTTTCTTCTTATATACGAGTGAAGAGCCAATCCCTTCACACTGTCCCCTTCGCACCCTTCGCACCCTTCAAACCCTTCAAACCTTAGCAGTTAAAGCCGGCTGACAGTAAAGCGTCTGCGCTTCTTCTCCTGTACTACCATACTCTGGCCTTCGTCCTGACCCTCTTTGTACCTCTTTACCGGATAGGCTATCGACTCGAGGTGGACAACGACTGATTCGGCCAGTTCGTACTCGCCTCCGTCTCTCAACGGATACGAAATCGTCTGAAACCGAACCGTTGTGCCGTCCGGGCACTGCACCGAAGGGCGTCTGAAAGCGAACGACCATGGAACGTTCTCGTCTTCACTACCGACCAGGTCCAGATTAACAATCCGAACCCGTATCTTCGGGTCGAGAGGGACCTGCCATTCCTTCTTGGTTTTCCCTTTCGGCTCCTCAAGTGTCGCGACTGACCCTTCGTTTTGCTTGTCCTGCTCGGAAATATCTAGGTTTCCGCTGCTCGCAGGATTTGCAAGTTCGCCATCTATCTTCCTCTTTACCATCATTGTTCCTCAATACTGCTTACTGTGCTTAGTCATTAACCTATATCGCCGACGTCCTGTACCTCGGACTGGTCGCGCATCGCCACAATAAAGACTTCCTCGTCGTTCGTAAGCAGCGTTCCGCCCAGAGTGATACCGAGACCCTCGCCGGCAACCACGTCCTGTTCGCGGCATATCCACGTATTGGTCCCGTCGGAGACCGTTTCGCCCGGTACGATGGGCCAGTCGGGCTCCGTGCCGTAAACACCGGCGCTCGCCGTGCATTCGTACACGTAGTCGTTGTGCACCGACGGTCTGGTCACCGAACCGACTAGACTTGCCGTTCGGGCCGTGGGTTGCGCAGCGCCTGCGACGAAGTCCGGGTCGATGGTGACCGCTTCCTTTATCCCGGTCGCGGGGTTCTCAATCCGCGTTTGGACGATTTTGCTACCGTCGTAGGCACTGATACCCTTGGCGACGGTGTCCATGTATGTTTCGACCCCGTCGGCCCCGGTTCTCTTAATGCCGAATTCCGTGCTATCGGCTATACCCACCAGGGATTCCTGCATCTGTTTGCCGTACCAGCGATACGTGACGGGGTTCGTCCCTTCCATGACCGTCGCTTCGACGTAAGAAGGAATGAAACCTAGAATGAGGTTATAGTCGGCCGCGCCGCCAAACAACCTTCTTAATACCATGCTTTGTGCAATCATAATCTGCCTTTCGATAAAGGATTACCGTTTAACGTGTTACCGCATTTTTATGCCTATCACTGAAAAGCATAAAAAGCCCTTGACAAACCCTTCTCACTCTTCAAACCTTTACGTATCGCTTCTCTTCGTAACCTTCAAAATAATCACGTTCAGATCGTTGAGGATACGAGCCACGTTCATCAGTTTCCAGGCCATCGACTGACGCTGGTTCAACGGATCGGCCGCGCCTGCGGTTCCCCGTGCGTGGATGATCATCTTGGCGTTTGCCTTTTCAAGATCCACCACACCGTAGGCGTTGCGGGCGATGAACGGCAGGTAGTAATACGTTCCCGCCGTCGCCGGGAAGGCCGCCGTGGCCGAGCCCTGCTTATGGGCGATACTGGAGGCCAGGAATCGGGCCTCTTCAACACTACCCCGCTCGCTCATAACCACGCTTCTCTGCCCGGGGTACTCAGCAGTCGACAGGTATCCGGAGACCATCTTCAAGTCGGTATTGAGCTCGGTGTTCATCATAACCCAGTACGCTTCCTGGATAGGAGCCGTTCCTTGCCCCGTACTCGCTCCCACCATCGGAGCGACGGGAAGTGCGTCGGAGTTCTGCAATGTGTTCGTGACCTGGTTGATATCGACGTCGTTGAGCGCTGTTACTTCCGGCGTGCCCTGATCGGCTGTTATCGCCGAGGCGCTCGAGACCAGAACGTTCCTGGCCAGTTCGTCCACCGTTCTCATCATCTGGTCGTTGAGTTCGGAAGCTGCGGAGTTCAAAACGTTGTTCTCCGCCGTGAACTCCAGAACGTCGGTGATACTGACCCAATCCCCGTACTGACTGACCGTGGCCCGGATATCGGTTTTGGACAGTTGCTTACCGGGCGGTGTTACTCCCTCGGCCACTTCTTCGGTAGCCGTCGCAAGCTGTGCGTACCGGCGCCACACAACCGACTTTCCGTTACCGGACGGTAGCGAGAACCGCTGTGCGAACATTTCGTGAATCAATCTCGGCTTGTTACGAATCAGTAACAGCCTGAAAAAGTATGCGTTCACCGCCGGGGTGATTATACTTGTGCCTGTGATTCCCATGATATACTTCCCTTCTTGGGTTATACGTTAGCCCCGTTCCTTCTCGCGCGGGCTACGAAAGCCTCATCGGTCTCTGTTAGATACCGGTGCTGCTCACTTACTCCCGAGCCGCCACGCACCGTCAGTCCGGATTTTACCCGTTTTGCGTTGCGCACGGCCTCATCGATCACGTCTTCGCCTTCTGTGCTTTCTTGCTTTTGCACTTTCCCCGCCGCCGAGCGTGCGATTGCCAATGCGGCCATTTTCGGGTTGGCGCTCTTTATGATCTGGTCGAATAGTGCGGGGTTTTCTTTTATTGCCGCCGCCAGAGGCGGGGCAAACTGTCCCTTACGAGCTCCCTCGTTTGTTCCTACCATATCGACGTAATCAGGGTTCTGTTGATGGAACCTGATATCATCGATCTGGGCCTGATGGGTCCTCTGGACGTAATCAAGAGTCTTTCGGTGCTGCTCTACGGAAATAGAGTCGCTGCCTTCGTCACTGACGCCGGCCTCTTTGTAAATATCAAACTGCTCGAGAGGTTGGGGCTTCTGAGTATTGGCCTCTACAAGAGCGTTGTTCTGCTCCACGAGGTCCAGCCGGCTCGTCAGTTCGGCGTTTTTAGCAATAACTTCGTCCAGCCGCTCCTTGGGGACTGTCTGACCTTCGACGGCTCCGTCTGTCGCAGCGCCCTCGACCGCCTCTGCGGATGCAGCTCCCTCGGCCGCATCTGTGGCCGCCGGGGTTTCAATGCCTCCATCTTCCGCCGGTGCAGCAACTTCCAATATTGACGAGTCCACTTCCGATTCAACTATGATCTGTCCTTCGTTATCCATCAGTATTTCCTTTCGCCAGGTGCGGTTATCCACCTGATGCCGGCGGGCGAAGCCGACTGTCTTTTACGCCACAACCACGCGTTCAATTGGCTATTTTTTATTGACTATTGACTATTTGTCTTTCAACGCCGCTGTCACTGCTTTGTTCTTTTTCTCTAGGTGCTTCTGGGCACGTTCGAAGCGTTTCTTGTCTGCCCGGATCAACTTGGCGTTGACGAGAGTATCGGCGTCAAACTCGGCTTCGAAGTCGTCGTCTATCTTAGGCATTATTCCATTCCTCAATTCGCCAGGGGCATTCCTTTTGAACTATTCAACACGTCTTCGCTGATCTCCGCGTCTTTCGGGTCCTCGCCGCTCATTGTCACGGCTGGCGCGTCTTTGAAGAGTATCCACCCGTCGGGCTCTTCGTGCGTCAGTATTTCGCGCACATTGTCTACGTACCAACACATGGTCCCGATCATCTTCGGCGGCTTCTTCGCCCACGGGATAAGATTGGTCCGCAGCGCCGAGTGGTTGTTGGTCCATTGCGAATTGACCAATATCCAGTATGGATCTCTTCGGTGTGCGTTCTCCTGTACGCAGCGGGCAAGCTGCTTCTCGAAATCCTCGCACACGCCGGCTACTTTCTCCATGGCCTCGACCATCCTGAAGTCGCGCGGAGCGCATCGCCCCATATTCGACAGTTTCTTCCGAGTCTTAACCCTTGCAACCATAATACCCCTATCGTGTTACGAGTGCCGGTTTACTCGCGGCGGCTTTCTCTCGCTCTTGTTTCGCCTGGAAAAACTCCAATACCCGCATCAACCTGTTGAAGTCGACTTCCTCGAGGTTCTTATCGCCCTGTTGGATGTTCTGCTCGATCTCCTGGATCTCTTTGATGGCCTTGATCTGTGAAAGTGCCGCGTCCCCTTCGTGCTCCTGGACGTTGGCCCGGTTCTCTTCGGCTTGGGAAATGTCCTTATCGATCTTTGCCCTGCGCATCGAGTCGAGTAGTTTCTTCTCTTCCATCAGTTCGGCTTGCTGGGCGTTTTGCCGCTGCTCCGCTTCTTTGATCGCTTCGAGCAGCTTCGGGGCCAGGGGCGTCGGCCAATACGTCGCTATCCACGACCACGGGATTGGCATACCGTCAGCCTTCGCCTGCCTGAGCTCAACGAAGAAACTCTGTTTCTGCGTCTCTGTGTAAAGCCCTTCCTGCGGGACGATGTCGTATTTGGCCAGGTCCTGCTTGCGGAAGTCTGCATGCGCCGGCTCCCCGATGATCCTTTCGAACCTCTGCCGTGAATAGTTCGCCTGGATAGCCTTTACGGTCTTTCGACCGATCTGAGCCTTGGCCGCGCGGTTATGATCGAACAAGTCCTGGAGCGTTACCAACGAAAGCCCCGTCCTAAGCTTCATTACATACGTGGAGATCTGACCCTTAATCTCGTCGTTGCCCAACAACTGCTCGTTGACGCCGGAAATCGTATTTACAAAGGTCTGCAAGTCATTGTTCAACTGGAATAAACCCCCGGGGATGGGAGGGGCTTGGATGCGCCTGATTTTGTTTAACGCACCCGCCTTGAGTATTATAGCCTTACCACTTCCAGCCTTGTAAGCATCCTTGGGATTAACGAACGCATCTTCCTCCGCCTCGTATCCGCTGGTCGTCTGGGTATCGATAATGGTCAGGATCTGGCTCATTCGCTTACTGACTTCTCGCTGCGGGTCCCTGAGCGGCCTGATAATCCCCTGGAGCTTATCGCCCATATCGTCGTATTCCGGATACCAGAAACCCGCCTGCAGGACGTAGGGATAGTCGTCAATCCCGTTCGGGTCGTCGCCGCTGTGGACTTCATGATCGTTCACAAAGGCGCTGAACTTTACCGTATCGACGGTATCGGTAAAGCTCGTGAGTTTGGTGGGAGCTGAGTTGACCGCTGCCTGAAGGTCCGCCTTCTTACCCTGCCATTCGATTATTTCACCGGTCCCCTTATCGGCCAGGAATTGTGCTTGCCGAGTATTTCGCTCCCAGAAGGTCGAGTAGTTCGCCCGAGTCCCTTCCGGATCTCTGCCCTGCCCGAGATATGCCGAGAACGGTAACGACTGTCCCGGCCCGCCGGCGGCAGCTTCCTCTATCTCCGACTCCTTGCCCGGAATCAGCAGCTTGATGTCTTCGACGCTCATACCCTCATCGTGAGTGATGATATGATTGCAGTCGCTCAGATCCCGGCGAGTGAAGCCGGGGTCCAGTAGGAATGTGTTGTATGCCTTGCGGCCGTAATGAATGTCGCCCTGACGATCGAAGAACAGTTCCAGGAGGTTCGCGCCCGTTGTCAATGCGCCGAGCTCAAAGGCGTCGGACATTTCCTGGTATCCGCCGTTATTCTCCATAAGGTGCATTACAGCCGCCTGATACTGACTTGCAACGGGATTATCGCCGAGTTCCGCCGGCCCGATCCGCAGCGATAATCGGTTCTTCCGCTCGTACCCGGAAATCATCTTGACGATTCGACGGATAATGTTGAAGTTCAGAACCTCACGCCCCTCCTTGGCGAATTTCACCAGGTCGGCGCTGGTCCACGGGTTCTTAATGAAATACTTGAAGTCGGTGTGCGCCTCTGTGATCCATGGGAACCATAGATCGTAGGCGTTGTTGAAAGCCGCCTGGAACGTTTCCGTTCTCGCTAATACGAAATCCTTTTCGTTATCGCTTGCCATAATAAAAAAGGCCCGGTAAAACCGAATTTGAAAACTCTCGCAAAAGAGTACTCAAGTTCAAAGCTTCACCGGACCATTCGTTCAAACGAGTAGGGCCGCTTTACATTGACTATTGTCTATTTTCTATTCAATACACTTATCTCCCCCATGAGATTATAATGATTGGTTCGGGCATCGGGCTAATTGCGGCCGCCAACTGCTTGAATTGTCTACGTGTTGGGCTCATTGTGTTCTACGTACCAATCTGGGTTTAACATGAACTCTGAGCATTTTTAAGAAATACTCCCTCACGACCGGCGTATCTGGAACTACTCGCTTCTCTTTTCTCTTAGCACTCATACGTCGTCTTTCGTCGTTCGCCAGTGCAAGCCGCCTATCGCTTCCTTGAAAATAACGTCCATGATACGACCGCGGTGAATCGTCATTGTTCCGGTAAACTCAATCTTCCCGTGGTCCATTATTCTTGCTCTCTCTACCAAAGCCGCCTGCATCTTGTACAACGCTTCGTCGTCTGTCAAGACTATTTCGTTTTTTTCCAACATTTTTCCTCAGCTTCCTTGCCTTGATACTTGATATCCGGTTTGCACATATCCCTGATCTTTTCGTCTACAGCCTCAACGGCGCGGTCAAAGTAGGCCATCATTGCAGCGTCAAGGTCATGATACTCGTGATCGTCACTGGGGTCCATGGGCGTCGGCATGGTGAAGCAGGGCAACAGAATACCACCAAGAGCAGGATCGCAGCAGTGTTTCCCTCTCCTGTCGATGTGAGTGGCCGGCCTTTTGTGCGAAGCGCACCACCAAATTTCTTTTGCTTGTTCCATTGAGTCTACGCCTCCTTGCCTTACACGGTGTTGGGATCGAGTTCGCCTGGGACGCCTCTTTTATGTATGGTCACTTTTATATGGTAAATCTTAATGAACCTGTCGTCAACAGCGTTGCAGCTCTCTCGTAAACAATAGCTCGGACCGCCCGTTATCACCGGCACACTCCATTTGTGCCGCGTCCGGCAACATAACCGTTCAAGGGCTGGTCTCATCCCTGTGCCTCCCTGTACTCCTCATCTCTCAGTTCCGCCCTGTTCTGGTAGTCCTGTCGCTGCTCCTCTATTTCTTCCCACGCAAGACGGGCCCCACGTCCCATGCCTGCGTAGTAAGCCCCCACCATTCCAACAATTACCAGAATCAGACAACCCACACATATAGCAGTCATCACTATATTCGGCATACTCGCCTCCTTTCAAACCTAGACTTTTCAAATAAAAGCCCCCATCTATCCATTCTATGTCAGGGCTCGATATGCTGGCCTTCCAGCCTACTTTCTCGTCATATTCAATACGCGCTGCGAACTCTTTCATTTTGCAACGGCTTTTCACATCGTCCTCTACTCGCATCCTTTCCATCATTGATACCCGTATAAATAGCCCATCTCGCCTAAAATCGTGCGTGAAGAGCTTATATGGCATCCCATTTATGAAGACCTTAACCTCAATCATCCTTCTCACCTTTCGCACTATTCAAACCTTAGCAGTTACCTCTTAGCCTCATTCCATAGGTCCTCAACGTCCTGGGCCGTCATACTGCCGCCGCCCACCTTACCTTCGACGATGGCCTTACTGGCATACCTCATAGCGGCGGCGCCGTGGTCGTTGATCCCGTCCTTGTCCGGGGATCCGGTGTAGGCGATGTGGTCCTCCGTGCTCATCTGCTTATTGATCCGCTCGTGGAAGCCCCTTAATCGGTCTAACCCAACCGCACACAATGTCTTATCGAACCTGGCCCTGGTCAAGAATTTAACTGTCCGCTCGATACCCTCGATCTCAGTCCTCTCGACTTGTAACGCCACGGGGCGGCCGCAAGTGATGGCTAGGTCCTGCAGCGTTTCGAGTGCCGTCTGCCCTGTAATTACGCGGCCCGCGTTGTTGTCCATATCGCACGGGACTATGTTATCGCCGTAAATATAGCCACATTCACGCCTTAACTCGTCGAAATATCTCGCATAATCCTCAACTCCCAGACCCGAGTCCTCGTGGTACCTGATGAAATGAACGTCGTAGTCGAGCAACTGGAAGAACCAGAAAGCCGACGTGTAACCGGGATCTCGAACGATGTGAACTTGTTTGTGCGGGTCGGCATCCAAGTCACAGATACGACCCTTGCTCTCGAGGTCGTCCAGTTTCCTGCCGTAATAACTGCCGAGGGCCGCCTTTGCAGATATCGCCCCGAGCACTCTAACGGCGTATTCGTCGGAGTCCTCGCCGTAAGTCGTTCGGATATCACGTTCGTATTCCGTTCCGTACAGGCCCGGAATGTCGTTATTACTGTTAATGAAGTTCGGCGTGTCCTTGACGGATATCTGTAGCCGGTTCCAATTCGGACTTTTGAGCGCCGCTACGAATTCCCCCGTTGATGAGGTGGCGTTGCCGATCGCCAATACCCGCTTGAACGGCCCTCCCACGTGCTTAACCGCTTTCCATATCTCCGGTAGGATAGCAGCCGCTTCGTCCAGAATGAATAGGAAATGCGGTGAATGATAGCCCTGCAGCCTGGTTGCCTCACCTGTTACCGTGTCGGGCTTGGTGGCGACTCCAATTGCGAACCACCTGAGTCCGCTTTCCGGCTGCATATCGATCTGTAGCGTTGAGACCTTACCGCCCATGGGTATACGGGCGTTTGCGTGGGCCTCGCGCATCTCCCGCCAGAGTAACCCTTTCACCTGATCTTCGCTCGGCGCCGTTGTGACCACGATCGACGGTACGTAGCAATACAGAAACGTCAAAGCGATCCTGGCGGCCACATAAGTCTTCGAGACCCCATGTCCGGCGGAAACAGCTGTCTGAGGATTATCCCGCACGGATGCGCACACTCGCTCCATGCCCTCCCAGTAGTGCTCAGGCTTCACGTCGAGCGCGTTACGCATGAACCATCCGTAATCCTTACGCCCTAAAGCCGCTATCTCCTGAATTTGATCAGATATGCTCACGGCAAAACTGTCCCCAACGACCTTTCAATGGCTTCGATGATCTCTTCCACCATGCGGTTACTCTTAGATTGGCGGTATCGCTTGTCGATTATCTTCAATAACTTCTCGAATTGTGTTTGTTCGGCTGTTGTCATGGGAGGCACTTGAATCGCAGTTACAAGCCTATCGTTCAGTATTCTTGCCTGGACCGGGCATGACCAACTCGGATAATCCATACCGTTTTCCCTTCACACTCTTAACACCTTCACACTCTTCGCACATTGGTAGTTCACTTCGGCCTATCCTTCGATTTCAAAGCCTTCGCCATCGCCTCGGCGAACGTGTCGCCTTCCAGCACAACAGCTTCTTTCGATAGCCACCGGTCCTTTTTGGGGCCGACGTTGGCAACTATTATCTTTGCCGCTCCGAGGTCAACTTTATTCTTTCTTTTCTCGCCTACAACAACCAGTTTTTCGACTTTCCGCTTAGCGCATTCGATCTTAATCGCACGCCGTATCGTGGCTATAGTGTCCTTTTTCCCGAATTTGAGCTTCAAGTGCTTCTTTGCCCATTCGAGATAATCCGGCTTATTCCAACCGGCAGGCGGCGGCTTCGGCCCGACTATCCTGACCTCGAGCGTCTTTTCTCGCACGGGCATAGTTGCCATACTGATGATGTTGAGTTTTACCTTACCCGCCGTGGCTGCGTCAATGCCCTCCTGGCAAGCCTTTGCGAATTCCTCCTTGTAGTGCTTGCCCGACTGGTGTCGCCACTGGAGAATCGTTTCGTTGGTTACCCCGAGCAGTTTTGCGATCAGCCCCCATTTAGGCTCTCGGCGAGTGTTTATGATCCCAGCTTCGATTATGAGGAATTTAACCGTTTCAGCGAAAGAGTCTTTGTATTTACTGAGTGCAGCGGCCGGACTCTTTCGCTTCTTCTTTTTCGTCTTTTTCTTTGCCATCCGTGGCCCTTTATACCTGTTCTTTTGGAAAACTCCCAGCTAATTCAGATGCTTGTTGATGTCACCCAAGAATAAATACAAAATAGATTGCCCTCCTAACCCATTGTTCCATCGTCCTTTACAGAAATCTTACTCGTTTACCTACAGACTATTGTACTACCGCCGGTTCTGCCCTCGGTGAGAACAGGTTATCCACAGCCTCCATTTCCTGCAACTTCTTACTATCGCCGGTCTTAGCGTAGATCGCGGTTGTCGATACACTACTATGCCCGAGCTGCTCCTGAACGTACTGGATGTTGTTTTTATAATTGTATAAAGTTCGCGCAAACGTATGCCGCAAAGCGTGCGGATGCAGGTGCAAAACCCCCGATCGCCGAGCGATAGATTTTATACGGTAGTACAGGTTGGAATATGTGATCGGTTTGTGCTCCGAATTAGAGAACACAGGCCGCTTTTGATTTCTCTCAATTCGCTGATCCCAGCTATACCCTTCGATGTTTTCCTTGTCGGTTCCTCGCACTGCGTGCCTTCGCAACATCACTCCTATTTCCGGCCCGACAAAAACCGTTCTGGACTTGCACCCTTTCCCCTCCCGGACGTCGATCTGGCTTTTCCCGCGGTATATCCCCAGGTCCCGGACCTGCAGCGAACACAGTTCGCTCGCTCTAAGTCCCGTCCGCAGCAGTGTTTCGAATAGCATCACCTCCTGACCCTTATAAACAGCCCGGCACATCGCTATCTCTTCGTCGCTCAGGAAGTCTCGCGACTCCAACTGGTTCTTCTGGCGCCGCTTGGGCTGGTCCTTGCCCTTTTCGATTCTCGCCAGTATCCGGCAAACAAGCCGCCCGTACCAAAGTTTTTCCGCTTGAGTGCGATGGCCCTGGTCGTTCAGCTCCCGCGCGATCACGGCGTAGGGCGTGGGCTTTGGATTTCCCTCGCGGTCCACAACGCCTTTGCGCGCCCGCCGCTTCAAAAGAATAATCTCATGAACCGCCCGTTCGTCCCTGAAATACCCGTGCGGCTTCCTACCGACCTTTTTCATTGTCTATTTCCTACTGACTATTTTTCACCTTAGAGGTAGATATCCATAGTGGTGCAAGGCTTTTACGATAAGGCACAAGAGTAAGGCTATTGGGGCGTAGATTGCAAAGAAGATCATACACAACCTAAACCTGGCCTGGTCTCTTTCCTCCGGCGTCCTTTCGTCCCATCTATTCCAACTCATGGCGTTCGCACCTTTCTCACTCTTCAAACCATTCAGTTTTTTCAGACTCTTCACACTTTCTTTCCCCCAGACCCCCCAGCCACCACAACAACTTGCCGCACAGCCAATAATATACAGCCTTCATTCTGCTTATCTTCGCATTTTTCAAACCGTTTACTCCTTTCAAATATTCAAACCTTTCACACGTTCGCAGTTCTGAGTTGTTCGGGATTATCCATGTCATTAGCCCTTGCCGCCTGCGATATATACTTTGGTCTTGGGTGCGAGAACGGCCAAACTTCTTCCCAGGAACATCATCAACATGCGCTCGTATTCTTCATGCTTGTCGGCCAGATATAATTCCTGAAATAGTTCTCTCTCTTCTTTTGGCGACTGCAATTCTGGCACACAGCATGAGAAGTCTGGACAGCACGTACTTTTCTCATCCTCCTTGTCGCCCATGTGCCACGATTTACCTTCCACCCATTTTTCTAGTTGCTCCTTATAGGTCAACATCGTAAATCTCCCGAAAACAGTTAATCACATTGGTCCCATTACAAGCCCAGCATCGAGCATGTCTTGTTTTGCTTATGAAGGCACATTGGCAGTCGAAGCAGTACTGAGGAAAGAAGATCATTGCAGCATCCTTGCTCATATCACTCCTTCACAATCTTCTCAAACGTCACAACCCGTACCCACTCGTTCTTGTCGTCGCCGTGGAGGGAGTGCCAGCCATCAAAAAATGCTTCAAGCGGGGTGTCTGTCTGAAATCCCATGAATTCCCAGTGTCCACCTTCGTCAATATGTTTTACCAATGTCACGCCTTCTGCAATCGCATCATCCTCGCTGATATCCTGCAACCGCTCCACCCGAACCGCCGTCACCTTCAACCACTTGCGGGCCAGCGACTTGTACATGAACATGCCGGACGTTCGACCGAACCGATTCTTTCGCTTGAACCATCGCGTGAATTCATCGACTGTCAACCCAACCGAGAAGTCCTTGTAGTCTCTCTGGTATTTTCCCCATACGCGGTACGTATCCAAGTCGCCTTCGGTGATTTGATAAGGCTCTTTGATGTAGAGACGGTCGCCGACGGCGTAGGGGGCTCGAACTGTACGCCTCTCACAGTGGTCGTCTTCAAATACTACAGTCTCACATGAAGAACCACCGCTTAAAGAGCCTATAATTGTCCACCGATCCGGTTCTTTATTGATCTCTGCCAAGCCCGTCAGCCGCCGCGTCATGCCCTTGCGCCCTTCGTCAATGGCCGTAGTGTTGCCGGGCGTCATTAGGATTCCATGTTCTTTCATTTCGGGCGGTCCTTTTTGAGTCGCGTGATATAACCTTTCAGGCCTGCGATGGTTCTTCTGAGGTCAGTATTCTTTACCTGCTCTTCCTGCCACCATTGCTTGTACATAGCTCGCTCTCGTTCAAGACGGTCGCGGTCCGTGCACATTTTTTCTGTTGAGTCGGCTATGCGCAGCAATGCGCCGATTTTTATTTCTTCTTTCGTTGCAAGGTCCCCTCTTGTCGACCATGTTCTTTTTGCAGCTTCTCTGTGGTTCATTTCGCAGCCTCCGCGAACATCTTCATTTGCCCTGGAATATCGGCACAGGGTTTTTTCAGGAACATTCGGCATTGTTTTGCGAAGTGGTCCTCACCGGTCGGGATGAATTGCTCTAAAACCTTCTTCCAGAATCTACCCGCCGGCGTGTCTTTGCACTGGTCGTAATTGCCATCCATGTGTAAATCGATGATTGGGCATCCCCAGCTTTTAGGAACGTCCGGGTCTTCACGCCAGTTAATGCAGTGATCACAGTATTTGCTTTGATACTGCATCCCTTCGGATCCGTTTGAGAAGTACGCCATTATAAAGCTCCTATACCAAGCTCGATCGCAGCGGTCATTATCCGCTGAACCAACTTGCGCCGCATTTCCGTCACCTGTAATCGCCTGGCCTTATATTCTTTAAGCTCGTTGATTCTTCTATTCGACGATATCTGCCGCCATTCGAGCATTTGTCTCATTGTCATCCTCCGCTCGAGCTTACGGTCCCAGCTACGGTCCTTACCCTTGTACGCGAATAAGAATTTCCGCACCGCGTCCCACCCCTGCTCCGCCACCATGTCCTGCAGAACGGGCATAACAATCGCCGCATACGGTCTCAGATCTTCCGGCACAGCGGCCCTGATCTTCGCAATCAATAACCCTTTTCGATTTGGCATAAAATCTCCTTATTTCTTTGACAGGATTACAGAATTCATCTTTCTGGAATAACCTCACCAGCCGCGTCAACCCACACCTGGGCTGGTTGTGGAGTTTCCAATATACACCTCAACCACGCCCGCCCTTTGGGAGTGACTTCGTAACCGTTTTCACGCCCACTGCTTCCCGCACATGGCGCAAATATCCCGTCCCCAACGAACTGCGTGCATATACTATTGTACAAGTCGGCCGGATTACCTTCTAGTCCACCAGGGCCTGGGAAAGCGCCGTGTGAGCAATAATGGTGCAGTAAAATACTCAGTTCATGAGGCGTCATATACCTATCTCCTTTGATACCCTTCAAACCCTTCAAACTTTTCGCACCTTCGCAGTTAAAGATTCGGATCGGTCAATATCTCCGTCCACACTTCCAACTCGCCCGCCATCAACTCGAGCGTCGGCCGGCACGCATTGGGGTCCGTTCGGCAGTCTGCAAGCCCGTCCTGAACGGAGTCGTTGAACGCCTGGAACCTCACCGCGAGGTATTCGTCATGCGCCGGCGCACAGCCGGCTAAGACTATGCCGATTATCAACGCAAGTACAAACCAGCATATCACCGCCAGAGCGAGCCCAACCAACCAGTTCCGCGCCTTCATTCCAGCGCACGCCTTCGGTCTACTTCGATCCTTCATACGTCACTTCCCTTTCTCTAAACTTCATTCGCACCAACTCGCACCATCCGTGGAGTAGATCGCATTTCTTTTCTTTGTCACCTTCTGATATCGACATTGCACATCCAACCCTTAGTTCCTCAATATCGACTAAGAGCCTGATGAAATCCTGTATGTCCGCGGCCATATTCGCTACATCTTCCCTGGTTGCTGCGTCGGGGTTCACTGATAGCATATTAACGCGTTCCGGCCATGTCAGGTTGGTTCTTTCGGGTTTCTTTGTTTTTGTCACGTTCATCTCCATTTCTCGTACAAATGGTTATTATGGACCGCCGCCACACCGCCGCCGGCTATTCCAAGCCCGTAGAAGAATTCCCAGTCGTCTTCGAAGATCTCGCCGAGCCCGTACAACGTCAGCGTTACAAGGCCCTTGAACAGCCACACCTGGTCCCTACTCGGCCGATCGTCCAGGAGGGGATTGGCTTCCGTCCCCCCGATTCGGAGGTACTCGTTCGTCGTGTACCCGTCCGCCGCCTGGGCCGCCATCAGGCAAGCCAGGCCGATCTGTTTCCTCCTGGTCATCGGCGCACACCCCGCTAAAGTGACTGCAAGGAGGCACGCTATTATCACTGTATTCTTTTTCATCTTCTGTCCCTTTCGCACTTTTTAACTTTTAGCCACCGATTTTCACCCAGTACACAGAACACATCCGGACGCTCTATCTTCCAATTCTTTTATTTCTGCCTTGAGTTCGATTATCGTATCTTGCGACTGCGTCCATCCCTCCCTGAATATCGCATTTTCCTCCTGGAGGCGTTGCTCTCTTATCGATCCTCCCTTCCACAGCATCCATCCCGCCAGGCAACTCGCCGTCATTATCAGGAACACCCAACTCTGAATACCCGGCCAGTTGAACCATATCCAATACAGATTGCACGGCGCCCAAACAGCGAAGCACCATCGGTTCTTAAATGCGCTCAAAACAGCGCCAACAGCGCCCAGAATTACAAATATCAGACTCATCGATCGTCACCTTTCAAGCCTTTCTCACCCTTCGCACCTGCCGTCGCACCCGACAACTGCTTCAGGAAGTCGCTAATATCGTTCAGACAAGTGTTGTTGAATACACAGCCCGGTTGAAACGCTATCACCCATTGACGCCATTCTTCATAGTAAGTCACTTCCCCAAGCTGATCGCCGTGCCTCTTATTCTCACAGAACCACCGTTTTGCCTCTGGGTCTGAGTCCTCCACAAACCTTATGTACCTGTACGATGCTTTCATTTCGTTTCTCCCCCGATCTGCTTCGGTTTGATTACTCTGGATTCTACGTGCTTGCGTGGGCGATGCGGTGCGCAGTCTTCTGGGTTCATGCGGAGAAACGCCTCTGCTTGACCTGGGTTTGTCATCGCGAAGTGGAACAACCTTTCGCCCAATTCCCGTTGCCGTTTTTCGGCCTCAGTATCTTCCAGTCCAAGTATTTTACGTAGATCCGACATTCCGACTCCTTTGTCTAAAACACACCTGTTTCTGCGGCGTCCAGGAGATCCACAACTCCCGGCACGGCTCCTTCACGCAGCTTTTCGAGTACCCCAGGCACCCGATCTCGTTATACGGACAGGTCCGCTCGGGGATCCTTCCCGTTGCGGTCCTGCCCGTCCAAATATCTTCGTCTGTGAAGGTCTTCATGCCCGGCCTGAAATGCTGAATTGTTCGATTATCTTTAGGTGGACCGCGTTTACAATCTTGTCCTTGTCCATTGCGTCTATAATGTCCATCCTGTGCAGTTCCAAGTATGCCGCCGCCATCTCGCTGGCCACCGCACGGATCACAGCTTCTTTTATCCCTTCGGCCCTGTAGCCTGTACCGTCCGCTCGGAGTTCCTTAAAAGTAGCGGTGAATTTCCCGATCATACTTATCGAGGAATCATCAACTTTGCATTCACTCAGTTCGATATCCATTGCCGTATCCTTTGTCTTCTATAATATTTAAAAGATTAGTATTAGTAGTCATATACCCTGTGAAATTGGGAGTTCTTTTGTAAGCCCTTATCAATACTAGACATCTGATGTGGATAACCCGTAGGTTTGCGGTAAAGTCTTTTGTTAAATCTTTCATTTCTTGCATTAGGTCCTATTTTTCTGATAGTTTTGGCTCTACTTCTAATAGGTTATCCACATAAACTCACAGTTTTGCGCACAATTTGATATAAGTCCTTCTTTAGCCACAGATTACACGGATTTCACGGATAACACCCAGAGTCCATAGGCTAATCCAAGAGACGTTCATAATGATCAGCAGCGTTGCTACGACAGCAATACGTGCCTTTTTCCAAAGTTTCATCTTTCACACCTTTCAAACCTTCATCGTTAAAACCCCCGGGATACGGGCGGAACAACCGCCCTGCCCGATTGCGTCGAAAACCAAATTAACATAGTGGAAACTAACCAACTCATTTTCGTCGGGCTCCCGGGGTGGATGATATGCAAACTTTTCGTGGAAGTCGTCATAATGACAGGTCGGCCGATAATGGAAAACCGCACATGACACTACACACCATCCGGTAACTGATTCTATCTTGCATATTTGCTCTGACCGTCGTCTAACACCTCCACGACCTTACCCAGTCTCATTAAAGCATCCTCCAGCCCCTGGTAGCTCAACAGTGCGTTCCGCAGGGCGTTATCCGGGCCTATAGGCGTAACTTTCTTCGTCTCCGTATTTATCCCCGCCATCATGGCCGGATGATTCACGATCAACCCTCCCAATCGGTTGATCATCGTTAAAAGCTCATCCCTCATTTCGAAACAACACTCTTTCAGGTCCGCGGCGTCCGGCGATTCGGCTGGGCAAGTCTTTTTATACGGGCAGACCGGGCACATATCCGCCGCCTCGGGCCGCGGCGCAGCTCCCGTATTCTTTGCCATTTGTTCCGGCAACTGCTCCAGGCAGGTCTTTTCTTCATCGGGGCCGCCGTCTACCTTTTTCCCCAAAGTTCTTGCTTCCTTCTCTCTTGCGGCCTTTTCTTCCCGGGCCCGGTTCATCGCGCATTGACGCTCGGCAAAATCTCGCGTATGCTGAGGCGTGTCCTTCCAAAACTCATCTGCTTTTTCTTTCTCTTTCGCCTCTCCGGTTGTTTGCTCTGTTGGTTCAGGCATAATAGCTCCTTAAATCGTCGGGTTCGTAAACAATATCATCCTGCAACTCTCTCACCAGGGCGGTCAATCGTCGCCGGATAGCCTTGAAGTCCGGCTTGTCTCTCGGCAACACCTCTGGCTGGTTCAGGAACGCTTGTATCTTAGCCGCCCTGGCCGGCTTCATGGTATTGAGGAGCCTGGGCAGTACCAAACTCTCGAACCGCTCAGGGCTCACGTGAGGGGCGTTCTCGCAGCCGCGGTGTTCTTCCGGGCATAAGGTGATCCCAAAGTCGGTATCGAATTGGATTTCCCAATTGCCGCTTGATTTCAAAGCGATGTGGTGCGCCTCGGCGACAGGCTGGCCACACGACAGGCAATACGGACCCTGCAAGTGAACCGCCTCGTACCACAAAGCCTGGCATCGGAGTTCTACGCTACTCTTGGCCATGTTCAGCCTCCATATTCATATCCTCCAAAGCCTTTTGCGGGTAAACCAAATACAAAAGACCGCCAATCACCCAACGACCAATGGTCCGAAAAACGTGATAAATCAGAAATATGCTACTGAACATGGTAACCTCCTAGCTTCCTATAGGATCGCCGGCTGCGTCGCGGATGGGCTCTTGATGCGGATTGCCCTCTCCCGTGCCACCTGCCTGGGTGAAAAGACAAGCGCCTGTGCCGTCTGTGTTCTCTTCGATGAACGCCATCGTCAGCTTCTTCCTCGAGGGTTGTTTGGGTGGCTTAACTTCAATATCAGTCAATAGGGAAACCGCGCCGCTTTCCTTGCTATAAGCCATATCTATTTTAACAACGACACCGCTCTTTGCGTTTTCGCCGTGTTCTGAAACATGCTCTAGGAGTTTCTTCTCGGCGTCCTGAACTGCCTGCCCGATTCCCCTGACGAATTCGCCTCTCTCTATATTTCCCAATTCGACTGGTTCGTGTTTTGATGCCATTATTAATAACTCCTTTCCGCTCTTTATTGAATTATGTCTAGTTATTGTACGCCCAACAATTATGGCTTACACGCCCGACGCTCGCTTCGACCACTTCGCCAAGACCCTCGACAACCTCTTCCAGAATGAACGTCATTTCCTGGTGTTTGAGGACCTCGAGTTCCGGAGCGTCCGCCATAATTCTCGCTTCGGTCTGGCTCGCAATAACTGTTAGGTCGATCGTGAACGTCCGCTCCGGTCTCTGTATGTAGAGAGGAACTGTTGCTGTTATAGTGTCCGGCAGTTCGACCTCTTCAGTCCTGGGCGTGCCACTCTTGACCTCTGTTGTGCACATCACGCCGTTCGTATTGGTCTTACCGGATCCAATGCAAGCCGTCACTTTCGAGGATATCGTGATCTGCTGCATCGTGATCGCAAAGTCACGGCCCTCGTCTTCTGTCGCCCCCAGTCGTCGCCGATTTCGCTTCGCAAGCTCGGCAAATTGAGGTAATGGCATACGCTGATCCAGCATTTGTGACAGCAGCACAAACTCCGGGTGTCTTTCCGGCTTCAAGTATATCATTTCGAAACCGTCTTTCGCCTTATCGTCTAGCACCGCGACGATCCTGCAATCGGAAACGTCGGCAAGGACCAGGGTATTGTCCGTCTTGTTCTTTTTCAAGTAGTTCACAAACCCGGTCACTGTAAAGAATATATGCCCCCTCTTAGGCGACTCCATTCTCTCAGGCATTATCGGTGTCCGCGAAAGATTGACGGTGACGTTTTCCTTTCCATCGGCCAATACTTCCTTGGCGACTGAGATTGCATGGTTCTTACCAAGTTCAATATCACTTAGAAATCCTGTGATTGTGTTGTCTGACATAATTCAACTCCTTTTTTCTTAGGTTCGTCCCTTTTACCGTTCACACCTTCACACCTTTGTTTTTGTTTTTACGGGCCGGCCACGGCCACCGGCCCGATCTTTCTTTGAGGTGGTTAGTAACTTCTGTGCTTTTTTTTTGATAGTTTGGAGCAGGAATCTCCTTTCTTTTTCAAGCCGCAAGGCCGCTGTAATTTCCCTTGCCGTGACTGTCACTGTTATATTGTCAATTGTCGATTGACAATTGCTATTTTTGTCGCCGGGCTTCTCTCCCGGCTCGGATCATATTTGTACCCGCTACTGAATGCCTGATCTGGCCCCGCGATTACGTAAACGGGTTTACGGGCCGTGCCTTCTGCCGGAGTTGCGGCCATGCTCATTTCAGGACTCCTTTTCGTGACCCTGCCGACAAAGTAGAATATTGCGAACCCGCCTATGGCGGGGTAATCTCAAAAGCCAGCCTCTCGGCGTAAGTTCGTGTTCTGTCTTCTGTATTCTGTGTTCTGTCTTTAGATCGCCGGCTTTGAGGTGACGCCTGTTGTGTTGGTTTTTGCGTCCGGCCTTGCTGGGACAAGCCTACCGTAGGACACAACGTTCACGCCAGCCACGCTACTAATCCAACTTACGTCTTGGAGCTCCACAGGTCTCTTAGGTGCACACCGCCACCTCGTAGCCTGGCGATAATGATTCCCTGGCGGAGCGGAGTTTATCTCCGTGACTCTCCCTAGCTCACCGCCAGGTTAATACGGGCATGTGTCCGTCCAGTACCCGTTTTGCCTCTTCACTTTTCAAAGACCGTTACCTTCTCACCCTTTCAAGCTTCTGCTGGGTCTTGAGCTTCGTTATGTGGATTCACCGAGGGATTCTCTACGCTGCCGTTGTTCTGGATTTTTGCCCAAGACCAACTTTCCTTTCCCTTGACGTCAAGCACGAACTCTATCTCTGTCTCTGGTAGCTCTGGGTGACCCGTTGCCCGTAAAGTCTCTTGAACTGAGGCTGAAATATCGCGTTTCTGCTGCACTGAAAACATAACTCTGATCCTTTCCTTCACACCTTTCGAACTTTCAAACACTTGCAGTTAAAAAAGCCGCCGAAGCGGTGACCTTGCTCATGGATACCCGGGGTTCTTCGACGGCACTTTTGGATCGTTTGTACTTGGTATCAATGAGCATGTGACATTATAGCCGACGTGTCACATATATGTCAAGGGTAAAATATGGGCGTGTCACATATTTATTACAGGGGCGTTGTAACACTCTTGGGACACGGTACTTATGAGTAGTAGAAAAGTTCTTTTATTTTTCAAACGGAATACCGCGTCCCCTGCGGAGTATCGCGTTTTGAGGCAGTCCGTACTCGAATGGGAATAGTGGCAGTCGAGGTTCGAAGTAGTCCAGCCACTCGATAGGCTGCTCCGCTTTGAATTGCTTGTGCTTGAAGTGACAGCGCCGGCATACGTGCCGGCCGAACGGAACGTCGTTAGAGACGATCGGGAATTCCTCGATAACAATTGCAACGTGGGCGGGCTGGCCGCAGAGGCATTGTCTATTGTCTATTGACGATTGATTATTGCTCACGGCGGCCGCCGACGGTGATTTGATTGGTTGGAAGTTGTGTCATGACTGTGGTCTCGCGTAGAGTGCCGGCCGGATCCATCGTCTTTGTACGGGTTTCCATGCGGGGTCTGAGTTGCCATCCCAGAGCATGGCAAATGGCAGGAATCCGGCGTTGTAGACTTTTTCACACCTATCGGCAGCATCTTTCGTCGTGTCCCCTTCATAACCGATGAGGACGTAGGCATGTTTTCGACTTTGCGTGAAATCTGCCAGCAATTCTGTCGCTTTGTCCAGTTTCGCTATACCACTTACCCCGTCGAAAGCGACCCATATCTCGCGTAGTTTATGCTTCACCTGGAGTTCTTTCAAGGCATCTATGTGCCATTCTCTGAGGTAGTCCAGGTCTAGTCCGCCCGGGAACGATGCTGCAAGACGTTGCCTGTGCAGCATGTTGAAGACTTTTTTAATATGACTTGTCGAGCAAGCTAGGAGATTGTTGTCCTGGACCACCCAACCGTCGCGGATCGGCAGTTCTCTGATCTTGCCCTCACGTCCTTTAACGTAGCAGAAACTACAGCTCTTTGGGCAACCTCTCGATGTGATTGTCACACCTTCTTTGAGAAATCGCCCCGGCACAAACTCATTACCTGGGCTGTCAAACGCAGGTCCCCCAAGGCGAACATCATTACTCCTACGAGCCCAGGACCGCGAGAGTTCACGCCCTCGCCTGATGTCCCAGGTGAACGTCACAGATACCATTACCGGCAGGTCGGGCAGGTCGAAAAGCGGGGGCTCATCGAAGAAGGCAAGGTCGTCAGTTGGTGACCACTTGGTTTTTCGGGGGAAAACGCGGATAACCTTTTCATCTGTCATGTCCCGAATGATAGAACACAATAGAGAGTTGTCAATAGAAATTCGACAATTAAAAGGTGACGCCTTTCTCGCATACCCTTATATCAGGGTATCAGTCCGGCGCCTGGTCGGAGGTACCAACCATGTTTTCAGTGGTGGTCGTTTGCGTTAAACGCTCGGCGTTGGCAGACTGACCGCAGCCCTTCGACTTCGTCGCTGAGCGCCTTTATCACCGTGTCTTTGTCTTGCCCCTTCTGTGTGGCCTGCCGTTGGAAGATGATCGCCAGCCCCCCGACGACTGCGACTATACCGCCAACGATCTGAGCCGGTACGCCGAAGGCGAGAAGCGGCCCGTTGACTATGATTGCCAGGCCCATCCATGTGGTCTTCTGGCGGAGTGCTTTTAGAATCTTATCGCTCAATCCTGTCTCTTCCATCTTTATCCAGCGCCTCGTCTGCTTTGAATATTTCTTCGTCGATATCCTTGATTATTTCGTCGGCGGTTTTACGCAAGTCCTCTGCGTCGGCTTTCACGACCATTAGTTGCCTGATCCGTTCCGCCAGGGCGTTGCGCCATTTGCTCAGTTCTCTCATCATGGTTTCTTTAGTTCCTTGATCGCGTCCAGGACTGCCGTTTGCTTAACGTCGTAATCCTTAACAGCCTCTTTGATCCACACCATATCAGCTTCAGCCTTCGATGCGTGGTCGGCAAGATCCTCAATCTTTTCTCCGTGGATGTCAACGGTTTTTTCGACCGCCGTCACCCGGGCCTCTGTCCCCCCGAAAAACGTACCCCACGCGACAGCGCCGCCGACAAGCAAAGCCATTACCCAACCCCCTAATTTCAACCAACCTCTTACCTCGTCGCTGATACTCATAGATGTACCCTTCTCACCTTTCGCACTGTTCGCAGTTAATTAAACGGATCGTAAATATCCAGGAATTCATTCCTCTCGCCTTTTCTACTCCCCCCGCCGAACCACCAGTAATATTCCTCGCCGATGATTGGAATACTGCGGACGCTACGGTTGATCTCGCCTTTCTTAACGTCGCTCCATACCCCCTCGATCGCTTTGAACGGCGGCCCGAATTCCTCTCCGACAACAGCGCCGATCCTCCTGCGGTCGAGCGACTGCAGCCGCCACCTCGATAGGAAAAGATATTGCAGCATGTTATCGAGCACACTATCTGCCAGATCGAAGTCTTTACCCAGATACCAGTCCTTTATGAAGTCTTTTCCGACTCCGAAAGCCGTTAGTATCGCCAGCATTTTCGCCAGGTCGGCCATTGCCTCTAGTCTCTCCGACGGCGTGCCGGTCATTGTCTTTGTTGCTTTGTCCCTAAGTACGCTCATGCGCTTCAACGTGAACTGTCTCAGCATGTAGAGGATGCGCCAGTTGCCGCCGGCGGCGTAATATTCCGGCGTTTCTGTAATCGCCGACGGCTGCAGGTCGAGTATCTTCGAGAACATTAGGAACTTCACATTATCCGTCATGCGCTCGGCGGTCAGGTCGTTAATAACGTCTCTGGCATCGTCGCCGAAGACCCTCCTCATTTCCGAGACGAACTTCGCGTTGTTCGGGCTGTTCTTCGCCAGTCGGACCGATCGGGCGAGTTCGGTATTGAGCAGCGTCTGCTTACCGAATGTATCCACCGCCCTCATTGCGAACATTGCCTTATCCATAATCCCCTGCAGGCCCAAGTCTCGCATGTACTGGTTAATGTCACTTATACCTATATCTTCCAGGTTCAGTCCGTTGTTTTTCAGCAGCGCCTTATGGGCCGCGGGGATTGCGTTCAGATTGTCCCTATAGACACTGAGCCCCAGTTCTTCCAACTGGGTCAGGGCAACGGGAATATTCGCCAGGACGTCGACGTAAGCCAGCTTCACATAGTCCCGAGTCGCTCCGTTCAACCCTCTCGGTTCCATAATGGCTTTGAGCATATCGAATACCTGGGCCTGGTCCTCGAAGTCCAGGTCGAGTTGCAGTGCGAAGTATCCTATCGAGTCTTCCAGTTTCTGGTTCTTGTGCTTCTCGAGCTCTTCGTGGATCTCGCGGAGTTTTTCCGCCGCCCTCGCCAGGGTGCTCTTATGCTTTTCCAGCGTGACCGGCTTGGTGATTCCCGTCCTGGCCTGGGTTTTGTGCAGTCTGGTCCGCAACCGACTCTCCTGGGCTCGGAGCTTTGCAATTTCGGAAGTCTGCTTCCCGAAGAATTCTCGCGTCGTGATCGACTGGATCATGTCCTGGATGTACATTTCCAACGACTCGTCGAGTTCGAAGTAGAAGTTCTCAATGCTCCGATCGAATTCCTCGATCGATCTATCCTTAACGACACCCGGCCGCGACAGACTCACTCCCCCAACTCTAAAGCCGCGGAGTAGAGTATTGACGACTTGCGTCACTTCATTATCGCTGAGTGGCCGCCCGCCCGCCTGCTCCTGACGCTTGCGGATGGCATCTGAGAATGCCGAATGCTTATCCGATGTATCGAGGAACCGCAATAGCCCTTTCAAGTCTTTGACTCGGCGGGGGAAGTGGTCACCCCGGTACAGAATCTCCAATCCGACTTCGTTACCCGCTTCGTGAATGGCGTCCAGAACGTCTCTGAGTGCCTGATATTCTTCCTGAAGGTTGTATTTTTCTACAAGCCTCTCGGTTTCCGCTCGCCAGTTATTGTTCAAAGCATATTTCAAGTCGCGGGCGTCGTCGCCTTTGATCTTTTTTATGCCTTTAATGAACGGCGCCGTCTGCTCGAGCAGTTGGGTCGTTCTGGTATCGACGTCGAAAACATACCTTCTGACCTTGCTCATCAGTAGCGGGTGGATCTTTTCCAGCCGGGCGCTCATCGCCTCTACCCGTCTATCGAATCCGAGAAGGTACTCTTGCGCCTTGCGGCTGAGTGCCTCCCTGAGCGATGTTTTCTCCCGAGTCCTGAATTCCAGCTTCGCCTCTTCACTGAACCGCTTTGCCGCGCCCTTAGTCTCCGGAACCGCCGGCCTGACAAGTTCCTCCTCCGGTAACGGTCTGAGATCCGGTCTAAGGAATGGAGTCGTATCTTTCAGCTTGATCCTGAGCCGAGCCTTGGATACCTTCGGCTTCCTGGCCGCCTTCAGGCGAGCAGCCTTGGCCTTTACCCGGGCCCTCTTCTCAGCCTCCCGCTGAATGTCGCCGGGCTTTCTTTCGAACTGGACCTTGGCAGCTTTGGCGTCTGCAACCGTGGCAGTCCCCTCTGCTATTTCAAAGAATATCTGCTCGTGTGTCCTGAATCCCGCTCCTGTCAAGGCGGATTTGATCTGCCTCAAGAACCTCATCAGCTTCTCGAAGATGAACTTAATCTGGCCCTTTTGCGTGGCTTTGTCCTGGGCGTACTCACCGAATGCCGCCGCTTCAGCCTCTTCGTTTGCGAAATTACGAGCTAGAATGTCGTGGTCCCTCGCCGTCAGTCTCGGTCTGATGACGTGGTAGCCCTCGTGGTAGCCCGTCTGAGAGTCCGCGCCGTTTGCCAGGAGGATTATCTGTCGATCGCTCGTTGTCAGTGCAGCGCCGGTGGGTTTTCCCCTGACTTCGAATGGAACGTCGTCGTCCGGTTTTTCCGGCAGGTGATCGGCCAGGGTCGCTTCGTCGATGATCTCGACCTGCTCGATGTGAACGTCGATGCCGTTGGCTTCCAGTACCGCCTTAGCCGCCCCCTCTGCGTCGCTGACGTCCTCGGCTTCCACCTGCTGCTCGGCCAGCCTGTCGATCTCTTCGTCTGACTCGGCGTCTGTGAGGCTCTGCAAGCGTACTATCTGATCCCCGTCGATCATATCGTCGATAAGCCCGGATCGCTTGATATTGAATCGATCACCGACGTCAAGGATCATATCGTTGATTTCTTCCTTGGTCGAGCCGTTGTGGAGCATTCTGAACTTATTCACCATCATTTCGACGAACGGTTCGCCCTGCTCCGCTGCTGTGTCCATCGCCCGGCTATTCAGACGTCTGCTACCCGGCTCCGGCTTCTTGCCCTCCAACGCCTGTTTCACACGCTCTGCGAACTCTGTGAGGTCCAGATGCCCCTCCGTGCCCTGAGTCCTTTCGAATCCCGCCTGAACGGCTACGTCCCAACTGATGGCTTGACCGCCGTTTTTCACAAGGTCTGAACGGTCGAATGTAAACATCTTCTTCAAAGCCGTCCTGATCCTGCCCTTGGGAACGGATTGAATCACCTGGTCGATTTCACCTTGACCCGACTTTTCCACAAAGTAGAAACCAACGTCGATTTCACGCTCGGTAACGTCCTGGCCTTCCAACGCGGTTTGGTAGATTTCACTTTGAAGGATATTCGTTGCAGTCTGACCCTTAATCCGAGCCCGCCGCGACTTCGAAAGCCCCGTCAACTCTTCCTCAGTCCGCTCCTGGGTAGTAGCCGCCGGCGTACCCTCGGTCAGTCCCAATTCCTCGGCGACCTCCGCCTCGATCATCTTTTGAACAGTGGATTTAGCAGATTCTGCAACGCCGCGGGGTTGGCTTAGGAGTTCTCTGTGTTCTGATGCAAGAAATTCCGGCTGGAACTTGAACAAATTCGGACTCGGCTTGCCTTCCACTGTTATTGTTGAAGCTGAGAAGTTGCGGTCCCATGCCTTCGCGTAGGTTTCTGGGCTGTTCGCCGCTCTCGCAAGCTTAATACGTTCTTTTGACCTGTCAATTTGCGATTGTATACCACGCCGTTTTTCAGCATTGCCCTTTTTGCGACCCTGTACCTTATCAAGTCTCGCCTGCAATTTCGTCAACTCAGCCTGTTGCTGTGCGATTATTCGTCGCATCAGGATTGTGGGCCTCTCTCTGACGAACTCTTCCTCTGTCATTTCCTCTGGCGGCTTTTCTTCCCCCTCCGGTATCACCTGCTGACCGGGAATGTCGGGTTCGGTGACTGGTTGTTCTACCGGCGGTTCCGGGACAAACTGATCGATGCGTTTCTGCTCCAGGAAAGCCTCGGCCCCGGGCAGGTCGGTGTACTTCTCAACCAGGGCGACGGGTGGCTCGGCGCCATCCTCGAGCATGGCCTGCACGATCTCTTTCTCAGACGCCTCGGGGATATTCTGCGTGTAAAGCTCAAACTCATCGCGGGCCTCCAAGGCTTCTTCTTCAACCTTCGCACCCTTCTCACCTTCAAACACTTGTTGTTCAGCGGTTTCCCTCACCGCCTCGGTCGCAATGCGTTCCTCAGTCCGTTCATCTCGCAACGCCTCCGTCATATCGTCCAGTTGCTGGTTAAGTTGTGCCTCTTCGGCGTCCGCGGCAACGTCGGCTCTATCCGCTTCGGCCTCGCCGGCGGCAACGTCGGCTCTGAACTGCTCTTGCAAGGCCGGTCTGACTTCTTCCGCTGTGATCTGGTCGGGCCGCTGGATCCCCGCCTCTTCCAGTCCTTCGTTCAGTCTATCCAACCGGTCCTGGACCACCTCTGCGGTCTGTTTACCCTCCTTGAACGACTTTACCGCCGCTCGCAAGAGATCTGATCGCCTACTGACGAACTTCGTACCGGCGCCCGCTTCGATGGCCGCTTGTGATTTTTCTACGAGATCTATTGACTTTCTCTGGCCGAGGATATCTTCCAGTTCCGTTATCTGGGCGATGATCTCACTTTTTTTTTGACCTGCGGGGGCCTCTCCGAGCGTGTCTCTGAGAAATTTCACCTGTGCTTCGAGTTGTTCCAGCGACATACCAGCCGCTCCGCCGGCTCGGTTAAACGCCTGCACGGCTTCGGCGCCGCCAACGGCCGCCGCCGCGTCTGCCTCTCGCCTGAAGTCCCGCTGAGGTTCGGCCGCACCAAGAGCCCTGGCCGCCCCGAACCTGACAACTCCCGGCACTGCAAAAGCCGCCGCCATTACTGGGAGGTTCTCAATATCCCTTTCGATTGCGGCGTTGAGTCTTTCCAGCGGCCCGGCGTCTTTGCCGGCGCCGAAGTCGTCTATATCGAATACCGCCCTGAGTCCATCGCCCAGGAATTCTTCACCGATCTCACCCAAAACGCCGTTAAAGCCGGTCGCTGTGCCTATTTCCGTACTGAAGTCCGCTGCGGTTTTGACTTTATTCGCCGGCAGTGCAAGCCACTTCTTCTGAATCTTCGGTAGTAACTTGCCCAGAAACGGTGTTTTCTGCAGCGCCTTACCCAGAAATGGTGCTGCCGCCTGCAATCCCTCTCCCGATTGCTCGCTGAGAATCTCGATATAATGATCGCCGAGACCCTTAACCACAGACGTCCACGGTTCCTCTCCCGGTCCCTGGATACTGATCTCGCCTTCCGGACCGTATGTTATGCCTTTGGGCAACTGCCGTTTCAGGACCGACTCAACACCCCTTTGAGGCAAACCTGCCGATCTCAAAGCCGCCCCGCTGAGGAAAGCCGTCGTTCCGATAGCCGCTCTTCCCGCCAATGACGTAGCCCGGTCTTTCAGAAGTCTCTTACCGATTTGCTTGGCAGTACCCTCGCCGAGCTTCTTCAACCCGCCCGTTGCGAGAAATTCAATCATGAACGCCGGCATATCGCCGACGATCCGACCAACCTGCCCGGCGGTTGTGTATTGGCGATTGACCTGCTCTAGGTAGTTTTCCACCTGTTGCAGGTCTTTTGTTCTCAAAGCGTCTGCCTGCTCTTGGATATTCTGCGGTTGCCCCGGCCCTGCTGTTAGCGCAGCCGCCTGAGCGTTGATTGCGGCGCTTCTGAAATATTCTTCCGGATCGTTCCTGCTCAATCTCCGAGACGATTGTATCACTCCCGCGAATCGCCCGCCTTGAATAACGCCGCCGAGGAAAGGAATCTTCGTTTCCGGATCTTCGGCAAGTGCACGCCAGAATCCGCGGCCGCTTTCGGTCCCTGTCCGTTTCTCCAGAATCTCGGCGAACATGCCCGGCGGGGCCGGTTGCGGTTGAGTTGGAATTCCCGTTGCCGTTCGCGCCAGTAGCGAGTCGCTCGGCGCCGCCGTCTGCCCGGGTGTAATAGCAATCCCCGGCGCCCGCCCCGGCCGAAGGGTGGGTTCCGTGATCGGGGCGTTCTTTACCTCTACTATGCCTGAGAACAGCCCCATTATCGACGCCCTCTCAGTATTGCGATTGCCTGCTGATAGTCCGAACGTGCGTTTGCGATTGCCTGCGCGTCGCCGGATTTCTGCGCATCGAAGAATCGACGCTGTATCTCGAGGAGTTCGTTTTGACTGGCCCCGTCCAGACCCTGTGCGAGCTCCGCCAGTTCTTGAAATGTTATCCCTTCCGGTAGTGTTTTGCTCAATTCCTCGCCAAGTGGCCGCCTGACGCTCGGATCTTCCACGTCGTCTATCTTGGCGGTTCCGAACATTTCCTTTTTGAGTTTTTGAACTTCACTACTCGTCGGGTCCCATTGGATTTCACTATCTTCTTTTGATCGTCCGACAAGTGCCGAGTTCCACATCTGCCATAGTTGTATCCGTTGCGGCCGGCTGAGGTTTTCCCAACCGACGGTCGGATCCTCTTGTAAGGCTTTCCACTCCTCGATGAACTTTGATTGCTTGCGACCTTTTATGCCTGGCGAAAACTCAGTTTTCACATTATCTATGCGACTGACGATATCGCCGCCGAACAAAGATCGTTCACCCGCTGTAAAGCCCTTTCCCACCCCCGGCTCAGTGATCGCCGCCGCGCGGGCCCCTGATTCTAACGTCTGGGCCTTTCGCAATTGACTTTCACGGGTCAACCTCCGCCGCTCCAGCCGCAACGTCTTACCGGCGGGGTCGGCTATTTCTTCGTTTGCCTGCCTGAGCACCAACGTCCCCGTAAGTTCCTGGCCGAACGGAGTACGGGCTGACGGCGGGGCCCCCTCCATGCCGCCATCCACCCATTGCTTGATCGCAGCGACGTCGTCGTTCTGGTCCCTTTGCTCTAATGGTTGGAACAGACCCTGACCGAATGCGTGAGCCGCGGGAGCGAGTGCTCTGCCCGCAATGCTCAGCGCGTCCGTGTTGGGATCGAACGGTATATTTACGAATCCACCATTTGCCATGATTTTCTCCTATTCACCGCCATCGAATAGACTCTTACCGAGGGCACCTCCCAACGCGCCGCCCGCTGGACCCAGGAACGCACCTCCCACCGTTCCAAGAAAACCACCGAGTCCCGGTCCTTGCTGCTCCTGAACGATTGTCTTGCCCGGTACGTTAAACGCCGTCGGTAGCAGGTTCAGGAACGGATTATTGAAATCTCGCGTGCGTAGGAACTCCTGGAAACCCGCTTCGCCCTGCTCGCCTTGTATTCCCCGCTGGATCCCGCCGATATCGAGTAAACTGGCCAGTGGCCCCAGTCCGAGTATTTCACCCTGGCCGGCGACCTGCCCGGGAAGTTGCGCCAGATTCGTTGCGGCGCCCACGCCCTGCAACTGCCTGTTCTTATTCGCCTGGTCCGTCTCGAAGAGCAGCTTGGCAAGTTGAGCGTTCAACTGCGTACCCGCCTCCCCGGCCGCCCGGCCCAGGCTTCGACCGAACGCCCCGCCTCCTGTCGCTCCCGCCGAGCCCGCCCCTGCGAATCGCTCCGATACACCTCTCAGTAATCGGTTGATATTCCCCTGCGCGGGATCAACGAAGCCCGTCTGGAAGAGTCGGTTCACTGCTTCCAGGTCCTGTGGTCCGAGTATCCCACTGAGCGCTTGTTCCGCCTGGCCCGTTACGCGGCCGGCTGTCCCCGGATCCAGACCTGCCGTTTGCTGAGCTCCGAATTGCTGACCGCCCGATGCTATCGGGGTCAGACCCCGAGCAACGTCGAAGCCGGCTGTTTGCAGCCCGGATGCTCCCGGCACTCTCTCACCGCCGAACCGCTCCACTCCCTGGCCGAGCTGCTCGCCGAGCAGTTGGTTTAACTGCTGCTGCAACGGCCGTATTTCCGCGAATGGATCTACCGTCTTTGTCTTCGACCCGCCGCCGCCGAGGAACCGCCAGGAATGCGTCGGCCGGCTAAGCCTCTGCGTCCGAATCTGGATCTGTTTCGCCCACATTGTCAATCTCCATTATGATCATCTTCGATCGCTTCCAGCCCGCTCGCTCGTAAGCTCTCGGCTTTGCAGTGTTCATTCTTATCTTGCCCTTGCACCGCGGGTCAACGTCAAGACCAAAAAGATAATCTGTTATGAGCTTCCTGGACCCGCCTTGATATGCCTTTTCCACCGACGCCAGTTGCACGTAGATTAGTTCTTCGACGATATCGAACTCCGCCCATAAGATCCCGTGGATCTTGGTATTGGAGTCCACCATTACGGCTACGTGGACCAGAATGTTCGGCACAAGCACCATTTCCCCGCCCTTCGACTCGAACCGGTTCAGCATGTGCTTACCGTACTTGATCAAATTATCCACGTGCGCGGGCTCGAGACTCTCAACCTGCTCGAAGAGCTTCCGCGGTATCAGATCGAACACGTTCGGATCGATTACTCGTATAAATCTCAGTTGCTCTTTTTCTGTTCCCATTACCGTTCAAACCTTTCACACAGTTTTTACCTTCACACCCTTCAAACCCTTCGCACCGGTTTCACCCTTCTCACCCTTCGCACCAATCGCAATTTTCGCACTTCGTTTTTCTACTTCTCTCCTCGCACTTCGCAAGCCGTCCCTTCTGTATTGAATACTCGCGTTAATCTTCAATGACTTTATATGCTGATAGCACCTACCCCAGGCCTCGTTCGGGGTGTTTCCCACTCCCGCTGCCACGCCGAGCAACCCGTCCGCCCCTGCCGATACCCACTTGCCGTTTACCCTGGCGACGTCTTGCGCCCAGAACCACGGCAGTTTCGATAGGTCGCTTTCGATTTCGACCTGCTGACCTTCGATATTCAAGTAAGGATACGGACCGATCGTTACCCGCTGACTGGCCACACATCCTTCTTTAAACTTTACATCCCCATCAGTGAATAGCTCCGTCCAATCACCGTCGATCAGACTCAGCATACCGTATATCGCGTCGGCGTTCGGCCGGCCGCACGGCCTTGCGGGATTGTGACTCATGAGCGATCCCTGGCACGCCACGTCCGGCCCCAGATCTCCGTCCATCAGGTGCTGGTTTTGGATGGTACTGAAGCCGCCGAGTATTGCATTGAGGTCCAGTTGATTCTTGTGGTCCATAGCCTTGACGACTCGCTGGTTAATGCTGTGCAGGTCTTCATCCCAAACAACAAGATCGGCCGAATCGACCAATCCGAACACGGCAACTTCAGGCACTTCAGGCAGAATACCTTGATAGCACTTCCTGTATTGTTTTTCCGCAATAAAAACGGCAACCTCGAATCCCATACGGCGCATTCGCCATGCAATCGGCAGCGACGCTCCCGTTTCACTGTAAAACAGGATTTTCGGTCTGCTGTTCATGCCGACTTCCTCCAGGAGAGAAATATTCCAACCAATCCGAGTATGAAAATCCATTGCAAAGCTGTCGTTATAACGATAACTTGCGTGTGCTCTTCGGCGGGCGCGGCTTCTGGTTCAAACGCAACCACCGAAGTGCCTAGAGACCATTCTTCTACGCCGTTAACGATAACTACTGAATTGCCCATCATCCATTCTGATGTAGCATTCACTAAGGAGCAAGTCAGAAGAACTAAGAGTATAACTGTCTTTTTCATGTTAAGTCTCCGATACAACAGGTAGAATATCAACCCAGACTTCCTCGGCATAATCCACGCCGTCTGTTTCAGTTAGGAAAAACTTCATATAGACCCATCCGGTCTTTAGTGGTGTAAAATTACCGGAGGTTAAAGCGTGTACGCCGGTCGTCCAGTCGGCGACATTACTTAATGTCTCGGTAGAAAATATCTCCGTCCGTGTCGCATCCCCGGCCCCCGCTTCGCTCAAGTAACTAAACGACACGTACACGTCGCCGCCTTCGCCGCCACTGTCAATCGGGATGTCCCATGCAGTTCCTACTCGGGCATATACCGAAATATCTAATTGTGTCGAAGCCGTCGCCCAGAACTGGGAAAAACCTATCAATCTATCGCCATGCAAAAGTGGCTGATTCACACCACAAGCAGCGTTGGGAGTTAGCACTGTATACGAATCGGCCCCGCCACCCCTCGCAGATGCCGTATCTCTTACTATAATTCCTTGGGGGTATCTGCGTTCCTGTGATTCAAATACACCGTCGTTATCTTCGGAGAATATACTAATGCCGTCACCGGTCTCGTAGGTTTCCGTTCCAAATGTGACGTTGCGTAAAATAATGTCGCCGCCGTTAAGGGCTCTTAGAGTCGTCGTATCGAACGCATTTGTCCCAGCCATCGTGGTGTCGATAATTTCTATACATCCTGCATTCACTACGTATGCGCCGTAAGTAGACCCACCGGCCGACCCTGCGTCAATTGAAGAGTTTTTAACAATTAACAACCCTCCGTCTTGCGATTGAATAGATACACCCTCGCAATCCCGAAAAGTGCAGTTGTCAAGCATCGCCTTACCACCACTCACGCGGACACCCTCTATAGAAGTCGTGGCTCCGTCTCGTATCGTGCAATCGACAAGCATGAACCCGTCACCCTTGTACGCGCTGCCTATTGATACTGCGCCGTTGCCGTCGGCGGATTGCCGAATATCCAACCGAGTCAACTTCCAGAAGTCGTCCCCGGAAGCGGCGATGTTAAAAGACCCATTTTCAAAATCTATTATAGGTAAAACATCCGAAGCATCGACCCACGGATCGTTCGTGACCGAGTCACATCCTATCAATTCGATAAGAAGATCGACCGACCCATCGGATAGAAAGCTAATATCAACAGCCTCGGTCCCTTGGAGCCAAATTCCTCCCTTATCACCTGCTCTGAGAAAACCATCATCACCGGCGGTTCTTGCTTCCGTCGTGTACTTGGTAATCGTCTTCCATGCAGATAATAGATAGTAAGTATCTCCGGTGGTCTGGCCTGCAATCGACCCTACCAGTGTGATCGTATCGGTTCCGTCGTCAAAGGCATCCACGAACCCCCCCAGGCTCCTAGTGACGTTCCATACGAAATCGCCACCACTCGCCGCGTTGTCGGTTATTGGCAGTCCGTCCAACTCTGCATCGACTACAGTGGTAGTGTTCGTTCCGCCGTCCGCTGTGAAGTTTCCCTGCTTCTTTCCTAATGCAGTGTCTATTCCATTCGTATAGTCCATATAATAATTGTCTTGGCTGTAGGCTACACCAATCAAGAATAGAAATAGAATGATCTTCTTTAACATGATTCTCCTTAGTTAACATCTGCATTAAAATAACCTTGAATGCGGACTTTGATATAATCGTCGTCATGCGCGGAATTATCGAACCCGATTATCTGCCCGTCGCCGACCGTCGTTACGTCGATGTCACCGGAAGCCACGACGTTATAGAACAATGCCGTTCCGTCGGTGCTGATTGTCACTGCTTCAATTGTCGTCGGGTTCGCGCCGTCTGCGTCGCGTCTGACAAGCGTATACGCCGCATCGTCAGTTCCGGAATACGACCGCAATTCAGTGATGATGAAATCAAACCCGCTATCATTCTCCCAGATCGTCACAAACGTGCTGTTTGCCAGATTATCCGGCTCCATGACTGTGAATTGTGCCGGCTTCTTTTTTGAGCCCACCGCCACTTGGTTAGTTCCGTCCCAGCCTCTCAATGTATTGTCGTCGGTGTCCCAGGATATCTCGCCGTCGGCGTCCACGTCGGGATCGGTGCCGTTGACTATTTCGGTACTTGTCGCTGCTCCGAAGTCCATTACTCCCGTGGATGTTATTCCCGTTCCACCAGTAATAGCTCCACCAGTGACTGACAACGTACCGTCTGTAAGCGTCGTGGCCGTCAAGCTATTGATTCCGGTAGTATCGGAGCTGCCATCCAGGACAACGGCCTTGGAAGCCGCCGCCGTGCCTGGGGTGATACCGTCTAACTGTTCAAGATCGGACTCTGACATATCGGCTGCGCCGATGATAAAGGAGCCCGTTGCAGTAATTGCGCCGGATGAACTCACCGTGCCGTCCGTATGGAGAACCCATTGGTCCGCATTTAAGACACCGCCGTCCGCTACCCTGAAGACCATCTTGTAGTCTTCCTGTCCGTTAATCACTGTAGCCGTTGCAATTACTTCGATGTCCCCACCAATGACATCGGCCGCCACACTGTTGTCGTCTCCAAAGAACCCAATGCGCCCAATGACGGTAGTGTCTATGATTACAGCATCGTCCGGTTGCTCTTGAATTTGGAGCCCGCCTTCTGTGATATCAACTCTGTCGGCGGGATCATCCGTCCCAATCCCCAGTCCGGTCGCGTCTAGTCGCATAGATTCCGATGCACCCAGACTCCATGCAAGTTCGTCGGCAATTGGGGACCACATACCAGTATCCAAGTCGCCTGTAAACGTATGGCTCGGTGTTCCTTCAGCGCCGAGACTCGTAATTATATCCGTGCCGCTTACCGTCAATGTTGCTGACAGTGCCCCCGTCACATCCATTGCCGCCGAACTGTACGCAACGGCTACGTTCGTCCCCGTATTGGCATACGTGTGAGTCAGCGTAGCGTCCGTGGCATCGCCAAACTGGAAGGCTGGGCCGGATTCCAGAATAGACGTTCCTGTCCATGTGATTGTACCATCGTGCGCGGCGGTAACACCCGTAATTCCAACTCCACCGCCTACGAATTCCGTAGCCGTCAAAGTCCCCGTATCGGCGGCGTAGGTCAACTCCTCATCAGTCTTGGGCAATAGACTGCCCGTGGCGTCCGTCCATAAACCTACGAACGTCGTCGCGTCCTCGGTGTCTGCGACGACAATAGTCGTCGGTACGATCGAAGCCGTGCCGTCGAAGCTCACACCGCCGATATTCCGGGCGGTTTCTAATGCCGTCGCTGTGCTGGCGTTGCCTGTAAGAGCCCCCGCGAATGTTGGCGCTGTGACAGTCCCCACAACGTTCAGGGAATTCAACACGACTCCGTCCGTATAATCTATTTGCGGGCATACGAACACATCACCATTCGCACTAACGGTTCTAACTGTTGCCACCAAGACTATGAAATCCGGGGGCGTTGGGGGTGTCGCCGTTAAATCTCCACCCGTAGCTGCGGATAAATATAATGGATCGCCACCCGAAAGTCCTACTGTGTTTTCTGCCCCGTGGGCAACTCCAAAGACAACCACATATCCGTCAGTATTATTTTCAATATCGTGCGTTGCCAACCCAGCGACCAAGGCAGTTGATGCTGAATCAGCCTTGGCGAGAAGAATATTAGTCCTGCCTCCGGTATCTCCATCGAAATACACGGCCTGGCCATTAAGAATTGTGCTGCCAGAAGCATTCCTAACAGGAACCCATAACTCCTCGCCAAAGTTCAAGCTCACATCGGGCTCGGCGTTATATCCGACGTGAGTATCTACATCTGAATCATAAAATATCCGTCCTTCGGAATGTGCCTGGCTTGCCGTTGGGGTTATATCAATGAAGGTGGGAAATGTCGGGCCAGTGCCGAATACAGCCAGGCCCGATCCTGTTTCATCGGTAAGAGTCGCTGCGAGATTCGCGCTTGATGGAGTAACCAGCCATGTGGCCATATTCGCCGCCAGACCCGATACGCCGGTCGATATCGGCAGTCCCGTCGCATTGGTCAGCGTAGCCGACGCCGGCGTGCCGAGTGCCGGCGTTATGAGCGTTGGGCTCGTGCCGAAGACTGCCAGGCCCGTTCCCGTCTCATCGCCCAGGATTGCAGCCAGTTTCGCGGATGTGTCGATCGTATCGAAGAAGTTCAGAACGGTGATTCTCTTGGAGGTGGGAGTACCCGCCACATCGTCTACTACCAGGAGAATGTCCGCGTCGGCAATGGCGGACATTCTCCTGGTAGTAGACGATGTGGCGGGTACTCCCACCTC
>Ga0209976_10000192_pt1 | contig 44846 bp, 46 predicted proteins | sample SumtaG_FD_182806 | JGI IMG/M metagenome (GOLD analysis project Ga0209976, IMG submission 182806) | Deep subsurface microbial communities from Indian Ocean to uncover new lineages of life (NeLLi) - Sumatra_00157 metaG (SPAdes) (version 2) | ecosystem: Environmental > Aquatic > Marine > Oceanic >... | reverse complement strand
AGGCGTGGGGAAGCGAGTGGTGGAGTATCGGTTGAGGGATTGGTGTATATCTAGACAGAGGTACTGGGGGCCGCCGATTCCAATGATTGAGTGTAAGAAGTGTGGTTGGGTGGCAGAAAAAGAAGAGAACTTGCCAGTGAAGCTGCCAATGGTGAAGGATTACAAACCAACTGGTGATGGTAAGTCGCCTTTGGAAAAAGCTTCTAAGAATTGGCTGGAGGTGAAGTGTCCTAAGTGTGGGGGCAAGGCTAAGAGGGAAACAGATGTATCAGATACATTTTTGGATAGTGCTTGGTATTTTTTAAGATATCCGTCGGTCAAGAATGATAAACAAGTGTTTGATAAGGCGTTGACGAAAAAGTGGCTGGCAGTAGATGCATATATTGGTGGAGCTGAGCATGCGGTGTTGCATTTGATGTATTCCCGGTTTGTGACCATGGCTTTAAAGGACTGGGGTTACCTGAGTTTTGAGGAGCCGTTTCCGTTTTTGTATGGTCATGGGTTGATAATCAAAGATGGGGCTAAGATGAGTAAGTCTCGAGGCAATGTAGTGATTCCAGATGAGTGTATGGATAAGTATGGAGTGGATGCTTTACGGATGTATTTGATGTTTATTGGTCCTTACAATCAGGGAGGTGATTTTCAAGATACAGGCATCCAAGGGATGTCCAGATTTTTAAGTAAAGTGTGGCAGTTATGTGAGAAGAAAGGCAAGAAAGAGAAGGGGGAAAAGGTAAGAAGACTGCAACATATGACGGTTAAGCGGGTGACTAAGGCGATGGAGAAGCTGAGATACAATGTGGCGATTGCCGGCTTGATGGAGTATGTTAATGGTTTAAAGCAGGCGGGAGGGGATGAGGCAGCGGTTAAGGCTTTGGTATTGATGTTAGCGCCAATGGCGCCATATATGGCAGAAGAGATGTGGGGTAAGTTGGGAGGCAAGTTCTCGGTTCACCAACAGAGGTGGCCAGAGTATGATGAGGAGATGGCTAAAGGCGAGAAAGTGACGGTGGTGGTGCAGGTGAATGGGAAGCTGAGGGCTAGGTTGGAAGTTGATAGAGATGAGGCAGGAGATAAAGAGAAGATGCTGGCAATGGCTAAGAAAGAGGCTAATGTGCAGAAGTTTGTGAAGGGCAAGAAGGTGATTAAAGAGATATTTGTAGGCGGTAAGGTAGTGAATTTGGTGGTGAAATAATTATGGATGAAACTAAAAACAGTGAAGCTCAGGGGGGTAAAGATAAAAAAGCGGGTCGACCAGCAGAAGGAGGGACATTAAATTTTGGACTTGGTTCTAGAGAAAGGAGGTTAAAAGAAGGAAGTACAACGACAAAGCAAGTAAAACACCGTGGTAGTATTAGCGATAGGTTTGAAGCCAGTCTGATGAAGGGAGAAGAATTTAATTTTGAAGAATTAGAAAAAGAATTACCAGAAGAGATAATTACTAAGTTATGGCATGAGGACCATGATTTAAAGTGGAGTGGGGATAGTGAAACACCATTTACCCCAGAACAAGTCCGTCAGCTTTTAGAATCAGGACATCTTCCTAGAGATATGAGTAAAGAAGATGTGGTGAAATTAATAGCTGATGCTAAAGAAATTCCTTACGAAGATTAATAATATTTATAGAGAGGAATTTAGAGCTACGATCGTAGAGCTGCATTACTGTTTGTGGGGTTTCATGCGTGTGGGGGTTAAATAAACTTGTCGAGGATGATGTAGCAGATCATGGCGAAGATAGCAGAGATAGGCATGGTAAGGACCCAGGCAAAAACAATTTTTCTGGCCATACCCCAGCTGACAGCGCGGCGGCCTCTGGTGGCGCCGACACCCATGATGGAACCAGAAATAGCGTGAGTGGTGCTGACAGGAAAACCTAAGAAGCTGGAGACAGCTAGGACAATAGCACCGCTGGTTTCAGCAGCAAAACCCTGATAGGGCCGGAGCTGGGTGATTTTTTTAGCCATGGTTTTGACGATTTTCCAGCCGCCAAATAGGGTGCCAAGAGCAATGGTGGCATTGACACTGATCATGACCCAGAGAGGAACTTTAAAGGTTTGTAAAAGACCTTGCTGAATCAGAAGAATGGTTAAAATACCCATGACTTTTTGGCCGTCATTAGCGCCGTGGGTAACAGAAAAGAAAAAAGAGGAGACGATCTGGAGGTAGCGGAAGTAGGGGTTGATTTTAGAAGTGGAGAATTTGATAAACAAGCGCATGATAAGGGCGATGAGGAGAAAGGCAAAGATAAAGGAGATAGCAGGGGAAGCGATCATGGGAATGATGACTTTGTTGATGATGCCGTTTAAGTTAACAGCTGACCAGCTTTTAACAGCAGTGGCGCCAGCACCGATTAAACCGCCGATTAAGACATGGGATTCAGAGATAGGTAGACCCCAGAACCAGGTGGCGACATCAAAGATAAGGCCGCCGATAAGGGCAGCTAAGATGAGTTTGTAGGTAATGATATTGGGATCAATAATGCCTTTGCCAATAGTAGCGGCGACAGCAGTGCCGAGTAAGACGCCAAGGAACTCACCAGTAGCAGCTAAGATAACAGCTTGACCGGGTTTAAGAACCCGGGTGGCGATAATAGTAGAGATAGCATTGGCAGCATCAGTAAAGCCGTTCCAAAAGGCAAAGAAAAAAGTGACAACTAGGGTAAGGATAAATAGCCACATCAGAGGTTTTTCATGACCACTTTTTGAGTCAGGTTACAGAAGTCTTCGATTTTATCTGACAGGGCTTCTAGGATTTCAAAGACTTCTTTTTCTTGAATGAGTTTTTTTATGTCGTTTTCCTTGGTGAGTTGTTTAAGACAACTTAACAAGAGGTCATCGGCTTTATTTTCCAGCTGATGGACTTTTCTGGCATGAGAACGCATTTCAGCCTGGCTCATTTGTTTGATTTTAATTACTAGTTTTTGAGATTCCTGGAGCATGGTGTGGATGATGGCGATGAATTTTTTGATTTGAGGGTTTTTACCATCGAGTTTATAAATTTGGATACGGCGGGCAGAGACTTGGATAAGATCAATTAAATCGTCTGAAGCAATGATAAGATGGCCGAGATCTTCATGGTCAACAGGAGTGATAAAGGTTTCATTGAGACGGTCAAAGATGTCGGTGATGATTTGATCGGCTTGGCGTTCGAGCTTTTCAATGCGAGTGACGGTTTTCTGGGAGAAGGTGTTTTTTTGAATGGATTGGTGGAGAAGGGTAGAGGCTTGGATAACTAAATTAATGTGCTCTTCGAGCAGTTTAAAGAAAATTTTGTCTTGTGGAATGAGCCAATCTTTGAGTTTCATGGTAAATAAAAACCTGCTAAGAGCAGATTTAGTTTAAATGTATGGGAGAAACAGTTAAGTGTCAAGGAGCAGTTTAACAGAAGGGGATCTGGGACCACGATCGTGGAGTTAGATTCCTGCCTGTGGGATTTCATAAGTGAAAAGAGTTGAGATTGACCAAGGGTGAGTTAGGTGCGTAAAATGAAGGTGTATGAGCGGGGAGGAGATGGAGTTAATTAAGGATGAGAGTGAGAGTGTGGGGTATAAGCCGCGGGAAGAAGAGAAAAACTGGGCGGAGAGATTGAAGATCTTACAGGAAAAACCATACTTAATTACTTTGGGGCTGGCGGGGATTTTTTTGATTGGGGTGGGAGTGATGTCAGCGGGAATGATTGCTAATCAAGCAGGTGATAGTGGAGTGGAGATTATGGAAATGAGTGAGGAGAGTGAGGATGGCGAGGTGTTTGTGGATGTAGGTGGAGCAGTGATAAAGCCGGGATTGTATAAGTTGAGTGGAGAAGCCAGGGTTAATGATGCTTTGGTGGCGGCTGGCGGTTTAACAGAGGAGGCAGATAGAGATTGGTTTAGTCAGAATGTTAATTTGGCAGCTAAGTTAACAGACGGAGCCAAGATTTATATCCCTCTTAAAGGAGTAAAATCGGTAGTTGATCAGCCGGTAAAAGTGACAGGTGGCGGAGAGGTGGCGGGGACAACAGTAGCCAGCAAGATTAATGTTAATACCGCCAGTGCTTCGGAGCTGGATAGATTGTGGGGAGTGGGTCCGGTGACAGCGGAAAAGATTATTAATGGCCGACCATATTCGTCGGTGGAAGAGCTGAAGGTGAAGAAAATCTTGAAAAGCAATGTTTATGAACGGATTAAGAATGAGATTAGTGTTTATTGATGAGGCTTATAATCCATGAGGGAATTATTGATATGGTTGATTTGGTTTGGGGTTGTTTGTGTGAGACTAGTGAACAGTTTTCAGGCAGAGGGTAATCTTCGGCAGCTTGCGGGAAATGAGATTAAGCTAGTAGGGAGAATATCCTCAGAGCCAACATTACAGGGTGGTACTCAGCGGTTTAGAATGGAGAGGGTTTGGGTGAAGGTAAAGCAGTATCCGAGGTATGAATATGGGGAAACTGTCCAAGTTTCTGGCACTCTCCAGAGGAAAGTGGTAAATCAATGGTATAGTCAATTTAGCTTGATGTATCCAGACGTTAAGAGAATTAAGGCCGATAGAGTAAAAATTATAGGGCCGAGTGGAAAAGAACGATTAATAAGGTTTAAGAGACGGATTGAGACAGTGTTTAATAGAAATTTAAGTGAGCCGGAGGCGAGTTTGCTGGCAGGGATTGTGCTGGGAGCCAAGCGAGGTTTGCCGTATGAATTTTGGCAGGCTTTGCAGCGGACAGGGACTTTGCATATTGTGGTGGCTTCGGGGTATAACGTGACGGTGGTGATTGGAGTGGTGATTAACTATTTAGCTGGTTGGGTAAAAAGAAGAACAGCAGTGATGTTGGGAATGATGACAGTGATAGGCTATACAGTTATGGCTGGAGCTGAGGCAGCGATTGTGCGGGCAGCGATTATGGGAAGCTTAGCTTATTTTGGTCAGGTGTTAGGCAGAAAGGCTGATGGGGTGAGGCTGTTGGTAGTAGCGGTGATGGTAATGGTGTTGTTTGACCCAATGATAGTTTGGGATGTGGGCTTTCAGTTGTCAATCATGGCCACATCAGGTTTGATGTTTATTGGACCTCTGCTAGAAAAGGTCTTTAAGCGAGTCTGGTTAATAGGAGGAGATATGCGAGATACAGTGGCAGCTCAGATAGGAGTGTGGCCGATTTTACTAATTACTTTTGGGAATTTGAGTGTGTTTGCAGTAGTGGTTAATAGTTTGATATTGTGGTTGGTGCCAGTAGTGATGGGTTTAGGAGGAGTTTTGGCAATAATGGGATTGATTTGGCAACCGCTAGGACAGGTAATAGGTTGGTTGGTATATGTGCCGCTAACTTTGATAGTGAGAGTGATTGAGTGGTTTGGAGATAAGGCTTGGATGAGTTGGCAAGTGGAGGGATTAAGTTGGTGGTGGGGGTTGGGATATTACCTAGTCATAGCAGGAATATTAATCAGGAGACATTATGGCAAGCAGAAGTGAGCGGCGGTTTTGGACTCGGTTAAATTTAGGCTTGGTGATGATGTTGGGGTTGGGGTTGCTAATAGGTTGGCAAAGACCGGATGATAAGTTGAGGATAGTGATATGTGATGTGGGTCAGGGTGATGCGACGTTAATAAGTTGGAAGAGTTATCAAATGTTGGTGGATGGAGGTCCGGATAATTCGGTGTTAAGTTGCTTGGGAAAGAATATGGCGTTTTGGGATCGGAAGATAGAGGTAGTGGTGGTGACGCATCCACAGGCTGATCATATGACGGGTTTAATAGAGGTGGTGGAACGGTATGAGGTGGGGCAGTTGATAGCGGCTAAGGTGGTTAATGACACACCAGAGTTTTGGAAGTTGAGACAGGTGGTAGAGGAGAAGCAGGTAGAGGTGAAGGAGTTGATTAAGGGTGATTGGTTGAGATTGGGAGCAGTGAAGTTAAAGGTGTTGTGGCCGGAAGAGGGAGGGGGAGAACCGCTGGCGTGGAAGGATGAAGATAGTTCAGCTCACGTGTTGGGAGTTAAGACTTACCAAGTTGATGTGAATGAAGTGTCATTGGTGTTGTTAGGTAGTTTTGGGAAGTTTGATTTTCTTTTGACTGGTGATATTGGGGAGAAAGAGGAGCGGCAGTTGGTGGAAGAGTTGGGACCAGTGGAGTTGTTAAAGATAGCTCATCATGGCAGTCGGTATAGCAGCAGTCAGGAGTTTTTAGAGCAGGTTAGGCCAGAGATAGGGGTGATTTCTGTGGGTAAAAAGAATCGATTTGGTCATCCGACTCAGACAGTGTTGGACCGGTTGGCTGAGGTAGGGGCTAAAGTGAGGCGGACTGATAAAGACGGGATGGTGAGGATTATTACTGAGGGGAGAGGGGATTATAGGGTTGAGGTTGACTAAATTTGATACAATGCCGCTTATGACTGTAGAAAAAGGCAGAAGTAATAGAGAAGTAGAGATATTTCCCCTAATTGTACTTGAAAAGGTTCAGAGAGCTTTTAGTCTTATTTCAGGCATGGTTATAGAGTTGAGTGAGGATGGAAGTTATTTTACCTTAACTGATTTGTCTGAAGAAGGATTGATTGATAGAGATTATTGGTTTGCAGTAGGAGGTGCTATTGTTCCAAAAACAACTTTTTATAAAAAGAGCTCTTTAGGGAAAAATGGTCAGAAAATACATAGGGGTTGGAGAATGGAGCGGCAAGTAGATATAGTAGATGAGAAGAAGGCTGTTGGGCTTATAAATGATGGGATAATTTCTCCTGATGAGTTGCGGGATCGTTCATGGGAATTAAGTTATCAGCAAATTACTTGGATTAATAAGAGGTTAGATGAGAAGGATGGAGTGAGTTGGTGGTAGAGTTAAGAAAACTATGATATATTGAATTTAACAGATGGGGATTTGAGACCACGATCGTGGAGTTAGATCCATATCTGTAAAGTTATGAAGTTACGAATGCGCGATCGACTATTGTGGGGTCTTGCAGTTGGTGGTGATATTGTAGATAAAGTGGTGGGTGGAGGATCCCGAGCCTATCAGTCAGGCAAGTTGTTTAACTGGACACCGCCAGGTTATGCCAAGAAGAAGTATCGAGATTTGGTTAATCGAATGCATCGAGAAGGTTATGTGCAGCGAGTGTTGGTGGATAAGGCGTTGCATTTTCGGATTACTGGGGCAGGCAGGCGACAGTTAATTAAGTGTTATCCGGCTTTAAAGATAGTCAGTCAGCCTTGGGATGGGTTTTGGCGGATGGTGATTTTTGATATTCCAGAGAAAAACAGACAAGCGCGGGATTTATTAAGGCGGCAGCTGGTGAAACTTGGTTTTGGTAAGCTACAGAACAGCACCTATATTTCACCTCATGATCATGGTAAACCATTGTTAGATTTTCTTGAGTCTAAGGGTTTGGTAGGTAAGGTGTTGTTGCTGGAAGCCAAGCAGAAACATTTAGGTAAACCTGAAGTGCTGGCGGAAAAAGTCTGGGATTTACAGGTTTTAGTTAAGGATTATGAGAAGATTATTGATCGGTTGGGGACTAGGTTTGGAATTCGAGATCAGGGGAAAAGAGAAGAGTTTTTAAAGAAGATATATCAGGAATATTTAAAAATTTTAATGAAGGATCCGTTTTTGCCTAAGGAGTTGTTGCCAAAGGATTGGCCAACAGAGAAAGCTAAGAAATATATTTTAAGAGCAGGAGTGATTAAGGAATAGTATGAGAGAAGAAATTAAGACAGTGATTGAATCAGTGGTTAAGTCTTTAGGGTTAGGCAAGACTGAGTTTGTAGTGGAGCATCCAGCAGAAATTGAGCACGGGGATTATGCTTGCAATGTAGCGATGCAGATATATGGGAAGATGAAAACAGATATGAAGGATAAGTATAGAAGGCAGTATAAGAAAGCTATATTTAAAGGAGATTCACCTCGAGAATTAGCTAAAAAAATAGTAGAAAAACTGCAGGCCGAAGAAAAGCTGAAGAAAATAGCTGAAAAAATCGAGGTCAAAGGCCCTGGTTTTATTAATATATCAATTAAAACTGATCTTCTTATCAAACAAACTGGCAGATTGCTAAAAGAAGGTCAAAAGAAGGCTTATCTTGAGGGAAAGAAGGTAATGGTGGAGTTTACTGATCCTAACCCATTTAAAGAGTTTCATATTGGTCATTTGTATTCTAACATTGTGGGGGAGTCTTTAGCCCGGTTGTTTGAGGTTAATGGAGCTGAGGTAAAGAGAGCTAATTATCAAGGTGATGTAGGTATGCATGTAGCTAAGTCAATCTGGGGAATGAGGAAAAAGATGATGGATGAAGGAGTTAAGCTGGCTGATTTGGGAAAGAAAAGCTTAAAAGCTAAGCAGAAGTTTATGGGTCAAGCTTATGCTTTAGGAGCCACAGCTTATGAGGAAGATAAGCAGGCTAAGAAAGAGATGGAGGAGCTGAATAAGCAGATATATGAACTGGATGAGGCAGTGAAGGAGTTGTATGAGACAGGAAGAAAGTGGAGCTTAGAATATTTTGAGGGGATATATAAGCGGTTGGGGACTAAGTTTGACTTTTACTTTTTTGAGAGACAGGTGGGTGAGGTAGGGCTGAAGCTGGTTAAGGAGGGGTTGAAGCAAGGAGTATTTGTTGAGAGTCAGGGGGCAGTGGTGTATGAGGGAGAAAAGGAAGGTTTGCATACTCGGGTGTTTATTAACAAGCAGGGGTTGCCGACTTATGAAGCTAAGGATTTGGGATTAGCAGTGATGAAGTATGAGAAGTTTAAGTATGATCAGTCTTTTAATGTAACCGGTAAGGAGATTAATGAGTATTTTAAGGTGGTGTTAGCGGCGATGAAGAGAGTTAAGCCGGAGTTGTGGAAGAAGACTACTCATATTGGTCATGGCATGGTTAAGCTGCCAAGCGGGAAGATGTCATCTAGAACAGGTAAGATTGTGATAGGTGAATGGTTGCTGGATGAGGCAAAACAGCAGGCGTTGGAGATCATGAAAGAGTCTGAGGTAAAGGATAAGGAGAGGGTAGCAGAGATGGTGGGTAAGGCAGCAGTTAAGTATGCTTTATTGAGAAGTGGAATTGGTCAGGACGTAGTGTTTGATTTTAAGAGTTCGGTTAGTTTTGAGGGTAATTCAGGGCCGTATTTACAGTACACTTATGCTCGGACTAAGAGCGTGTTAGCTAAGGTTAAGAGCGAAGTGGGATTGCCAAGGGCAGGGGAGATGAGTAAAGAGGAGGAAGTGCTGGCGAGGACGCTGTACAAGTATGACGAGGTGGTGGAAGAAGCGGCTAAAGAGTTGGCGCCGAATCAGGTGGCCAGCTTTCTTTATGATGTGGCTCAGAAATACAATGGCTTTTATAACAAACATAGGATATTAAAGGCGGAGAAGAATAAAGAGTTGAGGTTGTGGTTGACTGCGGCAGTGGGGGAGATAATTAAGCAGGGATTGGATCTGTTAGGGATTGAGACGCCGGAGCGGATGTAGAAGGAATTGTTATTTGTGTTTTTTCCCAGCGTTTGCATAAAAAGCAAGGGTGCCAACTACACCGCCTAAGACAAGAGGACAGCAAACAAGGAAAATTGGTAGACCAGTAGCCTTTTCAACAGCAGCGCAGGAGGTAAGTAGGGGGATTATAGGAGTAAGGGCAATTAATTTGGCCTTGACGTTTGGAGTTGGCTCGGCAACTTCAATATTTTTTGGTGTCGGGATCGGCTGAGTTTCATTCACAGCCTGTTATTATACTATAGGTTATCAATTTAGCAAAGCCAGGAGAATGAAGAAGAATAAGCTGGTTTGATGGATGGTTAAAGGGTAGTGGTCAAACAGGCCAATAAAGAGGAGAGAGATGAAAGGAATGAGAAGGTTAAAGCGCTGGTTTTTAATGGCTTTAATGATGGTGAAGATAGTCAGGTAAAGGAAACCAAGCAGACCAAGCAGGCCGGTTTCAGCTAAAACAAGCAGATAAATGTTGTGAACTGGTTGAAGAAAGCGGGTGGTGGCAGTAATATAGCCATATTGTTCCATAACAGAGGTAAAATTGTTTAAGCCAACACCGGTTAAGGGGCGATATTTGAACATATCTTTGCTAATATTGGCTAGTTGGGAGCGGCGGGTAAAGGAACTTTCAGGAGCCAGAAAGCTGAGTTTAGTAGCTAGTAAGAGGATGATGATTAAGCTGAAGAGATAAATTAAGGCCAGTTTAACAGACGGGGATTTGAGGCCACGATCGTGGAGCTTAATACCTGTCTGTGGGTTTTCATGAGTGGAAAGAATTTTTTGCCAGTGATCAAAGCGAGGCAGGTTTTTAACTAAAGAAAGTTGTTGGTGGCGGGAAGAAAGGAGAGAAGAAGAGGTTTGGGTGAGAAGAATAATGGCGGGTAGAGTGATAAGTAGTAGGGCTAACCAAGCTGATAAGGAAAAGGTTAGGAACAAAGTTAGAGTAGCTAGGAGAATGGAGGTGAGGTAGAGGAGAATGAGCTTGGACTGTCTGGTTTTAAGGAGCTGGTAGAGGATTAGAGGCAGGCTGGCGACTAGAAAGCCAGCTAAGATATTAGGGTGAGGCAAGGTAGCTAGCGGGGGAGTTTTTAAGGCGCCGGAAAACCAGGTGACTTTGTCAATCGCAGGGGTGGCTGAGGTATAAGGTTGTTCGCCTAAGAACCAGTAGCCGAATAGAGATGATTGTTTAAGCCATTGAGATAGAGCAAGGAGAGATTGAAAGGTGACTGAGGCGCTGAGCCAGCGGGTGATGGTGGCAAGGTGAGTTTTAAGATCTAGATTATGTTTAATCCAGGTGGCGAGAAGGGTAAACTCAAGGAATCTGAGCCATTTATAAGCTGCAGGGATGAGTGAGGTGGAGAAAATGACTGAAGGCAGGAGCAAGAGGAGGAAGATAGTTAGGGGAGATTTGAGGAGTTGGCGAGAAGACCAGATGGTTAGTTGTTGATGAGATTTATACTTATCAATCAGCCAAAGAACAAACAGGGCGATGATGAGAATATCGGTCAAATAGACAGTGGGAATGAGGTAGTCAACCAGAATGCCGGAGACATAAGAAGAGGGTAAAGGGAAGTGTTTAGCTAGATTAGCAGGCAGGAGAAAAAGAAGAAGATAGAAGATGCGGAACTGCCAAATTTTAAGCTGAGACATAGAGATGAGGGCAGTGGGACTATGATATACTGGCAAATATGAAATGGCAACATAAAAGTAAGGTTTTACAGACGGGTTTGAGCTTGGTGACAGTGCCAATGGAAACAGATTCAGTAGCAGTAGTGTTAATGGTTCGAGCTGGGAGTCGGGATGAGGAGAAAGACATAAATGGAGTGTCGCATTTCTTAGAGCATATGGTGTTTAAGGCGACTAAGAAATGGCCAAGCCCTAAGGCCATGAATCAAGTGATTGACTCAGTCGGCGGAGTTTACAATGCCTATACTTCACGAGAAGATACTAGCTTTTGGGTGAAGTTGGCTAAAGAACATTTAGGCTTAGGTTTAGAGTTTTTGTATCAAGCAGTGTGGCAACCATTACTTCCAATTGAGGAGTTGGAAAAAGAAAGAGGAGTGATTTTAGAAGAGATTAAGATGTATGAGGATAATCCGATGCAAAAAGTTCTGAGGTCGTTTTTATCACAAATATATAGTTCGACTAGGTTAGGTCAGACTGTTTTGGGGCCAGCAGAGAATATTAAGCGGTTAAAAAGAGATGAGTTCTATAGTTACATGAAGCAGTGGTATCAGCCAAAGAACATGGTGTTGACTATAGCTGGAGGTATGAATGAAGAAGTGGAGAAGCTGGCGGAAAAAGTGTTTAAGGGAATGGGTGAGAGTAAAATTTCATACACAGATCAACCAAAGAAGCTGAGTTTTTTACAGGAGAAACCCAGGGTGGAGGTGGTGAACAAGAAGATTCAGCAGGCGCATTTTTGTTTGGGAGTCAGGAGTTTAGAAAGAACGCATAAAGACAGGTATGGGCTAGCGGTGTTGAATACGATCCTGGGTGGAAGTACTAGTTCGAGGTTGTGGGATGAGATTAGAGAGAAGCGAGGCTTGGTGTATTATGTGAGGTCTAGTGCTTATGGATTTTTTGAGACTGGATATTTGATGACTCAGGCAGGCTGTGATGTGAATAAGGTGGATGAGGCGATTAAGGTGACCTTAGGAGAGTATTTAAAGCTAGGGGAAAAGCCAGTATTAGCTAAGGAGTTAAAGTTGGCCAAGGAGTATTTAAAAGGCAGATTGGCCTTAGGTTTGGAAGATAGTCAGGCAGTGGCAGGAGAGTTTGGAGAGAGCTTGTTGCTAGAGGGAAGGGTGAGGACGGTGGAGGAGATAAAGAAGGGAGTGGAACAAGTAAGACAAGGGGATGTTCAGCGGGTAGCTAAGCAGATTTTTGATATGAAGAGCTTAAACTTGACGGTGGTAGGGCCGTTTAAAGAGAAAGATAAATTTGGAAAACTACTGGTTTAAAAATTGTGTATAATGAAGGAAAGAAGTAAGGAGGTTTTATGCAACAATCAGTGGTATTAGTGAAACCAGATGGGTTAGAGCGAGGGCTTTTAGGTGAGATGATTTCCAGATTTGAAAGAAAAGGTTTGAAGCTGGTGGGATTAAAGATGATGCGATTAACTGATGAGATTTTGGATGAGTGGTATGAGCATCATAAGGATAAGGATTTTTTTGATGAGTTGAAGAGTTTTATGAAGTCAGCGCCGATTGTAGGGATGTTATGGGAAGGCAAAGAAGCAGTAGGAGTGGTAAGGAAGCTGGTAGGGACGACTCATGGAAGAGAGGCAGAGGCTGGTAGTATTAGAGGCGATTTTTCGATTAGCCAACAACTGAATTTGATTCATGCATCTGATTCAGCTGAGACAGCTAAGAAGGAAAAAGAGTTGATTTTTAAGAAAGAAGATGTGGTGGAGTGGGAGTCAAAGACAGTGGAGTTGTTGTATTCACAAGAAGAGAGAGGTTAGGGATTTGTTATGAGTGGGGAGGATGGAAAATCCATTGTAAGCACAGATTTTAATAGAATTTCAAATGTAGTGGCTGCGGTTGAGCCTGGTTTTGAAGTAACACCTGGTTTAGAGCCTTTAGCAGAGTTAGTGGAAAATAATTCGGAAGCAAGTTTTGAAGATTGTTTGGGTGTATTAGATAGTTGTGATAAATCTAATAGCAATGTTTAGTCGGGATGGCCGGATTTGAACCGGCGACCTCGTCGTCCCGAACGACGCGCGCTACCAACTGCGCTACATCCCGTTGGTGCCCCAAAAGATTTGGTCTTGGAACCACCTTATTGTAGATCTAAAGAAGCTAAAAGACCAGTTATTCCCTCAAGAAGACTACGTCTTTAATCTATTACCAGTAGGGATTGGAACATAGAATTATAGATTGAAGATGATATAATTTTTACTATCTATGGATTTAGAGTTTCTTGAAAAACATTACGAAAGCGATTCTTCAGATTGTTATTCGATTGTATTGGCTGGATTATTGAATGACATTCCAGATAAGGAAAATTCATTGGGTTGTGCTAAATACGCAGAATCTATCACGGAACTTGTTTATTTGGCTGAGAACGAAATGATTAAGAAAGATATTTTACCACAGCATTTTTTTCCAAAAAAAGGAGAAAATATTATGGAATTTTTGTTAAGTATTTATGAAAAAACCAAATCTCTTGAAAAAAATATGAAGTTTATGGGCATTGTGGCATCAATAAGATCAATAGGCAAAAAAGAAGATCATTTAATATTAATTACTAATTTTAGAAAGTTACGCAATGATAAAATTGTGGCCACCATAATGGATTCTGGGTTTGAAAAAAACAAGCTTGTATATACCGCAAAACTTCCATGGTTGGTTGGCAAAATAAATAGCGACTATATTAAAGTACCAGATTTAGCGGGTGACACGTATGCACCTTCAATGATAGCTATATTTGGAATACAAAATGCTGGAAAAGAGGCTGTGCAGAAGCACATTCAAGCTTGTAATTTGCTAGAAAAAGTAGAACGCATAATGTCAGTCGAAAGAAAAACTTCTAACTAATAAAATGAGATACTTTGAGTCTATAGTGCCCCAAAGAGTTTCGTCTTGGAACCACCTTATTATAGATCTAAAGAAACTCAAAGACCAGTTATTTCCTCAAGAAGACTACGCCTTTAATATATTACCAGTAGGGATTGGAACATAGAATTATAGGTTGTAGATGATATAATATTCTTACTGCCTTTAAATATGGGAAACCCAGAGCTATCTCATCAGATTGGTCAAGTCGCTCATAATGTAAAAGAGGCTGGTCGTGCTTTACTTGATTCCAATCTTTTTCAGAGCCTTCAAGATATTGGTCATCCATATGGGCTTCTTTTAGGAGCTAATTCAACCCCTGAAAAAATACCGTCCTCCGAAGATCTTTCTACCGAACTCTCCAGCAAATGGCTTTCTTTATGGTCTATAGGTTTACTGGCTATGTCTGTGGAGGGGCTTAGCGATAAAATTTTTGCGGAGTTTAGTGGTTCAATTGATGGAATCTCTGCTGAGAAAGATGGCAACGTTATATGGTTAGCAGGAGTTTCCTCTTTTTTACTAACAGGCAGTTTGCTGAAAGGAAAGAGCCCAACAGAGTCAAGAGAAGCTACTTTAACTTTACCCTTTAATACTCCGCTTCTGAAGTTATTTTCCCCTGAAAATTCTTTAGAAAAGAGGCAAATGGCGTTTCAAGTTGGCCGTTCTCGAGTTAGTCTTGGCACATGTTCAATGCGTCTTAGAGAATATAAGGGAGAACAGCCTTTTACTGTCAAAACACCTGAGGGAGAGCCTGTGACTCAGATTAACCCAGGTGATCCTCTTGGCTCTATGCATGTTAGTCGCCAGGCAAGCTTTCTTTGTAAACTCCCACCTCTAGGAAAAATCCAGGCTGTGACTGGTGATATTTTAAGCCTTTTTAAAGCTATTGATCAACCAGAACAATTTGACCTTAGTTCTAAACAACAAGAAACACTTAATAGGGCAAAATCTGCCACTATTATTGGCATCAGTCACCTAACTCGTTTACTTCGGAGAAAAACAGGCCTACCCACTTGGAAACTAAATGTTCTACCTGAAGCAATTCAGAAACTTCATCGATTAGACTCACAAGCTGTTTCTGATCAATTCGGTGGTGGCCGTAAGGTTAAACGTGGAGATATTGAAATGCTGGTGATTACTCCAGCTCAACGGCAAATGCTAGCAGCTACTGCTTAATTAGTCATCTGTATCAAGTTAATCTGTGCTCCCACCAGGAATCGAACCTGGATTTAGCGCTTAGGAGGCGCTTGTTCTATCCATTGAACTATGGGAGCGTGAGGTAATTATATCATTGTCCTTCTGATTGACACCTGTTAGTATTTTATTAGTAATGAAAAAAGGATTTGCTTATCTACCAGTGATAATAATGGTGGCTTTGGTAGTCTTGATGGTGCCGACGGTTAAGTATATTACTAGCTCTGATGTTAATTTTGACTTACTTAAGAGAGCTTCGGAGGAGATAGTTTGTTCAAGTTTTTCTGAAGAGCAATGTAGAGGATCATCAGAGGATTGTGAATGGAAAACAGGAGAGGAAAAAAAGTGCAGCTTTGACTCCTCAGGTAAATGTCCTTCTGATTGTGAATATTTTGCAGGTAGACCTCAGTCATGTGAGTTTATGGGTGATGTTGAGGCGCTTTGTAAGGCAAAGAGTGGTTGTGAATGGAAAGAATCATGTCAGACAGTGACTCTTCCTTGTAAAGAAAAAGACTGTAGTAAGGGTAAATCTGGTTGCAAAACAAAAGAGGTGGTTGTTGGTGGGCTTTGTATGTTTACCGGAGATCCTAATCCTAGTTATAAAAGTAGGAGTGAATGTGATAGAGCTGGTGGTGAATGGAATGAGTACAAGGAAACACAATGCACAGGGAGATATTCTGAAAATAAATGTATAACTATGTGTGATGGCAGCTTTATTGTCGGTAAATCGTGCACTGGAGAGTATAGAATAGGGAAGTGTGTAGAAAAAACAAAGACAGAAGAAGAGGCCGAGGAGGAGGAAGAGGCTGAACGACCAGAGGATAAGGCTAGCTGTGAGGAAAAAGAAGGTTTATGGACAGGACAGAGGTGTATTATGCCTGGGGAGACTGATATAGAGGGATCTGGGAGAGTTTGGTGTCCAGCTGATTTAAATAGTCCGACATTATGGAAGAGAACATCATCACATTGGGTGCAGGCAGATAATTGTGAGGGTGAGAGTCTGGCGAGATCAGAAGAGGAGAAATGTAAAGAGAATGAAGGTTTATGGACAGGGTCTAGGTGCATTATGCCTGGGGAGACTGATATAGAGGGATCTGGGAGAGTTTGGTGTCCAGCTGATTTAAATAGTCCGACATTATGGAAGAGGTCATCACCGCATTGGGTGCAGGCAGAGAGTTGTCCGACAATAGAAGAAGTAGAAGATGTTGGCGGAGGGGAAGGTAGAGAGAGCATAGCTTGGTGTAGTAAGTTATGTGTAGAGATTGAAGAGTGTAGTCCAAGTAGAGGGGCATTATTGCTTGATCCCTGTGAAGATGCTAGTAGTCCAGGAGAAGCAGATTTAGGAAAGGTTTGTTGTCAGTTATTTCCGAGCTCAACTCAAAGAAAGATAGATTTGGAGATTGGGGTGGCGGAAGAGTGTGTGTCTGGAGAAATAAAGTGTGTTGACGAAATAAAGCTAGAATGTGTATTAGGGGAATGGAATGAATATCTTGAATCTGCTGAGTGTAAAGAAGAATTAGAGGCAGGGAAATTATTAACATGTGCGGAAGCTGACAATTATTGTGTTGATTCTAGGGGAAAGTTTGGTTGTGAAGCTATTGGTGGAAGAGTAGAGAGCTATGTTGGTTGTGGAGTTAATGAGGCGTGTTGTAGTTTTGGAGAGACTAAGGATGATGAAGAAGGTGACTCAGAATGGGTTTATTATAATCAGAATGACCCGCAATGGGGAGATAATGGGTTTGAGAATGGGTGTACAAATAGCCAAGGCATTGAAGTGCCTGCAGGAGGCAGGCAGGGAGATTCATCGTGTGGCCAGACAAATTTTGCGATGTTAATGGCTACTTATGTTGATCCAAGCATTACTCCTCAAACGGTTCAGGATGAGTATGTGCCGTGGGCTTCTACATGTGGTACAGGTTTTTCTGTTTGGCGGGATCATTTGGAGGATAATGGATTTACCACTGAAACCAGAGCAGTAAGTGAGGAAAAACTGAAAGAGTATGTTACTGAAGGCGAATGGCTGGCGTGGGTTTCTATAGAGGGTGGGGGAATAAGTCATCATACTTTAATTACAGGCGTGGATAGTGACGGTAACTTTATTTTCCAAGATCCGTGGTTTGGCCCAAATACAACCTTGTCTGAAGAGTCTTACAAAATAACAGGGTTTGAGTTAATTAAACCACCAGAAGGAGATATATGAAGCATAAGAAAAACTTAGCGACTATTAGTATATTGGTAGTTGTTGCTTTAGTTTTGTTTGTTGGATTTTTAATTTATTATCTAAGATCTAACAAGAGTTTTCGGTCTTTACCGTTAGGTTCAACTGGTGCAGTTTTAGAGGAATTGTCTGTGGAAGACGAGCGGAGGTTGATGAGCTTTAATGATTTGATTGATAAAACTCCTGTGAAGATGAGTGGTTTTAGAGTAGAGTTTAGTTTTAAGAAAGATGCTTTTCTAGTTTATTTACAGAAACCTTATGAAGTGAATAAAAAAGGTTTTTATAGTTGGTTGGCAGATGAGGGCTTTGGCGAGATTGAAAGAGAGGCTTTTGAGTTTTATTTAGAATAGTTAAAGCTTAGGCTGGGTTGGCGGTCAAGTTTATCAATATTTTTAACAAAATCTTGGTTGAGATATTTAAAGTAGGCGGGAAGACAAATCATGGCAGCATTGTCAGTCAAAAGCTTGGAGGAGTAAGGTAGATGAAGGGGGAGATTAAAGGGTTTGACGGCTTGGCGGAGTTGTGAGCGAATATATAAGTTGGAGATGACTCCGCCGCCGAGAAGAATGGTTTTGGGCTGGTGTTGGATAATGGCTTTTTTAAGTTTGGTGGTGAGGCTTAAGGCGATGGCTTGCTGAAAGCTGGCAGCCATGTTGTAGGTGAATTGTTTGGTGAGTTTAGTTTTTTGAATGGTATAAAGAGCAGCGGTTTTAAGGCCGGAAAAGGAAAAGTTAAGGTTCTTAGAGTGTTGCATGGGAACTGGTAGGGGGATTTTATCTGGATGACCTTTTTTAGCCATGATTTCAATGATGGGGCCGCCAGGATAGCCGAGTTTTAACATCTTGGCGAGTTTGTCTAAGGCTTCGCCAGCAGCATCATCTAGGGTTTCACCTAGGAGTTGGTAGTTACCAATGGATTTAACTAAGACTAGCTGGGTGTGGCCGCCAGAGACTAACAGGCCAAGCAGGGGGAAGATTTTTTTGGAGTAGGATTTTAAGGGTCCATTGCCTTTTTGGTTAAGGGCAAATGAAGATAGTAGATGGGCTTCCATGTGGTTGATGGAGATGAGGGGTAGTTGGTGTTTTTTAGTTAACTCTTTAGCTTTTAAGATGCCAATTTCTAAGGCTGGAGCTAGGCCAGGGCCGAAAGTAACGGCGATGGCTTGAAGCTGCTGAGGCTTAATTTTAGCCTGTTTGAGAGCTTGTTTAAGAACATGGTCAATCTTGTCCTGGTGAGCTCGTTTAGCGAGATGAGGAACGACTCCACCCCATTTTTTATGGATATTTATCTGAGAGGCAATGACATTGGAGAGAATCCGGCGGCCTGAGGAGATGGCGACAGCAGTCTCGTCACAAGAGGTATCGATGGCTAAAATGATGGGATTCATATATGGTATTATACTTTAACTATGCCAGATTGTATTTTTTGCAAGATTGTTAAGGGTGAGATACCGAGCTACAAGATATATGAGGATGATAAGTATTTAGGGTTTTTGGATATTTCTCAGATAGTGGATGGGCATACGTTGTTGATTCCGAAAAAGCATGTACGCTGGGTGTGGGATATAGAGGATTTGGGAGAGTTTTATGGAGTGGCTAAGAAGATAGTTAAAAAAATGCAGCAGGTGAGCGGTGAAGAGACAGTGATGTCAATGACGATTGGTGATATGGTAGCGCATGCTCATTTACATTTATTGCCAAAGACTGAGGGGAATATAGGTAAGGTATTGTCAAGCTGGGTAGAGGCGATGAAGGCCAGGAAAATAGAGCCTGAAAAGATGAAGCAGTTGGCAGAGAAGTTTAAGGTGTAGAGATAGTGATTTGGCGATGTTTGGGCTGATTAGGGATTGATTTAAGTTTAATAGAAATAACTTTAGCCTTGGTTTGCTTAGCTAATTTAAGTAAAGGCTTGAGGGTGCGGGAGGCCCATTCAATAGCAATGATGGTTTTAGGTTGGAGGCGAGATTTAAGCTTGAGTTGATCAAGCTCCTCAATGTTTTGCAGGCGCCAGGTATCAAGATGGAGGAATTTACCCTTGATTTTATGACGTTGGTAGTCATATTCTCTTTCAATGGTGTAGGTAGGTGAGACAATGGTTTGGGAGATGTTTAAGAACTGGCCAATACCCTTAGCAAACTGGGTTTTACCAGAGCCAAGTTCGCCAATGAGAAGAAACATGAGTGGCTGAGCTTGTAAATCATTCCAGTGTTTGAGCATGAGGGTTTGAGCTAAGTCGCTGGTTTGTTGAGGGGATTTAGTGGTAAGGGTTTTACCGGTGGTAGGTAAGAGTTGGCCCTGGCGAAGAATTAAAGGATCATCTAAGGTAGTGTCAACTATAGTAGAAGGTGGGCGCTTAGGCAGAATACCAGCGTCAATGATGAGGTTAATAAGGGCTTGTTGTTTTTTAGAAGTATTACTGAGAATGTTTTTGATGGAGTAGGGACGGGGTTTATAAGAAACGTTGGCGGAGGTGGCGGTGATAGGCTTATTTAGCTGGTCGATTATTTTTAAAACCAAAGGATAATCAGGAATGCGGATACCCAGGGTTTGGGTTTCTGATTTTATTCCAGGAGCGACTTTAGCTTTGGATTTAGAGATAATAGTTAAGGGTCCGGGTAAGAATTTCTGGTATAAGTTTTTAGCAGAAGTATTTAGTTTGACATAGTTTGATGCCATAGTTTGGTTGGTAACAGCAATGGAAAGAGGTTTACCCTCGCGGCGAGATTTGTAAGTTAAGAGTTGGTTAACAGCTTGGGGGTTGGTAGCATCAACACCTAAGCCATAGCAGGTTTCAGTAGGGTAAATAATTAGGCCGCCAGCTTTTAAAGTTTTAACAGCTTGGTTGATGATTTGAGCTTGATTGGTTTTAGTGAGTTTGAGAACTTGCATAGATTAGGTTATATTTTACACTATAGTATGTTGACACTTTTAAATGAGAGTTTGTGGGGAGATGAAGGGTTTTCAGCTTTGGCAGTGATGAAGCCGTTTAAGGAGATGATGGGAGTGGTGATGCGGGATACAGCCCCGCCGGGTTTTTATGTGATTGGCTATGCTTGGACCAGGTTGTTTGGGTCGAGTGAGGTGGCGTTGCGGAGTTTATCGTTGTTGTTGATACTAGGAGCAGCAGTGTTTGCTGGTTTGCTGGTTAAGGAAGTGACTAAGAATAAGTGGCAGGGAGTGCTGGTGGGATTGTTGGCATTTTTGAGCCCGTTTACTTTACCATTTGCGTTTGAATGGCGGATGTATGCTTTGTTAACCTTTGCCACTCTAGGTTCAATTTACTTTTTTGTGACCCGGAAGTGGAAAGGGTATGTGGTGATGACAGTCCTGGCTTTATACACGCATCATTTAGCTTTGATGACAGTGGCGGTCCAGGGGTTATGGTTTTTAGTGGATGAGTTGGATGAGCCAGGTAAGTGGACCAAGAAGAAGATTGTTAAAGCGATTAAACATATATGGCCGTTTTGGCTGGTGATGGGGTTGTATATACCCTGGTTGTATCCAATGTATTTACAGACTACCAGGGTACAGGGAGCAGGTTTTTGGCTAAAGGCACCGACAGTTAAAGAAGCGATTTTATTGTTGTATCGGTTTGTGACTGGTGGGGTAATGGAAGAGTATCGGGGTGGGGTGGCTTTGTTGGTGGGAGTGTTGCTGGTGGGTAAGCAGTGGAAGAAGATAGGGAAGAAGTGGCTGGAGATATTGTTGGTGGTAATGGCGCCGGTAGTATTTTCGTTTATTGTTTCCTATCTAGTTACGCCAGTGTTTTATGACCGGTATTTACTATCAGTAGTCTTAGGAATGGTGGTGTTGGTGGGGTTAGGTACCAGGAAGTGGTTGATGCCGGTGTTGGTGGGGCTGGTGGTGATTTATGGGTGGTTTAGTTATCAAACATTTACCATGCCAAAGAAGCGGCCGTTTAGAGAGCTAGCCAGTTATGTGAAGAAAGAGTTAAAGGAGGGGGACTATTTACTTAACTACAATGGGTCAGCCCATCATTTGTGGGAGACAAAGTATTATGGTATTCCAGCACCAATCTATGTGCCTGAGGGTGAGTTGCCGATGTATGTAGGCACAGCTCAGATGACAGAGGAAGACATAGTAAAAGAAGTACCGGAAGGAGTAGTCAGGTTAGGGGTGATAACCAGTGAGCCAGTGGAAAAGGTGGAGATAGAAGAGCCGTGGCAGGTGAAGGAAGTGGGGGAGTTTGGAACGATTCGGGTGTTGTGGATGGAGTGAGGAGTTGGAGTTTATTTTTTGCTCGTTTTAGTCATTAACTTTAAACTAAAGATACTGCCCTATTTCAATCATATTTCCATCAGGATCTTTGAAGTGAAAAAATTTATAGTGAGCAATTAAATCTAGTTCAGCGATGCTTGATATCTCGGTGATGTCTAGTTTTTTGACACGTTGGTAATCTTCTTCAATGTCCGAGGAATGAAAAACGATAATGGAGTTGTTGCCTAGTTTAATATCGCTTTCAATGCTGGTCATTTCAACATCGTTTTCTTTGTCAAAACCCGGGCGGTAAAGACCAAAATCGTCGAGGACGGTAGCCCAACGGTCTTTGTAGCGCATTTTGATTTTAACCCCAAGTAGTTTTTCATAGAATTTAATTGCTCTATCCATGTCAGTAACTCTGACATAGGATTCCGCTTGTTTTAATTTTTTCATAAATATTCTTGATTATTTGTTTTTGGTTATGTCTGCTAACGTTCCAGTATATCTGATGTTACTGAACGAGTGGACAGTATAATCTTACCAGAAACTGGAAGCGAGTGAAGTAATATGGGTCGAGCGAGTGCAATGAAGCGAGCCAGATATACTGATGTTAGAGGATCCGAGCGAAAACTTTTTCCAGAATTGAGCGAGAATGTAATGTGATTGAGTACCGCAACAAGGTGAGGAACGGAGACGTAGTGAAAAGCAACCTTATTTTCGTCTACCTGCTTCAGGCGCAGCACTATCTGTTGGCGGCTCTAAGTCAAGTTTTGGCGAAAAAACAGCACCAACAACGAGAGGGCCGGATCTAGGTTTTCCTTCGCTTGAAACCTCTTCTTTTGTCTTCAATTTACTTCCTAGTATTTTCGCCAAATTATATCTGTCGGGCGGTATCATGTTGCCTGCTGGCATTTTTACCTCCTTGATAAGTTGATTGACTAATTATATCATTTATGCTTTTCACTATGTCCTCTAACTATTGTTTATGCGAAATTATTTCCTATAATACTGATTAATCGTATGCTATCTGACGCTTACTTTAAATTAATGGAGTAGAGGTTAGGGGATAGATTAGAGCCGCCATTGAGGGAAGCGAGGATTAAGAGGCGGGAGCCATTGGGCCAAGGGAAAGCAAAGCTATCGGCAAAAGGGCCAGCATAAACGGTTTGGTGATTGGTGGAGTCATAGTCTGCGATAATGATTTTGTCGTCTTTGACGATAATGACATGGTTGGAGTCAGGATACCATTGGGTGGATTGAAGAGTGAGGGGAGAGTAGCGGCTGGTGAGTTGTTCTAATGAGGATAGGCTGGTGATGATTTTAATTTCAGTCTGGCCGAGCTTGAAATTTTTGTCTTCTTTAAGGTCATAAACGTAGATGCCACCAGGCTCAAGTTGGCGGATTTCAGACTGGGTGGAGGAAGCGGGTAGAGAGGGGATTAATTCCTGGGGAATTTGGGCTGAGCTGGTGGCAGTGTAAAGGAGTTTTTCTTCGTCAGGGGAGAAATAGACGGCTTGGGCTGAGGTAGTGGCAATATATTGAATGAATTCAGGCAGTTCTTTGAAGAGTTGTTGGTCTTTTTTATCTAATAATTCATGCCATTCAGCCAGGATGACTGGTAGTTGAGCAGTGACGTCTTTTAAGTCATCAGCGTCATTAAAGCTGGTGGTTTTAAGAAGGAGGTTGGCTTCACTAGCTTCATTTGAATTAAAGGTGGTTAAGATCTCAGAAGAGTCAGGCGACCAGGTGAAGAGAGCATTAGTAAAGTCATATTTGCTAGTGTTTCTGACAATCTGGCGAGGGGTTAATTTAAGGAAAGGAGTGGAGGAGAGTTCGAGGATATAGAGGCCGTTTTTGGTGTCAGTAGTGGCAGCATTAACGCTAAAGATGATTTTTTGACCATCAGGTGAAGGGGTAGGGTTGATGGCGCCGGAAAAGGTCAGGGGTTTGAGATTAGGGACAGCTGGGAAAAGGCGGGTATTGGTTTGGGTGACGAGTTCGGCTTCTAGTTGGAGGGTTTTTTCCCAGGAAATGTAGCCGTCTTTGGCAATCTTAATATGGTATTCGCCTGGGGGAAGGTTGAGAGTGTCGTCAGTAGCAGTGGTGAGTTTGTCGTTGATAAAAACAGTGGCGCCACGAGGGAAGGAGTTGGCTGCTAAGAGACCGGTGCCTTGGAGCGTGCCTTGGCTAAAGGAAGGCCGGTAGCCTTTAGCTAGTTTAATGGCCAGAATGGTGCCAGCAATGACGGTTAGGCTGGCGACAATGACGATTAATAATCGAGGGGTTCTTCTCATGATGGAGATATTATACTATAATTTTGGTGATGCAAGATTTTCTGCCTGATGTACCTAAAGACAAACAAGAGAGTTTAGAAGATGAAGCAGTGGTAGGGGAAGAGCAGACGGCAGGCAGGTTAGGAAAACTACGGAAGTTGATGAGCAATAGGAAACAGCGATTCAGATTGGTAGTGGTGTTAGGTTTAGGGGCTTTGGTGGGCTTAGGGATTTTGGCAACGATTTTAGAAAAGGCTGAGGAGAATCGATCAGCAGAAGTAGAGGTGGAAAAGGGAGAGTTTGCAGATTGGTTGTTGTCGGTGGAGCAGAAGCCTGGCCAGATGAGCTGGGGGTTTTATTTAGATGAGAATGCTAATGGGGAGTTTGAGTATAATGAGCAGTTGTTTAGCGGAGTATCGGTGTCGATTCGCCGGCCTGGAGAGGAGCAGGCGTTTCGGACAGAGGCCAGTGGGTCGAATGGGGTGGTGATAATTGATGATTTGGCAGTGGGTGAGTATGAGGTCAGGATAGTTAATTATGAACTGGAGCAGGTGGGAGTTTATGGTGATTTTGAGCTGCCGAATTTTTATGAGTTGGTGGATGAGAATCGGCAAAGGTTTGAATTTATTCCCAGTGAGTGGAAGAGTTTGAGTTTAGGGGAGGAGGGGTATAAGGGGATTATGGGGGTGAGGGAGTATAGGCCAGAGAGATTATTGGTGTTAACTGATGGTTCAGAAGTGAGTTTTTATGATCCAGACAGAGCTAAAATTTATGGCCAGAGTGTGATTAAAGATGGAGTTAAGCGAAAGTTTTTGGTTAAGGATAATCTAGTGGTATATATAAAGGACGATCAGTTAAAGAAGTTTTCTTTTAAGGATAGAACAGAAGCGGTGGTGGTGGATCGGTTGTATGGAGTGGATGAGGTTGGTTGGGCTTTGTCACCGGAGATGAAGACAGTGGTGTATACAGAAGAAGAGGAGTTAAGGTACAAGACCGAAGGCGAGGAGTGTGGTGAGGGAGCAATCATTTACAATGGTCAGCGAGTTAATTTAAAGCAGGAATTAGAGTTGGTGGTTGATTTTTGGGATGAGCAGAACTTGGTGTTGGTAGGAATGGTTAAGGGTGGAGATTGGCAGGTGTTTAAGGGTTTTTGCGGAGAGAGACAGAAGTTAGCGGTGGAGCCGTTGGAGATAGGTGAGGTAAGGAATTTGTATGTTTTAGAGGATAAAACCTTGTTCTATATCAATAGCCAAGGTAGCTATTTTTACGACTTAGACAAAAAAGAAGCCACTAAGTATGTGGCTTTAGGAGTACCGAGTCAGGTGAAGTTATCGGTTGATAAAAAGTATATTGTAGGTAAGCTGGGAGGTAATTACATAGTGGTGGATTATCCGGCAGTTAAGGCGAGTGGGGTAGAAAAGCATTATGTGATTGGGGTAAATAATCTAGTGGTGGTGGGGGATGAGGGCTTGGTGAGTCGAGCCAAGGCTTGTGAGGCTGATGGTGATTGTGGAGAGATTGTTAGAATCGAGTTAAAGGGTAATGGGGCGTGGGAATGGGGAGAGGCAGTGGATTTAAAGGATGTGGTGGTAAAGCAGGTATTGGGAGAGATTGAGCTTTAGATTAGTTAATGATAAGCCAGTCAAGGCTGGTAGGTTGGTTGACCGGATAGTTAACAAAGACATTGAATTGGTGGCTATCGGGCTCTTTAACCACCCAGTATTTGGTGGCTGGGGCATAGTTGGAGTTAAAGGTGAGGATAACCTGGGAATGAGGAGTGAGTTGGGGGGCAGTAATGTCAATGTGGTTGGTGCCAGCGGAAATGGTAGCAGTGCCAGACGCATTTAGAGAGAGACTATTAAAGCTAGCAGAGCCGCTGGCGTTAATGCTGGCAACAAGGCCAATGGGACTGTAAAGACTAACAGCTGATTGACTGGCAATGTTGATTTGAAGCGGGGTGTTTTTTGGAGTGTTGATGTTTGAAGCGACGATGGTATTGACCTGAACTTGGTTGAGTTGGGCTAGGCCGGTGACTTTTAAGTTGCCGGTGATGGTAACCTGGCCAGTCTGATCTAAGGTCATTAGGCCAGCTAAGAAGTTAAGGGTGCCTTGGCCGGTAGGTTGGAGATAGAGAGTGTCAGACAGAGTAGAGATAGAGTTGGAAGCGAGGAGGAGTTGGTTGTTAATGGTTAAACTGTTGGTGATTTTGAGGTCAGTGATGGTGGCTGAACCTAAAACAGCTAGATATTCAGAGAAAAAGCCAGCTTGGGCATTGAGGTGGTTAAGTTCCAGGTTGGCAGCCGGGGAAGCAGATGGAGTTTGGAGGTTGGCAATTAAGGCAGAGATACTGGCTGAGGGCGGGTCAGATTCATCAACAATGGTGGTGTCTTGCTGGTATTGATCAACCAGGTTGGTGATTTTGTCTCTGAGGCCTTCAATAGTGGAAGCTTTAATTTTGGAGGCAATGAGTTCATTGGTGATGATTTTGTCAGCCACAACTTCGTCAGCTTGTAAGCGACCAGCAATAGAGGCAGTTGGAGCTTGGAGATGGCCGGTGATGGTGAGATTGGCAGCAATGGTGATTTGGCCTTGGGTGAGGGGAGAGATGAAGTTAGTGGTAAGGATTTCGGTTTCAATGGTGGGGGTGATGATTTGGTCGAGTTGGTCATAGAGGTCGAGGATATATAGGGTGTTGATTTCCAGGCGTTCTAAGAGAGTGAGGATGAAACTACTGAGGTTTAAACCTTGGTTTGAGATTTGGGTTTGAGAGGGAACACCAGGTAGGTGGTGATAGAGAGTGATGAATTCTTCTAAAGCAATAGGTGAGAGGATGGAGTAGTCGTTTGTAAAGACATAGTCAGGGATGTTGAGAGTAGAACCATCGTCAATAAAGGAGCCATTGGTGACTTTGATGTCGCCGCCAGAGACTTCGAGGAGGGCGGTAGGGGTGGCGGTGCCAATACCCAGATTACCGTTATCAGCTAAGAAAAGACCTTCAGATTGATTAGCGTTTTGGATGAGATTATTGGAGATTTTAAGGCCGCCAATATTGAGGTCAGAGCTGAGGTTGAGTTGTTTGGCTTTAAGGTTGCCGTCAGAGTCAAAGTAGTGGTCAGTCTTATTACCAACAGCTAGGCCGGCAGAAAAGGTGAGGTAGCCATCGGTGGCATTACTCAGGTATTCATTATTTTTAGAAAAAGTGAGGGTAGAAGAGATGGTGGCATCACCAGCGACAGATAGGCTGAGGTTGGTGTTGGCAGGATCAAGAAAGTAGTTGACATTGGCAGTGTCGATTAATTGGTTAGCATAGAGATTGGCAGTGATTTGGGTGGGTTGAGAGATAGAGACAGGATAAATAGAGTCATCATCAAAGGAGATGAGTTCTTGACTGGCGCCGCCAAGGATTTTAAGGCTGCTTAAGGGGCCGGCTAGATTAAAACGGAGTGAGGCAGCTGAGCCAGTGGCGACTGAACTGCCTAAGGTAATGTCAATATCCTGGTTTTCAGCTATTAAAGTGGTGTCACCAGTGTCATAAATATCTTGAAGGCTAGGGGTACTTGATACATTTTGATTAAGAGAGATCCAGTTTAAGCCATCAAAATACATTAAATCACCAGTGTCCTGATTAACATATTGACGGCCGATTTGATTTTCAGGTTGGCTGGAGGGGAGAAGTTGAAGGGAAGAGGTATGGAGGCTGTTTTCAATTAAAGCAGCGTTTTTAGCATAAATATTGCCTTGGTCGTCAAAAAAGGCAAGATCACCAGTATCAGAGCCAATGGTGATACGACCGTTAAGAAAAGAGCCAACTCGAGGTAGGATGACCTCAACATCTTGAGTTCCCAAGATTTGATCTGAGCTAGGGCTGGCAGGCTGTTGAAGGCGGTTGAGATAGAGGTAGATGAGTAGACTAACGGAGAGAAACAGGCCAAAGATGGAGCTATAGACAAAGACTTTTTGGAGCTTGGGGCGCTTAAGCCAAGAAATGGTTTGGGATAGGTTAGAAATGTCAGAGGCTGGGGAAAAAGGAGGCGAGGGTGGTTTTTCAGGAGTAACAGGGGTGGTAGGGGTTTTAAGAAATTGGTTAAGGACTTGATTAGAGTAGCCTTGGTTAAGTTGTTTATCCAGGGTGAGTTTAAGTTGGCCTTGTCTTGTCCAGCGGCGGATGGTGGCCGGAGAAACATGGAGTTTTTGGGCCGCTTGGTTAGTGGTGAGGAGTTTGTCGGTTGGTTGAGGAGTAATTTGGCCGGCTTTAATGGCTTGGAGTTGAATGATGTTTTTTGATGAGTAGCGGCGTTGGTTACCTAAAGTACGTTGGGGAGTGAATTTGCCGGCTTGTTCCCAGCGGCGTAAGGTTTTGGGATGAAGATTGAGTTTTTGGGCGGCTTGGGAAGTAGTAAAACCACCGTTGGGTAGTTGATTAGGGCTAGTTTTTAATGGCAGTTGAGTCACCGGGCACCTCAGTTAGTGTCCAAGTTTGTTCATGACCTGGACTGTTTTCACGAGTTTAGTATGGACTATATTAATAGAGATGTCAATAGGGAAAATATTGATATATCAAGCTAAAATAGTGATATAGAGGGATATATTTAGATACAATATTTTGAGTTATGAGATAGGGAATGTGATATATAAAGATGTAGTTAGATAGAGTTGAACTGAATTCAAGTTGAGATTTTTTATAGTTAATGTTAGATTGAAATATGGCATTAATTAAGAAAATTGGGATTGATTTAGGCACAGCTAATTCAGTGGTGTATGTGCAGGATAAGGGAATTGTGTTGCAGGAACCGACAGTGGTGGCAGTGACGGTGGATGATAATAAGGTGGTGGCAGTGGGTAATGAGGCTAAGGAGATGTTGGGAAGGACGCCAGAAAGCATTGTGGCCTCGAGGCCAATGAGGGATGGAGTGATTGCTGATTATGTGGTGACTGAGGCAATGTTAAGGTATTTTATTCAAAAAGTAGTGGGTAAGGGTTTTTGGTTACGACCAGAGGTGATGATTTGTGTGCCAGCTGGTTGTACTCAAGTGGAGAAGCGAGCGGTGGAGGATGCAACTTATTCAGCTGGAGCTAAAGAGGTGTATGTGATTCATGAGCCGTTTGCGGCGGCTTTGGGAGCAGGGATTCCGGTGGGTGAGGCGTCAGGTAATATGATTGTGGATATGGGGGGAGGGAGCGCTGAAGCAGCGGTGGTGTCTTTAGGCGGAGTGGTGGTGAGTAAGAGTGTTCGGGTAGCCGGTAATGCTTTGGATGATGCGATTGCCCAGATGTTGAGAAAAAAGCATGGTTTGGTGATTGGGGATCAGACGGCAGAGAGGATTAAGTTAGAGATGGGCAGAGCGATGGGAGATCCTGAGACAGAGTCAGGAGAAGGGAAAAAACCTAAGATGATTAAGGTTAAAGGTAGAGATAGTATTCAGGGCTTACCGCGGTCAGTAGAGATTACGGTTGAGGAGTTGGAAGAGGCGATGCGGTCAAGGTTAATGCAGATGGTGGGGATGATAAAGGCGGTGCTGGAAGAGATTCCGCCAGAGCTAGCTAGTGATATTATTGATAAAGGGATTGTGATGAGCGGAGGTACCAGTTTACTGAGGAATTTTGATAAGTTGTTGACTCAGGAAACAGGGGTGCCGTGTCATGTGGCTGAGGAAGCAATTTTGTGTGTGGCTAAAGGCACAGGGATTGCTTTGGATAATTTGGAACTTTATAAGCGGGCGATAAGTAAGCGGTAAAGTGGACTATGTTAAGATAAGGCATGTTGATTGGGATTGATGGGTCGCGAGCATTGGTAAAGGATAAGGCGGGAGTGGAGAACTATAGCTATGAGTTGATTAAGGCGATGTTGAGGTTGAAGGAAGTGGAGAAGCATAAGCTGAGGTTGTATGTGCGAGGTGGAGTCAAGGTGGAGGCAGAGTGGAGGCAGAGGTTGGAGGTAGTGGAGATTAAGTGGCCGCGGTTGTGGACGCAGGCAGGCCTAGCTTTAGAATGTTTGAAGCAACCGCCTGACGTTTTGTTTATTCCAGCTCATACTTTACCAATGGTGAGGCGAAGAAAGATGAAGACAGTGGTGACGATCCATGGACTGGAGTATGAGTATTTACCAGAGTATTATCAGTTTCCCCAGCGATTGTATTTGAATAAGTCGACGGAGTATGCGGTGAAGCAGGCGGATAGATTAATAGCCGTGTCTAAGTGGGTGAAGCAGGAGCTGGTGAAGAGGTTGGGGGCTGATAAAAGGAAGATTAAGGTGGTGTATGAAGGAGTTAGTAGTCGGTTGAAGGAAGCCAAGAAGGGGCGGTTTTCTAGCCAGTATATGAGACAGATTAGCTATAAGTATGGGCTGGAAAAGCGATATATTTTGTTTGTGGGGACGATTCAGCCAAGGAAGAATATAGCCAGGTTGATTGAGGCGTTTTCCAGGCTGGAGGATAAGGAGGTGCAGCTGGTGATAGGCGGGAAAAAGGGTTGGATGTATGAGGAGATATATAAAGCACCGAAAAAGCGGGGAGTGGAGAAGCGAGTCAGGTTTACTGGCAGGATAGCGGAAGCTGATTTAGCAGGGGTGTATAAAGGGGCGAGTTTGTTTTGTTGGCCGTCTTTAATGGAAGGTTTTGGCTTGCCAATTTTGGAAGCAATGTTGATGGGTATACCAGTGATAACTTCGAATCGGGGAGCTTTAGCTGAGATAGCGGGTCAGGCAGTTCTTGAGGTAGATGCGGAAGATGTGGGGGAGTTGGCCGGAGCAATGGACTTAGTGTTAAAAAATCAAGATTTAAGAGAAGGATTAGTGGAAAAAGGCTATGGTAGGGTTAAGCAGTTTAGTTGGCAGAAAGCAGGGCAAGAGACTTTAAAGGTGTTGACTGAATGGTGATTTGTGAAACTTAACAGATATGGATTTGAGACCACGATCGTGGAGCTAGATCCCCGTCTGTTAATTAGCTTAAGACAAAAAGAGCAAAAGATGGTAAAATACAGAGGTCTGGAAAGGAAAATCAATGGCTAAGTTAAGATCAATTAACCCAGCAACTGGCAAAGAGCTGAGAACAGTGAGGATTGCTACTAAAGTAGAGGTAGAAGAGACAGTCAGGCAAGCTAAGGCGGGATTCGAAAAGTGGCGAGATGTAAGTTTAAGTAAGAGATGTCAGGTGATGTTTAAGGTGGCTCGATTATTGAGAAAAGAAGCCGAAAGATTAGGGGAGATGATAACTAAGGAAATGGGTAAACCTTTAGTTGAGGCCGTGGACGAGGTAATGGCAGCGGCTGATGGGGTGGAGTATGTAGCTAAGGAAGCTAAGCAGATTTTAAGGGATGAGGTGGTGGAGCCAAAGCTACCGCAGACAAAATTAGAGCAAATGAAGCGATTGGGAGTGGAAGATGCTTTGGGGTATTTGAATCGGAAAGGTAGAAAAGTGGTGAGTGTGGTGCGTTATGATCCAGTCGGAGTGGTGGCAGCGATTAAACCCTGGAACTATCCGGTAGACACAGTTATGTTGGCTTTAGCGCCAGCTTTGGTGGCGGGCAATAGTGTGGTGTTTAAGCCGTCAGAGTATGTATCGTTGGTGAGTAATCAGTTGGTTAAACTACTTTGGCAGGCAGGAGTGCCTAGGGATGGGTTACAGGTCCTTTATGGTCGAGGTCAGGTAGGAGCGATGCTGGTGGATGCTGAGGTGGATATGGTGACGTTTACTGGCAGCACAGAGGTGGGTAAGGAAATAGCCGAGAAATGTTCAAAGAGGTTGATTAAACATGTTTTGGAGCTAGGAGGGAGTTCGCCAGCCTTGATATTAAGGGATGCGGATTTAGACCTGGCAGTTAATGGAGTTTTATGGGGGCGGTTTGCTAATTGTGGCCAGGTGTGCAATGCGATTAAGCGAGTGTTTGTAGAAGAAATAGTGGCGGAGCAGTTTATTGAGAAGTTGGTGAAGGCGACTGATAAGTTAAGGGTGGGGAATCCGTTAGATAAAGGGGTGGATATAGGGCCGTTGGTGAGTTTAAAGCAGTTAAGAAAGTTACAAGATCAGGTGACAAGAGGCGTGGTGCAAGGCGGCAGGATTTTGGCAGGCGGTAGAAGGCTGCGAGAGGAGCCGTATGTTAATGGATTTTTCCATGAGCCAACAGTGATGGTGCATGTTAACTCCAAGCAGGCAATTATGCAGGAGGAAATCTTTGGGCCGGTGTTGGCGGTGGGGGTGGTGGATAATTTAAGGCAAGCGATTAAGCAGGCTAATGAAAATCCATATGGATTAACAGCGGCAGTTTATACTAAGTCCAAAAAAAAGGCAGAGCGGGCGATGAAGGAGTTAAAGGTTGGTTCGGTGTATGTCAATGATTCAAGTATTCTGTTTCCGGAAACACCTTGGTCTGGTTTAAAGGAAAGTGGAGTCGGAGTGGAAGGTGGTAGGCATGGAATTTGGGAGTTTACTGACAAAAAGCATATGCATATTAATTATTCGGAAGACAAAACTAGGGATTGGTGGTTTCCATACTGAGGTTTTCTTGAGGCAATTAGCAGTTATAGAGAGAGAGTGATGGAAATTGGGAATTAAGGCTAAGATAGAAAAGGAGGTTTAAAGATGAAGAAAAGGCGGTGATGGGGGAAAACAGAGCGAAAGCCAGGATTTTGGGGATTTTATCGGGAGTTATTGAGAGGAATTGTAAAGAGATATAGTTAGAGGAATAGAATTGATATTATAGAGTTTAAAAATAGAAGAAATTTTTTCATATGATGTATTTTTGAGGACAAATTTTGATCAAAAACAGTAAGCGTTGATGAGATAATTATAGATTTTTAGTCTTATAATCATCTTTTTAAGGACGCAGGAGAGAAAAGAGGTAAAAAAAGGCAAAAAGCTGGTTTTAGAGAATTAAAGATGGTGATTGAGATCAAAGTTTGCTACAATTAGTGATAAGGAAATAGAGGGTTTTAATAAATTTAATAGAGGTAGATGTTAAAAAAAGGTTGTCATATCAGCAAAGTGCTTGGAGTTAAGATCGATTGCATTCGGGAAGATCAAGTGCTAGAAACCGTGGAGAAATGGTTGCTGACTAACAGAGGTAGAAGGTATATTTTGACCCCGATTAATCCGGAGATGGTAATGTTGGCCCAAAAGGACAACAGGTTTTTAAGGGTGTTGAATGGAGCGGACTTAAGAATAGCTGATGGGATGGGTTTGCGATTGGCGGATAAGCGGTTAAAGCGGGTGGCGGGGACAAGCATGATGATGAGCTTGATTGAGTTAGCAGTAAAAAAAAGTTGGCGGGTGTTTTTGTTAGGCGGCAGAGGTCAGGCAGCAGAGCGGGCAGCAGAGAAGCTGAGGAATAGATATTCAGGTTTAGAAATTAAAGGGGAGTCAGGGCCAGAAGAGATTGGTAAAGAGAGACCAAGAGAGAAGCAGAATTTAAGCGAGCAGATTAATCGATTTAAACCACATTTATTGTTTGTGGGTTTTGGTCAGGTGAAGCAGGAGAAGTGGATAGCTAAGAATTTAGCTAAACTAAAGGTGAGGGTAGCCATGGGAGTGGGTGGAGCAATTGATCAGGTGGTTAAGCCGTGGTTGCGAGCACCCAAGCTATGTCAGTGTTTGGGATTAGAGTGGTTGTGGCGGTTGCTGATGCAGCCGTGGCGGCTTAAGCGGCAGCTAGTTTTGGTGAGGTTTGTGTGGTTGGTGATTAGCGATAAATATCTCGGTGGTGGCCAACGTCGAGAATAAGAAGAGTGAGATTGGTGATATCAAAAACAATACGATAATTACCAATTCGAAAACGGTAGTTTCCTAGGTGATAATCGGTTAATTTGTCAGCGTAGATGGTGGGATTTTTTTGACAGAAGAAATCTAGTTTAGTAATGATTCTTTGCTGGATGTTTTTAGGTAGTCTTGAGAAGGATTTAAGTTATTTATCGCCAATACCCAGAAGCCAAAGGACGGCTTCTTTTTTGTAGCGGCGATCACCGCGGGAGTTAATGCGGATAGCTGGAAGTTTGCCGCGTTTACCCCAGCGCTTAATGGTAAGCGGAGAAACTCGGAGAAGTTCAGCTACTTCACGGACAGTTAAGAGGTCGGGTAGGTTATCTAGAGAGAGTCTAGGTTTTTGAGGGGCCTGCTGATCTGAAGATTTATTGTTTGATGTAGTTTGATCAGCCATAGCTTGTTCAAAGGCAGGCGAAATATAATAAAACTACAACCAATATATCAAAATGGCTTAGAGAATGTCAATATCCAGCTTATTTTAAGTCAACTTGAGCGCCAGCAGCCACGAGTTTTTTCTTGGCGTCTTCAGCGACTTCTTTTTTAAAGGTACCGATTTCTTTAGGAGCTGATTCAGCTAGATCTTTAGCTTCTTTAAGACCCAAGTCTTGGTTGATTTCGCGGAGAGCTTTAATAACTCCGATTTTATTAGCACCAGCGTCAGTTAGAACTACTTGATACTCAGCCTTTTCTTCAGGTTTGTCAGCGGCTTCACCAGCAGCTGGAGCAGCCACAGCTACAGGAGCAGCGGCAGTGATACCAAATTTATCTTCTAAGGCTTTGACTAGGTCAGCTAGTTCAATGACACTGAGTTTAGCTATTTGGTCAATGATTTTTTGCAGACTAGCAGAGACCTTGACTTGTTTTTTAGGTTTAGGTTTTTTAGATTCTGCTGGTTTGGTTTCGGCTTTAGATTTTTTTTGATCGTTAGTCATTATTTTTCACCACCTTTCTGGGTTTTAATCGCCTCAAGGGCGTAGACTAAATTACGTAAGTTACCGGATAAGACGTTAAGCATGCCAGAAAGAGGAGCTTTGATGGTGGCGACAGTTTTATTCAGAAGTTCGACCTTGGTGGGTAGTTTAGCTAAGGTTTTAACTTGAGCTTGAGTTAAGGGCTCTTTAGAGAGAAAGCCAGCTTTGATTTTGGGCAGTTGATGGTCTTTGGCAAAGTCAGCTAAGGCTTTGAGAGGAGCGATTTCGTCTTCATAAGCCAGTAAGGTGATGGTGGGGCCGGTAAAAGAGTCTAACAGGGGTTTAAGAGAATATTTCTCGTTTTTAAGAGCGATTTTTAAGAGAGTGTTTTTAATAACCAGAAGTTCACCGTCAGCCTGTTTGACTTGGTTTCTGAGATCTTGTTGGAGATTGACAGATAAGCCGTGACAGTCAGCCAAGACTACAGATTTAGCTTGTTTAAGCTTAGTTTGAAGATTCTTAACTTGGTTGAGGTTTTTTGGTGAAGGCATAAAAAATCCTTGCCATAGCAAGGAAGGTTTCCTCGGCAGGCTTTATTGATTACCTGCTGTCTATGGACTGAGGGAGATTATATAATTAGGGGATGAAGTTTGTCAAACGAGAGATTAATTTAGAGGAAGACATGGTGGTGGTGGATAAGCCAGAAGAGTGGACGAGTCATGATGTGGTGGCTAAAGTCAGAGGTGAGATTAGGGAGAAGTATGGGGAAAAGGTGAAGGTGGGGCATGGGGGAACCTTGGATCCGTTTGCCACTGGAGTGTTGCTAATTCTAATTGGCAAAATGGTGAAGCGGTTTGAGGAGATCAAAGACTGGGATAAGGAGTATGTGATGGAGGTTAGGTTAGGAGTAGCGACTGACACAGGCGATAGAACAGGGAAGAAAGTTAAAACAACAGAGGCGGGAGAGGTGAAAAAGCAGGCAGTGGAAAAGGTTTTAAAGAGTTTTGAGGGTGAGTATTTACAAAAGGTGCCTAGGTATGCAGCGGTAAAGGTGAAGGGGGTGAGGATGTATAAGTTGGCGAGGGAGGGGAAGAAGATAAAGCAGCCAAAGAGAAGAGTGAAGATAAAGGAGATAGAGTTACTCAGACTACAAGGCTTATCCTTAAAGGTGAGGGTAGTGTGTGGATCAGGGACATATATGCGGCAGTTGGCAGTGGATATTGGAGAGAAGCTGGGATTAGCAGCGCATGCTAAAGAGCTGAGAAGAACGAGGGTGGGAGACTATAGGTAGAGGAAAGAGGTAAAATAGAGAGAATATGGTTGCAGTAACAGAGAAGTTACCGTGTGGAGTTTTTAAAGGAGCAACTGAAAGAGATGTTGGGGATGTTGTGAAACGTGAGTGTTATGGTTTTGGAATCGTAAAAGGAGACAGTCCAGATAGCCTGGAAGTATTTTACATATCTTGTATGTTATGTGATGCGATGAGGTTTTTGGAAAGAGGTTGTCCTGAAGGCTTACCGCCTGATGAAACACCCTGGATATATGAAGGAGTGAATAAAGATTAGAGTTGAAGCTTAATCGACGGACTCATGGAAGAGCAGAGATGGCAGGCGGTGATGTTTTTGGGTTTGATGGTTTGAATGACTGCTTTTAAGTTATCTTCTAGCTGTTTGTCTTTAAAGGAAAGTTTGCCAATGACTAAGTGAATTAAAGGAGCTTTGGGTTCTGATTTAAAGCGAACGGCGCCTTTAGATAGTTTCTTTTTTAATTCTTCAGGTTTGTCAGTAATGGTGCCAGCCTTAGGATTAGGCATAAGGCCTTTAGGGCCTAAGAGTTTGGCGTATTTAGCTAGTTTAGGCATCAGGCTGGGCTCAGCTATAAGAACGTCAAAATCAATCAGGTTGTCTTTGAGTTTACCTAGAGTTTTATCAGAAGCGATTTCCACCTTTTGGGTTTTACCGGTGCCGTGGGGTAGTTCCAGTTCACCAGCTAGTTTGTCGACAGAGAGATTGCAGTGAAGCTCGACCGAGGCATCAAAGTTAACTTGGGAGACTTGGCGAAGGAGTTTGATGGCTTGGTTTAAAGGATAGGTTTTAGATTTATCAATCAGTTTTTTAGCTTCTAAAAAACGTTTAGAACGAGAATGCTTAATTCGTTTTTTGGTTTTTTCTTTGACAGACCTTGAAGGTTTAGCGGCTTTTTTGGGTAAAGGCTTTTTAACTGGTTTGACTGGAATAGCCGTTTCAACGGGTTTGTCTTTTTTCTTTCTGAGTTTCTGGTCCCTAGTACCGGAAGCTTTGTATTTGACTTTTTGATCAGCGGCCAGATCAATGACAGCAAGTTTCTTTTTCCCCATATTATTTCACCTCTATGCCCATGGAGCGGGCAGAGCCAGCGACAATCTTTTTAGCAGCTTCAAGGTCATTGGTATTAAGGTCTTCGATTTTTTCTTTAGCGATTTTTTCGACTTGAGCGTCAGTTAGAGTAGCAACAGTTTCCCGGCCCGGAGTTTGAGAACCTGATTTAAGGTTAAGCTCTTTTTTGATGAGTTCAGTGACTGGAGGTTTTTTGAGTTCAAAGGTAAAGCTGCGGTCTTCATAGATGGTGATGATAGCAGGGATAACGCCTTTCATGGTTTTGGTTTGATTGTTGTAGGTGGTGCAAAAATCCATGATGGCGACACCATGTTGACCAAGGGCGGGTCCGATGGGTGGAGCGGGAGTAGCTTTACCAGCGGGGATATTGAGTTTTAAGACGATTTTGACTTTTTTAGCCATAAAAATATCCTTGCTACAGCAAGGATTAATTAAGTGTCGAGATGGTAGTCTCTCCCTCGCTGTAGGCGAAGTGGGGGAAGTATATCAGAGAATAAGAGTGGGGGCAAGAAAAATTAAGATTGTTTAGGAGTAGCTATGGCGGTGGGATCTGGAGGAGGAGATTCGCATGCTTCCTGAGTGATGCTGCATCCGTTATTGTAGTCATTAAGCCAGGGGCAGTTATGGCCGGCGATTTTACCGTCTTGGAAGTGGATATCAACTTGCTGGGGAGCATTTCTATCTAGGGGTGTATGACAAGGTTTTTTTTCGATGACGAGGGTCATGAGTTTAGATTTTACTAACTTGTAAGAAATCAAGTTCAACCGGAGTTTCCCGGCCAAAGATGGAGACTAGGACTTTGACTTTACCGCGTTCATCGTCAATGGATTCAACTGAACCTAAGAAGTCGGCAAAGGGGCCTTCAATAATTTTAACGGCTTCACCAACAGAGAAGGTAGCTTTGTATTTAGGCGCTTCCATCTTCATGAACTTCATGATGTTCTGGACTTCTGATTTGGGAAGCGGGGTGGGTTTGTTGCCAACGCCAACAAAGCCGGTGACACCTTGAGTGGTGCGAACAGCTAGCCAGGAGTCGTCGGAGAGAATCAGTTTGACCAGCATGTAGCCGGGAAAGAGTTTTTCTTTAACAGAATATTTTTGGCCTTTTCTTATTTGGATTTTGTTTTGAGTGGGGATGAGAATTTCTAAAATGTGCTCGGTCAGGTTCATGGATTTAGTTCTTTGGGTGAGGCCAGCAGCGACTTTTTGTTCATGGCCAGAGTAGGTGTGAACCACATACCATTTAGCTTGCTTAGAGACTTTTTTATTGATGACGATATGGTTTTCCTGATCCTTATCTTTTTGAACTTGGGTTTCAATTGGATCTTCAGCCTTGATGGGTTTTTTAACCTTTTTAACAGGCTTAGCTTTGAGGGCAGGGGTTGATGGTTTAGTTGGTTTTTTATCTTTATCTTTTTTCATTTATTTAACTATTAGGCCAGCCATTTGAGTGAATAAGTAGTCAAGACCACCGATGAAGGCGCCAACCAAAAGACTGACACCAACCACGATTAAGGTGAGTTTGACCACCTGTTGCTTGGTGGGCCAAACAACTTTTTTCAGCTCAACAATTGCTTCTTGAACAAACTGCTGAGGACTGGTTGATTTTTCAGAGGCTGATTTTACCATGGTTTATGGGGTTATGGTAGCACAAAAGCGATATGATATACTAGAGTTTATGAGTAAAGGTAAGATAACCAAGGCAGTGATTGCTGTAGCAGGTTATGGAACTAGGTTCTTGCCGGCAACCAAGAATCAACCCAAAGAGATGTTGCCGATTATTGACAAACCAATTGTGCAGTATCTGGTGGAGGAGGCGGTTAAGTCAGGGATTAAGGATGTGATTTTAGTGACTCGGTTTGGGCAGACGAGTTTGGAGAATCATTTTGATTCTAATTTAGAGCTGGAGATTCAGTTGGAAAAGAATGGCAAGAAAAAGCAGTTGGAAGAGGTGCAGCGAGTCTATCGGATGGCTAATTATATTTATGTGCGGCAAAGTCGACATCTGCCTTATGGTAATGGTACACCGTTGCTGTGCGTGAAGAACTTGTTGGTTCCAGGAGAGAGGTTTGTGTATATGTTTGGGGATGACTTGGTTTTGGCCAAGAAGCCCTGTACCCAGCAGCTGATGGAGTATTCTGATAAGAAAGATAAGGCGGTGACAGTAGCGGTTCAGGAAGTGGCGAAGAGTGAAGTCAGCCGGTATGGGATTTATAAGCTAAAGAAAGGAAGTAAGGATTTGGTGGAGGATGCGGTGGAGAAGCCAGGGCCAGATGAGGTGCAGTCCCGGTTGGCTCAGTTTGGGAGATTTGTGTTAAATACAGATATTGTGGAGATTTTAAAAGAACATCATAAAGCCGGTAAGCTGGGGAAGGATAATGAGCTGTGGTTGATTGATGCGATTATTGAATATGCTAAGAAGAAGCCGGTGTATGCAGCCAGGATTGATGGTAAGTGGATGACGACTGGAGATCCATTAAGATACATGAAGACCCAGGTAGAGTATGCTTTGAAAAGAGAGGATATTGGGCCGGAGTTTAAGCGGTATTTAAAGAGTATGTGTGGGTGTGATTAGACGAGTCGGAGCTCATTTATCGATTAGTGGCGGGTTTAAGCAAGCGGTGGAGAGCATAGTGGATAAAGGCGGGAATTGTTTGCAGATTTTTTCTGGATCACCGCGAGGCTGGCAGATGAAATTGCCGAGCAAGGAGGAGGCTAAGAGTTTTAGAGATTTGTGTGAAGAGAAAGATGTTAAGCCGATTTTTATTCATGCTAAGTATTTGATTAACTTAGCGTCAGATAAAACCAGGCTGGTCGAGATATCCAAGCAATCGTTGATTCATGATCTGCAGGCAGGAGAAATGATTGGGGCTAAGGGAGTGATAGTTCATTTAGGCAGTCATCAAGGCAGGGGATGGCAAGCAAGTAAGCAACAGTTAGTAAGAGCGATTAAAGATATATTACGATCCACGCCTAAGGGAATAGAGCTGATTATAGAGAACAGCGCTGGACAGAAGGGTAAGATTGCTTCTCAACTAGAGGAGATTAGGTTCTTGTTTCAGGCCGTTGGGAGTAAGCGGTTGGGTTGGTGCTTGGATAGCTGTCATGCTTGGGCAGCGGGTTACTCTTTGGGAAAGGTTAGGCAATCACTGATACAGAATGATATAGTTAAAGAGGCGGAGAGATTGAAGCTATTAGATAGATTAGGGTGTGTGCATGTTAATGATTCGCGAGATGAGTTTGGTTCAGGCAGGGATCGACATGAGAACTTAGGTAAAGGCAAGCTAGGCTTAGAAGGTTTAAGGGCTTATGTAAACCATTCCAAGCTAAAACACTTACCGATGATTATTGAAACTCCAGGATTTGGGGGTCTGGGGCCGGATAAGAAGAACTTGGATATATTAAAGTTACTTGTTGGAGATTGACATTTAAAATTTAGTTTTATATTATCAAAGTAAGATATGGCTATAACTGAAGGAAGTTCAATTCCAGCAGCGACTTCAGGGGAGTATAGAAGGCGTTTTCTAAAACAACCAAAAAAACCTTTAACTGAACCTTTAAGTGATAAAGGAAAAAAGAGAGGACTTTGTTTAAGATTATTTAGAAGAAAAGAAGGATAGATATAGGAGTGGATGGTATATTAAGGTAATGAGAAAGCGGTGGTTTATTATTGTAGGGTTTGGTATTTTAGTTGGTGGAATTTTGTGGTTGAGTAAAGATAAACAGGTGGTGTTGTCACCAGAAGCGCCGTGGATTCAGGTGGAGAAGCCGCTTCAGAAATATAGTTTTCCGGAGCTGAGAAAGCGGGCGTTTATTGGCAGTGAGATTGAGGTGGATTTGGATAACAATTTATTTTTCTATGAAGTGGAAGAAAGAAAGATTAGTGGGCAGATTCATATGCCTGAAGTCAGTCCGCCTGCTAGCGGATTTCCAGTAGTGATTATGATTCGGGGATATGTGGATAGAGAGATATATCAGACGGGCGTGGGGACTAGTCGAGTAGCTGAGGTGTTGGCTAGGAATGGCTACATGACCCTAGCTCCAGACTTTTTAGGCTATGGTCAGTCAGATATGCCGCCAGCCAATCCTTTGCATGAGCGATTCATGAGGCCGGCGCAGATTTTGGAGTTGATAGCCTCGGTGAAGAATTTAGATAAGGCTGATAAGGAGAGAATATATATGTGGGGACATAGTAATGGAGGCCAGATTGCTTTGAGTGTGTTGGAGATATCGGGGAAGGAGATACCGACTAGTTTATGGGCACCAGTATCTAAACCATTTCCCTATTCGATTCTGTATTACACGGATGAGTTTGATGATTTAGGCAGGGCTTTGCGTAAGGTGGTGGCTGGGTTTGAGGCCCAGTATGAGGCCAGCGAGTATTCAATCCATGAGCATTATGACTGGATTAAAGCACCAATCCAGATTCATCAAGGGACAGCTGATGAGGCAGTACCGCTTAAATGGTCAGTGGAGTTAGAGAAGAGTTTAAAAGAGTTAGATAAAGAAGTGAGGTTGTATGTTTACACTGGAGCTGATCATAACTTAGTGGGTGGGTGGGATGAGGCGGTTAGGCGGGATTTGGAGTTTTTGAGAAAGAATTGATAAATAAAGAAGAGAGGTATTTTTTAATGGAAATGGATTGAGTGGTAGGAGCGGGAATTTCTTGAAAAGCATGTTTTTCTTGTAATTTAGAAATAGGTATCCTATAATACAGAGACTTATGGAAGTGGGGCAGTGGGGATTTGAGCCTGATTCAGCAGCCGCTCAGTTTGTGGCAGAGTTAGATTTGATTGGAAAGACGAGCTCCAATAGAAGAAGTGGAGTGATTAACGCGGCTTGTCATGAGTATTCAAGGACAGCGGGTAAATGGTTAACAGCGGTATATATGCTGATGGGTCCGTTAAAGAATGTGGATCATGCAAATAGATTGCTGACGGCTTTGACTAGGAGAAAACAAGTGGAGGAACTGCACAAGAAAAAGGAGTTTGTAGGGGGTTTGATTCAGGGATTGGATGGTGATCAGGTGGAGTTGGCGAGGCGGTGTCTGAAAGGCTTGATAAATAAGCCTGATGAGATTTTTCAGAAAGGTGAGCGAAGCCAAGGGGCATTAAGAAAGGCTTCATTAAGAGCAGTAGAAAAAATGCCGGTTCTAGCGGAAGCGTTGATGGATTTAGATGAAGCTAAAGAATATGGGACAGTAAAGAAGATGCTGGAGCTATGGATGGAGGAGACGTTAGAGGTGGGCAAGGAGAAGTTTACCCCAATGGATTTTATACTTTTCTGGGCTGAGTGGGGGGATGATGGGGGTAATGACTGGGAGCTGGCGGCTGTTTCTTCTGGAGTAGTCCAGATTTTAGAGGATGTATACAAGGGAAAGTATAAGGGTGATTTGAAGGCGCTTAGAGAGGAAGTTATAGCCAAGGGCTTAGAGCTGTTTAAGATTTGGGGGAAGAAAGAACGGCGGCAAGGGTATAATTTAGGCTTTCAGAAAGATATTGCTAGAGTAGAGGAAGGCGTGTCGGGGGTTCTAGAGTCAGATGGTGAGGAGAACAAGGATTTTTGTGTGATTTCGTTTGCCACAAAGTGGGAGTTGGCCAACAGAGGTTTGTGGCGGTTGAAAGAGTCGGTAGTGAGTTGGGCTAAAAGAAATGATGGTTGGGACGGTGAGTTGTGGGTTTTACCAGGCGGAGGTTCGCTGATGATGTTTTGCAGGGGAGCCTTGGACGAGACTGAAGTGGCAGAGGAGATGAGAGGTGTTTTACCTATCTACTTACTAAATTTAGAGGAGGAAAGCAGAAGGAAGCATAAAGAAGGCTTGGGGAGGTTAGAAACATTTAAAATGACTATGGAAGAGCTAGGAGTGCTTTTAGAGTTTACCCGACCAGGATTGGATTCAAAGACAGTGGTTGGCAAGAAAGAAGAGTTGGCTAAGAGAGTGAAGGCTGGTTGGCATGGGTTAAGTCAGAGGGGTAATGTGGTGGATTTGACCAGGAGCGATGAGCAATGGTTAAAGGAGATGGGGATGACTGAGTTAAGTTTTGACCAATTGGAGGAGGGGATTAGGGTAAAGATATGTTGGGGGGTTTGCGAGGCGGTTTTTTACTTTGACAGAGATTGTCAAGTAGTTGGCCTAGAGGGTTTACCTCAAGATCATCAAGATTGGTTGGCTTGTTTGGCTTTATCATACTTGGTAGTGATTAAGGATCCTGAGATGGTGGTCAGGGAAGGAGTAAGAAAGAAAGAGGCAGGGCGTGAAAGTTCAGCTAATTTCCGGGGGAGAGGCTCATATTTAAAGGTGTTAACAATAGGGCATAGGCACCATATGAATGAGACGGAGAGGCAGGAGGCAGTGACTAAGTGTCTGCATTTTATTGGTTTGAATCCAGTCGAGTTGAATGAGTATTTTGTCAGAGTGCAGCTGGACTTAAGAGAGTTAGAAGAGGTGCCAAAAGAATACCAAGAATATATTTTAGAGGCGATTGAGAGGGTTAGATTAAGAGATGAAAAACCTTATTGGCCAGAGGTGCTTGAGGGAGAGCCACGAAGGATGAAGTTGAACAATTCTCCAGTTGGATTAGCTGAGAAACAGCGGTTGTATAACTTTACCTTTGTGGATGAGTCGGTGCCAAAGGAAGGAGAGGCCCGCCCAGTAAGGCTTAGTTGTCCGGGAGCAGCAGCAGAGATGGTTGAGTTGATGGAGACAGGTTAGGTATGCTTTGCAGGGGTTGGTGGACGAAGTTAGAACTTGGTTTAGGGAAAACTTGAGCCTCCTTTAATTTTTTAGGAAAAAGACTTATAATACGAACGTTCTACTAAACGTAGGATTTTAGTAATTAATCTGCCTAATTGATGTCAGAAAAACTATCTAGAAGAGATTTCTTAAAACTAACTGCTCTCATAACTGGAGTTAGTTTAGCAACCTGGTTCGGCCTTGATCATCTTTTTACAGGGGGACTGACCAGGCAAATGCTAGAAGATTGGTGGTATGATCAAACAGAAACTAATACTCTGGAGTTTAAGCAACAATTTTTATCAGAAAAATGTAGTAACCAAGGAAGGGCTTTTATGATTGTACATAAAGGCTTTTTATCAAAACAAGGACATACTGATGGTGGATATGGCAACTATTCCGATTATCTAGAGAACTTAAATAACCTCGGAAAATATTTACAAGCATCCAAAGAGCCAACAATATTAGTGGTGGAAAATACGGTTTATAACTCAGGTGATTTTATAAAAGACCCATCTTTATCTACTTGTTATTCAGTAGTGGTAACTCAAAATAATATGGGGAAAATTAAAAAATATATATTCCCAGAGGGTGAGTTACATAAACAAAATATCGATAAAACAATTACCTCCATGAAAGATTCGGGAATTACCACACTATGTTGTGCTGGTGAGATGGCCTGGAAGGGATTGTCATTAGGCTATGGGACAAATGGTTGTTTGAGTGAAATGGCTAAGACTTTTATTAAGAACTTCGACATAAAAGGAGTGGAGGGTTGTGTCTATCCCTCAAACCCTCCAAAAGAACCTAATGAAATCTTGCAAGAGCTTTATTTCGATACAGTACCAATTCCACAAGCATAAATTTTTTAAGCTAACATTTCTAAGGGGCTGGTGGACGAAGTTAGAACTTGGCTTGAATAATGTTAATTTCTTATTGAGTCAATCCATTTAACAAAGCCATCTAGAAATCTTTTTCTTCTTTTTCTTTGATCTGTTGATAAAGATTCAATCAGCTTAACTTTCATATTTCCAATATCTACATCATCCCATCTTTGAGCTACTTTTTTAACTGCTACTAAATTTGATTCACCGTTCCAGTTTATAGCAGTAATAAAACCAAATTCTGCTAATGGAGAATCCCAATTAATATCGATATCAATCCATTTTCCATCTGATGGTTTTTT
>Ga0209976_10000189_pt1 | contig 45106 bp, 86 predicted proteins | sample SumtaG_FD_182806 | JGI IMG/M metagenome (GOLD analysis project Ga0209976, IMG submission 182806) | Deep subsurface microbial communities from Indian Ocean to uncover new lineages of life (NeLLi) - Sumatra_00157 metaG (SPAdes) (version 2) | ecosystem: Environmental > Aquatic > Marine > Oceanic >... | reverse complement strand
CGAGTTTCTACCGGATTCTCCGGCCCCAGTTCCGGCATATCAACTGGAGATAATCTTCCTTCTGGACACTTTTGTAGATAGCAAAGAAGCTCCGATCTACCCATGCCGCCTCTTGCTCGACCCAGGCAAGGTCGGCTATCGAGATTATTAGCATGACTGTTTGTAGCCACATCTTCATTCCCCCCACCATCGAGGGTCGTATGGGTAGCAGTTTATGTGTCTTGTTTCTGTGTTTCGTATTCTTTAAGGGCGTCAAGTATCCCGCAACACAACCAATCCTTACAATTCGTCGCAACTGCAACATCCACTTCTTTTGGCACACGCTGGTCTATTGCAGTTTGCCATATAGCAGCCAGTTTTAGCCATCGTTCGCATACGGTTTCGTGTAAACATCTGGTGCATTGTTTCATTTGTCTGTCTCCTGTAATAGTTCCGGCTTGTCGTGAATTGTGCCGATGATAGTAAATTCATAATTAAGCGAATACAGCAGCGTATCACCCTTTACTTTTACCACCCACCCGTTACCCCGCCAAACAATTTCCCCTATACCGTCGTAGTGACGGGACTTGATACGGTCGCCGCGATATGATTCCTTTGCTGTTTTATCCATCCTCCCCGTACTCTGCCCGACGGATTCAGGGATGACTTCGACGCCTTCTGTAATCTGAGCAAGTAATGTTATATCGTCGGCAGGTGTTTCGTGTGGAGGCGGAATCGGTACAATATAACATCTTAATCCTAATGTTAGGAATGAACCAAAGGCCCACTTGCCTTTATCGTCGCCCCATCTTTGCTGGCCCCTAAACGGTCTTTGCTCACTCATGGCTTATTTTCCTTTCAGGGCTTGCTCAAGTTTCTCAATCCCCAATATTTGCTTAGTGCCACCAAAATCGTCATCGCTGCATATCAAGTGGATGGCGATATTTATAGCTATCCGCAGCCGCGTATTCTTGGCAAGCAGTGGGTTTATGGGAGCCTTCACGCTTTCGTATGCGAATAATAAATCGTTGGCTTTGGCGAGTTCGGCTTGGAGTTGCTTGTATGACGGATTGCATTGATGATGTCCCGGCAGCGACGTACAGCGCCCACATACCGAACACGATGATGGGCCGTAAGTAGGTTCCTTGCCTATATCTAAATTACCGAGATTTGCGGTTGCCGTAATTTTGGTGTTCAGTTTCTTGATAACAGCATACACGGAATGAGGCCATAGCAGCTATGGCCTCATTCCGTGTATGCTGTTATCATACACGTCGCCCTGCTCGTCATTGTTGAGTGGACACACTTCCTTTTCCGCTCCTTCCGCCGTCATTGCTGCGGCGATTAACTTGTCTGCAGCAGTTGCGTATAGCGCCCACCATTTCCACATATCGTCGCTCCATACACGACGGATCTCCCAAATCTCTCGCATCGCAACAAGCAAAGGGCCACACAACTGTTGCAATGGCACACCCGCGATAGCCTTATCGAGATAATACCTTGCTGTGGTTTCGTCGATTTTGATGGGGTCGGGGACGGTGCAATACTTGGGCGATAAATGTGTTTCCAATATTACCAAGCATTTTATACAACTTGTAAATCTATAAGCATTTGGATCTTTTTTATGCTTCCACGGCTTCTTTACCAACGCCTCCGCCAGCGTCACGGGTAAGTCTTGGTCCGGTACGTGGAGCCATTGCTCAACTGTTCTTTGTTTATCACTCATTTTGTTATACCTCGGCTTCTAACTCTTTAATTTGCCCTTCCAGCTTCTCGATTGTCTCATTGGCCTCTTCAAGTTCTTCTCGAAGCGGCTCCACTTCTTCACAGCCTTCACACATATTAGGGTCACAGCCGCCAGTCCTGCACCTGTCCACTTCCACGCGAATCATACCGCCGGGACCTCGAAACATATCCACGATTGGAATTTCGCAGTCGCATCCCTTGCATATAGCTATGATTTGCATTTTGCCTCCATTTTGTTAATGGTTTTTGATAATGCTTCGCCCATCTCATCCCACGCCTGCGACGTGAAACCTTGCTTCATGCCCGCCTTTGGCATTTTGCAGGCCGTGACGGCCCCTTTGGGCCACTTATACCCTCTGTGAATTAACAGTGGCGTTCCATTTTCTGATACGACAAGTTCATGCCCTGTTTCTGCGCAGTCTGGTCCATGACTGTTGATTAGCTCTTCAATTACAAATCGCGCCTTCAATGGATTCATCGTTGCCATAATCAGTCCTTCCGTCAATTCAAGTGTATCCCGTACGCAGATTGATCTTTGCAGTATATTTTCACCTTGCCACCTTTGCGAAGGTGGAAGTTTCGGGGATACGATATCTCCGCCGTTTCATCGAATACTTTCCATCCGTCCGGCGGCGTAAGTTTTCCCCGCACAATCTTTTTGGTGCATCGAGAGCAATATGCCGCTACGTTTTCCCGTGGTGTGCAGAAATCCGCGATGTGAATAGGAATATCACACCCGCAGTTTTTGCATCCTGTCGTATAGCAATCGCACATAATCAGTCCTTTCTATCCTTGCCCTTTAATTGCCCCTTGACGCTAATGCCAATTGTCGCCTATGGGCCACTTCCGTCATTAGGCCGCCAACCGTGAGCATTGCGCAGGTAGGCATATCGAGTTTGTATTGATTGCCATTTTCATCGCTGAAAACCAAACATAGATTGTCAGCGGCGAAATGTGACGCCGTTACTTTTACTGGTTTTGTTTTATGTAAAGTCATGTTCATATTATTACTCCTTTTCCCGCCTATCCTTGCCCTTGTTCACAATTTCGTATATTGCACCTTACACGCATCCCGCCAGCTTATCGGGCCTTTATTTGAACCGTCTACGTATCGTATGGATCAAAAACCCTTCATGTACTGTCAGCCGCCGTAACGTCGTTGCTAACCTGCCTATCGTCCGACGTTCTGAGCCATACGCACATCGGGGGCCGTACAAAATCTCTATCAAGGCCTTAAGCGCCTTTTGGTTGTCTTCTGGAGATAGCATTCCTGTCATTTTAACCGACATATTTTTCCTTTACTTCTTCCGGCAGATGGTTCCCGCAACGGTAACAATCATAGCCACCTGTATTACCTTTGTATATAGCGGGCATGGGACATCTTTCAATGCCACAGCACTTGCCTTTAATGGGGTATAGCTTTGTTTTTCTACCATTGGTTTTCGTGTTCCGATGCGACCAGCCTGCCAGGGCCATTCTCCAATACACCATTTTTGTTCTGCCCCGGAACCAGTTATTCGCTGCGTAATGATAAAAGAACGTCTCCGCGTCAACATTATAGCCTTTCTCGGCTATAGCCTCTTTTATTTCTTTAAGTGTTGGCGGTATGAAGTTTTTACTCATCAGTCATTAGCCTTATTCTTGCGAATCGCACGGGCCAAAGCCATAAGCTCCAGCCTATCGTCCGGCTCCCGACACATCCATAACAAGATACCAGCCGCAACAGCATCGGACTGGCAAGCGTCATCAGGTAACATCTTATCGAATAAATCCCGCTGCTTTCGGGGGATGGATGTTCCTATTGTTTCCATGTTAGCTCCTTCTCTTTCATATCAACTCCTCGTACTTCTCTCTATACGTCCAGTCGGGTTGTCGCTTGTTGTGCTTGTTCTCTTCGTACCATTGGAACTGGCCGGGCCGGGACTCTTTGAGCCATCGCAGAAAATTCTCCGCACTGTAACTATCGATGTGCGGTGATATTTCCGGGTCGAAGGCATGGCATCTTGTACACAAACAAATACCGTTGGCCAAGTCATGGCGAAACCGCAATCTGGTACGGCCGATAATGTGATGCGCGTTTTTCTGGTTGACGGTACTTTTACAATATTCACAATGCCCTACCTTTTTGATTTCTTCTGCCCAGGCGTCATCTGCTTTCCCTTTCCAGTATTTACTGTTGGGGTTGGCCTTGCGTTCAGCGAGAGTCGCTTTTTTCCGTTTCTTCTTGCTCATCCTGTGTCCTTTTATATGTAGCAACTAATCTGCGAAGTTTAAGGATGTGTTCCTCCACCTCTGCTACGCTATGGTGATTGCCAGCCATATAGATAGGTGCGCCAGGATAGTTCTCGTCGTCAATGCGATACCAGTAGATATCTGTTTTGAACACCGCCAGTGATTCCGATATTGCCTTGAGGTCGGCGAAGATGTTGCCGATGCGATTGTCTGGCCGATACATCCATGTTGATCCGCAGTTATCATGCGCACAACACGAGCCTACCTCTCGTAGTTCATACTTATTGCTTGCCGATTTAATTGTCAGGCACGGTCTATTGTTTTCGTCGTACCCATAATCCCCATGCCGCAGCTCCGGCTGCTCGGCCTCGGCAAGTACAGCCTCGCAACGTTCAATAACGCCCTTTGCCAGCCTGATTAACTCGTGGGTTTCCTCAATTATCTGTTTTGTGTCCATGTCCATACTCCAATCCGGGGCCTCCGTGCCCCTGCTTACCGTCCATGATTAGTCTACGGTTTCGTATGTTTGCTCGAAAATATCCGGCTTGCAGGGATAAAACTCGCCTTGCACACCCTTAATTATCCAGTCACCAATGGAAGCTACCATATCGCCTTCAAGTGTCTGGATTGTCAGTGTGGGATTCCCGGCGGCGTCCTGTGTTGGGCTGCAAGTACATCGCACAAAATTGAAAGCTCTGTCTTTGTTCTTGTCTGTAAACTGCTCGGCTTCAATTACTACTGGCTTCTTCCTGTACTTTGCCATTTTGTGTCTCCTTGCTTTAAGGTTATGCCGGGCGGCCCGGTCCGGTCTAATGATACCAGGCACGCCCGGCGCGTGCTTTAAGTATGTGTCAAATACCGATATATGCTCTGATACCCGTTAAGCTGTGCCTGTAAGTATTTCAACCGTTCCCAGTGAGCCTTGAGCGTCTTTTGGGCCACAATCATATCACAGAGCAAATCAGCAGCCCCGCCTTTGGCTTGGTGGTTTATCAGGGTCACAGCTACGCCGCTGGTTTTCAGGGCAAGCTCACGAATCGCAATATCCTTGTCATAGTCGCGCATAGATTCTGCTTCGGCGATAATTAAGTCCTTTGAGCGCTGCCCTTCTACTCGCAGAGCCTCAATTACCGATTCTATTTTTCGTGCTACTGCTACGGCTTCCTCTGCCATTTTCATTTCTCCAAGAGTGCGGGGTGCTGGTGGATGTTGCCGATTTTTTTAAGCTCATCAAGTTGGTAGTCATAAAATGGGAAGTAATAATTCTCGATAGGTAAGTCCGCCAACGCAAGAAACCCATATCTGCCAACGTCACCCAAGTAATCAATTCTAAATCTATAGCCATCTTCATCTTCGAGAATGTCGCTTTCCCACCAATCCATTTCTGGCCCATCCTTGTCCTTGAGGCCGGTGTATTGCATGAGAATAACTGACGGAAACTCATCGACGGCAGGCGCATTGCAATGTAGAAATTCCGGCGGCAAGCTCCCGTATTCCGTACCGGGCCTACCCTTGAATCCAAGCCAAAACGCATAACACATTTCTTGCTCGTTTTTATCCCATGCCCTGAACTTTATCTCTCTGCTCATTTTCATTTCTCCTATGTGCCCCGCCCGCCCCTGCGCCAGTAATAATAACATCCTGTCAAGCACAGGGGGCCGTCCGTGGAGCGGGGCCGGTTTGCTGGTTTAGAACTTGTCATCATCAGCTGGCGGCGGCGGGCTGTCGCCTACCCAGTCGGGATTCGACGTTCCCGGTCCTTGTGAGGTCTGTCGGGCCGCAATGGGAACCTGCTGCGGAACATACACTCGAAGGCCACCAACCTTTTCACCGGCAAACATCACATCCGGGTCATTGTAAAGAACAATTTCCTTACCAATCCAATCATCCAAATCATCGCTGCCAGTAACAGCCTGTATCCGTTCGCCATTGGTACAGTTCAATATCATAGGCTTGACATCGCCCTGAAACTGTAGGATATATTTCAGTTCTGTCGGGTCCGAGTCTTTCGATACATCTTTTTGCTCATACCCCGCAATAACCACCTTCAGTCCTTGCGGGCCACAATCCTCTTTTGCCAGATACTTACTGTTCTTGAGATCGCTTACTTTTGCCATGTTCATGTTCCTTTCTGTGTTTATGGCTCATTTGGGGCGACGAACCGAACGCTTCGCTTCGTCTGCTAATTCCTGTTCAATATCACTTTCAGGCCGTCTACTAGACCATCCCGGCCTCACTCTGGCCTGTTCCATGTGCTCAATCTGCTGTTGGGGCTTGCGTATCATCAGATAGCTCCTGTTTTTTTCTAAACTGGCCCTTCCTGACGCATCCCTCGCCTGAGTTTGTCGATTTGGGCTTGCGTTGATAGGGCCTGACAGCCCACAATGGGCATGACTTTGCAGTGCATTTATGGACTTCCGCCTTCTGCCATCCACAGCAATCCGTACACCGGGCATTGATACATGCACGTAAACTCTTGCCCAGCATGGCCTTATCATATATTTTCAGACAATTATCCGGTACATATTTGCGTTGAGCGGCTATTTGTTGGTCTCTGGTGCTCATTATTCACTTCCCAACGGCAGGGGGTTTGTCTTGTCCTTGTCGCAGAGATCGTTGAATGTACAGTCAAGACCCTCAGTTGACCCGCTGGGCCCCCAACTTGCACACGGGCCTAATTGCTCCGGCTCCGGCTGTTCGTCCACTGGCGGCGAAGGTGACAACCCCCATGACCTCCTGCGCATAGCCAGTACAAACGCAGCTATCACGTCAAGCTGGTTACTGGTCAGGTTCTTCATATCTTCGGCTATTACAGCTATTTTGGCGTCGTAGTCCGTGTTGTTGAATGTCTGCTGGCCTTTGGCCATGTGCCGGGCAAGGTCGGCAGGGGGAAACGAATATTGCGAGCAGCCCGATGTGAACTGAGGTAGTCCAGACGCCAAACATGCTTTCGTTATACATTTTTCACAATCCTGTGTCATTAGTCTATCTCCTTGAACCATGAATATCGACATCGTGGGCAACACTTGTAATTCGTCGCTCCGCCTGAATTCTGTGTTCTTGGCGGTATCCCCGCCCATCCACATTGCAAACATTGTTCCGTTTTTCGCTTCACTATGACAGGCGGTTCAGATACATCCGGACAGGACATGCGCAAGAACTCGTCTTTTGCATGGTCCCGCCACCAGTCATCGTAACCATTATCGGCTAAGCTCATTTATTATGCTCCGAACAAGTCCTGCGGTATCCTTTATCAGACGGCCAGCCACATACTATTTGTTTCTTGCAGCCTGGTTCATCGCACTGCATTTCGGGTACGGGATGCGGCTCTTTCCAGCCAAGAACATCAAAGGCATATTCCAAGTCCGATAATCCGTTAGTTGTAAGTCCACCCTTTCTGTCGTTCCATCCACCAAACTGATAACACATACCTTCAAGTGCAGCCGTCAACTGCCCTATCTCCATAAGACAATCGGGCATGTCTTCTGCCAAAAGGGTATGAAATCTCATTGGATACCCCCCATCCCCAACCAGTGCTTCGTACCGGGCCTTGATTTGCTTTAATCGTTCCGGGGTCATGGGGTGGACTCCTCATACCAGTGGTCGATGTCTGGAAAAATACGATTCGCCTTTGCAACTTGCTCCGCAGCATCCCACTTCTTGAATCGTTTAGTGCCTTCTCCGGTTTTGCCTGTGAGTTTCGATTTCCATTTAATTACATATTCCATTGCATGCACCTCCTTTACCATAAGCTCTTTTGCGTATTGGTCGCCTATTGCCCGCACATGGGCCGCTTCCGTTGCTGGGCCATAGACACCATCCTCGGCCAGTTTCAGGTCCGGATAACGTCGGTTTAGTACCCGTTGCAAGTCGATGGTGGATAATAATTGAGCCGGGGCCTCCATCGGTGTGACTTCGACCCCGACTCTGGGGAGAAACTCATGTACCAACAACGTAGCCCAGATAGTTACGAGAACTATGATGACTATGCCAAGCAGGGCTTTTAGGCTTTGGTATTTGGTCATTTCGGACTCCGGAATAATACGTGGGTCGCGTGGAGGACTTTGGCTTTACCGGATATCACCCAGTCAAGTTGAACCTCTCTATAAAGCTTGCCGTTCCACTCGTACATAATAAGCTCATTGAATAAATCAGAATACCCTTCAAACTTGAAACCGCCAAAATTCTTGTATCTGGGTGCATCGCAAGCGTATTCAGAAACATTACCATCAGGTCTTTCAAAATACAGTTTTCCACCATCTTCGTATATCTCACATTCCACTATCTCCGGCTTCTCTGCGTAGTCGGGGCGCAGGCGGTAGGTGTAGCCGGGACTAAATACAACTGTGTTGCCAAGAGCTAACCACTCCCCATTAGCTGCACCTAACCGTTGAAATTCATCTTCTCCGATTTCCCTCGCCTTTGCTTGCAACTCCGGCGCCATCTTGCAAAATGCCTTCTCGTTTGCTTTGAGTTGCTTGATTACGTTGTCCATCTTTCTATTTCTCCTGTAAATTCAAAAAATCGAACCATCCGGGCAAGGCTTCCCCAATCTTGCGTCCATGATAAATTGTGTTTGCTTAAATTCATGCAACCAGATGCCTCTGTAGCAACGCACCTACCATCCGCACAGACGTTATCATACGCCGCCGACTGATTCGATTGTCAAAAGAGCTTACCGCCAGTTGCCCATATTCGCGTCTGTCTGGCTGCTGTACTGCACGTTTCCGAGCCTCCAAATCGTCGCCCACATCAGGACGGTTAGAGACAGTGCTATTGCATAGTTCATTGTTCTATTCTCCTTTAGCTTTCTTGATTGCTGCGTTGCCCTGCAGGAGAGCATCCCACGGACGGCCGCTTTGTGATGGGAAAAACCCGGTCTTGCATTCGATTAGCATTGCAAAAAGAGTGTCGATAGCGTCATGTTGTGCTTCGCACGCCGCCAGCAACTCGTCAAAGCTGTTAGCCGCTCGCAGAAGAAATTGAGCATCCCGGACCCCACGCTGCTTTTTAACACAGATTGCAGCCAAGCAATGTTCCCCCTGCCATATCCCTTGATAATATTTGCCTCTTAGCCGTAGCTCGTAAAGTGGCTTTGCTGATTCAGTCATTTTGCTCTCCGTTCCTCGAACTCATAACAATATTGGTCCGCTACTGTTGCAAGCCACATCGTGTCCCAACTTGCAAACAAGACCAGAAACGACCTCCCTACAGCACGCTGCGCCACAGGAGCACGTTTTCTACATTGTCCCAAAAATTTCTTATTTGAATATTTCATCCAAAAACGACAGTCACCACAAGTCATTTCCGTCTCCTTTTCTTCAATTTCGCGGCAAGCTGGGCAATTACGCTACTCTGAACATGCCACAAGAGCCACCTGCCTGTGAACTTGGCCGCCATTCGCCTACGCCGCAAGCGAAACCCGCAAGGTGCAAAAGATTGATGACCTGTTCAGCGGTGAGGACTCCTGCATTGAATTCAATATGCAGCATTGCTTCCCAGCCAGTCCACCCGCCACGGTAACGAACATCGGATGTCCCTTGCCCTATCCGTACCATATCTGTCCGCATGGCCGGAGTCGCCTTTTCAATCAGTACGAACTCGCCGAGGACATGAAATGCCCCTCTGGCAAGTGTCATGGGTATATCGTCAATGTTCCGGCAAGCTGCTACCATTGCCTTTTTGAAGGACCGCGACGGAATACCAAACCACTTGTGCTTGTCCGGGCTTTTCTTCGGAACAATGCCATTGCCGTTTTTGTCCAACCAGTACATGCTTGCGCAGTATTCGTCATGCGGGACACGCGGGGGTTTCTTCTTTGACTTTGCCTTGCCCTGCTGCTTGTCCTCAATCATCTTGATTGATTTCGGGTCCCATGCGTGCATAATCAGTTCAGAACCCGGCTTGCCGATTACATGCACATGCAAGGTTTCCAATTTAATTGGCTTGATTTCCAATACTTTCGTTTCTTTTTTCTTTGCCATTTTCTTGCCCTTTATTGAAGTACAATTAACCTTACCTTGCCGCACCTGACCCTACCTCACCTAACCAAACCTGCCATACCCGACCGTATCGTTCCGCACCTTATCATAGCCTACCTTACCTGCCATTCCTATCCATACCTCTAACTACCGCACCGCATCATATTATACCTAACCCGACCTGCCTTACCTCATCCAACCTCAACCCACCTCTCCATGCCTGGCCAGTCCTAACCTGCCAAACCTTAGCCAACCAATCCTGACCGGACCCAATCCCACCACACCTGCCTAACCGCACCTTGCCAAAACCCACACTATCAGACCCAACCCCACCTGCCGTACCTGACCGCACCATGCCACACCTCGCTCCGCCATGCCGTACCACACCTGCCATTCCCGACCCAGCCGGAACCTAACAAACCGAACCTTGCCGGACCTTACCCGTCCTAACCTGCCTAACCATAACGAACCTGTCCGAAACATATTCGACCGGACCGAACCGGACCGCGCCACATCGCACCCGACCCTATATTGTTTTAATCGCTTCAAATATCACCTCAAACTCTGTGATATTCTTGTATTTTTGCTGCCAGTTTTTAATCTCAGTGATCGCTTGCAGTTTGACGCAATCCCACATTTCGGGATCGTTGCGGGCATTTTCCACAGTGGTATAGCCCTGCTTCGCCTCAGTGTTGACATGGTGAAATGCCCGAACCGTAAACGATGTCTCGTCCTCACGCTCAATCATTACGTCAATACACCGGAGAATATACTGAGCCTGCGTTATCCGGTATGCCCGTGCCGCCGCAGTATCATCCCACTCGAAACACCTGTGAAGCGGAGAACTCTTGCGTTTGGCATCCTTAACCAAATCTGTCGGAGTAATAATCCCGTTCTTTGCCAGAGATTCGATATGCTCCCCGATGACATCTGCATCAGCGCCTGCGAAGGGTTGACGTTTCCATTTGTAATACATTACTTTCTCCTAAAATTAAAGCCGCTCCCCACCAGTGGTGTCGGTAAACAGGACAGACGGGTCGCGGCTTGTTTGGGCTCATTTGATTGCATCATCCTGTTTACCATATATACAGCCTATCACAGATTCCCGGGAAGTCAAGAGGCAAAGTAAAATAAATCTCATGTATTTTTGTGGCTAATAGTTTCATAAGATATATTAATATAAAAAGCCCCCGACCGTGTATGGCAAGGGGCTTCGGAGGAGGGGTGATGAAGGAACTTTATGTCTTTTTCTTGACTCGGCGTTTCTTGACTTTGACCCTGCGCTTTTTAACTTTCACTTTATGTGCCATGATTAGTCCTTTGTTAGAGATTCAAGTTTAACACTGTTTACGGCCTGAATAGTAGCTTGCTTTGCCTGTTCTGCCTGTATGGCGTCCAGTTTCGAGTCGATTGATATCATAGACTCGGCGGCTTGCACGGCCACATTCTTGATGTCCTTGGCGTTCAGTTCGATTTCATGGATATCCTTTGTGTTGGTTTCGACTTTAATCTCAACTTTGGTAATATCCTCTGTGTTATGCCCTATCGTTTTATAGGTGATGCCGCATACGAACACCAAAGTTACTATTGTTGTTACCGTCCTGCCCCAATTATGCCACTGTTCCTTTGCCATGCTGCTCTCCTATAAGAAATGTATTATACATCGGGCATTTCCATTTGCACCCACAGTCTCTAACGCGTGACCTATTTCCTGAAAATGTTCGGCCACAGCAGGATTATTGGATGCGTCGCCACGGCCCGGAGTTGCACTTGTTATAATTCTGTCCTGTATCGTAGTCCCACCTGCATCCATGTGAACATCTGCTATACCGGCAATCACAACCCATGCCTCGCTCCCGTCGGCTACGCCACTATCTAAAAACACACCTACAGGAAACAGATTGCCCGCATCTGTTATATCAACCGCATCAGCCGTTGCCGCCGCAACTTGGACAACGTCACCGGCAACGCTATTTGCGCCACTTTTGTTAGTTAACTTTACAGCATAGCCACCGATAGACGTTAATTTGATTTTGTTGCTTTCTATGCCCGCTCCGGGCGTACTTTCCAGAAGACTATCAGTAAATATGTCCCCTTCGACTTCCAAATCATTCTGTACGCCAAGATCGGCACCGACACCGGTCGTATCACAATCTATATTGTGAAATATATTATTATTTGTTCTCCAATAAGTAACTTTAACAAAATCCGTATCTGCCGGGGCAGGTCCCGCAATAAGCAGAGACCGGGGATTATACGTAGCATTGCCAACGCCGGATTTAGGAAGAGCAAATCGGCAAGTGCTGCCAGTTGATTCCGCAAAAATAAATTCTATCTCGCTTGTTACCGGACCAGCTATATTTCTAATAAGCACCGCACCATCTAAGTCTATACCGTCAGTATGCGAAGTCCTGCCGATTGAAGCATTACCCATTTGTATCATGCCATACGTTGGCGACCCATCTGTATCGCCGACTTTTAAGTCATAATTTGTACGCCCACCGTCAGCGATCCCTTTGACAGTCAAAACGCCCTCAACCCATCCTGCTCCCTGAACTTCTAAATCACCTGCAACCAACAGATTACTGCCTGAATCGGCAATGTGGTTCGGCTCAACAATACCTGTACTGAATATATGAACATTGCCTGTTAGAACTCCCTGCGTCGCCATCAAGCCAAGGAGATGCCGTCTATCTAAACCTGCTATAACACCGTCTGGTACAGGATGCACCACTAACGCGAGCAAACCCATTGCAAAAAGTGATCTTCGTTTTGTTGCGTTCTCTAATGACATTACGCGTACTCAGCCTTTGTAGTAGTACCGGCAGCATCAGACAGTGTTGCCGTAGCTATTGTTGTACCTGCATTGTTAGCTATCGTCTGAGCAGTAGATGTAGCTGTTTGTTCATTTCTTAGGGCCATAAACATAATATTGATAGCGTCCAAGACACTCGCATTAAAAGCGGGTATTCCTGCCAAATCACTCATTGTCTTTGCCCATATCTCCGTTACGGCATCAGCGGCAAGGGCATCTGCACTTAACGCATCTGTAGCCAGATTCTCAGCACCTATAGCGTCGTCTGCAATTTTAGCGTTCGTAATGCAATCTGCATTAAGTTTGGCTGCGGTAACTGTATTGTCCGCAACAACTGTCGACGTTATAGCGTTTGCTGCAAATGTGGCAGCTACTACTGCCCCGGTTGCAAGATGTTCAGCCGCGATAGCATCATCTGCGATCTTGGCCTCAGTAATGGCGTCGCCATTTATTGATGCCGCCGTAATGACATTTGCTGCAAGACCATTGACAAGGGTTACTGCCGCAATGGTATCACCTACAACGACATAATCGGCAGACACAATAGTTCTCGCCTCAAACTCGGCAACTGTCGGAAGGTCTGCAATATCGGCACTGATAGTTGCGCCTACAGCAGCACCCAACACAGAAGCGAGAGCTGCACTATCTGTTCCACGCATGAACCGATTCTCGATACTAAAAGTGCCCACCCAGGCATTGATAGTGGCTCCGTCAACAGTTGTACCGTTTATTCTTGCTTGGTAATCATTTCCAGTTGCGAACCATCCCGCATCAGTAACATCGCTTGTATCGACTGCAATTAAGTGCGAACCATTATTAGCACCGATATTGAGCGTAAGAGTAACTCCTGCTCCGGGGGTAGTCTGAACAACACCGTTTTTCCAAATCTCCACATCTCCCTGTGCTAAATCTGTTATTGTGACCGATGCGCTTGGGTCATTGGAGTCAAAAGTATTAAACGGAATATAAACCGTTGCATCGTCTACGAAATCGCCAACATAATTCACTGTTCTAATCCTTTAATTTAACATGCTATTGGCCCGGCAAACGGACCATATAGAGGATGAGTTAATGGTCCTTTTGGATTTGCCCCGACCACTACCGGGGCTTGGCCCATCCATACCGGGTCCTGCCGGAATAATATGTAAAGGTCTCTGTGGAGTTGATGGACTTCGCTGGCGGATAGAATACGATTGTAAATGTAAACTATTTCCATCAAACCATTCCATTCATTAGCGCCAATGGTAGACCTGCCGATCCGTATATCTACCGATGTTGACATAGCCTGACCGCTTACATCGACAGGAGCACCGTCTGCTACACCATCAATATATACTTGCCCATTACCACTCCTGTCCGCAACCGCTCCAACAAAGTGGCAATTACCATCGCCTATATCAATAGTGCCTTTGACGTCAATTCCATTAACAGATAGCCATACAGCACCGCTAACGGTTCTAAGAACCCAGCCGTCATCATTAGCGTCCCTTTTGTCTATTATAACGTCGTCGGGAACACCAACATTACTTTGTACCACAGCAAACATAGAAAAATCCTGAGTTGCAGAATCGAATCGCAATTCTGAACTATCCGAAACATTGATATAATCATTTGAGCCGGGAAAATTGAGTGCGACACCATTTCTGCCTCCCGTCCAAAAAAGATCACCGACGAATATGCCATAATTGCCATTGCCACTCAGGTCATTTACGATCCTTCCAGTACCTTCATTCAATAGCCAATAAGCTGCAAGCCCTCTGGCAAGAGGATGTGTTAATTGCGGCTTTCTAAATATCCTTGGTTTCAATCTCATATTAACTCGCCAGCGGAATATCTGCTGTTTTGATTTTCGCGGACACCGCTAATTCCTGCCCGCTTTCGTTTACGACTGCAATCTTAAAAAGATTATAATCCCGTGGATCAATCGAAAACTGGATAGCAACAGAATCATTCTGGACCGGCGTAACTGTCAACTTAAACGGCGCACCAACTTGTGCGCCTGCAAGGCCGGGGGCATCCTCAAAGATAGTATCGTTGAATGTACCCAAGATAGCCACAGTTACACTGTTTGCCACGACTGCACCAGTGTTGTCTTCCGTAAAAAGCATTCCAATTATTATGGCCGATTTGGTATCCACTGTAATTGTGTCGCTTGTATCTGTAGCGTCATCTGCTAAGGCATTTGCATCCCAGTTGCCGCCAGACTCTTGCACGAACGCAAACGCACCCCAATCGTGTCCTGTATTTGCCATATCATTACTCCCTTGCTTCTAAATTAGTTTTTGCATCAGCCTGCAACCTGCTAATAATAGAATCAGCAACAACTTTATTCTTTTCATATTGTGCCCATACTAAATCCCACAGAGCCTTTTCTTGCTCATCGGTTTCAAGTATAGCGTCTCCAATACTTACGCTTCCTAACGCTGTGTCCGGATTAGCGTCATCGAATCTGCGAAACATAGCAGAATAATGACCAGTTGCTTTTTTTGTAAATTTCGCGTCCCATGTTATTGCCATGATTTTACTCCGTAACGCCACCTGCTAATATTCTTGTCATTGTTACTGTCCCAACCACATCCAGTTCCGAACCTGGAGTAGCTGTCAGTATTCCCACTCGCTTATTCGTATCGTCCCAAAACAACTCACTGTTCTCTGTGTTCACCCACCGTTTCAAGGTATCATCCCAGAACAACATCTCGCCTTGGGCTGTGCCGCTCTTCAATCTAATATCAATTAGTGGGTGGATTTCCATTTATTGTCCTATTGGCTCAACAAATAAAAGTTCAGCCCTGGCATCTTCTCTGGCATCAGACAGAATATCTTGTAGCCATTGCCTGCGAGCAAAGTCTTCTGGTTTTAACCTGCGCAATTGGGGAAACAATTCTAATTCGCGCTTTATAAGTTGGATATATGTATCATTCAGAAAATTATGTTGCTCAGCATTTAGTTTAACATCGCCAAGGGTGGCGCCTAATCCATTTATGGATATATTACTGTCTTCAAATAATTTGTACTCTTTTCCAAGTCCATCTCGTACCCGGCGAAATGCCTTTTCCGATGCCTTACTTATTCTTCCTGCTGTTTTACGGGTCATGCGCGACATGCCCATTTCTTCTTTCAATCTGTCAGTTCTGTCTAAATCGTCATTCTCAGCGGACCATAGAACCTCTTCTTTGCGAAACGGAACGAGATCGGCGAAGTCTTTGGCGTACATTTCCTGTGCCTTGTCGTTTACCATTAGTTCGTATTCTTTACGGGCAGACGGCTCGTAAGTCTGGACACCAGCACCAAGAAACCCTAACCCTATTGTACTCACCCCACTTTCAATAGCATCAGCATAAGAAGCCCCTTCTGATTCGTACTCACTAAATATCTTTTCTTTAATATCTTGCAAATATAATGGAATAAATTTATTTCGTATAACTTTAGCTAACACTTTTGGGTCATCAATATCCTCGCCCTCAAAAGTAGAGCCAACAGCTTTATCTATAGCCAAAGACCATAGAGGATTAAGTTTCCCCGTAGCATATCGCTGTGCAATATCTGCGGCGGCAGCATCTTTAATTAATCCTGTTGCAGTATCTTTAGTTTTGCCAGTTGCCAATCGCGCCAACAGGACTTGTATTTGCATATCCCCACCCATGATATCGAATCGGGTATTCCCGCCCTTTTCCTTAATCTTCAAAAAGTCGGGACTTCGTGGGTCGTTCTCGACTTCAAAGCCATTCTGTGCAGCATAATGGGCAAGACGCTCATATCTTCTCCATCTTAATACAGTATCGCTTGCAAGCATTCGCCTCATGGCATTGGGCGTATCGTTTCCAAACATTAGTTGCGCAGCCACCCGATGCCGATTCCATTTAGATGCCGAGAACCGGGGCGCGAATAAAACAGATTTTGCAACCTCGGACATATTTTTCATTGTCTTGTTAGCTGTTGCGATATTATCAATATCCGCTCTACCTGTCATATTATTTACGTAAGACGCCCATTTCTTAACGAGATCATCGTCGCCCGCCCGGCCCGTATGTTCGAGTATCCTCAATCCCTCATCAAACCAATCTACGCGAATCTGATTTAGCCCGGACACGTACCCTCTCTCGAAAGATTTAACGATTTTGCCAAGTACCGGAACCTTATGTAACCATTCAGACATAAACACTTCTTCTCTACCTAAGAGTCGGGCGCCGTCATCAAATCTGCCCAGAAATAGTCCGTGTTCTACACCGACCTTACCAGCTTTACTAAAACGAAATGCATCGTCCATGTGCCGGGCATATTTGGGCGATAACAATGATCGGGCAGCAACAGCAAAAGACCTGATAGCATCTTTAGGTCGGGTCCATGCTCGAAAATTGGCTTGTCTTAAAAGAAAAGAAAGTTCCCCCGTAGTCATAGCAGTTCTCGATGTTGCGGCTAACCCCTTCATTACTTTACCACCGACAGCAGCCATTTTTCCGGCAACCCCTACCTCTTTGGCAGTGAATTTGGCAAGGCTGTTGGCGAAATCATGGCCCAATACATCCCTCAACAGTTCCACTTCGCCTCTCGTCAATAATTCACCATATTCGTAGAGTTTCGCAAGGGCTTCGTGCGCATTAGCTTGTGTAAAAATCTTGCCAGCAAAATCATGGTTTGCAATCACTTTGTTTAATGTCGTCAAATCGTCCGCGGCTTTCGTTGACACATCCAATAATGGAGTAAATGCTTTTTGTGCCTTCTCAGTTCGTCCTGCAGCTCTCATTCTTGCCGCTAATCCGGGACCGTATTCCCCCGTCTTATCGGCGTTTCTCTGGATAGCGTGCATTCTGGCCGCGCCCTGCCTTCTTGCAGCATTTATAGTTTCTTTTTTTGTAAGTCTTGCATCTCCGGATTGTTTGATATATTCAAAAGTTCTCCGGAAAGCATCGTCTATCTCTTGCTGGGGCGGTTTAGTTCCCAGCTTTCCAACTTGCCTGAATCTTACAGCTTCATCAATAGCAGCTAATTCATCATCTGTCATTTGACCAAGAAGCGATTTTATTCCTTTTCGCTTGGCAAGGTCAGGCCCGGCATCAAACGCCGTCTTCGTTAATTTGGCAATGCCTTTCCTCGCAGTTGTACGAACTGCCTTGGCCACATTGGCTTCTATAATCAATTCGCCAATGACATCATACACCCATTCGTCTTCTTCTCTTATAGGAATAATGTCGCCAACAGCGCTGCCTATTCCAGGCAATGTACTTTCGGGAGCAGATGGTTGGGTAAGTATGGCCGGTATCTGCTTTATCTGTTCTTGCTGTGTACCGGCTATCGCAGCCTTTTCCTTAAGTGCAGTACCAGATGCGAGCGGATTGGCGGTTCGCATGAGGTCCGCCATAGCAATCCATAAATTCTGACTTCTTCGTATGTCCCCAAATCTTTCCGTTATTGCAGATACACCCGTTAGTGCCATAGCGGAACGTATCAATCGCGATGGATATCCTAAGCCGAAGACCGTCTTCTGTAACCCCGATTGAAATCTATCACTGTGCAGTACCTCACCTAAATCGAATTCACCTGTTATACTCATATCCTCCGGCAAAGAAGATGGGTCTGCCATACCAAAATCGTCGAAACCTATTTCTATATGCCTTTGCGCAGCAATAGCTTCTATACTCCTGCCTTGCTGGGCCAACTCTTCATTTGAAGTAATGCCCTGAAGATCAACTGGATCAACCTGATATCTTTGATTAAGACGAATTAGTTCTTCAATACTCACTGACCAATTACCTTTAATATGCCTTCAATTGTTTCACCTCGGTCTACGGCTTCCACAACTGCTGCCCGGCCACGACTATCTAATACCTCCCATTTACTTGTTGGAAAATCACTGGGCTTTGGTATTCGTTGCCCGGAAAATTCTTTGAAATCGTTTATTTTTTCACCTAATGTTTTTTGTCTGACTTGCTCCCACACCTTTGACGCAATAGCCATAGCCTCTACGCCACTCACAATATCTTTTCCGGTGAGTCGCATTGTCCGGTCAATCTCGGATCGTATCAACGATAATTGATGTCTATTGACTTGGATAAGAAACGCGTTATTGCCAGCCTCTCTTTGTTCCGCCGGAGTCAATGTTCCAGCCTGGCTTCTGACAATAAATCTCGCGTCCCTATTTGTCAATCTACTCAATAACGCATTGCTTATTGTATCAGTTGACAATTTAACAGCAGCATCAATAGCGTCTCGACCTCCTTTTTTCGCCAAACCTCTAAACCTGTCTCTTTCTTCTCTGGTAAGTTTGCCATCTATCGACGCAGCATTTACTTGTTGATTAAACTGTGTTCGATCAATCGTGCCAGACTCCAATGATGTTAATAGACTTTCTAATCTTTGAACTGTTATATCTTCATCTACAAGAGGCCAGTTTTTCTCTACATCTCGCTTTGCAAAATTCTCTTCATCGCTAATAAGTCGCCTTTTGGCAGCAGCGGGAATAAGTTTGCTTTGCGAAACATCTGTTACTGAAGCAGTTCCATCAGCTAACCCATCATACAGTCTGTCCTCTTCTTCTTGTTCAATACGATTCTTTTCCGCTAAGGTATCTGCTGCAAGTTGCACTTCTCTGGCATTAGCCAAATTAATAAGCGACTGTATATCACTACTCGCTAATTCATTTTCGGGAATAATACCCTTGCCTTTTTCCCTGGCTGCAAGTTCCGTGTTCAGTTCATCCTCAACAACTTGTGGCGATTGTGCTATCCTGTCTTGCCAAGAATCAATAGTATCTTGTTTTTTCAACTTCCTCCCTGCTTCTCTTGCAGCCTTAATATCATTGAGGACTTCGACTTTATCTTTGCCCATATTTGCGCCGTTGTCCCTATACCGAACAATAGCCTCAAGTTGCTCTTTTGCGCCTCCGGTACGGAATGCTTCCGTCATAGCTTCGGTTTGAGCCTCAATAGTGTCTGTGCGCAATTGCAACGTAGCTGCCGTCAGCGCCTTTGCGGTTGATACCGCACTGTACGTCTCTGACTTCAACCGTTCAGCAATCAAGGCATCAGGGGAAAAATCAAGAGCCGATATTTCCTCTGAAACACTTTGAGTCTGTTTTTGCGTAAATGATTCCCATTCCTCTTGTGGATTAGTCGCCTGAAACTGTTTCCGTTCTTCGTCCGCAAGTTTCCGTATCTTATCTGCCCTAACGGACAAATTCGCATCTATCATCTGTTGTCGTTTTTCTTCGATAGCTTCTCTGCGGACACTCCTCCTTTGTAATGCCCCCGCCACAGCCAACCCCGCCTGTCCGATAGCCACACCAACCGCCCCCGCTCCAGTTCTCGTATCAATATTTGCGCGGACGGCGGTTGATGGAGTAAATCCTAACTCTTGTGTTGCCCGTTGTATTCCAAACTTTGCCATTACGCGAATCCCGTCAGCAATGTACCACCTTTTTTGCCTACCGGCGTCGTAGCCAATTGTGTGCCGAATCTTATACTGGCCGCCCTCGCAGCAGCCTTGCCTCTTTTCCTTGCCAACTTGCCTGCCAGTACATCAAGTTCGGCCTGAGACTCGGCTCGCCTTGCAGCCACTTCTCCCTCGAATCCTATCAAGAGATTCTCAAGTTCCGATTCGGCGGCCTGTTCTGCAAGTATATCCGCAGCCACAGGAGACTCAAGTCCGCCAGCAGCAGCTATTTTCGCAGTTAAAGCACTTTGTGTTCTCACCGCAGTTTCAGCCTGTCGTTTCTGGGCAAAACCCGCCCTTGTTTTGGCAGCTTTTCCCTGTTGTTTAGCTACGGCGGCATTGAAATTATCTATATTCTGGGCAGACTTGCCTTCTGCCCTTAGTGCCGTAGCACCGCTTAACTTTTCAAATATTCCACCCATTATATTACCCTTGCATATAAAAACGCATTACTTCTATCGGGACACTGTTGGGCCATGAGGCATTCTCGCTTAAATCCAAACGCCTCTATCATTTTGATAGCTTGCGGGAAGTCATCTCTAACGTAAGCCTCGGCCCGATGAAGGTTATTTACCTCAATCAAATGTTCCATCTTCTCACGTATCGCATACAAGGCCCTGTAGCCGTGTATGCCGTCCTTTCTGCATTGGGCAGTCAACATTAGCCATAACAGCCCCACGCCCTCCCAGCGGACACACAGGCCGCCTACTGCCACAATAGCACTGTCATATATCACACAGTAAGTATTCTCGTCAGGAACTTCCATATATGGATAGTTCTTTATTGCGCCTTCGTATGGATTCTGTCTGACAAAAGCCAAATCCTCTTGCGTAGCTTTCCTGAATTCCATCATCGGCTCGTTTTATCCACTCGTGGAACTATAGCTCTAACCGTGCATGGTAAAGGATCGGACTGTGAAAGAACGAGATCGTCCTCTACGTCAAATCCACCATCGGTCGCAACGACAACAATACCTGTAAACAAACCTTCTGTTTCACTCGTGTTCTTCCATCGTGCATCTTCCCAATTAATAGGGAATAAGGTCGTATCAGACGCGCCATATTTCATATTCAAAGTATCATGCACACTAAATACGACTTCGGCAATTTTCTTTATACTACCCATTGTAGTACCACCAGGAAGATTCATGTCCAACCGCATCGGAATTGCTTTCGATGTATAGGGAAGACCGACACGAACATTGCGGGCCGGAGTCGATAACGTAATTTGCCCGCCTGAAACCCTTTGGTTGTCAATTACTTCTCCGTCAGCAAGAATAGATACCGTTCTTCCTTCCAAATGACCCAGTTCCGACACAGTTGATGTCAAGATACTGTTATAAATAATACCACTGTCTACAAAATATGAATTCTCTTTTCTGATATCAAGAAAGCGTGATTCAAATTGTTCTATATAAACTTTCGTATCCCCATCAACAGACCGAACGATGGAAATCCATACTTCATCTTCTTTTGCAGCGGGGATAACTGCTACCGACTGAACCAAACCGTCCATAGGGTGCAATGCCCATGCAACGACATTTTGCTCTCGCTCGTAACTTAACGATAATAAATTGCCATTATCCAATACACACCACAGCAGAGAATCCGGGTTCTTTTGGTACGCAAAATTTACTATCCCGGACGTAGTTATGTTTTCTGCCAACGCTGTTAAGTCAGGGGCGAGAAACTTCTGTTCCGCATCAGAGAACACAAACTCTCTAACCTTGCGCCCGACATTATCAACGAATAACAGAACAGAACCTACTTCCGGCGCCTGTAAGGCTGCACTGCCGTGACCGCTCTGTTTTCTAATACTAAAATCAGTCGGAGTCAATGCTTGATCCAATTGAGATGACCGTATTCGTGTTTCGTCGCCACCATCTCCGACTATCAATGCTTCGAGAGCGGAAATCCACTTTATAATATTGGTACTTGGCAAATCCAACTGGAACGAATCAGAATCGTTAATGCCTGCCTCGAAATTATCAAATCTACCGATTTCACTAAGCCATAGTCTATTGGGATTATTGAAAGTCCCGCCATAAATTATTCTCTCTTCAAACAATCCTATTGCAGCGGGAAATCCCCGTACATCGGACCATGCGCCCTCGGCCCATCTTATCGTATCTGTGGTCTGGCTGACTTCAGATACAACTGTTATGGATGCTTCGGTATTTGAGTTAATGCCGTTAATTCTTACGATGCCAGACTGTGTGCTTGATGTAGCTTCAAGGTCTGCACGAATAGTTCCACTGTCATAGGCAGTTACATTTATTCTGTAACGAACATTATCCTCTTCTTCTATGTCCCTCAATTGAACATTACGATCTCCCGTTGCGCCTACTATCGCAGAAACAAAGGTTCTAAATGGCTCCCAGCCAGCGTCGTTTTCGTTTCTTTCCAACGCAACAGTACCACCCCAATTACCATGCGTATTAAAGTTAAAACTGCCTTTTATATCAAGCGGAATACCTATTACTCCAATGGCTGTCGCTGTACCATTTACAGAACTTGTATTCACTGCGAGACTGGCCGCTATTGTCCCGGACGTATGAGTCGTAATCTTCATGTGATACCGAGCACCTGCGGTTTCTTCTGTAGACTCGAAAGTCTGCGGCCCACCAAGAAATATTTTAACGTCAGTGCTGGTTACAAAGTCATCAATACTTCTTTGTAATCGCAAAGTTCCGATAAAATTGGTAGTAGCGGAAAAGATAAAATCACCAAACACATCTATTGTTTCACCAAGTATCACATCTATTGGTGCTCCGGGTATTTCTGGGGGCGGTTGTGTTCCATTCGTTTGCCTGTTTACTCGCGGATGTGTCAGTTTGAACAATGCTCCAACATGGCCCTCCTCGAACGCACCGGCTGAACGGGTTAATGTGCCCGGCAACCCTGCCCCGGTTACGTCCACATTCATTGTAACGCCATCATCTTCCGCTATATCGTTTCTTTCGAGGAACGGTCCTTTCGTAAACTCAATCTCGTCCAGCGAAAACGTGGACACGCCCGTTCTTCTTAATTGGGCCGGTGGGTGATTTGAATTCACAGTCCACATGACATCGGCAATCTGTCTCGTTTGCAATTGATATAATTGCTCCGATGTGTACGGTGTGGCAATCTCTACATGGATTTCACCCGAACCAAGCAAGGGTTGCCCGTCAAAATAAAACCGTGCGTACAGATTACCGAACTCCATCATATATGCGATTGTGGACGAAAAGATAAAGGGCATCATCCGAACCACTGGAAGAGGCGCAAGGACATTTGGCTGTTCAACCGTTGCTGTTACTGCTAAGGCCGAAATAAGAACTGTAATATTTTCCTGTACCGAAATAGACACATTCAGAAGCGATGCTGATATTGGAACAGCAGCCGGACTAACAGAACTATCTATTTGAAGCGATGGAGCAAGCAGTGTTGCAGTAAGAGATAATGCTGTTGGTTCATGCGTCAGACTCGAACTAACCGTCGGCGCATTAAGCGTGGCAGTTATTGCCACAGCCACAGGCAACACGTCTATACTGCCGTCAATTTCAATAGCAGGAAGTAAAAGAGTTGCAGCAATGGCAAGAGCGTCCGGTTCTACAACTACCGGGACATTAACCTCTTTGAATGCAGCAACAACCATGCACCAACTATCGTCACCATTGTAGACTCCTCCTCCATAAACTCCTGCCCCGTATGTCTGCGTAGTCCAACTGGTCGCTATTGCGCCAGCAGATGCTTGCAATGTAAATTGGTTATTATCTGAATATAACCCATTATCATTTGAGTTCAACTGCGTTCCTGAGTTACCAGTCGGAATAAAATCTTCATTATCACCAAATACGCCAACAACAACATCGCCGTCCTCTGTGGTAGTGAGAGAAAGTGACGGGCTGGCTGAAGTAAAGTCAAAATCGCCATCATCAACATCTATTGCACTTGTTTTCCCCGCAGCCACAATATAGCTCGATGCCTGAACGTGAAGAGGGAAAGATAACGGATTGGGCACACTAATCTCGAGCGCAGAACCTGTAGGAGGGTCTGTCATGTACCATAATTCACAACCCAGACTTGCAGGAACACTCCGGGGGACATTAGCACGAGTTAATGGCACGCCATTATAAGTCGGATCGCCACCGGGCCGCACACCAAGCGGACCTATGACTATCCCTAAGACAAGAAGCGTAGCACCGTTCCCGCAGGTATAGTCGAAAGTCAGCGGATTTGTAACAGCCGAAAACCGTAGATTATTATCAAACGTGTGCGCGATAATTATGTCCCGTTATCTGAACGCGAAATCTCAACCCAATTAGCTCCCAATTTTAACAAAAACAGCATATCGGAAGAAATATCCATTGTAAAATCACCAGCCAATCTCAAATTACCTACACCATCCTTTGCAATAATCGTTCTGGCTGAATTTATCGGCCTGACAACTAATACATCTCCGGTCGAACCGCCGTTTATTGTATCAAGATTATCTGTACTGTCATCAGATTCAGTGTCTATTGCATGATGACTATTCGTCGCTGTAACCACACCACCTGAAATAGTAAGCTCTGAACCTGCTCCCAAATTTATAAACGCGGTTGTTGTTATATTGCCTGTTGCCGAAATGCTCGTAGGCGTCAATGCACCATGTGTGCCATCTGCTTCGTGTTCTACCTCTAAATACTCATTCAGTTCAGTTCCATACGTACCGTCAGAACCACCTGGCGTTGGTAATGCAGCCATAATTCATCTCCTAACTCTTAGCATGAAGTGTTACAAGTAATCTTATCTCGTCGTCGTCTGTCGTGAGCGTTATTTCCGGATGCCCATGCGCGACTCTTGTATCGAACGCCGCATCCTTTATGCCTATATCGAGTCGGTTATTTGATATATCCTCCCCAAGTACCTCGTAAATTACTTTGGCTATACGTTCTCTTTTTTCATTATGTGTTTCCGCCATTTCAATATCTCCTTATTCTGCAAGTGTGATAATACCGGAAGTGTTCCATTGTATCGTGAACGTACCGGCGGCAACCGTCTTTGCACCGCCAAAGTCAATAGATGCGATAAGGTTGTCGGTGACGGAAGTATCGTAAATTACCGCGTGAAAAGCAGTAAACGTGGCATCAGCCCAGTCCTCATTAGCTGCATCCCAAGAAGTTGTTACTCCGGCTGTTGCCACTGCCTTACTATCCAACGCCTGGCCGTTCGTCGTATAACCGTTTCCGTTATCCAATTCATTCGCAGACACATCACCAAACACGGTATCCGATGCCGTAAATGTATGAGCAGTTTTCATTAGTGCGACATTGATAACGTCATCCTCCATGTCCACTTCCTTGTTCATTAGGTTCTCTAAGAACCTACTGTAAATTCCTGTCTCTGCCATGATTTACCCTTTCTTTGATTGAATTTGTAAGCAGGGAACATGAACGATAACATCGACCCCGCCGTCTTCACGGGGTATTTCCTCTGCCGTTGCTTTAATAACGCCGTCTTTAACTTCTACTACTTTGTCTCCAATTTGTACTTTCATTTTGCTTCCTTTATAAAACGAGTTCCGGGCCGACGTTCAATTGACCCATATATTCTCGGTATGAAATTCTCCAGCTTACGACACCCCGACCGATACTTTGCAATATCTGACCGTGGATCAATAAGCGGAGTAAACACACCGCCGTTCAAGTTTACTATCGGAATATTTGCCATTAGGTCTCATCATAAACATTAAGTACCTTACCGCCCTGTGCCGACAACGTACCGAGCGTTATCTCGCTACTTCCGCTCCAGCTTATTTCTCCTTGCGCAACGCGCTGGTCGGAGTCGTCTGGATTAGCCCCAAATTGAAAAAACACAGAAACCGTATATGTGCCAAGGACAATATTGCTGTCCGAATCAAAATCTCCTACATAATGTCCGTCTGGAGCATTTTCTGTCATTACAACGTCGTAGTCATCTGCATCCCTGCCATCTGTGCCCCATTCTTCAGACGCGGAGCCATCGGACAGAAATACGTCTCCATCCAGTGTCCACCGACACAAATATAGTGTGTTGCCCGTGATCGTATTATGTGCAATTTCACCGCTCATATTGGTACAGTAGCCTGACTAAACCCAGAATTTCCACCGCGAACCCTTGCTTCAAGCCACGGCCTGCGATTTTCTCTTCCAATAGTATTGGTTTCCTGCCTATCTAAAGCCCTTACGCTTGGCATTATGAGTCTTAATTCAGTTGCGAGAACTTGCTGAAGTTTAGGCGATGCGCCAGACAATGGAGCTAACAACCTTAAGGCCAGCGTCAGAACAAATACTTCCACGAACAAAGAATCAAATTCTGTTGGGTCTTCCACTTTCTTGATATATCTTATGCTTACTGAATCACAGTCAGTTAATATTCTTTGCCCTTCAATTGCAAAACTCAATGTCGTATTTCCTGTCGGGGTGAAATTATCACCAAATACAGATTTCAGTCGCATAAAATCAGTAGGAAGAACAAACTGACTGTCCCACTCAAAGTCCGGGTCGGTGCTGTCTTGCGTTAATTCAGCACGTGCAGAAGCAAATCGCCAATAATGCGAACGTATCAACGCATCCCTCGTCTGTTCAAAATGAAGTCTGCACTGTATGGCTTCTGGTGTATTTTCTGAGGTATCGGCAAGATTGACTATTCTGCTCGCCGCGATTTTGCCAAGGGCCATATTGCAAATATCTGTATTTGAGATAGTCATTGGTATCTCCATTTGGTGAGTTCATAAATACTCTTTGCGTCCGCAGCAGATAATACTCTATCAAAAAGCATAGTTTCGCCAATTTTACCATTCCAGTCGCTACCGGTTGCATCTACGTCGCCAAACAAAAGTGAATCTGCTGCATCTGAGGTAGCGTCATCTGATCCGGGATCCTGTGTTGCAGGAGTAGCCGATACCGCAACTCCGTCTACATACACCGTTGGGTCATTTGCTCCTACATCATTGTCATAAACAACAATGACATTTTCCCAAATGTTACCTGTAACAGCAAACGTCCAGATTCCATCATCGTCGTCAAATGCCTGTGAAAATATCATAGACGTTACAGCGCCACCCAACTGCAACAACCACTTTTCTTTCGTAATAACCGTACCGGCATCACCTCCCCCTTTACCTATCGACAACAACCATGTGCTTACTGTACCGCCGCCAGCGAACAAATTATCTATTACGCTTGCGCTTCCGCAGGCTATTGTATCCGTACTAAAGGCAAAACCCGGATATGCAGGAACAGCACCTGAAACCGTTCCCTCATTCCCGTTGAGGGAATAATCAAACACGATATCTGCGGTAGTTAATCCAGCCCACAGTTTATAATGAGCCACTAAGCCGACAGTGCTGATTTGTGGTTTTCTGTACTTCTCTTTCATTAGATACCTCGTAAGCCAACCGTTGTCGTATTACCTCCAGCGCCTGCGGCGGCAGACGGCTCTACGCTAACATCAATTATTCCAGACAGTGGCAAATCAACACTAAAGTTGTGCGTCGCATTCTCGGCTATCTCGCCAGAGTCAAAAACAGTATTATCGCCATTATCTTTAACGAGTATCTGGGATGTAGTACCGGTGGTGGTTGTAAGTGGTATCGTTATTGTTACATGCCTTATGATACCATTGAACGGAATTGCCTCTGTTACCGCCTCGTCACCAGTTGCATCGTGAATAGACGTAGCAACAATATCCCAGACATCTTCGCTTCGCTTCTGGTTTGTGGCAAACTTTGTATTTGTGGTGACGGAAATTGTTTGAGTGCCCGCCATAATATACTCCTTAAAATATGGGGAGAGCCGAAGCCCTCCCCGTTACCTTTACTGTGCCGTTACCGTTACACCGGTTGTGAGAGGCGTAAAAGTCATATAAACTTCAAATACACCCGCTTGGGTACTATCATCGTTAGTAACTTCTATCATACCCGGAGGGCAGAACCATGGCCCCATCAAGTTTGAACTACCAACATTGGCAGTAAGAGCTACTATCGACATTGCGGCAGGATTGGCTGCTGAAAACACGATTCTATCGCCATCATTTGCTGCTTGAATATCGACAGCGTCGGTAAACTCAATATCCTTCGTGGCATGATCTACGATGATTGTCCAGGTATTCGCACCATCAACATCAGTCGTGCAGTAGAAAGTCAAGGTGTTTATCAAGATCGGTCCACCGGCAACAAGAAACAGATCATCGCTGTCGGCAGCGGGCATAGTCATAGTTATCGAATACGTCCTTCCGGCAGCAAGAGTACCTGTCCCTGCCTGATTAACCAAAACAGAATCAAGGTCCGTATGCGCCAAATCAAGGGACGCTTTTACATTATCGTCTTGCGCCGCACCGGCTTCAGGGCCCGTAAAAGCACCTAATTTGATATCTTCACTTTTAATTACAGTCATTTCAGGCTCCTTTCTTATGGAAGTGTCAGATTTACCATACCGTATTGAAGGTCTTCGGCAATCCACAGTACCGTACCGTAAATCACAAGAGTCCCGTCAGCCTCTACTACACCAACAGTACCGTCGTCCTGCGCCGCAGCAGGTTCGCCGCACATATTACCGGGAACCAAAGCCGCACCGCCGCCGTTAGTATCAACCAACATCGGGCAAGGACCTCTGAATTGTGCCCAGAAGTAATAATCGGCAGTCACCGTAGACAGTGCAACACCAACAGGCGTATGCGTTCCCGCACCAGCCGGAACAACGATAATATCACGATACAGACTTTTGAGAATCGTAATATCTGTCCCATCAACCGTAGCTGTACGAATGCCGCCGGTGTCAACAAGTTCAACACGCGGATTGGTAGTCAGTGTGTGCTTTTTAATCAAGTACATCTCGCCTTTACCAGTGCCGTTATTGACAAGCATCCACCCGTCATTCCACACGTTTACCGTGGGAGCCGTTTGGACCAGAAGCGTAATACTTGTATCGCCAATCGCAGCAATTATTGCACCGCCGGAAACTGTCTGAGGCTCATCAACCCAATTGGCTGTTACGGCCTCTGCCTGGTTCATAGTGGCCTTTACAAGTCCAGTCGAACCTGCTTTGCAATACTTAAACATTCGGCCCGTACTATCATTCAGATCGAACTCCACGCCCAGCGTGTGGTTCTGGTCAACTGTGGGCGTATAAATATCCGAAGTCTTTACTTGCCTCGTAGGCCCAACAATCCTGTTCCTTCTAAAACTATAATTGTAGTTACTCATGTGTTACTCCTTAAAATTTTTAGGTCTTAACCGGCATACTGATTAACCGCTGACCCGTTAATATTATACTGCTTCGATGAAGATAACTTTATCTTCATTCGTTCTGAACGCACCAATACTCATGCGAACGTAAATCTGTTGAGCATCCGACTTGTCGTTACGAGTAGATATCGAAACAGACATCATATCGTGAACACCAAGAATAATCCCATCCTCAAGCCAGAACGGACAACGGAATACATCCTGTGCACCACCTACGACATCATTGTTCGTGCCCTTCACGATCTTCGTAGACACAATCCAGTTGATACCATGCCAGTTGCGGATAATACGACCAGTAGCCAGAGGCTTTTGGGTATTAAAGTCCACATTGACATACTCGTTCTGACCGAACAGATTTGTGGCCTGACGCGGACTAATTGCACCCCAGATAGGAGTGTCTTCGTCGCAATCATTGAAGTTGAAATACTCACGGACAAGTTCCGTTTTCTCGATAGTCATCCCGGTATCACCGGCAGTACAGTTACCTGTGCTACAGTTAAAGATAATAGTACGACCGTCAACGTCGCCATTACTATCGAGACCCGTGTACGAAGTGTTACCTCTTTGGCTCGCCCATGTAATCGTCTGGCCTTTTCTTCGACCGGAAGCCACATCGCCATCGAAAGCCGCAAGGATTACATCGTCTTTCGTCCGATTGCCGGCCCTGCGGAAATTCAGGACAAAATCAGACGTAGGCTCGACGATCATGCTCAAGTCCTCATCTTTGTCCTTCAATATTCCGTTGTGGAACGGAGACGGAGTGACCCACCTTCTTTGGATGGACGAATCAATGATAGGCGTATCCGGACTTGCTCCCTCTTTTGGGGTAAGCTCAAACTGGTCGAGTAGGTCAAACGCCTTATCCTCTGCGCCTACAACAGACTCGTCCTGAACAGCTTGGCCAAACTTTGAATTCTTCTGTTGGCACACATGATCGAGCGTGCCCTTGAACTGGTCCACGAACGCCGTGGTTATCCCAGTGCTGATTGTTACACTCATAATAAAACCTTTCAAATAAATTGTCTATTTATCGGAAAGGTTATCGTTGCCGGTCTTTCCTACTTAACGCCGTTAAGCGAGTAGGTTACTACTATATTTGAGGTCTCTTGCAAGGTTGCCTCTAAATATAATCAAGCGGGTTGCTTGACTGCATTCTTCTCCTCATATAATCGTTTGATATTATCCTGTGCCGCTCTGTAGCCCGGATGCTTTTTGTTATTATAGGCATCCGATGCCCTGACTTCGGCTATCTTGGTTTCTATATCACCCGGCGTCGGAGCCATCTTGACAACAGGTATACCGCCCGACTCAGAGAAGTTCGCGCCAAGATTGCCCATCATTCGCACGAAATCAGGATCGTTGGCGAATTTATCCAGCACCCGTTGCTTGTGTTCCGGGCTATCTATTCCTTTTTCAATAGCGATATTGCCATTATGTTCAAATTGAGTATAGGCGTTACCTTTTTCTGCTAACAATTCCGACTTCAAGTTTGCCATAGCAGTATCTGAATCATTGCCAGCATCTGTCAATTGCTGCATTAAATCAGCGTTATATACTTCAACCAAACCTGCTACCTGTTTAGGATTTAGTTTGAGCTCATTGAACTTCTCCGAGAACTTCGTTGCTCTCTCCTCGCTCCACACGCCTTCCGGTAAACCTTCCGGGGCAGTAAACGGTATCGGTTCACCCGTCCAACCTGCGGCCCGGTGAAATTCATCCCATTCTTCGTCACCGGATGACTCGGACGGTCTGGCTATCTTATCCTTACCTATCATGCTCTCGGCACTCGCAAGGGACCGGAATAAACCCTGTACATCTTTTATTCTTCCTTCTTTGAAAGTTCCGTGTTCACGGATATCCTCTGGCAGGAGATGTTCTCTCCAACCATCCTTAAACGTCCCGTCGTCTGCCACAAACGAGGTTGGTTGTCCTGCCGGGTCCGGAGTTATGTCTGGAGTTACATCCGGAGTTACGGCTGGGTCAGTTGTCCCGTCTTCACTCATTTCACTTCCGCCTTTGCCTGTTTAATTTCATTTACGTTTTTGTTTATCAAATCATTGACATACATCATCACGGATCGTCTGCCTTCGTTATACAAAACTGCCAATGCGTCCATCCTGCCCTGTACATCTCTTGGCGGAGGCCCATTATAAGTTGTGAACTTTTCCAGCATCTTATATAAAACCTGACCACTCGATGTAACGAATACTTTCTGAACTTCAAGTGCTTTTTTATTTTCCGGACTTCTTTCCATTTATCTCTCCACTTCCACAGATTCTGTCCCAACAAATGTCATATTATTTCTATTCATCCGTAGATACCAGCGAGATACTTTAATTTCCCTATCCGGGTCAAGACCCTTACTTATCGCGTGCGCCTTTAGGGCCTTACAGCAAACATTAACTGCTTCCTGCCGGGTTATTACAACCCTTGTCTTTCCAGCAGGCTTATTCTTTTTGACTTCGATATCCGCCAGTACGTCCACTTTCAGTCTCAACTTTTTTAGTTGGTGGTCATACAATGCTATATTGAGCGACTTTGCTTCTTCTCTCCAATTCATTTACGTTTCCCGGACTTAAATTTTCTTGACTTTTTCAACTGCTTTCGTGCAGCCCTGTTTTTCTTTCGCTCTCTGGTTGTGTGTACTGGCATTATTTACCCTTTCACATTATACTTTCAATAACCACTTGGTCGTTTTGCGAGTCATATTTAATCATAAGTATCACTTTCCCCCCATCCGGAATTTGATCCTTAGTGATTCCCAAACCCAAACACACGCCATTCCTAAATAACTTCATCGAGATACTGCTAACCAAAATAGCTTTTTCGTGTTCCGTATCTCTCGTCGTAACCGCATCCATTACGCTGCTCCCACTAATGTTTCTGCCGGACTTCCTTTTTCCGGCGCTTTCGTAGCACTCTGATATGCCTGCCCGGCCATCTGAGCTATTTGCAATTCAAGTGCCTGCTGTTCTTTCAGGGCACGGTTCTCGCGCTTCACTGTAACTTCATCTTCCGACGCCATATCATCTACGCTGACGCCAAGAGTTACGCCTCTTCTCCTAAATCCTTCATCGACATCTACGTTATCAAGTGTTCCGGGGATAGACGCCTCAATTTCTATTCCTTCCTGTATCCACCTCAACCATCCCATCGACTGAGCGGCTTGGAGTTCTAACGCAAGTCTGCCGACGTATTCTATTTTGAAGTCCTGTCCCTGCATTTCCGGTGGAAGTTGGCCGAGTTCGCCGTTTCTTTGCAAGAGCATAATATCTCTCGTGACCAGACCAGTGAGCCATTCTGTTTGTATCCTGCCGACTGGCATGACGAGTTTCCTCAACCCCTCAGCGAGACGCGACCTGATTTCGAGTTCGTTTCTGCGGTCGCCTTTTAATTGTTCAAGCTGGTTGAAAGCGTCAAGAAAGAACATCTTTCTGACTGTCTGCTGGTCCATCTCGATTATTTTCTCAGTGATTACAAAGTTGCCAAGTGCCTGCTGTTCAATCGCGCTGATAGTTCCTCTCTCGCCAACAAAATTAAGATCGCCCGGCGAAACTCTCACTTCACCTTCAAAACTCTCCAATACTTCTTTCGGCGGGTTGTTATGCAGGTTGCCGCACTCGATTAAATCTCTCTTTTCAGACTGCAAGCCATTGACCGGACCGATAGCAAATGTGCCAACGCCCCTGCCCCATTTTTCATGTGACGATTTAGTCCAACGTGGAACCTGAAACGGAAATTCTTCAAATCCGCCCTCTTCCACAAATGTCTTATCAGTCCTTGATGCAACCAAAGACTCAAACGGCATTGATGTAGTTTCGTTTCCTGTTTGCTTTGCTAAATCTCTTGGTCTTACGACCCACACAAACTTAAATTCCTCACTACTTGTTTTAGGTTCACTGGCTTTTTGAATTACCGTCTCACCTGCCTTCTCTTTCCATTTTTGAAATGCCTGCTTGGCGGTAAAAGGAAACTCTATCATCATAGTATCAACAAGGCCAAGTTCGTTTTCTTGAAAGGTGTACATGCCAACATCATAATCTGTATAATTAAGACCTATCCCTGCTTTCCATTCGGAAAACATATTACCTGTCCCAAAAGTACCAAGCGACCTGATTGTTTCGTTAGCTTGCAACATGAAATTGGAGTTGGCCCGCTTCTCGTGAGATATCTCGGTTATCTGGCCAAGTTTCCTTTTTACGGCGTCAATCTTATTCAACTCGTCATCTGCCATCAATACGTTGTAAAACTTATCCCCCGGCGGAAAGAGATTGATAGAAAGCCCTGCCGCCATATCTATTGATGCCGTAAGACCGGTAGTATCAAGGATATGCCTTCCAAGTATCGCACCCGGTTCTCGGTCAGTAATTATCCTGCTCTCGCGAGGGAACATTACATCAGCTACTTCCTGATACATATTCATAAAGTTGGAGTCCTGTGCCCGCTCTTTATCGAATATCGCAATCAGTTCTATCGCTTCATCTGACATTAGCCAAACCTTTGTTTCTTCAAATCTTGTTCAGTAGGAATCAAATTGCCGGTCAGGAATGTTTCCTGTCTGCCGCGAGGCCGCCTGCGTCTTGCCTGTTCACCAACCTCTTGGCCGACAGTTGGTATCGGAGGAACCGGAGGGACTGGAGGGGCCTTAACTGGTTTTGGTTTATCGAGTAATCCACCCATTATGCCACCCTTATCTTTGCATTAAGTTGTCTCTTCTTTTTGTACGGTGAGACCATAGCTATCCTGTGACCTCTGGCTGCTAACAGGAAATAATTCAGTGCGTTCCGGAAATGCTCCTGCCGGTCACCGGTAGGACGATAGCGGTTCACTTTAATGCCACGCCTTTTGTCTTCTTCTTCAAATCGGGCACAGTTACAGCATTGACGGGCGAACTCTTCAATCTCCGGACACTGGCAAGGCAACCGAACATGTCCTTCCGAAAGAAGGCGATGGCTCTTATCGAAGATACCTGTACGATGGGCTTTGACTATCCCTGTTTTGTCATTGAATGCAGCATCGGTTACTTGTGTATCGCTGTATTCGCAAAGGAAAGTCTTATGTCCTGAGTTCTTCTGGTACTTTCTTGCCTCCTCTTCATAGGGCCGAATATCGACTACATCACTCTTTACATTATACCTTCGGGCCAGATCGAATACTTCCTGAAAATCCTTAGCCTTAACGGTCTTCACTATCTCATACATATCCTTAGCAATCTTAATACCTATAACAACCGCATGATATGCCTTACCTACGTCAACCCCCATCGCGCATGGTCCATTATGGAAAGCAGCAGGGGAGTCGTGCCCGCAATTTGCAAGTACAGTTTCTCTTCGCAGTTTATCGGACGTTGCAGAATATGGACGGCCCAATCGTAAACGATAGACATTGGCAAGGTCGCCGAATGGCGGATTCACAAAATCCTCAAGTATCTCGGCCGGGTCGTTAAACGGAGTCATTAACTGACTCGCCATGTACCCGTGCATATAATTGCTTTTCTCCGGATAGTCAGGAACCCATCCGCCTGTACCAGTACCGGCCCATACACGAACTTCCTTGCCGCATTTATCACAGCCAACATATCCCGTTCCATCGGTACGTATCTTAACGCATCCGGGGAAACTCTTTTCGGCGCACGTCCATCCATTATTTATATCCCGAAACCACTCAGGACGAACTCCCTGCGGCGGCTCTCTGCCACAAGAACTACACTTCCTGAACCAATATCTCTGGTCCGACTGTTTAAAAATAAGGTCAATACCGAAATCTTCGTGAGAAGGATTACCGAGATACGCCTCATGTTTGTGTGGAGAGAACCCCATGCTTTGTAAATACTTGACAATAGACTCCGGCTCCATGAAATCTACCTCGTCGAAAACCATCTTGTCGCAAGAAAAACTCGAAGTCTTGGAAGATGTGGTTTCGGCAGACTCGCCTACCTTCTGGCTCAAACGAGCACCTCGCAGGTACAAGAAGGCATCCCGAACCTTTTTCAGGGAAGTAGTATCAGTTGTACCGGCGACGTTTTTGACATATCTTCCAATAAAGGTTTTGTTATTCGCTATCAGAGGCTTGAAAATAGATTTACTGAACTCACCTACCTCATCATTAGTGGGGAAGATGTGGGCGACACCTAATTTATATATACCCATTATCATGCCGTGCAAGTCTTTGATGACCTCATTGGTAGTAGCACCAAAACACTGCCGGGCTTTAAGGTAGCAGATACGCCGGGCTGTGGTGCTCATAGGTTCAGTCTGATACTCGAACCCCACAAACGTAAAGGGACCGGCCTGTAGTTTGATCGGACACTTCCACGCCCAATAGCCGGGATCAGACTGCATCATATCAAGATTATGTTGTTTAGCGTCCATATATCAATTTCTTGTCTTTTATCTTTAATACTTTTACCGGAACAGGCACGTCTATTTTTGCATATAGATCGTCATATATATCGTTAAGTATCGCCATCTCTGTAAATCCGCCACAGGTTCTTTTTCTTCGTATCATTCGTCGCATAATTAAAAAAGCCCTACCACGGTTAAGTGATAGAGCTTCGGTTTTCCGATTACTCTAAGATTAGTTTTTAGAACTTCCCATTAATCAATAAACGACCAGTTCCATCTTCCATCGCTTACGTGAGGGCCAAGTGAATCTTCCGAATAGTCATACTCACACTCTTCATGCAACTCTATAAGCGGGCCACCTGCTGACGCCGAACCACGATTGTCGCGGCGATGTCGTCGCATTTGGGTGCAACAGTCGCATATTTGGCATCTTGCCGTCGTATCCTTGCCACATCCGATGCAACTATGTTTTTCGTTTGCTACCATTTTCTACAGTCCTACCTACGGGACCATCAGGGTCCCCATCGCTAATATCATCCCACCACTCACATTCGTCACATCTCATTTTGCAACTCCTTTTTTAAGGTCATTCGTATGAATACTCTGCTCCACATTAGAACAGACGCATTTACCATTCTGGTAGTTGAATACTACCTTACCGTAAAAACCCGGCAGAGACAAACCTAATTTCCTACCTGTACGCAGTATAACGGCTTTTGTCTTTTCGTCAACCATTAGACTTCTTCTGGCGTGTATCCCGCAAAGGAGCCCATCTTCGCAAGTAATCCTGAATGCCCGCGAAGTCCGTAAAGACAATTGTATCAAATACGTAGTCCGATGACAATTCCTCGACACAAACCACATCCCCTTCTGTATATATTCGTCGTATCTGACGTTCCATCAGGATTTATTCCTAATAAGCGTTAATCATACTCTCGCTGGTTCTGCTGCCCACACAAAATGTTCCGATTTTTCATTTACCAGTAACCATTGAGCACCGTCGGGTAAAGGATATTCATCCTTAATCTCTTTTGTCCACTTACGCATCTCGTCTCCCGGCGTAGCGTTTGGATTATTCTCCGATGACTCCTGTAGGCTAAACTGAGCTTTCATTTCTGTTCTATCATCAAACTGCCAATGCAACTGGTAAAGATTACCTCTTTCATCAGGTTTATGTTCAACATCATACCATACCTCGCGACGATTGGACGCTAACTCGAATGCGCACAAACAAGCAACCATATACTCTGCCAAAATAAAATCCGGCGTATTTGAATCCTGTTCGCGGGAATAGCGGTTCAGTAACAATGCAATGTCTGTTTGTAAATCTGTCATTTCGTTTCTCCTTTAATAAGCATTTATCAATCCCTCCGCTTCGTTTATCTTCGCCTGTATGGCCTCAAGGGCCTCTTCCTGCTCCATAGTATTATCACTGCCAGCCTCCACAAAGATGGCAGTGCGGGCCCTTCGTAAATTATCCTTTGCAGTTTCAAGATTCTGAGTCATCTGCCAATGCCTCTTCAAGCAAACCAGCCTTGATTATTTCAATAGTGCCAATCAACTCACAATAACTCATATCCCATTCCTGACGACATCTCTGAATAACAGCCTCTACCTGCTCACAGAAATAATGAATAGCAGGCTCACTCATGCCGCCTCCGTGCCTTAACTTCGTCCATAACCATATAGCCTATGCCCAGAAAGAATATCAATAACATGGCCAGCCATGCGTCCTTGTCGGCTAAGTACAAGATTCCCGACATAGCGCCTACGCTCGTTACAGATCGACGCGATAGACCCAAATCGTTTACTATTCCATTTTCAGCCATGTCTACCTTTCTGGTCCAGTATTGGATTCAGGTTCACGTAAAGACTCGCTTGTTTTTAGCTACCCAGACCGCAGAGCATACCAGACAAGTATATTCTGCATCCCTGAGACCGTCAGTGGCTTTTATCTTGTTCCCGCAATCGCACGTTACCTTGAACTCGTAAAACCTCAAAACTTTAATCAACCACCATTTTAGAGCATGGAGACGAGTCTGCTCACCATGCAAAGGGCGACGCGGCATATATATAAACCAATGAAATACTCTATTCATGTTCTGGTTCTCCAGATTCACATATCCCCCGCAAAGCCTCTATCATAGCAGGACTCACAGTCTCAAACAACTGGGCCGCAATCTTATCAGCCAGTGATGACTGAATACGGTCCAACAAACTACGGGCAGACATAGCATCCAATACTTCATGGCGGTCAGTGCGAACCTGAACCAAAATATCGCTATGCTCAGAGGTTTCCAATACTCTTGCTGTCATCGCCATTCGTGTTCTCCTTTGTCCATTATTGCCCCGGCTTTCCGCAGTATTTACACGTCTTACCAGAACAAATACCGTCAGAAACAAACTCGTGCCCGCCCTTTGACTCACATAACAACTCGTAACCAAGACGACATGATACAAGATTCTCGTTCGTAATCCGTATTATCCGCTCGTCGGTTATCTCATGAAGCTCGTCCAAAAGGACCTTTAATTCAACATCATTCATGTCAACTCCGAAACCTTGGTCAGTTCACAAAGCAGGCCGTGCGGTAACTCGCGAGAAATGGGAGGAGCAGTGTAATAATTAGCCAAAGCAAGAGCCACCTTAGCCAAAGATTCCCTACAAGTCGTGCGAGAGGCAGGCGTTAAGTAAACAGGCTCGTGGGGTGTAACAGTTAATGTTTCGTCCATGTTCCAGTTCTCCTATGTCCATAATTGCTCTGTTTCATATATATTGCTTGGGGGACTATAGATTCACACTGCCCCGCCCCCTTGGGGGGTCATCGCGTTTCTTAAGGCCCCCCTGCGGCTACCTGCACTGCTGCCACTGGCTCATAAACTGCCAGGTGCGGCTTGCCCTGCCTATCAGTGAACGGGTGCTTACACTCAAAGCCGAGGCCTCTGACATCAAACTGATAGACACTACCATCAGTCCGCTTATATCTGCCCCGGTTGTTGGCCACGGGCTCATCAGTAGAATCGCGTGGTTCAGGCCTTGTGTCGAACTCCGGGTAGTGATCGTAGTGAACCGCCTGCCGACCATAGACAGTCTTACCGTCAAGTCGGACATAATCTGTTTGTCCGGGTTGTATTTGTCCGGGTTGCGTGTCCGGGTTGGCCCGTCTAAACCGCTTGCTGCATGTATCGCTACAGAACGGGCTCTTGGCGCGGGCCTGATTCGTGCACTCTGTCCATTTACATTCCATCATCCAGTCCTTAACTTAAGTGCTGTCAAGCGTTTAGCGTCGGCTCGCAGTACCTCAAGCTCGTCAGGTGTGAGCTCATTGGGCTTATCATGTCCATCGAATACCGTACTACTGTGCAAGTTACTAATGGAGTTCTTCTCACGCTCCGCGCCAATCATAGCCGTGGGGTTTTTTTGGGATTGAGCCAATATAAACGCAGTATCGAGGTTTATTAGGCTTACGTTGCGGTTATGCACCATCTCAGCCCCATTCCTGCCCCTGTACTCCCCTATCTCCGCCTGTATGTAGTCTTTATGCAGTACTCTTATGGCGTTAGTCTCCCACCCGGTACATTCTCTATATCCGCCCTTGAGATAGCTTTGGCACCAGTTATTGTACGTCTCACTGGCTGGGTTGCAGTAGTATTCAATTGCTGCTGCTTCTTTCGCTGTAAATGCCCTTGCTACTGCCTCGACTGTGCTTTGGTCCTTTATGCTTGGCATTTTATCCTCAGTATGCTGGCTTTGATGCTATATCAGGGAATATCTCCCCTATTCTTGCTTCTCTTGCGTTCCGTTCAAGTCTCTCTATCCGTGCTTCTATCGGATTAAACTCAATCGGCTTAGACGGTTCACAGCCTGCCATGAGTAGTGTTACCGCTATAATCAACCATATTCTCACTTTTGCGCCTCTCAGTTTGCCCTACAATCCATTATCTCTGGTTCGATGGTATTCAGCACCCCCTCGATTATCTTGGCTTCCATCTCAGCTTGCCAACGCATAAACGCACACCACGCTGGTATCATTGCGATATTATGCTTACGTTGATTCTCAAGAGCTTCTTGTGTTCCAGTTTTCATTCATGCCTCTCAATCCCTTATCTCTGTCTTGGCAAACTATCTTCCTCTCTTTGCCCTTGTCCTGCACATTCATGCACGCTTCCTTGTAACTGCCTTATTATCTGTAAAGATGTCGGTAGATAACATGCCGCGGCTTTTACATCCGTCAATTTCTGACATCTTTCCAAGTCTTTGCAATGTTGCTCTATCTGCTGTTCGGTGAATTCTGGCTTTGTTGCTGTTTCAGTCATTCCCACGACCCTTCTGGTAAATCAGTGGCAATCGGAATTGCCCGCCATAACCTCTTTAGCAGCAATGCCCGTTTTTTCTTGCCCTTCGGAATTCGTATTTTCTTTTTTAATTTGTTCATTCAATCACCGCATATTCTGTTTAAGTTCTCGTTTTTCACCAGGCAAGCCCACTTATGTCTATGTCGCATCACGTGATCTCTTAACATTTCGCGGTATAAATCGAAATCTATCGGATAAAACGGCTTTCTTGCACCTTCACTATTGTGCATATTCATCTGTTCAATGGTTTTTGCTTTTCTGCGCATTGTTATTGACATATTTCCGCCATGTGTTGCTTTGCTTGCTTGTCCATCTCGACAATTCGCCCAAACCGCGCCTTTTCTTTTTGCCTGTCATACTTTGGCTTATTGTAGTCTTTTGGTTGCTTTTTGGCCATTGTCCACCTCTTTATTCACCCGCCGCTAATGCCCTATAGCCTACGGACACTGAATACTCAACAGGTACTCTTTAATTATCTACTAGCGCCATTTGATTGATTTTGGGCAAAGGAGGCGCCATGGGCGGGAGCATGTGGTCGTAGATAATGAGTCGATTCTTGTTTTGTGCCGGAACTTGCGATTCCACTACCGGCGCCTGAGAGTCTTTTGCATATATAAAAAGGGCAACCGGTGCAATTTCTCTCAGGAACCGCACCCGGCAACCCTTTTGTTTCGTTGTACTTTCTGTAGATAAAACCACTGTCTTCTGTCGGAGTCTTACAGACAAGCGTTTTCCGAAGTCTTGATTTTATCTCACGTTCAACGTCAACCATCTTTGCTCCGGTTGAACTTCTTTGCATAGTCCTTATCACCAACCTGGCTAATGCCCTGATCCGTTGACCCTTTGAACTTTTTCGCCATCTTGTAGAGCCGTCGTATCTGGTCGGTGTATATGCTCACCATTGAACCGTCATCTTCCACCGCCAACGGCTCCAAACGTTATTTTCGGTCAAAGGCCGATGATAATTGTACTTTATCAGGCCTGTCCCGCCGCACTCCTCACAATCAAACTGCGAGTCTTTATAGTTGATTCCTGACTCTTTGCACCAATAACAAGAGTCGCCGTACTCTGTATCGCCAAAAGACAATACTGCCATTATAACAGCAAACCCGGCAATTCCCAAAAGCAATAACAAACATATCATCATATCTTAAACCATTCCTGATTCAAGTCAATTTCGCGGCCCGGACAATCCGGAGATATCCGGGCTCTCGGTGGTTTTACCACCACTTACATCATACACCTCGCTTTCTGTAAGAACGATAAATGTATTACCGTAAGTATCAACCTAAAGTATAACACTATTTCTTCGCCTGTCAAGTGGAAATGTTCTAAAAAACTTGCTTTTTCTGCAAATATCTTGCTAATATGCCGTTCTTTTACCGTTATCGTGCTATTCGGGCCAGATTTTATTTGACTCTTGCCCCGTGTGTGTTAAGCTATAATCATGGATCGCGCAACAAAACAACCAATTATCGAGACTCCGTTCCGGGCACTTCCCCCGTGCGATCCAACCGGGCGGGGTTTCATTTTATGAAGGGATAGGATTATGCACAAAGGAACAATTCTGCTCATGCAAGCCTCCAGCGTGGAGAATGCACACACAAAAACCACAGAGTTCATGGAGGCGTATGGAGACGACAAGGTTTGGGATTGGTACGTTATTGGCGGCAGGTGGACTGGCCTACTATCTGCAATAATTGACGAGTTTGAGAAACAAGCGAAAATCATTGTGCCGCAAGACGAAGCCGGTTTTTTCTCTCAGAACACCGTAAATGTCAAACAGTCTGAATTGCAAGCACTCTGGGAATCTTTGGCCGGAGAAGGACCAAATCCGTGGGCAAATCACTATGACTTGCCAAAAACCGGAGGCGTTTACGATATTGCACCTTTAACTCTCTGTCTGCCGAAAGTCAAAGAATGGCAACAAGACCCTGTCAAATGCGGTGATAACGAAGTAAAACAGGCTAAGGAACGATACCTTGACGGAGAAAAAGGCCCAGACTACAACATGTATGGATACTGCCTAAAACGGGCCGGGCACTTGTACGCCCAAGATTTTAGCTTTGGGGCGAATGTCTTTAATCTTGAGACGTACAACTTCGCAATCCCCGACAACACAGAGGGATGGTATGCCGTTATTGTGGATATGCACACTTAGCCCCAGCCCCGCCCGGCTCGCAGCGAATGTCCGGGCAGGTCTACTTTTAAGAAGGGAAGTGAAACATGGATAAACACGTCGGACCAAAAACAGCATCACGCATCACAAGAGAACATATTGAGCATAAACTCAGACAAGCAAAAAACAATTTATTACATTGGGAGGAACAAATCGAAACACCCGTTTCTAATCCCAGGATAAATGAGTCTTATTGGCAAGGCCAAGCTGACGCATTGGCAAGTCTGCTGTATGTTTAGCCCCGCACGGCTCATCGGCTCAACTCCGATACGGGGCCATAAATGATAACCTTATTTGATTGGGAGACTGAGAATCATGGGAACAATGAAAATAATGTGGCCTGAAATCTTTACGAATGACAACTTTACATACCCGTACGACAGCGTCCACAAAACAAAACGATACGCTGCTGCGGTTTCTGATGGGTTATGTGGGTGGGCAAATTGCCATTTAGGCGGAGAAATACCAAAAGGCTTCGGCAAAGGCATGGTGAAAATCAGCGAGATCGTTGGTACGGCCACGCCTGACGGCTTAATGGCAGCGGCTACCGACCTTGTACCACATCAATAACCACCCCTGCCCATAGCGGCGCGTCGGTGCAAGCCCGGCGCAGGGGGATAATGCAAATGTTGTTTAATTGAAGGGAATGGGAAAATGCGAAAACTATGGACCTTTGGTTTAATTTGGACGATTGTGTTCAGTTGCCTCGCGGTATGGTGTCTCAGCATCGGGCGGACACCGATTGTCCATGTACCTTGCCTGATAGTGCAAGTGATTCTCGGCACGAGTTTTGCTATTGCGCTTTGCAAAAAATAACCCCCCGCCCTGCCCTGTCGCCGGGCAGAAAGAGAGGATATTATGAAAGAAACGAAACCATCAACTTTCACCGAACACCCGTGGAATTCTGCTTGCCAGAACTGTGAGTGTGAAATTGTCGCCGCCAATGTAATGCGAATCCTGAAAAGGACAGGTGATACGTTTCGCCCATTGAGCCCCAAAGAATATGTCAAAGAGCGCAAAAAAGACGGTAGCTACACAGTGAAAGAACTCGGCTATTTTGAGAAAGTTATCAAGTACTGCAAAAACGCAGATACAGCGGCGTTATTTTCGCCTACGTGGGAAAAGGCCGCTATCGCCAAAACAGAGGTGAAACCATGAAAACAGACACCGACATACTCAACGAAGTAAGAGATGCAGCAAGTAAATGGCCTCGCTGTTGTGATAGATGGCAAGACGGACTCGGCGGTATGCACTGCCGTGATTGCTCACAAAAAACCTTTGCAATGCTCGGCACAATTCAGCACATTTTGGGTATTGGCAAGGACGGCAAAGAGGTGAAACCATGAATGACATAAGAAAAAGAACAATGCGGTGTAAACGTGAGATAACTTGTAATCTTTGCCTTTTTGACTGTAGACGAGCCGAAATAACCGCCAAAGAGGACGAAATCAGGTCCGATTTACTGGCGGCATGTGAGATGGTACTGGAAGCCGCTGAACCTTGTGATGGTGAAGGCTCCGTGAAAGACGGCGACATTTGTGAAGCTATCGACTGGCAAGCAATAATGGCCGCCATAAACAAAGCCAAAACAGAGGTGAAACCATGACCGTATCTGAACTAATAGCACTACTGGAAAAATGTCATCAAGAAATGGAAGTCTTTATTGAAGGCCCTGACAGAAAACAGGACTATTTTTGCGACGGGGTTTTTGTAGACAATAACGCGGTATTTATCCAAACAGCAGAATAGAGGTGAAACCATGCTAACAGCGGCACAAATCCAAAAAGCCACAACTTGCCGAACATACATTGCTGGTTATATAGGCGGTCGCGACATTGCATGCTGGGCAACCGATGAGGAAATTATTGCATTAATAGACTTGCAAGATAAACATTGTGAGTTGCAACGGGAAGTCGCCCAGAACAGGGATTGGTACAATCAACTGATTAAGAGAATCTACGAGAGGTGAAACCATGACCGGCAAGATATACAAAGAATGGCATGTTATCGCTGAGGAATGCGAAATATTGGCGGGCGAGTACTACGAGCTTTGGGTGGACTGCCGGTTTTGCGAATGCTGGCCGGAGGCCGAATGCGCTTATGACCACTATCTTGAACAGCTTAAAATGGCTAAAGCAGCCAGAAAGAGAGCGATGTAATGAAACACACAGACTTACCGTGGGGAACCGTAGGCGACGGCTATAGCATATCCACGACAGACAGAAAAGCTCTCTATATCGCACAGACTCATCCATTTGACCCTATGGGCAAAGCCAACGCTGAGTACATCGTCCGGGCGTGTAATGCGTTTCCGGGAATGGAGAAAGCACTGAAGACAACACAGAAAGCATTGATAGAGCACGGGCAATTAGACCATATCTGGACGCCTTCTTTGGAAGCGATTGAAGCCGCCCTTGCCGCCATGGGTGAATAAAAGCCGCTACATAAACAGAAATTCGGCAAACAGCGACAATACTTCTATCTTCGACGGTTTCGGCGGCGGTTCAGGCCAAATCAGGCCCCCTGTGTAATTGTCAGCATATACCGCATAGCTATGCAAATCGACCTTGTCTCGGTACGCACAGTTCCCTATCTGTGCGGGAATTTCCTTCCTGAAACGCACTCGTGCTTTCTTCCGGCCAACATCAACCTCACGAGTTTCTACCGGATTCTCCCGGCCCCAGTTCCGGCATATCAACTGGAGATAATCTTCCTTCTGGACACTTTTGTAGATAGCAAAGAAGCTCCGATCTACCCATGCCGCCTCTTGCTCGACCCAGGCAAGGTCGGCTATCGAGAT
>Ga0209976_10000188_pt1 | contig 45188 bp, 31 predicted proteins | sample SumtaG_FD_182806 | JGI IMG/M metagenome (GOLD analysis project Ga0209976, IMG submission 182806) | Deep subsurface microbial communities from Indian Ocean to uncover new lineages of life (NeLLi) - Sumatra_00157 metaG (SPAdes) (version 2) | ecosystem: Environmental > Aquatic > Marine > Oceanic >... | reverse complement strand
GAGGTCATTGTTGAATGAATTGTACACACCGATAAGTTATTAACTATTTGAAATAAGTTATTAACATTATGACAGACCATGTGTACAACATTAGTACTCGTGTTACCCGCCCAATGTTCATCGGTGTGAAGATTCAAAACAATGATGAATTCGAGGTCACATCACCTCCGGACTGGTGGCCAGATGCTCCCGAAAAGCACCTCTCTCCCTACACTTTGTTATTAGCTGCATCTGCATCCTGTTTCAGTCTTTCAACATTCAACGCAGCTGGTAGCCTGCATACATCATTTTCCAATATTGAAGTTGAATCGATAGGTACTATGACTGAGAATGATGATAAGGTGTGGAGCTTTGAAAAGATCGAATTGGCCGTCAAAGTGACTATTGATGATGAGTCACAGAAGGATAAAATTGGTCGAGCTATCGAAATGGCTCATAAGACATGTCCGGTGGCAAATTCACTGAATTGTCCTACACTTCTGCATTACGAGATCATTGTAGCTTGATAGAAAATGCGGATTAGAGTTGAGGTAATGGTATATCGACTGTGTATTCTTTTCCACATTGGCAATCTAGTTTGACTGACCAACGTTTTGGTAGTGGAACTTTGAACTCCTCAATTACTTCAGAAAGACTGGTCCTAATTCCTCGTATCAATTTTACATAGACATCAGCTAGGGTTGTTAGTTCCCGTGGAAAATCAAGGTCTGAGAGAAAATACTTGAACGCCTCTTTACACTCTGGGCAGGATGTGGAGAGGAGATTTGTTACGTCTCCACAATTGGAGCAGGTTATTTCATCTCTGCTCATTTTCGGTGCGATAGGAATATTCAGTGTTAGATCATTCTGATGACCGCAAACATAGCAGAAATATTTCAACGGTAACTCTGGCATCAAGATTACATCCTACAATTGATAGGAGAACCTAGGATTTTCTCTGCTAAAAACCTAGCTAATTTGTTGTTTAGAGAGAGTTTATGCATTGGCTACTACTTGACGATTAGGGACCATCAATGGGTCCAGGTTAACATCTATCCGTCGTGCGATCAATATGTCTGTGGTACCAAGTTTTTCAATTTCAACAAAAACATGGCTTCCAATTTCTAAGGTTTCATACCATGTAAATGAATCAACCTTTACCATTAGCTGTTGGCCATTTGGTTTTTCAATTCCTAGATAGCCGTACACTATTTGGCGACTTCCAAATACACCGAGCTCTTTGGATATGATTTTCCCTTCGATTGTATTTTCCATAATCCTCACTATCATTAACTATAGTTAACTAATAAGAAAAGGGTATGGGTTATGTCATTTTACTCATCAATGACTCGTAGGTTATCCGGGTAGAATTCTGCATTCTTAACGTATGAATCAACGTAGATGCTTATTGCCTTGCGAGCGGGATCGTCAGGTCCAAGTTCTCGCATCAATTTAGCTGGAATCCCTGCGTATACATTGTAGGGTTTTGTTTCTGTCTTGGTATGTAACAATGCGCAATTTCCAATTAGCACACCCTCAGAAACCTTACTCCCCAGCATGAGGACTGCACCCATTCCAATAGCGGCGTTATCTCCAATCTCTTCAGCATGGATTGATGCATTGTGTCCAATATTTACTCTCTTTCCGATCTTGGTTGTGAATCTTGGATCGGAATGAATCACTACACCATCCTGAACATTCGTTTCATCATCGATAACGATTGGCCCTCTATCTCCTCGAATCGAAACCATTGGTGCAACAAAGACCCGTTCTCCAATCTTCACATCACCAATTACTGATGCTTGTGGATGAATGAAGGCGGTTGAAGCGATTTCAGGTGTTTTGTTTCCAAGTGCATAGATTGTCATAACATTCAACTCTTCACAAGAACCCCAACATAAGGAACACCATTCTGGTATTTTCTCTACCATCATCTCTCTCTATGCTATATTCTGCCGTGATACCATCTGCAGCATCTTTCATTATCTCACTCCACGGGTCCGACATACGTGAAAAGTGCAGTTCATTGATGAAAAAACCTTCGATTGTTCGGGCTGAAACAATTATGCGAATTGTTATATCCAAGGACTGTATGATTTTACGATGCGGAGGGTTTCAAAATATGAGCACGCAAGATGAAGCTTCAAAATCGGAACGTTTTCCAGAAACTTCGATTACTATCTATGGTGGTAAAACTGATGAAGTTGGAAATGATGCCAAGAGTATTCTTGGTATAGCTGATGATGATTACTATGGGACCTGGCTAAGTATGGGTATTATGCGCCGACTGGGATTTCTTTTTGATGGCGGTGTTGAGAGTGCAGGTGGTCTGGGTGAGATTGTATGTATGTTTGCAATCTTGATTGCAATCTTAGCTATGTTTGCTTTTTGGAGTGTAGCAGTTGTCTTCATCGTTGTTATTGTGTTGACTATACTGAGTGGAGGAGCTGCGTACAAGTTCATTCGCGCAGTGTACATCACTGCTCCTATTTCGAACATGGAAACTTCCAAGATTGATGAGTTTGTTGCTAAACAGCTTACCCAAGGAAGATTTGTGAGAATCGAGGCGAAAACTGAACTTAGTCCAATCACACAAAGTGCTTCCACAGCTGCGCACGCTTTTCGAAGAGGAATTCAGCTCACACTCTTGATTGCGACAATCTTTCTGGTCACTGAAGTTATCTATTTCTTGATGAATCAACATTGGCTCTCAGGATTAAATGTCGCTACTGCAGACTTTGAGATTCTTGTTCTTACAATCTTTGGTGTTCTTTTCCTAGTTGGAGTAATTGTAATGGATATTGGAGTTCTGCTTAGGAGAAGAATTGCTAAAAGAATAGAATAAGTGGACTTCAGATCACGTCAAAGACAATCGCCCAGAATTCTCGTTCAGAAACCCCTGTTCTAAGGTCACGAAGGTCTCCTTTGATGTTCTCAAAGGCTGCATGGGATTGAACTATCTTCTGGTCCTCATGCGTTTTCTTCACCCTCTCAGTGATCTCTCTTGCCTGCTCGGGAGTTGCTTGTACACCGCCCATCTTTAGCAGGTACTCAACAAAGTGTCTACCAACGAATTTGCCAAGATGAAACTCTCTTTTTCGACCGACCTTAGATGGACTAATTGGTTCGTAGGTCATTGAGTGGGCTAATTGACCATGAGAATGGATTCCGCTTGAATGAGTAAATGCGTTATCACCACTGATTGATTTATGCAGTGGTAGCGGTACAATGAAATTCTTCTCTACAAGTCTAGAGAGTGAATACAATTTCTCTGTCTTAATTCCTGTATCGATCCCGTATAGTTCTTCCAGAGCCATAACAACTTCTTCAAAGGCTGCATTACCTGCTCTCTCACCGTATGCATTCACACAGACCTGAGGATATGTGACTCCCTCTTCTATTGCAGTCAGAGTGTTAGCAGTTGCTAGACCAAAATCATCATGGCAATGAACTGACATTGGAACCTTGTACTTGCTCTCAGTCCAAAGACGTGATTTGATCTCTTTCATGATATGTCGCATTACTTCAGGTCTGATGAAACCAACAGTATCTGCCACACAGATCTTGGCTGCTCCTGCATCAATTGCAGTTCGATATGCCTGACAGAGGAATTCCATGTCACTCCTTGTTGAGTCTTCAGCAATGTAATCAATAACAAGACCATGTTCTTTTCCAAACTCGATACACTCAGTCAATCGCTCAAGCATTTCTTCACGGGTCATTCTAAGTTGATACTTCAACCTGAAATCTGATGTTGCAATGAAAATTGGAACTTCATCGACACCTGCATCGATACAAGCTTCGATATCTGAGATAACCGCTCTTGCTGGTGCTGCAACACTTGCCTTCGCGAGACCCTCATTTGCGATTGCTTTGACTGATGCTTTCTCTGCTTCACTAACAGCTGGAAATCCTACAGCAACAATAGCAGTACCTACCTCATCTAGCATCTTGGCGATCTCGATCTTCTCATCGATTGTCAATGCTACACCAGGAGTCTGTTCACCATCCCTGAGTGTTTCATCCCAGATGTGTACTCTTTTTGGGAGTGACTTAGGCTTAGTATCTGGCACCTTGTTGTAGTTGACTGCCAATCCTGCCTTTTCTAGGGTTTCCATTGTTCTTGTCCACCTTGGGAACTGCACCTACTTGAATTGGTACTGTCCGAATTTTGGAATATTCTTCAGTGACTGATCAAGTTTGGCTATTTCCTTATTGAACTCTTGTTCTGTTAAGTGACCACCATCAAGGGCTGTCTTTGCTTTGCCTTTCTTGTATTCAACTTTTGCATTTTCTATATGTGCGAGTCTGAGTGCTGTAGCCATCTCTGGGGTTGCACCAGTCTTTTCACCAATACCTTCGAGCATTGGCATCCAGCATATCTCTTCTATGTGGAAGGCAAATTCAAGACCACGTTCAATGATTCTTTCCAACACTGGACACTTCTTCACTATAATGGTCTTTACCTGGACTGATACTTCTAGACCAATAGCTTCGAATATCTGACCAGCAATTTTAGCCGCATCTTCAGGTCCCTTTCCTCCTATCTTCTCCGCAATCTCTTCTCCCATTTGTTTGAAGCCACCGCTATAGCCTTCATACATGGACAGTGGACCTGTATTCTCACGTAGGCCCCACCAGAGTCCATCAATAAATGCTGTGAATCCAGTTTTCAGAATGTCAAAGTCAGTCATTTTTTACCCCCCTTTGCAAATGGTTTTCCCCATTTATTGAGGAAAGCTATCTCTTCTGGTCCTTGTCTTGGAGGTCCAAGAGTTCGCTCATTCTTTGCATAGCCTAGTGTCAAACAGAGGATTGGTACCCAATGTGGGGATGGAATCCCGAGTCTTTCAGAGACTGCACCTACATCATCAAAGTGATCTAGCTGCACTGATGATACACAGCTTCCTAAACCAAGAGAAGCTGCCGCGAGTGCCATATTCTCCAACATCATTGATCCTGCAATAACTGCATGACGTGGGCTCGACCATCCGTATACTCCACCAGTTCCTCGAAGGGTTGGCTGAGAATTACCTACATGTGTTTGGTCCACAGCGAGAACAAGTAAAACAGGAGCTCCATCTGTTTCTGCTTCTCCTTTGATATACTCAAAACGAGCTCCAGAAATAAGAATGTCAATAGTCCTTTCCAAGCTAGCTTTTGATTTGATATAGCTCAATCTTCGCTCAAGTTCTTCTCGGGGCGTAGCTCTTCCGAAAAGCAAGATTGTTCGGTCAACTGCCATTTGACCAATAAATTTCTGTGTTTTCTTATCGCGAACAACGATTACTCTCCAAGGTTGCTGATTCTCTGCACTTGGGGCAAAACCACCAGCTTCGATAACTTTGTAGATCAAGTCATCAGGTACATCCTTGGATGTGTCGTAATCTCTTATTGCACGACGATTCTTTATTGTTCGAAGGGTTTCGTTATCGTCCAAGGTTTTGATACTCCAGCCTTTGATGGCTTGGCCGAGTATTATCTTTCTTAAGTAAGTAACTCATAAAGAAAAACAGAAAGGAACTGCCTGATTTTTTCTCAGGCAGCTCACTTTGTTTACATTACTGGTGCATCTTTACCATCGTATTTGACATGGAAACCGGTATCGAGATTTGCACATTCTCTGAGAATATTACTTCCAGCCACAACACGTTGAATCTGATTTGTACCCTCGTATATCTGGAGAAGTTTTGCATCTCTCATGAGTTTCTCTGCTGGATACTCAATGATATAGCCGTAACCTCCCATGATCTGAACTGCGTCAATTGCATTCAGCATTGCTGCATCTGCAGCAACGAATTTAGCAAAGGCAGAATCTTTCGAGTTTCGCATGCCTTGATCTGCCATCCATGCAGCATAACGAGTAAGCTGTCTAGCACCTGCGGCTCGTGCACCCATATCGGCTAGCATGAAACTAATTCCTTGGAATTTGCCGATTGGCTGACCGAATTGATGGCGGATATTAGCGAACTTTGCAGATTCATCTACTGCTCTCTGAGCAACTCCAGTTGCGATAGCAGCAATTCCTGCTCTTGTTTTGTCCAGAGTGGTCATAGCTATTTTGAAACCATCACCTTCTTTCCCGACAAGACAATCTTTTGGAATTCGAGCATCTTCAAAGATCACTTCACTCTGAACAGAATTCTTCTGTCCCATTTTGTTTTCGATGTATCCAATCTTTGTAGCTTTACTCTTAGGTACCATGAAACATGAAAGTCCCTTGGTTTTCAGCTCAGGTTGAGTCGATGCGAAGACTGTGAAGAGTGATGCTTGAGGACCATTGGTTATGTAACACTTGAGCCCATTGACTACATACTCATCTCCATCCCTTTCTGCACGAGTAGCAACTGCTCCAGCATCAGAACCAGCACCGCGCTCGGTCAAGCAGAATGCTCCAAACTTGGGCTCTTTTCCAGTAATTAATGGCTCAACGTAAGTCTTGAGCTGTTCTACTGTAGCACCAATAATTAGTGGTGCAAAGGCCAAGTTATTGCACATGATGGTTGTAGCCAATCCTGCGCACCCATACCCTGTTGCTTCAGAAACAAATGTTTCATCAAGTAACGAGAGTCCAGGACCGCCTGCTTCTGTTGGAATATGAAGATTCATGAGTCCTGCTTCGAAGGCTTTCTGAACAACCTCTTTCGGGAACTCATCCCTCTTCTCCAACTCATTAGCACGTGGTGTGATATGTTCCAGTGTGAATGCTTTGGCTCGCTCCCAAAGCTTCTGTTCTTTTTCGGATAATGAGAAGTCCATCGTCAATCCCGATTGGTCGATTATCTTCATCTTATTATGTCTTCGGACTCGCCCTTTGTTGTGCTTTACAAAGAACAAATATCATTCGTAACGATTAAGTGGCTTCACTTCACTGGTAATCACAGGTAGGAAATAATGGAACGAAAAAAGGTAGGAACAGTGCTTATGTTTGTGTCATGTCTGGGAGTTATCATAGCGGTTGTGGGAAAATTTGTAGCATTCGGACTTCACCTAGGGGAAACAGCATACATGGTGATTGATACTACTGTTCTAAGTTCTATCATGTTCTTCATTATTACAATTGCAGTGTTCGGACAAGATTATTCCAAGGATGAACAGAATCAACCAGAAGCAGAGTTGGACTCAAGTTTACACTAGATTCCATTTTTCTTGGATTCACAACAGTTTAGTATGTCTTCGGAGCGAAGAAAAACAGCAGATTCAAGGTGTTAGTTGCAATAATGCCGAATCCCAACCAGTTTTTATAGGTGAAATATTTGCGGAGCATGTCTTTAGACGAGGAGTATACACAACGTGCCCCTAAACAATACGAACATTGTAAGTGCAGCACAAACCAAGTTTGGAGCTCTGAAGGGAGTTTCTTTCAGAGAGATGTTCGCAGAGGCTGTAGACAAGGCTACTGTTGACGCTGGAGTCCCTAAGAAGGACATTCAGGCTGCATTCATTGGAAGTTTTATTCCTGAGATGTTGATTCATCAAGGACATACTGCTCCCTTGCTTACTGACTTTGCGGGTTTGAAAGGTATCCCTGCAACACGTCATGAAGCTGCATGTGCATCAGGAGCTACTGCCTTACGAGCTGGAATAATGGCGATTGAATCTGGAATGTATGATACTGTACTTGTGGCTGGAGCTGAGAAGATGACCTCCTCAACTACACCTGAGGTCACAGAAGCTCTTGCAGCTGCAGCAGATGATCAATTTGAATCAAGTATTGGTCTGACATTTCCGGGTGTCTTTGCGATTGCAGCAGTAGCACACATGCATAAGTATGGAACAACAGAAGAGGATATGGCTAGAGTCGCAATCAAAGCACATCTGAATGCTTCAACGAATCCTCTTGCTCAGTTCCAGAAACCTATTGATATGGAGAAAGCATTGAAACCCTTTGTCATTGCTTGGCCACTGAAGATCTTTGATTGTTCACCAATCTCTGATGGTGCAGCAGCTCTCGTGCTCACATCAAATGAGAAAGCAAAACAATACACTGACTTACCAGTCAAAATCACTGGGTCTGGTCAGGCATCAGCTTCAATGAATCTGTGTGATCGTACTGATCTTACTTCCTTCAGCGCTTCTGTTGATGCTAGTAGAGCCGCTTACAAAATGGCTGGACTCACGGCTAAAGACATGGATTTTGCAATAGTACATGATTGCTTTACAATTGCAGAAATTATCGCTAGTGAGGACATTGGTTTCTTTGAACCCGGAGAGGGTGCAAAAGCACTCCGAGAGGGTGTAACAGCTCTTGATGGAGATAAACCAATCAATCCCATGGGCGGATTGAAAGCAGTTGGTCATCCGGTGGGCGCAACGGGAGTGAAACAGGTAGTAGTTGCATATAGAGAACTCATTGGAGACGCAGGACCTAATCAGGTATCCAAACATGACAATGCCGTTGTCCATAATTTTGGAGGAACGGGTGCTACGTGTGTAGTGAATGTTCTTAGGAGGGCTGACGTATGAGTGAGAAACCAACAGTAGAAGAATATCTACAGAATATTCAGAAAGGTCAATTCAAAGCCTACAAGTGTGTCGACTGTGAGATGGTTATTGCTCCTCCATCCGGCTCTTGCTATGGTTGTGGTAGCAATAAGATGGGTTGGACCACAGTAAGTGGGAAGGGTAAGCTCGTATCATTTACCGTTATTCACATTCCACCAGATGAATTTGCAGAAGAAGCTCCGTACTTTGTTGCCATCGTTGAACTTGAAGAAGGAACCCGAGTAAGCGCACGACTTCTTGGGTATGATCCACTCAAACCCGAAGATGTGAAGCTGGGTTCTGATGTGAAGTTGGACTACGAGGATGGCAAGACCGGTAAGAAGTACCTCGCATTCAAACCTGTATGATTTTAGAGATGAGAGCTACTGATATGGCTCTCATTACTCTCTTTCTTTTGCACAACCTCTTTAATCTCTCCAGTATGATTCCTGAGAAGAGGTAGAACTGATTGGTAGAGAAAAAGTATACAGATTTACTCCGTGTTAGTCCAAGACCTGATGAGATGACTTTCACTGAACATGTGAGTGGACTGACTGCTGAATTTGACCAAGCATTACTAACCAAGTATCTACCTATTACTTCAGGAGTTCAAGGTGGTGACAGCACACTTGCAAAGACTCTAGGAGTTGTAATCCCCGAAGCCACCCGGCAAGCTCTACTGGACACTGAATTCATTGGAGTTCATGGACGAGTAGTCCGTTCTCGAGAAATCCCTGACCTCATTTGTCTTCAATATCTCTATGTTTGGGATTATCAAGCTGTTCCTGCACACGAAGGAGACTTCGAACCTATCTATGTCTATGTAGACAAGAAGCGGCAGTTTGCGATATATGACCTAGTCCACTACTGTGCTCGGAAACTTGATCTTGAACTTCCTCTCACTGGCAAGTTAGGTTTCCGAACAATTCCTGGTTGGCACTCGTTCCTACCTGCAGTTATTTCTGAAGATTCTCAAGACAAGAATTTTGAGATTAAACCTCTCTCTGACCAACACCTGCGTGCCTGGTGGTCTATTCCAGAAGAGGCTCCCCGATTGAAGATTGTCAGACATATTAAAGACCCATTCCAAATGGAGGCTCCCGGACATTTTGCAGATGCTCCTGATGAGAATGCGAGAACAATGTGCTGTACATTCTTGGAAATTGAAAAAGCACTTGCAGAATTCGAGGATCCCAAAGTAGCAATTGTTGAAGGAATAAAGAGAGCGTTCTCAAAGTGTATAGGTATCTTAGCACTCTACAGACTTGGAGCTTTCATACAGCTTCTTCGAGAAATGAATGACCTTGGAATGATCAAATTACCCATCTCAGATGCAGGAATAGATTTGGTAGCACTCACAAATATGCTCAAAGATGGTTTCATATCTGTTACAAAAGCAGGCCAGGCTTTCTTTGATAAATTCTACACAAAAGACACATCTGAAGATTGAACCTGAATTATTCCGGTGTTGATGCTACTTCCTCATCTCCATTGATGGTGATCATTTTCTGCCAATCAATACGAAGCATCAGGTATAGGGCTACAATAAGGCTTAGGAGTGCTAATACTTCTATACCTCTGGTTGCAATGCTTGTTGGGTCATAGGTGGTCATGAAAGTTCCTATAGTTTCGAAACTTATCCTTCCAAGCCAAGCTGCTAGAATCATGAACATTGTTTTTCCAATGAATTGAGGTATTGCTACTTTCCACCATGGATACTTAGCTGCTCCTAGTGGAAGAATGACAAAATCATCAGGCAGAGGTGAGATTGCAAGGAACCAGACGAGCAAGGGTGTTGCTCTCGGATGCATGTCGATATACTTACTGAAGGCGTTTCTCTGTTCTTCATCGATAAATCTGCTTCCACCGTATCCAAGTAGATAACCAGTCATCTCTCCAATTGTAGCACCTAGTCCTGCGATAAGACCAACAATTACTGGGTCAAAAAGAAATTGTCCTGTAGTACTGGTTAGACCTCCAAGTATGAAGGTTATTATCATGTAAGGGATTGGAACAAGATAGGTGATGTTTCCTAAGAATGCAACAATGAAAGCTCCAAAGTAACCAAATACCAATGAAACCTCCAGTATCCAATCGTAAACCATAATGCTGGGGCTTGCTAGATCGGCCACAAAGAGTGAAAGGACAAAATATACTGCTAGAGCTATCAATGATATAATTAGCAGTCTATCAAGTTTACGCATAACATTCCTTTCCAATTTACTATCAATTGTATCATAGATATGAACGTTCCTTAATAGAATGCTGGTAACTTTAAGAGGTAGGTGTATAACTCCATTCTGGGTTCAAATCAAAATGAGGTTCGATTTGCGTTATGGTGCAGGATTTCTTCCGTTGGAAATTAACGAAAGACTAACAGTTGAAACACTACTGCCAATGACCGTAGAACATGTTGTCGATGTAGAACGCTCAATAATCGAATCTCTTGAGCATCCTATCAATTCGGATCCATTCTCGAAAATCATTTCCAATGCTGAATCTATTGCTCTAGTTGTAAACGGTTCTCAAGATTTTGAGTTGAATTCTATTCTTCTTCTTGAAGTATTGGAACATCTTAGAACATCTATTCTAACTCAAGATAATATCTCAGTGATTTATCAAAACGAATCTCAAAAACCAAGATCTCAATCTGAAGCATCTATTGATGCAGCTGATGATTATCAACTAATTTTGCATGATTCAAATTCAAATGATAATCTCTGCTTCGTCGGTGAAACTCCAACACATTGTACTCCATTGCATGTTAATCAGATATTCATGGATGCTGCAGTTAAAATTGGAATTGGTACTATTCGACCGGATGTCTTTGTTGGTGCTACTGGTGGACGTATGTCTGTACTCCCCCATTGCAGTGGTATGAAATCCATTTCCCGTAACTCAAAACTGATGGCAACTCATCCCGTAGGCCCTTTTGTTACTGACAGTGCTGTTTGTACCGACCTTGACGAAGCATCCAAACTAGCGTGTCTTGACTTTGTTGTCAATGCAATACCTGACTGGAAAGATAATCTATATGGAATTGTTGCTGGTGATCCCTATACGGCTTGGAAAAATGGAGTATCACATTCTAAGCTAATGACTATGACAAACCTCCAACACAAGGCTGACATTGCAATCGTTAGTGCAGGAGGCTCAGACAATGATAGAACACTATACGATGCAGTTGATGCACTTCATGCAGGTCGAGAATCTACGGAACATGGTGGTGTAATCGTTCTTGTTGCTGAGTGTGATGATGGTCCCGGCTACAACGGATTCATTCGTGGAGTATCGGAATGCAATTCAAGTGAAGAGGTTTCTCTACTAGCAGAAACTGGATTTGAGATAGGTATGGAAAAAGCTAAACTCTTCTGGGATGTTCTATCAGCAAGAAAGATCGTTATCTGTAGCAGATTGAGAGAATCATTAGTTACAGAGAGATTTCATTGTTCATCTGCAAAAGACCCTCAAGAAGGATTTAAACTTGCTAAGAGTTTGATTGTATCTCGTCCGAGAATTGCAATAATACAACATGGATGCAGAAGTATACCAATGATGAATTCTTAGGAACACTATTTCTGGAAGTCAAAGAGCGCATCTACTGCATTAATGGCTCCCTTTGTTTCTTTTTTCGTGAATTGACCTGTCTTAGCAATTCGAATTGTGACGATTGCTTTCTCATCAACTGGTTGCATCTCCCAGGATACATCAACTCCTGGTTCTTCGGTTACAAATTGTTTGAGCATCTCAAGCCATGCTACTATGACATCATCAATATTTACATAGATGAACTCAAGGAGAGGGACCGAAATCTCAACCTTGAGAATTCGGTTATCAACGATTATGTAGTTTTCAATGTCCCATGGCATAGCTTTGCCTCGAAATTCCTCATTGATGTGTAGTACATAAATGTTCTTGGCTTTGAGGTAGATTTGAGACTATTCGTCTTCTTCTTTCTCTTTTGTAAGAAGTGACTCAACGTCCTGAACGAACTCATCCATAGGATCCGCTTCTTTCTTCGTTTCTTCAGGTTCTTCTTCCATCAAAGACTCAACTTCTTTCACAAAATCATCTGCTATATCTGACTCGTCTTCAGCCGGCTCAGGTTCCTCAACAGCTTCTACTACTGTTTCCTCCTCTGGTGTTTCCACTTCATCAACAGGGGTTTCTTCCTTCTCTGGAAGTTCCAATGGGATACTATCTGCACCTATTTCGCCATTTGCAAGTCCCATTCCCTGACGCTGTAGTATTGTCTGAATACTTACTGGAACGATAATTCCTCTATCTTGGAGCGCAAGAAGTCTATCAAGGACAGCAGCTTCACTGATATCAAGCATCTCTGCTAATGGTGTCAATAGGTCTCTGAAGTAAAACTCACTTCTATCATCACGTACCGCAGAAATGTAGTCCAATACTCTCGCATCTGATTTGGTTACTTTTTGTGTGGGTCCAAATTTGTGAGCAAGGAGCCATGAATAATTGAATGCTGAGCTGAGTGTAGACACAACCCATTCTGGATCGAAACAATCAATCAAACCGGTCCAATCAGTTAGTTCATTATCATATTGATTCTCGAATAGTTCCACAAAGAACTGCAATCGGTCTTTGAGCAATGGAGTCATTTCTCCCTCAAGGATGAGGATTCCAATTACGAACTCGCCACTGTAGCTGTTGAGTCGGAGACCATGATATTGAATCTCTTCCAGTGTACCCCTTACTCCATCTCCCTTGATTTCACCATAAACACTTGTGATTGCAGCTATGAATCCACTGATGAGGTCTGGTTGAATTCGCTCATCTGTAAATGGATGATAGAACACACAGGTACCTCTGTCAAGATATACCGCCATGTAGTGACGAAGTGTTTCCAGGTCTCTGAACATCTGAAGTTGATTCTCAAGTGAAGCTCGAGCAGCGCGTTTCTTTGGTTTGACTTTCTTATTGTATGCTGTTGCAACAACTCCAAGGAGTATTATTGATAGAGTTAGCAGTCTTCCAACATCATCCATGATGAAGAATGACAGTACTGCAATTAGTGGATTCGCACCGACAGCAACTTCGTATGTAAGACTTGTATCCCAAATCACACGACTTCCTAAGTACTCGGCTTCAATAGAAATACTCTCGATAATGCCTGCTGGTATTTCTAAACCCCATGTAGCAACACCAACAGTATTGGTCGTGTCAAATTGTGTGGCATCGTCTCTAAGTTCTATTGTACCATTCGAATAATGGATTGTCACTATGAAGTGTATATTTTCATTTGGAACACCAACACCTGATTCATTGTAGGTTAAAGTTGCAATGATTGATAGTATCTGGCCTTCAGCACTTGGGTCCCCTTCGGTTGTTAGGGACAAATAGACGTGGTCTTTGGCTTGAATAGTCAACGTTGATGAATTTATTGCTTCGTTGCAGAATGGAGCGTTTGCTACCACATTTATTGTATACATTCCGGGATTAAAATCAAGAAGAATCTCACGAACATAGAACTCTGTATCGTTATCATAGGTCAGTGCATATTCCTCACCATCAATCGTTACGGTAACTATGGCTCCTATTATTGGTATATTGTAGATTGTATCATTATATGTGACAGTTATATTGAGATTCCACTGCTCATGTTCCGATGAGATATAGTCAACAAAATCAATACTCGTCGTTGCACGAACGGTGAGATTCAGGAATGTGGAGGTAACCGCATATCCAGTTTCTGCAATGGTTACATTGACAACGTGAATTCCCCTAGTTTCTTGCGGGTCAATAAGAATAGAGTAAACACCATCTCCATCGGGGGTCATTGGAAAATCTGTTGCAAAAACGTTAGCTGTAAGAGTAGCTCCATTGATGAATGCTCCACTTGAGTCTCTAACTGTGATTTGTAGCAGGATATTAGTATCATAATCCGTGGATGCTGCTGAATCGGTCCAGGAGTTAGTAAGTGTTGGAATATCGTCTGTTACGAGAAGGTCTTGAACATCCTGCAATTGATTATACCCTGTTGCACTTGCTCGAATTGTCACAGTTGTTATTCCTAGGTAGTCACTTCCATTGAGCGTAATCTCCCATAGTCCGGAACCTCCATAGTAGATCAGATCTACAGGTGGGTGTCCGCTGAACGTAGCTCTTACCGTGACTCCATCCCAGGAATCATCGATTGGGATTGTGTTGAAAGTATATGACACAGAGATTGTTATCGTTTCAATGTAGGTGATGTTCCTATCTACAGGATTCCAATTTACAACTAATGCGACGTCAGCAATTTCCACAGTAACTATAATCTGAATATTGCTTGTTGCTTGAGATGTGTATCCTGCTTTCCACGCATTAACCGTCAGATTCGTGGTTCCAGGAACTGTTGTGAAGTTTAATCCATAGAGCTCGATCCAATACACTTCTGAAGAAGCATCCCATGTCAAATTGTAAGTTTGAGCATCAAATGTGACATTGACCCAAGCACCAGAAATTCTGTTGTTGGTTGAATCTCGATACGTTACAGTCAGATTCGTACTATCAAGATAGGTGATATTGTTGGTATTCGACCAACTCCAATTGAGAGCAAGTGTTTCAACAGTGAGATCTACAGTAATTATCAAACTCTGATTTTCAAGTGCAAATCCTTCTGCATAGACAGTAAGGTCATATCTTCCACTTGATACTCCCGTTGTGTCAACAGAATAGATCCATCTCCCGCCACTTGGATTATTCATTGTTTGATTCACGTACACTCCAGCAAAAGAAAATGTAACATCAGCCGGAGAATCATCAAGACCTACTGCTGGATATATAGAATCAAAATCTACACCAATATCAAATGAACTCTCAGTGAAATTAGTAATGCCGTAATCATCAGCAACTAATGTTGTGGAGTGGAAGACAAAAACTTCCTGAGTTATGTATCCTGCTTCTAGTCTTCCAGCACTTTTCCAATATAGTTCTACTGAATGCGTGGCATTGCCAGTTGTTGTTGCGCTAATGTCCCATTGGAATCCAGCAGCTCCACTACTTGCAGGAATCTCTGCTGGGGAAAAGATGATACTCGAAGATTGAATGATTGATAGATTGGTTGTACCACCATCCATAGGGTTAGTATCACTATCCTCAATTGTTACATCAATATCCATGGTGACGTTATTTCTAACCTTGTACGATATTGGAGAGCTATCTGACGAATCGGATAGAGCAAGACCCACAGCATAGTTCGGGGCTGTTGATGTGAGTGTCCATGTTCCATCACTTAACCCACTACAGGTGACATTGGAGCCTGTTTTCGAATAAGATCCTCCCGGAGTGCTACCAATATACAGACCTGTCGCGGCCCAGTCAAGGGGAACAGTTGTAATATTCATTACTCGAGCAACTACATTTGATACTGCAGGGTATATGAGGTCTGTAGTTACGTTCCACCCAATAGGTGCGGCAGATGTGGTAGCTCCCCAAACTGTGTTACCGACATTGTCATTGGTGTAACATAATGTGAGGTTGTAGAATACGTTTACTGATTGATTTGTAGCAATATTCAATGAAGTGATATTGTTTGCAGAACTTGCAATCCACGCGGAACCTGACGCAGAACTTCCGTTAAGATTCGTATTGATGGTTCCTGGATCTGAATAGACAAGAGCTGAGTTTGCTGTCTGATTCCACGGAATGTATGTGTAATTTAGAATTGCTTCATATGGCAAATCTGATGCCCCAAACGCACCATATTCAGTGGAGTATCGTCGAGTTAGGAAGGAACCTGCTGTGTTTTCATAGAACCAACGAATATTAGGATAGCTTGACAGATGCTCGACCAAGAGTGATCCATTTAGTACAGCATAGTAGACGCTATCCGCATTTAGGATTACAGTTTCAGTTATGTTTGCCCATGTTTGAGTAAAGAAAACATCCTCTAATTGCACTGATGTCACCATATTGGTACTCCCATCTTGGTAGTCCGACCTTAAGTCAAAGTATGTATAATTTTGGTCTGCTGGGGTATAACTAGGGGACATATACAAAAACGAGATATTCTGCAATTGCCCATCGTGGCTCATATTGTAGAAACCTTGGGCAAGCTGTGAATAATAATTATCTGACGAGTACTCATCGATTGCAAACTCGTTTGTAGTCGTCGGTGATGAACTATTACCAACAATTTCTTTCTCAGCAATAGCTGTGATATTTTGAGTGTCAATGATAACTTTGTTAAGAGTCCAGCCAGGTATCTGATAGGAAGATAAGTCTATAGAAGCTTCATGATTGTCTGGAAAACTAAAGCTATTTGATATTGTAAGAACTTGGTCTGGAAACATTCTGTTGACAGACTGTTCAATTGGTACATTGCTACCTGAACTAGTCATTTCAGAAAGCAGCTTCGAATCCATAACTTTAGAATCAAAGCCAGTACTGGAAGAAATCGATAGAGGCACATCTACTGATGTTGAAAATACACTAAGAAGTGAAACTATAAGAATAATCGAGATAACTGCTCTTCTCATTTTCTTCCCTCGAAGGCTTCTTGAAATTATCGAGAATCTTTGCACAGTATTCATCGAATCAGAGTCCTGTCGTTAACTCTTAGGCTGAAACGCCTACTTTTCAACATTTTCAAGACGTGCATAGAAACTCTCGACGAGTATGTTTACAACAACATTTAGCCATATCAATAAACTGTGGGTGTCACATCAGTTCTAATCGGGATTTCTGAATTTTATTATTTTCTTTGCTCCTTCACGCACTTCGTAGAATCCAGAATCCGAATTGAGCAGGTCTTTTACCATAGCTCCAATTTTACTTGCAGATGGTCCGAGGCGTCGTGACAATTCAGCTCGTGTTACTCCTTCCTCGCTGTTTGCGATTTCATATCTCAATCTTCTTTGTATATCACTTAGAGGACTAGTAGGCGGAGCCACTGGAGTAACTGCTGCAACCGATACAGGTGCTGAAACCCGATCTCCACCTCTTCTCCTTCTTCTGAAGGCTAATGCCAAGATCGGTAGAGAAACACCACCAGCTACAACACCAATTGTTAGTGGGTCTGCAACTATTGGTGTACCTGTTCCTGTTGAAGCCTGAGTCACGTCGACAAAAGATACGGAAGTTTGTACAGGAAATTCTGATATCGAACCTTGGAAACTTGCACTGACCTCAAGTTCTGACGCATCACTTGGGATATTCAGAACTATCGTTAGAAGACCACCACTGTTCGAGATGGCACTTTCTACAATAACTTGAGGTTCTCCTTCATCGAATTCTATCACAATTGTAACAGTCACATTAATTCCAGAAACCGGTTCACCATCTTCAGTAACTGAAACTGAAACATTGGTACTACTACCTGCTTGGACTTGCTCTGCAACAGTGATTGACAGGAGATATTCGCTCTTTGCAAGAACTTCTAGTGTTACCAATCCACTACTTGACTGACAATCTTCTGCATCTGCAGACAAGTACAAAGTGTAATTACCCGGAGAAACGCTAAGAGGTATTCTGAAGCTTAAACTATATGCACCACTACCATAAACGTAAGTTGCTACGTAATCCACTCCTTCTAGTTGAACAATTACATCAGCCCAATCAATAGGTGTGGAGTGTACAGAATTCAAGAATTGCAGATAGATAGATATTGTTTCATTCTCATATTGAGTAACTACAGACCCGTAGATTAACTGAGTAAGTATTGACTCTGCTTCGATTTCTATAGATCCTATACTACTTTCGAAACCAAGTCTTCCCAGTGTGATCTGGAATGTATAATTACCAACATGGAAATCACTTCCACCTATTGTTACAACATACGTATAATTTGGTAACATACTGACAGTATAGTATTCACTCCACACGTATTCAAACTCAGTTGCATAGATTGGAGTACTTGTTCTATCATCGATATATGTCACTTTGAATGAAACGGATTCACGTGCGTACATTGTGAAGTCCGCATCTGAATTAATGGAAGTTGGGATTTGAAGTACTGTAATTACTAGGGTATCGGACTGAGTTTCGTACCCATAGGCTGATACTGTTATTGTAAAGGTGTGGATTCCAATTCCTAGTATTGTACCGTTAAGCACTGAACTCCAATGATCAATGTTCCATGCTGTAGTCTGTTCTATATTATTCAATGTAAATGAAATACCTGCACTTGGAACAGAACTAAGATTCAAGAGTTGGTAATAGACGTTGACTGTAGTTGTTTCATCATAGTAAATTGTAGTTCCAGAATCAAGTATGTTAATTGTCGTTGGTGCCTGCACTACCGTAAGGATATCTGTGAAGAATCCTTCTGCATACCCTGTTTTATTCGCAGTGACTGTTACATTCCAAACTCCAAGGTCTATTGATGCCGCACTGATACTAAAGTGCCACATTTCATCTACCGCACTATAAACGAGGTCATAATCTGACCCATTGATGTAGAGCTTCACTGTGGCATCTAGAATAGGTAAATAATCTTCAAGATAGATGACTGAGAGGTTCACTTGGTCAATGTATGTTGGAGTTAGGTTTCCGGGTTCCCAAGTTATGTAAAATGAATTCGCAGCAAGGGTTACATTGATTCCAGATGTCACATTAGTTCTCAATTCATACCCATAGAGCCAAGCGCTGATATCCGCATCAAAGAATCCAATATCAAGATCACTTCCAGGAATTGATACTCTCCAAGCTCCTGCAGAGTATGAAAGATTGTAGAAATGTCCATCTATGGTTACGTTGACAAGGGCAGTTGCTGGAACATCTCCTCCAGAATAGGTGTAATCCACGACCAGTTCAAGTGAATCAGTGTATTCGATTGTTACGTTTGAGGGTGTCCAACTGATTGTAGAGGTGGTCGTCGATACTTCTGTCACAGTCAGTGTTTCACTAGATTCAGCATAATTGTAGCCATATGCTTCACATAGAATTACAACACTATGGGATCCTAAGTCAAGATAATCCCCATCTAAATTTATAGTCCATAAGTTTCCGATTTCAATGAGACTTAGAGTAGTAATGCCATTGATTGTGATATTCGCTTCAACTAGTCCAACTAGAATGGTTTCACTCGTTCCAGAGTATGTGTAGTTAGCTGACAATGTAATCTGACCCAAGTAGTCGATGGTTATTGAGTTCCATTCTAATGCAATGTCTGTATTCGCCTTAACGATATCAAAACTGATTGTTGAGTTTACAGCAAACTCGTACCCGAACTTGCTGATATTCACCACGACATTATGATGACCAAGATCGAATGTATTATTGAATTCCATCCAATAGGTTCCATTGTTCCCAAGTAGCGGATATGGTGAACCGTCTATAGTGATAGATTTCTGTGTGGCTCCATCAATGAGTGTTCCGTATGAATCTCTGTAATCAATTCCTAAGATAACACTCTGAGTCCAATCAAAAACAATGGTGGTCCATGATGCAATCGCAACAGTAGGCTCTTCACTAATTGAGAATGGCACTGATGTTGATTGTGTAGCAAAGATTGCACTTGATGCATCAATATGAACTGAAAAGATACCAATACCAGGAGGATCCATATCACCATTGTATGTTCCATGATATGCTTCAGTTGAAACATTCCAGACAAGTGGCAAGACATGTGAACCAATTGTAGCAGTTAGTGACCCTGTTTGAATTGGGGTTCCATTACTCATTCGATAATGAATCATTATTGTTGTAGATTCAACGTAAGTGATGCTATCCTCATTTGACCAAGTAATTTGGATTGATGTTGGATCCTTATCAAGAGTAAGAGATTCAGAAGGATCCTGAATGTATGCAAATCCGAATTTTGATGCTTGGATTTCTAGACTATGTGTACCAAGACCAGGTGGATTGTCAGAACCACTAAATTGAGTTCCATACGCTCCTTGAGTGCTGTTCCAGAGAAGGTCCCATCTTGTTCCGCCAATCGTAACATTCAGTACTGCTCCAAGGACGTCGGAACCATTGCTCATCGAGTATGTTACGAAGAGGTACGTATATTCGAAGTATGTAATGCTGTTAGAATTACTCCAAACCACGGTGATTGTTGTTGACTCATCTATGATATTGAGTGTCTTGGTTGTATCTGGCAATCCATCATACCCTACTCTATCGGCTGCGATTATCAGACCGTGGCTTCCCATTCCTGGTGGATTATCTGTTCCGTTGAAAGTGATACGATAAGTTTCGCTTGCTGCATGCCAAACCAGATCCCATAGAGTTCCAGCAATTGTTACGTTAACTGTTGCACTAGTAATGGCTGTTCCATCCGCAATGGTGTAATTCACTACAAGAGTATCAGACTCAACGAATGTTATCGTACCATCTCCAATCCAATAGCTATCAATATCTCCCAACTCACCACTAATGGTCAAAGTTTCTGCATTATCAGTAGTCGTTTCATATCCTGTTTTATTTGCGATGATTGAAAGACCGTGTGAACCAAGTCCTGGCCATGTACCCGATTCAATGAAAGTGATTTTGTATAGTTCTAGAGCTCCATCCCATGTAAGAGGCCATGTATCTGCGCCGATTGTAACTTCAACAGATGCGCCTGGGATGTCCGTTCCGTTTGACATTGTATAGTATACATATAGTGTCGTTGATTCTGAATAAGAGATATCGTTTCCATCTGTCCAACTTGTAGAGATGGAAGTCAGTTCTTCAAGAATTGACAGACTCTGCGAAATGTCAATGTGTTCCTGATAGTTTGCTTTTGATGCCATTACAATTAGAGAATGTGTTCCAAGACCAGGTAATGCATCCATCCCTCTAAATAGAATTTCATAGGCTCCTGCAGAACTGTTCCACACAGTCATATAGAGTTCCGTGTCAATCGTAACATTGACAATGGCACCAACAACTGGTGAGGTGTTACTCATCAAGTAGAATATTCTCAAAGTTGTTTCATTAACATAGGAAATGGTGCTACTCGAAATCCACTGGAATCCGAGGGTTGTGTCTTCGACACGAAGCGTCAATTCCTCAAGAGAATCCAATTGGGGCTCGAATCCATATCTTGATGCCTCAATAACAACAGAATGTGTTCCGTACCCGGGAGGAATATCACTTCCGAAAATCGTAGTTTCGTATGCTTCACTCAAAGGATTCCATGTGAGTATCCAAAGTGTACCTCCGATTGTTGCATTCACTGTTGCAGAATCGATTGGAGTGGCATCACTCATCAGGTAAGCAACGGATAATGTTGTGTTACTGTGATAGCTGATATTGTATCCATTTGTCCAAGCTATAACCAGACTAGTTGACTCTATGCTGATTGTCAAAGTTTCTAATGAATTACTTTGTGACTGGAAATCTTCTTTCCATGCAAGAACAGAAGCTGAATGGATCCCAAATCCTGGAGGATTGTCAGAACCGAGGAATGTATACTCGTATGCTTGAGTTGTGATATTCCAAACGAGAACCCATGGAGTAGTATCAATCGTTACATTCAGGGTTGCTCCAGTAACAGGAGCCGTGTTATACATCTGATATATTGCTCTGAGAGTAGTTTGTTCTACGTAGCTGATGCTATCACTATTTACCCACACTAGGCTTAGGGTCGTTGGGATAACAGGCAATGTCAGAATTTGACTACTATCTACTTGACCAATGTAACCGGGTTTACCAGCGCGAATAGTCAGAGAGTGTGTTCCAACACCTGGGAATGTATCTGAACCCTCGAATCTGACCTGATATTTACCCTCAGTTGCATTCCATGTCATTGGCCACAAGCGCCCATCTATGGTAACATTGAGAGTGGCTCCTAGTATTGTAGTCAGATTTGCCATTCTATAATCCACAAAAAGGAATGTATGTTCATAGAATCCGAGGTCATTTCCGTTGGACCATTGGATTACTAGACTGGTGGGTTCTTCTCTCAACGTGACAGTTTGCGTTAGATTTGTCTGTGGGTCAAAACCCTTCTTTGATGCTTGAATATTCATGGAGTAGATTCCAAACCCTGGTGGTACATCGCTTCCATTTATCCGAAGTCGATAATCCTGATCCCCTGAGCTCCAAACGAGTGGGAATAAAGTACCTCCAAATGTTGCATTCACTATGGCTCCTGAAATTGGAGATGTATCACTCATTCTGTAGTTAACAGCTAGAATTGAGTAGGTGGCAAATGTGATGTCATTATCGGGAATCCAACTTACAACAAGAGAAGTTGGTTCACTCTCCAATGTCAAGCTTTGTGAAATATCAGTGTGACTTTCGTATCCGAATTTATCCGCTCTGATTGTAATGCTGTGAGTTCCAAAGCCAGGAGGTTCGTCAGAACCAAAGAATTCAACGCGATATGTTTCAGTACCTCCATCCCACACAAGATCCCACCGGGTACCACCCATTGTTGCATTCACAGTAGCTCCAGTAACAGCAGATCCATTATTCATGGTGTAGTTTATTGAAAGAATAGTTGATTCTACGAATGTTATTGTGCTTGTGTTCGACCATGCAATGACAATAGATGTTGGTACTTCGTTGAGTGTCAATATTTCTGTTCCATCTAATTGAGTTTCATAGCCAGTTTTGCTTGCATCAATTGTGAGACCATGACTTCCGAAACCTGGTGGATCATCTGTGCCACTGAAAGTGTATCGATATGTTTGAGTTCCTGGATGCCACACAAGAGGCCAGGAATCGCCTCCAATTGTCACTGTGATAGTAGCACTTGTGATTGGAGTTGTGTTACTCATCCTGTATGATGCGATGAGTATAGTTGATTCGATATAGGTGATAGTATCTGTATTTGACCATGATATGAGTAGACTTGTTGGTTCTTCAATCAAAGTGAGACTTTCAGATGAATCCACCTGATTTACGTACCCAAACTTTCCTGCCCTTATTGTAAGACTATGAGTCCCAAAGCCAGGAGGTTCGTCAAAACCAAAGAATTCAACACGATATGTTTCAGTACCTCCGTCCCACAGAAGATCCCATCTTGTCACTCCTATTGTCACATTCACAACTGCGTCGGTAACAGGGGTTCCGTTACTCATTGTGTAATTGATGATTAGAATTGTTGACTCGACGAATGTTATTGTATTCGTATTTGTCCATGTAGCGACAATAGCAGTTGGTTCCTCGTTGATGATTAGAAATTCAGAGGGATCCGATTGAGATACAAACCCTGTTCTGTTTGCATCTATTGTAAGACTGTGAATTCCTATTCCTGGAGGATTGCTCGAACCACTGAAAGTATATCGATATGTCTGAGACCCTGAATGCCAGCCGAGTAGATATGGAATACCACTAATTGTAGCAGTAACTGTCGCACTAGAAATCGAAGTAGTGTTACTCATTCGATAGTTCACAACAAGTGTTGTTGATTCGAGGTATGTGATTGTAGGTGAATCCAGCCAAGCCATGTACATACTTGTTGGTTCCACACTCAGAGTGAGTGTTTCAGTTGAATTTACATGATTCACATAACCATATCTTCCAACCCTTATTGTAAGGCTATGAGCACCAAAACCCGGAGGTTCATCGGAACCAAGAAATTCTACTTGATAGGTTTCAGTTCCTCCGTCCCAAACTAAATCCCAGCGAGTTACTCCAATAGTGACATTAACAGTTGCCCCAGTAACAGCAGATCCATTACTCATGGTGTAATTGACTGAGAGGATTGTTGACTCTACAAAAGTGATTGAATTCGTATTCGACCATGCAATAACAATAGTTGTTGGTTCCTTATTGAGTGTCAATATCTCTGTTCCATCAGATTGAGTTTCATAGCCAGTTTTATTTGCGCTAATACTAAGACTATGAATTCCAAAACCCGGTGGGTCATCCGCACCACTGAAAGTATGACGGTATGTTTGAGTTCCCAAATGCCATACTAGGGGCCAAGAATCGCTGCCAATTGTTACAGTGATTGTAGCACCTGTGATTGGAGTCGTATTACTCATCCTGTATGATGCAATGAGTGTTGTCGATTCGATGTAAGTAATCGTTACTGAATCTGACCAAGAAATGACCAAGGTTGTAGGTTCCTCACTCAATGTGATACTCTCAGTTGAGTCTACCTGATTTACATAACCATACTTGTCAGCTCGAATGACGAGACCGTGGGTGCCAAATCCTGGTGGAGAATCTAAACCAAAGAAGAGGACTCGATAGGTTTCAGTTCCTCCGTCCCAAACCAAATCCCAGCGATTTACTCCAATAGTGACATTAACGGTAGCACCTGGAATTGGTGTATTGTTACTCATTCTGAATGAAACTATGAGTGTGGTCTGTTCGACGAAGGTTATGCTATTCGTGTTTGACCAACTGACAATTGCAGATGTTGATTCCATCGATACAGTAAGACTCAGAGAAGAATTACTCTGATTTTCAAATCCTGTTTCTCCTGCGAGGACTGTTACTGAATGTATCCCAAATCCTGGAATTGAATCACTCCCATTGATGGTTAATTCATAAACCGAGTTAGCAGGATTCCATATCATGGGCCAAAATCCAGTACCTATTGAAACATTGACAGTTGCGTCAGTTACCGGTAGTCCACTGGATTGCGTGTAATTTGCATTTAATGTTGTACTTTGTACATAGGAGATGCTGTTTCCATTAGACCAAGAGAGAACAAGTGTTGTAGGTTCTTTTGTTATTGTAAGAGTTTGTAAGGTATTATTCTGATACTCGTAGCCATACTTGTTTGCTTCAATGACCATTGAGTGAACACCATAACCTGGAAGAGCATCGGAACCGTTGAATTGAAGCCAGTATCTTTTACTGGTGTCATTCCAGTGCAAAGGCCAAGTATCAGAATCAATAGTGACCTCAATTGTTGCTACCGGAATAGACGTTGTGTTGGACATCTCATAATCCACATACAGAATTACACTCTCGATATAGGTGATACTTGAACTTGCAGACCACTGGATAGTCATTGATGTGCTTTCTTCGCGAATTTCGAGAGTTTCTGAAACATCACTTTGTGCTTTGTAGCCATCACTCCACGCTTGAATTGTTAGGCTATGAGTTCCGAATCCTGGGTCTACATCATCACCATAGAATGTTCTCTTGTAGGTGTCACTTCCAGCGTCCCATGTAAGACTAAATGGTGTACCTCCAATCGTCACATTGACTGTTGCAGTAGAAATTGGAGACCCGCCCACTCGATTATATGCAACAGAAATTTCGGTAGATTCTACATAGGATATGTTGTTTGTATTCGACCAGGCAACTGTCAATGCTTCAGTATCATGGATAAGAGTTACCTCAATTGTTAGACTCTTATTTTCTATAGCGTATCCTTCTGCATAGACATACAAGTTGTGAGTTCCAGGAGCCATAGAAGCAGTAGAAACGGTTGCATCCCACCGACCATTGCTTTGATCATCAAGTGATTGATTCACTACAGAACTAAAAGAGTATGTAACATCTGCTGATGAGGTATCTATACCCGCAGCTGGAAATATCTGGTTGAAATCTATACCTATGTAGAATGTATCTTCAGTAAACGCATTGATGAAGTATTCATCAGCATCAAGAGTTGTTTGGTAGTATACGAGTACATCAGTGGTCCGATACCCCACCTCAGTTCCATTCATCCAGCAAAGCTCAATTGTGTGTAAACCGTTGGATGAGGAATCCGTGGATATATCCCATTGGTGATGTGATACTCCTGCTGTCACAGAAACGTTCTCAGCGTACTCTTCAGCGCTCTGATAAAACACCCGAAGACAGGCATCTCCATTTGTAGCTGGAACGGAAATGGAGCTCTCTATTGTTGTATTGATATCCATAATGACTGAAACACTTACTTTGTCCGTGATTGCGTTATCATTACTCGTATCGTATTTTGATAGTGTTTGCAAGTAGTTGGGAGACGTACATTCTAAAATCCATGTTTCATCAGCTAAACTACTACATACTACATTAGCTCCAACTTGAGTGAAATGATCATAGTACTCTGTTGGATTTGTTTCATTGAAAAGATGATTAACAGTCCAGTCACCTAATATTGCTATTGTCAAATTCCGATCCTGTGACCCACTTAGCTCTGGGAAATCAAGGATGGAAGTAACATTCCAAATGATATCTGATCCAGAAGTACCTGCATACCATGATGATATTGATGTGATTTCTTTCTTGTATCTGAGTGTCAGATCATATTCTATAGATACTGATTGATTAGACGAGAATTGTACCTCTGATACGTTGGATGTGGAACTGAATAACCAGTCAGAACCAGTCAACGGGGATGAATTGCCCTTCAAATCTATTACATCTGGGTCTTGGAACTCGAGAGCTGAATTACTAGTTGTATTCCATGGAGTATATGTATAATTCAAGAAGGCTTCATACGGTCTATCCGAACTCCATAGGCTATATTCGGTATTATATCGTTGGGTTAGGAAGGAACCTGCTGCATCTTGATAATACCACCGTATCACAGGATAAATGTCAAAGAACTCGACTATCTTGGTTCCATTCATTACAGCATAATATACAGTGTCTGCATCAAGAATGGCAGACTCTGTTATATTCGCCCAAGTTGGAGTGAGCCCGACATGTTCCAATTGAACAGAAGAAACCATATTGGTGCTTCCATCCTGATAGTCCGATCTGAGGTCGAAGTATGCATAGTTTTGACTTGCTGGGATGTAAGAACTAGAATCATACAACAATGAAATATTGTTCAATTTTCCGTCATGATTCATATTGTAGAAACCTTGAGCTAACTCACTGTAATATTGGTCACCTACACTAGTTTCGTTAATAGCGAAATCCAAATAGGTTTGATTACTATTTGATCCGACAACTTCAACTTCCGGTACTGCTACAATCCTAGAAGTTGCAAGTAGAACTTCGTACAATGACCATCCATCAATATGATAACCCGAGAAATCAATCGTCTGGTTATGTGTTGATGTATCTGCGAAGCTATTCATGAGTGAGATATCTAATCCCTGAATTTCACGAGAGTACGTGGCCACTGAAGCAAGATTGTTTCCACTGCTTTCAGCTGATGCTACTAATTTGCTTTCATAAGGGTCGTTAAAGACAGATGTTGAATCTGATTTACCAATATCACTAGTGATGGTTGGATTTGGAAGACAGAAACATAGAATCAAAATTCCAAGAAGAGAAATAGCAACTCTTCTCTGACTGTTAGATTGGATTCTCTTACGTATCATCATCTAGTAGCAACTCGTTAATGGGATGGATCTCAGTCAATCTTACGAATTCTGATACTCTATTTTACATAATTCGTACATATCAAAGTGCCGTGGATTAGAGTCAATCGAAAAATCGAATACAATTTCTATGTATAGTAGGATGGGCTCGTGTCGGTCTTCTCATCTGGTTTTGGTCCAACTTGTCCTGTAGTTTCGTTTAGAAGAGCAATGACCATTTCTATTGCACTGTGAAGTCTACGCATCTTCTCCCATAGAATTTGCTCATTGAATGAACTATCGTAGATTCGGTCCGAAACAACAAATCCTGGACCTTTTGGTTGTGGCCCTTGTTGACCTGGTCGTGGTTGGACAAAACCAACACCAACACCCGTAGTGAAAGCGAATTTCATTGTATCCATCTGGAAGGCACGCAATTTCTCTGCAGTCAGAAGTTTTTGATGCTGGGGAGAAATCATGATCTGTGATTCTATCTGGATATGTCGTTGATCATTTGGTCGTACAACGGTGAAGAAGAATCTCTGAAACTTGACCTTGAATAGGAATTCTGCTCTTGGATTTTTGATGCTCTCGATCTTGGTTCCCTCTTGTGAGAACCAATCTCGTACGGCCTTCTTGATTAGGTCAGATTCTTCCACATCGTTTTCCTCCGATAATTGGATAGGGTCGAGGGGTCACTTAACGCTTGTGCTATTCGCGAAACCAAACTACGTCATCATAGCCTGTTGGAGACCTGTCTGCATAACAGGTGATTTGATTCCGAACTGTTTCAATCATGTCTGTGTTCCCTCGAGAGGTGATGATGCGTCCCTCTGAGTTTGGTCTAGTGAGTAAAACTCCCCAAGGGTCAATAACCTGACTGTGGCCGAAGTAGGTCTTATTGTCGAAACCTGAGCCAATCCGATTCACTGCAGCTACATACACTTGATTCTCAATTGCTCGTGCTTGGACAAGAGTATTCCAATGAGCACTTCGTGGATCCGGAAAAGCTGCTGGAATGACTAATATCTCCGCACCTTCAAGAGCAAGTTTGCGTGATATCTCAGGAAACCTCACATCATAACATATCTGCGCTCCAACCTTTATACCTCCACACTCCATGAGCACAACCGATGAACCACCATCGAAGACATCACGTTCTTCTTGGAATGGGTGTATCTTTCTATATGTTCCAATTATCTCTCCGGAAGGATTAGCAGCAGCGAGAGTATTGAAGTACTTCTTTCCACTCTTTTCAATACCTGTACCAAAAACATAGGCTCCATGTTCTTTGGCAATCTCACAAAGGAACTCACTGGTTGGTCCAGGTATTCCTGCTCCTTCTCTTTCATAGTCCTCATGTCTGAATCCCATTGCGAATAATTCTGGAAGTACAATGAAATCAACACCCTCTGACTGCTTGTGCTGCTTCAGAAAATGTCTGGCCTGCTGAAAATTGAACTCTCGGTTACCTTCTTCGCAAGGCATCTGGATGAGGGTTATTGTGAATTCCAAAAGATTTGCATCTCCAGATTTGTTCAACTATGACTTCCACATAAGTAAACCGACTTACGTAGGTTTCTGATTTTTTCCACACACATCATAACGCTTAATTGCATGTCACGAGTTGCGAGCTCGATGGCTCTCATCGGACGTGTTCTGTTTGGTTAATGAGGTAAATACCGAGCCCAAGAGCAGGAAGGATATGCCAAAGACATCTTACTCCAAGCCCATGATTGGGGCGACGGGTGAGACCGGCAGCTGGCGCACATTTGACCCCGTAGTCAATTATGATGAGTGCAACAAATGCCGTACCTGTTGGCTACACTGCCCTGAGGCTGTGATAAGCTTAGATGAGGATGGAACTCCTCACACTGATTACGATTACTGCAAAGGGTGTGGTATCTGCGCCCAAGTCTGTCCCAAGAAATGCATCGAGATGGTGCGTACGGACGAGCGGAAGAGGAGGACTGGTGAGGTTTGAAGACGGAGCTCATGAGTGCTAACTACGCTTCCGCAAGGTCTGTGATCTCAGCTCGTGTCGAAGTTGTGGCAGCCTATCCCATTACACCAGCGACTACTGTTCCAGAACAAGTTGCTCTGCTGAGTGAAACAGGCGTATACAAGGGTCAGTTCATTCGTGTCGAGTCCGAACATTCAGCGATTTTTGCTTGTATTGGTGCTAGCTCTACTGGAGCTCGTACATTCACTGCAACTTCGTCAAATGGGCTTCTCCTAATGGATGAAGGTCTCCATTGGGCCTCTGCAGCGAGACTGCCTATTGTCATTAACAACATCAACCGTTCAGTTTCACCAAGTTGGAACATTCACGTGAGTCATGATGATGCTTATTCAAAACGTGACACTGGCTGGATTCAGTTCTATGTGGCAAGTGTTGATGAATTATATCACACACTTATCCAAGCATACAAACTCGCTGAAGATGAGCGAGTGCTCATGCCAGTCATGGTAAACTCTGATGGGTTTGTCCTGAGTCACACACTGTCAACTTTCGATTATCTAGAGCCTGAAGAAGTTGACAAGTTCCTTCCACCATACATTCCCCCACACTGGGTCATGGATCCTAAGAATCCTGTATCTCATGGAAACATCGTATTTCCAGAAAGTTACCAAGAATTCCGATACATGATGCATGAGGGTACAAAGAATGCAGCAAATGTGTACGAAGAGGTTGAGAAGGATTACAAGAAAATCTTTGGCAAGTACTTTGGTGGTCCTATTGATTGCTACATGTGCGATGATGCCGAGGTTGTATTTACATCACAGGGTTCGATGGGTGCTGAAGCAAAAGACGCAGTCACAGAACTCCGTGAAGAGGGTTACAAAGTCGGGAATGCTAGAATCCGAATGATTCGCCCATTCCCCCACAAACAAATCCATGAATTAGCCAGTAAAGTGAAAGCTTTTGCTAGCTTTGACCGTGGTCTGTCTTACGGATTTGGTGGACCTGTTGCAAATGATATTCGTGCAAGTCTATACCACACCGACCACCGACCGATGGTTAAGAGCTATATTGGTGGTCTTGGTGGCAGGGACATGACTGTGCTTGATATCAAGGAAGTAATTTTGGACACTGTAAAAGCCGTGGAAAGCGGCGAGCTTGGTCCTGAAGAAACCTGGCACGATTTGATGGAGTGGTAAGAAATGGTAGCAACTAGAGATATGCCTCTCAAGGAATACGTTCTCAAGGGCAACGCAGCATGCGCTGGCTGTCAGGATATGGTAGCACTCCGACATGCTCACAAAGCATTGGAAGGCGATGTCATTCAAGTCGTACCTGCTTGTTGTACAAGTGTTGTTCAATCACTCTGGCCAAAGAGCGGTCTTGCTATTCCCGTACTGAACACAGCATTCATGGCTTCAGCAGCAACTGCATCTGGTGTTAAGGCTGCACTCAAAGCAAAAGGAAACAACGATACCATGGTCATGGTCTGGGCCGGGGACGGTGGTACGTTCGATATTGGTTTGCAAGCTCTAAGCGGAGCTCTTGAGCGCAGGACTGATTTCCTGTATATTTGTTACAACAATCAAGTTTACAGTAATACCGGAACCCAACGATCGAGTGCGACTCCACTCCATGCTAAGACAACCACGACTTGGACTGGAAAGACTGAACCTGAAAAGATGATTGATCTCATCGTAGCAGCTCATGAACCAGTGTATCAATTCACAGCAAACACATCCTATCCTCGAGACCTCTATGCAAAGTTCCAGAAGGCTAGGGAGCATGAGGGTCCAAAGTTTGGACACATATTCCTACCATGTCCTCAAGCTTGGAATTATCCAGTAGAGAAAGGAGTAGAGATTGGTAAGTTAGCTGTTGAAACAGGTTACTGGATTAATTGGGAAAGAATCGGTGAAGAGTTCACAATAGGTCGTGAGAGCAAGAGATTCCAAGATCCTGAAAAGAGGAAACCAATTGACGAGTTCCTGAAGATGCAGGGAAGATTTTCTCATCTGTACAAGCCTACTCGTGAAGACAAGAAGATTGGTGAACTTGAAGCATTCATCCAACATCGTTGGGATGTTGTATTGAGGACCTTTACCTAGAATCCATCACGTCGCTATCTTGCCTGAAGAACTAGAAAGGCGACTCCACCTGCAAATGCATAAACGATTCTCTTGACTCGTTGACTCTCTCGAAGTTCAGATATCTCTCCACTAGATATGTCAATCATTGTTGACTCTTCAGCAAAGAATCGTGCAATCCATGGCAGGTCTGGTAGATGTATACCCAACCCCAGTAGGTCAAGAATTCTGAATGAGGTTTCGAAGCAGAGCTCTTCAGTGAATTTGTCAATATCATTACCTAGTGACTCTTCATGTTTCTTGATGACTTCTGAAATTGCGTCAAAAGCTTTAGCAATCAGATCTATAATTTCTTCAGATGAGACAACACTTGCTTGAGACTCATCTAGACTCTGTTTCAATGTAGATAGAACGACTCGTAATCTTCGTTCTGGTGTTATCTGTGCCTTCTCTCCTACTCTTGCTCTTCTCTTGCACTCGGAAAGTTCATCATAGAAACTTCCTGATTTATCACTGGATTCCATAATTCGAGAAGCGATCTCGATATTCTCCCCCTTCAGAATATCAATGAATCTCTTCAATTCTTCATTCCTACCTAAACGTGTTCTAAGCAAGTCTGTATAGTAATCAGCAATCTCATCTAAGACATATGATATGAACTCAGATTCTGTCCAAGGACTATCTTCTCCTTTGATGGATGTTTTGAATAATGAGCAGGTTGTCATTCTTGTAGAGTACTTTCTCATGACATCCAAAGTATTCATTACGCCTGCCATTACACGATTGTTTCCTATCAGTGGCCACTCAAAGGGTCGGCTGGAACTACTCCCCTTTATTCTATTATTGAGAGTGCTTTGTGTGTACATTGTGATGATATATGCCTCTGTTTCCCTAATCAAATTCATTTCATTTAGTGTAAATACTCGATCTAGGTCAAAAGGACTATCGGTAGATTTCATGAGTACAAGCGCAAACATAGCTCGCAATCGCTCAATTCGTTTAGCTTCATCAATTCTGAAACCGCTAACAATATCTGATATTTTGAAAAAGTCCGTTCCAAATCCCCTGCGGGTGAGCTCTGCAGACATTGTTTCATCCAGCACTTTTCTAGACTCATCTGATTTGAGGAGTCTATCTACAACTATCTCGATTCCTTGATCTGCATAATCTTCCGGAAGTACTGTATGACTGATTAACACTCGCGGAAGGAGCGTTAGCCAGATGGTTGCAAGTGCGCTCTGTTTTGCAGCCCTGATTGCCTGTTCGCCTGTGTCTATTGTTTCACCATCGATACGAAAACCAACCCAGTCTGGGATGTCCATGAGAAATTTTATTGTTTCAGCATCTTGGAATGCCTTGGAGAAAATGTGTTTTCGAACTGTATTGAAAAGTTCTGTTGAGTTTGATACAGTTTCAGAATAACTTTCAATACCTAATTCCTCCCTGATCTGAAGTGTATCTTGTTCATACCATTCTGAAAGAATTCTATAGAGATAGCTCTGATGGAGATTGCCGATGATGGTCCTTGCAACATTTTCTAGTTCACTCAAGATTACAGCCTCCGTGTGAACTTTTGCAGCACTTCTTCTTTGGAAGTCTTATCTTCTAGTACTTCAGTTATCATATAGAGTAAATCCATTATTGCTCCTTCAATATCGGTTTCAGTTCCAACTCCAAGTGCCTTTGAGAATGTTAATGTCTTGAGCTGCATTTCTAGGTCAATCTCATCCGGGCAAGCAATTCCAGAGTGTGTTCCTAAATCGAGAATACTCTCTAATCCACGATATTTTGTCTCGATTACAGTTCCGTAGGGATGTTTTTCATTTCGAATATAGATGCGCTTTCTAGGTAATAGACCATAGAACTCGAAATCATCTAGAAGTTTCATCAGACGTGTTTGAAGAAATGAACTTGCAGCATATGCCTGTTTGAGAACCGGAAGAGTAAGCCATCGAGTAAGCCTACTTGCTAGTTCAATTTCACGACAGTATTCCATGTCCTCTGGTGCGATTCCCGAGTCCTTCAGAAATGACTCTGCATGAAAACTACCTAGGGTTTCAAGAGATATTTGAACTGATTTTCCATATCCACTTTCATCAAGCATCATTCCCTGTGATATGTCCAAAGCTCGAACATCTTCTGGTCGGAAACTGGATAGTGTCATTCCAAATTGCTGTTTCTGGGTTACTTCAATTAGCACTGCATCGACAGAAGTCTGCTGTGATGAGCAATAGAAGATACCAGGAAGAAATGCATAGAGATTACTTGAGTCGTCATTGCTGACTAAACTCTTGTAGACTAACCCTTGCTCACCACTTTCAAGACTTGGTCCTACTTCAGATGATGAGCCAGACGCTTGTAATATGCCATCATCATATTTGTTTGTACCTAGAAATAACGGGTCGTCTTGTTCAGTATCTGCCTTAGAAAACTTGAGTGGATCGTCAATATTAGAACTCTGAAGAAGGTCTGCAGTCATCCTACCACCAGTCATTAACCCTCCTTGATACAGAAGGTTCCCATCAAAATGAACTCCTAAGGGCATAGAATATCCAACACCGTTGAAATACTCTAGGCTTGAGATTCCAATTAGCCATTCATCTTCTGGTAGTGCACTCTCTTGAATCTCAACAAGTTTCAGAGAGCTCTTACTTTGCATGTCCAACTGTTGTGCACCGGTCCCAACCTCTTTCATAACAAAATAGGTTTTGAATATTTACCACATGTATACCCTGAAACTGTCTATCGTCTTCTGTACAAAAATATAGAAACCAACACTAACACAATAATGCTTCCTGTAAGAATAGCTGGTGGAATTACTAGATTCATAGGTATTGCTTCTGCGATATTCGGATCTGTTCCTGCACGATATTCTTCAAGATTAGTAGCAAAGTCATTGTCTGGGTCTTCTGCTGCGTCATCTATGGATGGATCCAGACCATTTTCTATTTCCCATTTATCCGGAATTTTATCATCATCTGAATCGACAAGGAACGGATGACTACCCCCCTCAAACTCCTCAAGATTTGTAAGAGAATCACCATCTTCATCTCCTGATGCATCACTTGAATCAAGTGGGTCAAGACCATATTCAATCTCCCAATTATCCGGAAGTCCATCCGAATCCGAATCTGCTGATTCCCAATTTGTACCGATGATCATTTCATATGCATCTGGAAGCGTATCTGAGTCGTGATCTGAGGAGAATAGGCTTGCATCGAACCAAAATTCTTCACTGTCAGTAATACCGTTATAGTCTATATCTGAATCATAAGCCCATGATATTTCGCACCCTATCGTTGTTCCTCTGTGATTGTACACTAACAAGTGATAGATTCCCTGACCTCCAACTGGTGTTTCAAGGACAATCGATGATTCCCAAGGTGATGAATCATCGAAAATGACTTCATCAATTAGATTTCCCTGCGGATTATAGATTCCAAAAGTTGCTCCTCCACTCCACCAACGACTTGTCACATTGATTGAGGTTGCTTTTGTCATAGTCATGTAGAAACTTCTTTCCTGATCGGGCGGAAGTGAGAAAGAAGAGTCACCAGTGATTGGTTTTTGATAGGCTCTTGATTGAGCGAATGCGATAGCTGCGCCAATTGACTTGACTGCTTCTGCAGCGATACCATAATCGTAAGCTGGATTATTCCACACATCCGTGGATTGATGATACCATTCATCATGAGTACCACCGCTCTCAGCAGCAAATAGTGATGAACCATATCCCTGTGTAATGAACGATATATGATCTGAGCGAAACCAAGCTGAAAATTCACTCGCAGGTACCTGCTCAATTATGTCGTTTCCATAAGCCATGCTCATCTGTGCTGTAAGGTCTGCCCAATAATGACCGAATTGATAGAAACCCTCAGGATACACCATAAGAACTGTTCTGTCATTCGGGTCTGGAACTAGAAGCATATCAACATTGTAATGCACTAGCAGTTCAATATCTCGACTTCTGAACTCCTCAGCTACTTCACGTGACCCTCTAAGACCAATCTCTTCTGCATTCCATGCTCCAAAATAGATGTCCAAGGGCCACTCATATCGGGACATAACACGAGCAATCTCAAGCATTGCTGCAATACCTGTACCATCATCATTAGCCCCTGGTGCATCTGGAGCGCTATCGTAATGACCACCTATCAAAATGGCTGGGGCATCTACTGGAAAATATCCTGGAAGTTTCCCAACTACTGATTGGTATGTTCCAATGACCTCGACCTCGATTCGACCACCCGAAACACTAGAGAGTTCCTCTGCAATGTATTCTCTAGCTTCACCATTCTGTTCACTATATTGTGTAGGTTCAGCAATCCATCGGGAACCATTTTCTGTCACTATTCTAACATAATCTCTGAATGAATCCTGCGAAATCCTTGTCCAGATGTCCCAAGAAAGGTCCTCTCCATACACTCTATCAAGAATTCCACCTTCTGAAAGAATACTCTGAGTACTTTGAAGGATTGGTTCTGTCTGAGCAGGAATTTGTACTATCCCAATTGAAGAAACTAGCAATGATAGAAAAATGATAGATACGCATACCTGTTTCTTCATTTTATGACCTCTACGATAGCATTTCTTTGTTCTTCTTTCGAATGAAAAAATATCCAACTATTGGAATGATCACAAGTAACGGAGATGAAAGCCATATCATTGGACCTAATCCGAGATTGCTAATGGTTGGGTCAGTCCCAGCTTCATACTCTTCAAGGTTAGAAATACCATCATTGTCCTGATCGAGAGCCGCATCATCGACCAAGGGATTCAACCCGTAGGTCAATTCCCAGAGATCATCAATTTTATCGCCATCAGAATCCTTGGAAAATGGGTTTAGTCCACCTGAATATTCCTGTGCATTTGTGAGTCCATCCCCATCAGCATCTTCATTCCCATCAGCTGCATCATTAGGATCGAAACCCATATCGATCTCGTATTTATCGTCCATTGTGTCACTGTCAGAATCTTCACTGTTCAAATCTGTTCCAAGAAAGATTTCATCTGCATCGGACAGATTGTCATTATCTTGATCTGCTGTGAAATAGCTCTGGGGTAACCAATATTCGTTCTTATCAAGAACTCCATTTCCATCAATATCAGAATCGTATGTTATCGAAACGTCGTATCCAACAGAGCCATAGTGTGTATTTTCTATATATAGCCGATACAGCCCCTTTGTCGTTAGTAGCTCATTGAATACTTCTGTAGGTTCCCAAGCTGAGGCATTGTTGGAAGTATAAACCTCTATTAGATTGAAATCAGGACCAACTAGATAGAATGTTGATGAGCCACCAAACCAACGAGATGAAATATTGACAGTTGTTGGAGTGGAGATAACAAACTTTACCAATTCGAATCTTCCTGGACCGTTTGAGAACTCATACTCAAGTGTTGTAGGTGCTCCATACCTTCGACTCATTGTGAATGCGATACTTGCTCCAATAGCAGTAGTCGCTTCCCTCCCAAGAAAGTAGTCAAAATCTGCATTATTCCAAAAATCGGCTGGTGTGGACGTTGTACCATCAGCATTTCTTCCAGATTCATACAGGCAAGTTATCCCTGTGAAACCATCTTCGAAAAAGGAGTAATGATCTGAACCACCCCATAGTCCAAAGCTAGTATGTGGGACTGGAGTGACGACACCTGCACCATGATTGTTGCTAATCATTGCGACCGTTTCAGCCCAATACTGTCCTTCGTGGTATTGCGTTAAAACTAGAGGTCCTTCCTGTGAATATCCGATTTGTATCAGTTCATCCGGTTCACCATCTGGATCTGGTAATAGAATTGAATCTACATTGTACATCGTTAGGATTTCAATACCCTGAATTTGGAATAGGTCCGCGACTTCAGGGCTTCCTGACCGTGGGATGAATGTAAAGAACGAATTGAATGCGATGAAATAAATGTCAAGTGGCCAATCATATTTTGATAGCATCCTTACCAATGAAAGCACTGAAGCAATTCCACTGCCGTCCGCATTTGCACCGGAAGAACGTTCTGCACTATCATAGTGAGCTGATATCACAATTACAGGGTTATCTCCTGGTAAGTAGCCCGGTAATCTTCCCACTATATTATAATGTGCTCCTACAAGATTGACTTCAATTCTGCCATTAGATAGTGACTCAAGTTCCTGAATCAGGTAATTTCTTGCTAAATAATTTGCACCTTGAGTAGCACCCGTTGAATCGAATATGTATCTGGAGCCATTCTCCGTGAATTTCGCCACTAAATCCCTATACTGTGTAGTCGATAGGTCGCTATAGATTTCATCTGCGACGTTTTCACCATATATTCGTCTTACAGAAGGTTCAGCCGCGAGAAGCGCATTTTCCTCTGGAGCAAGTACATCTTCAGAATAGACTGGTGGAATCATGATCATGAGTCCAAGAAAAACGTATACCCACAGTCGTTTCATAGTTGTTTTCGTTACAAAACCACTGATGAAGCTTCGCCTACCAGCAAAGGATTTGTATTTCAAACCCTTTAATACAGTTAAAGCCCGTAACAGGATGGTTGGATAACAATGCCCGTAACTGATTTCCCCTCGGTCCTTCAGATTAAGGATCCAATCCATGGATACATTGAGCTCTCGGAAGTTGAGCGTGATATCATTGATATGAAAATCTCTCAGAGATTGCGGTATATTCGTGGTCCTGCAGGATTGTCATTGGTTTATCCTGGTGCAGATATTTCATTGATGGGGCGAACCCTCGGATTCGTTCACATGGCTAGAGTCTTCCTTGAATACATTGGAGGTACTGCCGAAGAGATACAGAAAGGTCGTCTTGCTGCGCTATTACGAATGCTGGTAAACGGTCCTTGGTCTAATGTTATGGAGGAGTATCAGACTGTTCGTGGTGCGCCACCTCTCAAGCTAACTAAAGCCATGCTCGATTCCACTCCAGTTGGTGATGTGATTGAAAAACATGGTTTCACGAGATCTGAAATTCAAGATGTTCTTGAGAAGGGTGTGCCAGTCAAAGGTCTCCGGTTAGATATCCTGAATTGTCCAATAAATCCTGAACTTATTGATGACCTTGCACGGGATTCTTATTTTGCAGGGGTTGATTACGCACAACTCGAGTTTCATAGACTATTCAGCTCGACCCGTATAGCAAAGAACAAGATTGCAATTGAAAGGAGTTCTCTTTTCACCTTAGAATCATATCTATCTGCAGCAGTAAACATGTTTGATGCAGTCTATTTCCATAAAACTGTGCGAGCGGCAGAGCTTATGCTCTTACGTGTTTTAGATGAAGCTGGTTCACAGCTATTCCCTGATCCTGTCAAGAATACTGTGGATTATTACAATTTTGATGATTTAACAATACTACATAGACTTCTACATGTTGGTTCGGATGAAACAGAGGAAGTACGTTCTGCAAGTCGAATCTTCTCTGATTTCAATAAGCGATACCTGATTAAACTAGTCAGCGCAAGAGCGATTTCTGATCCAACATTTCTGAAGAAATTATCAACGCCCGATGGAATCTATTCAATTGAAAATGAGATTGCAGAGGATGCTGGAATCGATGTGAAGAATGTCTACGTTGATTTCCCTGATAGACCATCTGTAACATTCTATCCAGGAAAGTTTGACCTTGATGAGATAGCACTATTCGAACGCGGATCTGGTGGTTACGAATTTTGGAAAGTTAGCGACACTAGTCCTATGGCTCGAAGTTTCTCACGAATTCTCCGGCCTGTTCGTGTCTATACTACACGTGGTTATCGGTCAAAATTGAAGAGCTCTGCAGATAAGGTACTTGAGAGTGTAGATCCAGCAGGTAGTAGTTGAGTAAGGCTTCAGTTTCAAATGCGCAATGCATAATACCGTCTAATCCAATGAGTGGATGTTAGGTGGGCATTATGATTGAAGAACCTAAGAGTGCTTTTGAACAGATAGCATCCGATCAAAATTTCTTGATGATTTTGGCTGGAGCGATTATCTGGTTTGTGGGATCGTATGTTGGAATATTTCAACCACTCTTCGTTTCCACGGGCTTTGTACTGGTCTGTTTTTATACAACACTTACATCACTAACAAGACCTGTTGCCAAAGCATGGCCAGGATTGCTTCTCGGTGGATTGTTTCAGATCATTGGTTATTACTTGTTGTTTATTCCATTTATTGGTTGGGCACTTGGCCCAATACTTATCGTGCCGGGTGGAGTGATGATAGTCTTTTTTGCAATTCCTCTTGCTCTCCAACAAGGTGAGCTGCCAGTTATTACAAGATTGCAGAAGCTTATCGAATCCAAAAGGAAAGAAGAAGAAATAGAAGATATCGAAACTGCGGATCCTGTCGAAGAAGACGAAGCAATGGTAGATGAGGATTTCAAAAGTAATGACTGATTGATGATTGCAACAATATACTCGTCTAAGATTTGCTTAAGAGCCAAAGATTCACATTTATAGGTATCAATCAATATTGACCTCCACCTTAGGTGTTAAGCTGTGTTCTCATGTAAGAAATGTCGTGAACCTCTATTCATTCGAACTGCTGAGATGAAGGATCGAATCCTTACACTCGAAACTCAATGTCTCAATGGTCATAAGAGTGCAAGAAGAATTTCTGATCACCAGATTCAAGAAATGGGTTCTGAGATTTTCAAGAAGATGTTCATTTGTCTTGACTGTGGATCAAATATGTCTCTGGTTGGAACTCGACTCCAAGGATCAAAAGTTGAAGGATTACTCCTCTGTCCAAGACACGGAGTTAAGAAACGTGAATTTCCTAAATCCCTTTTACCTACAATTGAACTAACAGCTTCAGAGATTGACAGTCCTAGAGCAATAATTGATTCTTTCAGATGTTCTCAGTGTGGTCTCATCTATGCTGTCCATGAGATGGAAAAACGTGGAGGATTGATAGAACTTGATACTCGTTGTGCCAATGGCCACCGAGCACAGAGATTTCTACCAGAGAATGTTGAACCAACCTTGCTAAAGAAGATTCTACAGCGAGTAGTTCATTGTGATAAATGCGGTCTACCGGGTCATATTACAAACGTTGAAGGCCGTGGAAATACTGCTCGTGTCCATTCTTCATGTCCAGTTCATGGGATCACAAAGAAAGACATTCCTCATTCATCCTTAGATTTACTCAGGGAAGCTGTGTCAGAGATTCCTGAGGATGCAGTCTTACAAGCTACACTGACATCTCGAGAATGTCGTCGACCCTTGGCTGTTCGTGCAATTGAAGATACTAAGTCAGGATACCGACTGAAATGTATTTGTCCTGGTAAAAAGCATACGACAGAAAGGATTCTTCCATTGACCTGGAATGAACCTGTTGCAAAGAGAATGACAAGGGCAATGTTGACTTGTGATGAATGTGGACAATTGACTTCCATCCTGAATAAACGGAAGAGCGGTAAGAAAGTGAGTTTCCAAATTGTATGTCCAAATCATGGTGTTATGCAGCGAGAAGCCCCACCATCTGTTTTCAATATAGTTTCAGATTACGAAGAAAAGATTGACCACGTTCCATCAATAGTTCGCAGTTTGAGTTGTGAAAAGTGTAAAATGCCACTCACTCTTCGTGATGTTGAGGAACGTAGAGGACTTATCGAGTTTGATGTAGAGTGCCAAAATGGTCATCGAAGTAAGAGGTTGTTCAAGCCGGGTCTTGATTCAGAAACCCTCGTCAATCTATACAAACGATTCTATCAGTGTCCTGAATGTTACGAACAACTAGAACTCGTCTATGTTGAACCTGGAGCAAGAGAAGACAGGGTCGTTCAACTCTGCTCTATTCATGGGAAGTTTGTATTTGATATTCCTCCAGATCACGCGAAAGCCATGCAGATTGCCTATGAAGAGATTCAAGCTGATAAGAGTAAACCCCCTGTTGAAGCACCAGAGCCTGAACCACCGGTAACTCTTGAAGTAGAAGCTGAACCAATCATGTCGGCAGAATCAGGTGTGAAGGTGATGCGTGGTTGTGAGATTGTTGGAGGTAAATTCGACTACAAGGTCAAAGTGCTCAACAATAGTGGTTATGTGATTACTAATGTGACTGTTAGTATTGTGGCTTATCCCGTTGATTGTTTGGAACTCGCAGGTGAGAATGTAAAGTCCATATCTCGAATTGAGGTGGGTGGCTTCCGCAGTCCTCAATTTACATTCTATCCGAGCAAGGATTGTGTCCAAGGAAAAGTCGTTGCAACTGTTTCATACATTGACTTCCTAGATCAACTTCATACAATAAGTGTTGAACCTTATCTAATCCGTTCAGTTTGTGATTTGTTACAACCCTGCAAGAAGACATCACAAGATTTCGATCTGATACTCACAGGTCTCGAAAAGACCCAGCAAGAGCAAAGTCTGGACTGGAATGCTCAAGTATTGTTCACAAAGGCAGAGAAAATACTCCCAACAAAGAACTTCCATGTGGTCGATACTGAGGAACATATTCTAGCTGGAGAGTTCATTGGAACGATTCGCGGATATGCTGAAGGCAAGTATACGAAGAACAAGGTTGCAGTTGTCATTATGATAGTAGGTCCTGAAAATGGACGTCACTCAATTATCAAAGTCCAAGCTCTTGGTGAGGATGTATCAATGCTGCCAACAACAATTGACGAACTTGCAGATACAATGGACTCATGGATATGCCTACGATGTGGTGCACCTCTTGAACCTGAACAGGTTGAAGAGATTGGTCGTCGGTTACCGATTCGATGTAAATACTGTACTCATACACTTACAATTGCTCTCTATCTACAGTGACAGAAATATCGTCTATTGTAAGTTGGACATAATTGGGTATCGAGTGGACTTCGTACACAATAGGATTATCGTCACGGATCTGGACCGTCGTAAACGATTCTCAAAGTTATATCTTGGATCTGCTTCTTGAAACCACTTCCACTTTGACGTCCAACAAGTATGACTTGGGAACTAGTCGAGCTCGCAGATAACATTAGTTGAGTATATTTTATTATAACAGGAATCGAAAAAGCAAGACAAATACCAGCTACTAGGAACCAGCCAATATCGCTCAAGAAACGACTTGTAGGGTAGCCATTGACAATCAAATCCAACATACCGATCATTTGGACTGATGATGCGAAAAAACTCAACCCAACCACTAGAGCAATATACATTTTTCTACTTATTCCAGTTTCTCCCTCCTTTCTCACAACATCAAGCTTAGTTGTTACAAAGCGTGAAAGATACAGACCTATTACCATTCCAGTAATACCTGAAATCAAAATTGCTATCCTTGTTAGGTCAGAACCTAGCAGTGCTAAGGAGGATTGGTCGATTGGTGAAGCTGCTCCCTGAAGATAGTTGTATGCACCGATTAACCAAGGTAACTGACTTAGTACAAAGATACCTAAGAGGCTCAACAATGCAGGTATAACCAGAAAGAGAAGACTAGGAGGTAGGAATTTCTTCATTTCTTCATTCTTTTGTTCAGAACCATCCTCACGAAGCATACTATCCCCAAGTTCATACTCCTTTCTGAGTTTATCACTTTATTGATTCATTGATTTGGTTTGTTATTTCAATGAATTTTACTTAGCTTTGAAAAGATATCCTACAGCTAGAATAGCAATACCCATAAGGAAGATGAGCGAATGTGAGGGTGCCATTTCGCCGCGTGCCGGGGTAGAGGATATCTGTGTTCGTCTGTAAGAAGTGTAAAGAACCATTCTATGTACTGAGCGGTGAAATGCGTGGAAGTACACTTCGGCTTTATTGTCAATGCTTGAAAGGTCACAAGGGTAAGAGGGATCTCTCAAGGGATCAAGCTGATAGCATGGGTCTAGAGATTTTCAAGGGTCTCTATACCTGTACTGAATGTGGGTCTATAATGTCCCTCATTCATTCTGATGTTGGTAGAAAAGATACCGATGAAATCTTTGTCTGTCCTATCCATGGTGTGAAAACTAAGCGAATTCCGTCATACTATCATAATGCCGCCATCGCTGCCAAGGAAACAATGAATAATGGAACATCAATCCTTGAATCGCTCAATTGTCCGAAATGCGGGCAACTATTCTCAACACGCGAAGTAGAAGAGAAAAAGGGTGTAATGGTATTCAAGTATCAATGCCCTAGTGGGCACAAGGAACTACGATATGTTCCTACTGATGCTCATCCAGCTATCCTGAAGACAACATTCAAGCGGCTCATTCATTGTGAACAGTGTGGTCTTCCGTGCAAAATTCTGAATACATCAACGAAGGGTGACAAAGCTCGAATCGAAGTATCATGTCCCGCACATGGAAAAACTCGCAAAGAGATGCCTGCAAAACATGCATGGATGATAGAGAAAATTGCAGATGCTGTTTCAGGAGGCTCTATTGTACGTTCCATGCTCAATTGTACTGAATGTTCAGGCAGTCTTTCGATTCGCAGTATAGAACTTGACAAAGACAAGTACAAGCTAAAGTGCAGTTGTCCGAATGGCCACACACGTGAGTTGATACAACCAACAGAGCTTGATGAAGAAGCCATCGATGCAATTGTGGCCGGTGTTCTGAAATGTAATGAGTGTGACTTACTCACCAATATCCTGAGTACAAAAACTACAGGTTCTATGATTGAATTTGAGCTGCTTTGTCCAGTTCATCAAGATATGAAGAAAGGTGTGGTCGGAGGTATCTACAAGCACATCGAAGAGCGTGAACCGCAAATCGACAAGATGGAAACTGTCGAAAAGAGCCTCAAATGTGACAAGTGCCCATCAGTAGTCACAATCAAGGACACGAAGGTAAAAGACAAAATCATCGAATTGAAAGTTGAATGTCGCAATGGACATAGTAGTGAGAGATATGTTTCTCGGACTGCTGAGTTCGAAGGAGTCATGCGATACTACACGCAACTCTATGAATGTCAAAAATGTCATGGAAGTAGAAACCTTCTAAGAATCGACGATGATGAAGAAAAAACAAAGGTTTTCCTCTTTTGTAGACAACACGAAGACACCGATCTAGAAATTCCTCCAGAACATAAAGAAGCAGTTCGTGTTGCTTTTCTAAAAACTAAATCATTGCGTGATTTAGAGATACTTGTTGACAAGACTCTTCAAACTAAACGTGCATGTGAATATAAGATGGATGCAAATGCTGACGCAGAAGAAATGCTGGAGATTGTCAAGAACGTCATAGGGCAACATAGTGTTCTCTATGTGGATGAAAAGACTGATCCCAAAACAGGTTTTGAAGCTTGGTACTATGGAAAGGCTCTCGATGAAGATGAGTACGTTGTCATTGGATCCGCATCCAAAGAAAAGCTCTCTCTGCGAATCACTATTGCGAGTAATAACGAGAAGAAGCTTGAAGTGATGTTGGCTGAGATGCGTGAGAACCTACGGGAAGTACTCCTTCGAATTCAAACAAAATCCGATGATTCAGCACCTCGCAAGATATCCTGTCCCCAGTGCAATGCTGCATTAGCAAAACGGGCTTTACCCGGAGAAACTATGGTATGCGAGCATTGTGGTACTCCACTACACTTCGGATAAGCTTACTCCTCTCCGGTCCACGTTGCAGCCGATTCTCTTGAGGAACTAATGTGTGAGAGGACCCTATCAACAACTGAGTCGACAAGATCATCGAT